>Ga0302325_10010904_pt1 | contig 19639 bp, 17 predicted proteins | sample Palsa_T0_2_FD_201948 | JGI IMG/M metagenome (GOLD analysis project Ga0302325, IMG submission 201948) | Peat permafrost microbial communities from Stordalen Mire near Abisko, Sweden - Palsa_T0_2 | ecosystem: Environmental > Terrestrial > Soil > Palsa > Peat permafrost | place: Sweden: Abisko...
CAATCGCCCTGGTGAAGTCGGCAATCGCCGCTTCGAACTCACCGATATTCCCGTGCGCCACTCCCCGACCGATGTAGACCGTACGACGTTCCCTCGGCGCAAGTTGTGGGATCAATAGCACCTGGGTGTACAGGTCGATCGCCGCATTATGATTGCCAAGGGCCTCTGCATCGCTCGCGCGCTGGATGTCCGCGACAGCATCGGGTGTGGCGCTGGGCCCATCGGCCAGTACCGGAATATGGGGCCGCGGCGGTTGGGCCGCATCCTGCGCCACCGCCGCGCTCATGCGCAGCGCCAGGGCAAAGGCTACGCCGAGTAACGTCGTGGCGGGCGGGAGTTTCATGACGGCTTCACTTCGTTGCGTGTGCGCTACGCGCTGCCGTGGGACAGCAAACATTCGTCGCTCATGCTGCAGAAATGGTACCCCGAATCCATCGCGGACTTCGACACGCATGAGACGGGTCGGTGAATGCACACCGAGCAGCCCATAGCGCGGTCTGAGTTTACGTACAATTTTGTTCGTGGCACACGGGCACGACGGACTCCACCGCCACCATGTTCCACCTGCTGGCTGCGCCGCTCGCTTCTAGGAAGGCTCTACAGGCTGTCGCGTGGCACTGGCCGTGTAGAATGCCTCCGCAGGTCACGCGCGTTTCCCCGGGGTCTATATGCGGTCTGATTGCATTTTGCCGGCGCCCGTAACCTGCGCGCACGTGCGGCGCTCTCGCACACACCAATTATCCGGCAAATGAGAATTGCGATGAGCACCTCAGGACGTTCAACCCCCGGTACGAGCGTGGCTGGGGTAGTGAGTCTGCTGATTCTGGCTGGCGGCCGGATACTCGGCGCGGCCGCTGCGGTCCCGCCACCCGATCCGCTTGAGACCTTCTACGCCAACACTTTGGAATCGCGCCATCAGGACGGCAAGGTGTTCCGAGTCTATCTGGAGCGCGACAACAGCTATCATGTCCTGGACGAGCAGGGAAAAACCGTTCGCCAGGGGACTTACAGCTTCGAGCATGACAAGCTGTGTTTCTTCAATCAGGACAAAACCACCGAATGTCCGCCATTTCGCGCCGATCTGAAGCTCGGTGAAACCTGGGATGCCCTGACCAGCAGCGGCAAGCACGACTATCTAACGCTACGCCCCGGGCGCTGACCGGCCCGCCACTTAAGACGCTACTTGGCCGCTCGCTTGCGCGGCTCGAAGCCGTAATACGAACTGAGGTAGTCGATGACGATCTGCATGTCCTGATCGGACAGATCCATTCCGTAATTTCGCATCAGGTGAACGGTCGTATCCCAGTCGGCCCGGTTCTTGCGCACCTGCACGATGTTATCGATCGCATGACAATTGGAGCAGGCGCGCATCACGACATCCGAACCGGGCCCGGGCTCAAGCTCCTCGCCAGCCGCTCCGGTGGCACCGCCGCCGCTTCCAAATGTCATCAGCCCGGTCAATAGCAGTGTGCTCAGTCGCAAGCTACTTGCCCCAGTCAGGATTCGCGCCAAGGTGCTGCACCATGTAATCGACGTAGCCCCCGAGTTGCAGAAACAGCAGATAAGTCTCGTGAATCACCGCCAGCAGCTTCTCGGTGGCATAGGCGTAATCGCCGTCGCGCACCTCGAGCGCTATCGACAGGGATCCGAGCCTGTTCATGCACTTCAGGCTGCATTTGCGCGGGTCGATACCTCGATGCGCCGGCAGCTCGCCGTTTTGAAATGCGTCCAGGAACTGCCGGTACTCCCGCTGCATCGTCGAGCGTGGAGGCACGTTGGGCAGTACAACCGGCACACGTATCGTCTTGCGTGTGCCGTCGACGATGAAGTCGAAATAACGATCCTTGTGCCATCGCACGCAAAACGCCGCGCGCGAACCGGTTCGAGGGAACGCGGTGAAACTGCGGAATGCTCCGCGCTCCGCATAACGCGTCAGTACCTGCGCGGGCGCGCTTGACCAGTCGGCGGGCGGAGCCGCGCGGCGCCTCGTGTCGCGCCGCTTGTCCGCAGCTACCTGCTTCACAGCGTTACCTTTCAGGCGGGTCAGAGGCCACGCCTAGTGCATCTGCGCGCGTACCCCAGGCTCGGGCCCAAACCCGCCCATACCCGGATACTTGTCGCTCAGGCTGAAATCCTTATGCCCCTGGCAGTTGATGAGCGTCGAGAGGTTTTCACGCGCCGCAGCTTGGTAGGCACGCCCGAGTGCGTCGTGCAACTGCTCCTGCGTCTTGCAGTACTCGCCGCGCGCGCCTAGCACTTCCGCGATTTTGTCGTAGCGGATATTCTCCTGGAACATATAGAGTTGCTCCGCCTTCGGCGTCTGCTTGGCGGTGAATTGCATGCCCCAGCAGTTGTTGTTGTAGACGACGGCGATCAGCGGAATCTTGTACTTTGTCGCCGTATCGAGCTCCATCAAGGTGAATCCCATGCCGGCGTCGCCCGTGATGACGAGCGTGGGCGCGCCCTTGTACGCCTTCTGCGGTCCGATGCCCGCTTGAATGGCCGCTCCGCTACCGATCATCATCGCCACATCCGGCCCCATGGCGCCGAACTGGTAGTAAGTGACGATCTCCTGACCAGGACGAAAACCGCGCAGCCATCGGCCCGCGTGCGCACCCACGAGGTTGCTGCCGTAGCCGGTGAGGGTTTGCTTCGGATCGATCGAACCGGTGTACAGGAAATCGTGAACTTCCTTGCAAATAGTCGAAGGATGCAACAGACCAGTCGATTGCGAGTACCCCAGGGCCGTCTGGACCGTCGCGAGCTCTTTCTCATCCTGCTTCTTCTTGGCCGAAGCAATCTCATTGACCCAGGCGGCACGCTTCTTGTTCGGCAGCGCGTTGCCGAGCGCCTCGAGAAACAGCTTCTCGTCGCTGACAATGCCCAGATCCACCGGCCAGTTATGACCCAGATCGCCTTGTTCCGGATGAACCCGAATTGTCGGCACGCCGACCGGGAAGGTGTAGTCGCCCACAGGCGGCATGAGGTATTGACCGACGAACACCACCAGGTCGGCGCTCATGAGAGCGCTGGTCGAGCGACTGCCGTCCAGGCGGTGATCATCCGGTACGTGCCCGCGCGTCGGGCCGGAGCCGACGATGCACATCTCGTGTCGTTCTGCCGTCTTGAGCAGCACGGCGTAGGACTCGCGCCAATAGACGCCGTGGCCCGCCACCAGAACGGGACGCTCGGCTTTGGTGATCATCGAGACCGCCGTGGCCATCTCCTTTGCGCTGGGGGCCGCACGCGTGTCGCTGCGATACTGGCCCTTATTGAACATGCGCACCACTTCCGAGGCATCCTTGAAAGTCGCGGCATACGTTTCGCGCGGGAAATCAAGATGCGCCAGACCAGGAACTCCGGTGCGGATCTGCCGAAATGCCGTCGCGCCATACTCGTAGATGCGGGCCGGCATGATGATGCGCTTGCCGTACTTACGGATAGAGGACGTGACCGGTTGCTGCTGCATGAACTGCAGGAAGGTCTGCGTGTCCTCGGCGCCCATCGTGGCGTTGCTGGCAAGGACCAGCATCGGCGTGTTGGCGAAATGCGCCGCGGCGATGTTCATGGTCATGTGACAGAACCCAGGGCCTTCGGTACCCGAGCACGCCACCACTTCGTTCGACGCCCGGCTGAAGCCGTCGGCCATGGCGCACATGCCGCCCTCCGTGCGGCCACCAAAGGTCGGTATACCGACCTGCGCAAGCTCATTGGCAATGCTGTAGTTTCCCGGGCAGAGGAAAAAACCAGCCAGTTCCTCGTCCTTGCAAAGATTGGCGAACAGCTGTGCACCCGTCATGCCCTTGGCGGAGAAGTCAGCCCGCGTCGCCGGCAGCGCCGCACAGCGCTCGATCTCCGGTGGGCGCAGTGGCGCGACGGCGGGCTCGCAACCTTTCGCCCCTGAGGATTCTGAAGCAGTCTGTGCTTCCGTCTTCTGAGCCAACATGCCCACGGCAGCAGCCGCGGCGCTCGCGGCCGCGGCGCGCGCCAGAAAATTGCGGCGCGTGGACGGCTCTGGCTCCTTGCTCGCCGTTGCGAATTTCGATTGCTCGTCAAGTTGCTTCATAGGTGTCCTCGAACCAGAAAAACCCCAAATCCTCAGCAATCAAAATATATCAGAACTCATAATCTCGCCGTCGTTCCCGCAGCAAGAGTATCAACAAAGCGGGGCCGATCTTGCGACCGGCCCCGCCGTCACGCCTCGCGCCGCCATCCCCAGGGCATCGGATCACATGATCTTGGCCTGAATGATCAATCCGATGATCCGCGGGTCGTAGAACTGCGCATCCTCGTAGTAGGCGCCCGGAGGAGCGGCATAGCTCGGTGAAGCGATCGCGCCGCTGCGGTACTTGAGTGAGTTGGCGATGTTGTTGTCGTAAACGGCGACGCTCCATTTGCCGTTTTCCGAGGTATAGCGCAGCGACGTATTGAACAAGTAGAACGCAGCTTGATCCATCTTGACGAGGCCGTAACCAGCCTCCACATCCTCGGCCAGTATCGTATTGCCCTTAAAGTTGACCGATCCCTGCCAGTCCAAAGAGCCCTTGGGCAGCGCAAATGTGTGGTCATAGATGAAGCTGCCGTCCGCAGCGGGTACCGTAAAGATGGGCTCTCCGCTGAGCACCTCTGGCGCGTTGGGGACACCGGGGATGGTGGTGTATCCCGCCGGCGCCGGCGCGACGAACGTGCCATAGCGCGCCTGCAACACGGTGACGTTCAAGCTGGCCAAATCGGCCCTGGTCAGCGCGTACTGGATATCTGCCGAAGCACCTTTGTAAGTCGCCTCGCCGGCGCTGGTCGCGGTAAGCACCGGTGGTCCCGGTATGAAGTTCTGAAACAGCGCCAGGTTGGTCTGATACTCCTTGTACTTGTATATCCAGGCCGCCACGTTCACCCGCAGCGTGTTATCCAGAAAAGTGTTCTTACTGCCGATTTCATACGCCGTGATCGTCTCCGGAGCGTACACCGGGCCCTGCGCCGGATTGACACCCGGACCGTAGGAGAAGCCGCCGGCCTCATAACCGGTCGAAACCTTGGCATATACCATCGACTTTGAAGTGATGTCGTAGTTGATGCCGCCCAGATAGGTGCCCTTGCTCCAACTGTTCTCTTTGGGTGGAGTCAGCTCAATCGGTCCGGCGCCGAACTGCGTGAAGATTCCCTGGACGTCCTTGATGTCTTGCGTGTAGCGGCCGCCCGCGATGAAGTGCAGATTGTCCACCGGTGTCCAGGTCACCTGGCCGAAGCCGGCGTACGATTCGGCGTGCTCTCCGATGTTGGCATTACCGTTGGCGATCTGAATCGACGGAGACTGCGTGGTCAGATTGGCGTAGCCGATCATCGTGCCGCCGTCTCTATCGTGAAAGCCATAGAGCCCCACGACCCACTGCAATGGCGTGGTTGAGGTGGAGGTCAGGCGCGTCTCCAGACTTTGCGAATCGAAATGCTGCGGCACGATGTTGCGGCCCGCGGTGCCGTAAGGTCCGGTCACGGCCGGATTGTACTGGTCAGCCCAATTGTTGATGTCGCCGGATTGGGAGTTGAAATTGCGCCAGTTGAACTGCGTGGTCCAGACAGCCGGACCGAAGTCGTAGTCATTTTGCAAAGTCATGCCGTTGTTGTGACTGTTGATGTAAGTCACTTCGTTGGTTCTGGTCTGCTGGACCGCCCCCGTCACCGGATCGATAATCTCGGCAAAGTAGCTGTCGTCCCGTGGATTGCTCGGCACGAACACGTGCGAGCCAGGCGTTGCAAATACAACGTTGGTTCCCGCGTTATTACCACCGATCGTGGCAAGATCGAATGTGGCCCACAGCGACTCGTGGTCACTGGGCTTCCACATGAAGCCGACGCGCCCGCTCTTCTCATCGGCGTCGTCCTGACCACCGGTCAAGTAACCTTCGTGACTCAGAGAATGGAACGCGGCACGCAGCGACAAATCGTCGGTCACCGCCATGTTGATCGCGGCCTCCGTATGCAGCAGTTGATAGCTCCCGTATTCCAATGAGCCGCTGGCACTGTCTTCGCCGATCACCGCCTTGTTGGTGATGATGTTGATGGCGCCGCCATTGGCATTGCGTCCGTACAGCGTGCCCTGGGGGCCTTCGGCCACTTCAATACGCTGCACGTCAAACAGCAACCCGCCGATGCCTTGGGTCTTGGCCAGATAGGCGCCGTCCAGATTGATCGCGTCCGCGTTCTCCGATCCCGGGCTGGTGTCGGTGCTGAAGACGCCGCGAATCATCATGGTCACCGCCGCACCCTGTGGCGCGATGATGACGTCAGGGATGGCTCGCTCGAGGTCTCTGAGCTGTAATGCGCCAGAGCGCTCCAGCTCATCGCCAGACGCGGTTGCGACCGCGACCGGGATCTTCTGCACATCCTCGGATCGCTTTTCCGCAGTGACGACGATTTCTTCGAGTCCGCCCGAACCTTCCGCTTGCGGCGCACTCGCAGCCGTCGACGGCGGTGTTTGCGCAAAACCCATCGGCGCCTGTACCAACGCGATAGCCAACGCGGCCGAACCAGCGACAACTCCTCGCAATGCTGTAGACATGAATTCCCCCAATGCAAATTTTTTGAACAATCAAAACATCAGCGTCGTCGTCTCGTGCCCACTTCAATCGGAACTTGTTACTTGTATTGGACCAAGTTCATCGCCGAACCAGCGACGGCCAGACGATATGCTCTCACTGGTTTCCGCGCAACTGCGATGATCGATTGCGAATTGAAACTGCACCGATTATGAAAACCGCAAGAACGATTTCTCTCTCGCATTCGCTGTGTATCCAGTAAGTAATCAGTATCAAGCATCAACCAAATCGCGTGCAACACCAAACACAATCTCGCACATATATGTTCGTATCTAACAAGCAACACAGAGCTTGCGACGAGCAGACACTAACGGCTTAATACCGATCGCTTGCAGCGTGCATGCTGCGTGCATCGCGCAACTCGCGCAAGTAACGAACTCGGCATAAGCCGAAGGTATGCAGCGCGTCAGCGAAGTAATACCCGAACCAGGAACTTAAAATGACACTTCCGCCTGACATCGATGCCAAACGATTCGCTGCCGCGATACGCGAGCTGCGCACCGTCGTCGGCGGTGATTGGGTCTTCACGAGCGATGAAGATGTCGACCTGTATCGGGACGCATATACGCCGTTCTACGGCGAGCCCGAGGAATACATCCCGTGCGGCGCCGTTGCCCCCGACAGCGTCGAACAGGTTCAGGAGGTGGTGCGTCTCGCCAATCGTTACCGGCTCCCATTGTGGCCGATCTCCACTGGCCGCAATCTCGGGTATGGCGGCGCGGCGCCCCGTTTGTCCGGCACCATGGTGCTGGACCTGAAGCGCATGAACCGAGTGCTGGAAGTGAACGACACGTTGGCGTACGCGTTGGTCGAGCCGGGCGTAAGCTATTTCGATTTCTACCGGCATCTGCGCGACAACAACCACAAGGTCTGGATGGATTGCCCTGATCCGGGTTGGGGCAGTCTGATCGGCAATGCACTGGATCATGGCCTGGGGCACACGGTGTATCGCGACCATTTCGACTCGCATTGCGGCATGGAGGTAGTGCTGGCATCCGGCGAACTGATGCGCACCGGCATGGGTGCGATGCCGAACAATCCGCTGTGGCAGGGTTTCAAATACGGGTTTGGTCCGCACATCTCGCCGATATTCGGCCAGTCCAATTTGGGTATCGTCACCAAGATGGGCTTCTGGCTGCTGCCGGAACAGGATGAGGTCCGTAGCCACATCGTTTCGGTTCGCCGCAACAGCGATCTGGAAGCGTTTCTCGACACCATGTCGTACCTGGTTAACTCCGGACTGATCGATTCGTCCTGGCAGCTGGTCAGCGGCATCAGGGGCTCGAGCGACCCCGAGATCCGCGCAGCCATGGCGGCACAGGCGCCGGATGCGGAACTCGAGCGGCTCGGCGCCGCGAAGAACCTTGGCTACTGGAGCACGCGCATCCGCTTCTACGGGCCGTCGGCGGTAAACGCCGCGCGCTGGGACTACGTGCGCAAACGCATGGCCGGGATCCCTGATGTATTTTTCGCAGACGGCAAGGTCTATACGTTCCCGATGAACACCGACACGGTTCAGGACGAACCGGACGACCTGTTCGCCAAGGGCGGACTGGGCATTCCGAGCTTGGCGATTTTCTCACTGGGCGCGCGCAATGGCAGCCAGGGCCATATCTTCTTCTCGCCGATAATTCCAGCCACTGCGAGTGAATACCGCAAGGCTCTCGAGGTGTTCCGCCAGGCCTACGCCGATCTCGGTCTTCCGCCGCTCAACCTGGTCGGCGGCTGGTCCTGGTACAAGCGCACCTTGGTGCTGTTGTTCAACATGCCAATCACGCATGACGTCGCAAGCAATCAGCGCATGCGCGCAAATTACAGGAAGCTGGTACAAATCGGCGCCGACCATGGCTGGAGCGAATATCGCACAGCGCCGGCGTTCATGGACGACGTCATGAACCAGCTCTCGTTCAACAATCACGCGCTGCGGCGCTTTCACGAGACGGTAAAAGATGCCCTCGACCCGAACGGGATCCTCGCGCCGGGAAAGAGCGGCATCTGGCCTAAGCGCCTGCGGGGCAAGCCGTGATGCGCTGCAATGGGCTAGCCGCAATCGCCTCGATAGTCGCCCTGCTCGGCAACGTAGCCGCGTCGGCACAGCAATCCCCAGCCGCGCCGCGGGCGGTCGATCCGACATTCGAGCAGTGGTGTTCTCATTGCCACCGCAGCGGCATTTATATGGCGGGTACGCTCGGTCTGCTGAGGAAGTACAACGGGTCGAAGCCGGCGCTCCTGGAGGAGCGCGATGATCTGAGCGTCGCTGCGGTCAAAGCGGTCGTGCGCCATGGCTCGAATTCGATGCCACCGTTTCGAAAGACCGAGATCTCCGATGCCCAACTCGATGCGTTGGCCAGATATCTGGCGAAGCAATAAGTCGCCGGCGTTGCACGGAAAACCGAAGCACGAGGCCGGGCACCCATGAAGAATCGAGCGATCATCCCTCAACCACGGAGCGTTACGTGAGACTTCCGCCGGGAGTTAGTCAGGGCGATTTCGACCGCAGTTTGAGAGACTTCGCCGCCGCCGTCGGTGGGGACTGGGTTTTCTCGAAGGAAGACGACGTCAGACTATACGATGACTCGTATACGCCGTTTTTCGGGGAGCCTGACAAACAGTATCAGGCGTCCGCCGCGGTGGCGCCGATCACGGTCGAGCAGGTGCAGCAGATCGTGCGCATCGCCAACCGATACAATATTCCGCTGTATGCGATTTCGACCGGGCGCAATCTCGGCTACGGCGGCTCATCGCCGACTTATTCCGGCTGCCTGATCGTCGATCTCAAGCGCATGAACAGAGTCCTCGAGGTCAATGATCGTGAAGCCTACATGATCGTGGAACCAGGAGTCAGCTTCATCGACCTTCAGCGTTATTTTGACGACCACAATCATGCTTTTCTTGTGGCGACTCCCGATCCCGGTTGGGGCAGTCCTGTAGGCAATGCGCTCGATCACGGCATCAGCCCGGTCGCGGGCGACAATTTCGGCATGGTGGCGGGTTTGGAGGTGGTGCTGCCCAACGGCGAAGTGCTGCGCACCGGCATGGGGGGCGTATCGATGTCGCACATGTGGGCCAATTATCCGTACGGCTTCGGACCGGTGCTTCACGGCCTGTTCTCGCAGTCGAATCTCGGCATCGTCACCAAGATGGTGTTCTGGCTGGTACGCAAACCGGAGATGGAACAGGGCTTCTCGGTTACTTCATACAGGAGCGAGGCCTGGCAGCCGATGATCGACGCGGCGCAACAGATGCGCCAGTCCGGTCTGCTGTATGTAACGGGTATCGGCAGCCCGATTCGCGAGTCCATGAGCACAAATGACGGTCGTCAACCCTATGGCGTGCCGGCGGTCAGGGCACTGCACGCGCGTCGCGATGGCGGTTCGATTACCGAATGGGAGCAGCTTGGGCGCGACAACCACATTCCTGTAGCGCGCGTGGTCGGCACCGCACGCGGTCCGGCCGGCATCGTCCGAGCCACGCTCGAGCATGCTCGCGACGTGTTCGCCGGCATCGAGGACACCGAGTTAAAGCTCGAAAAGCCGCTCGACTATTCGCAGTCGAATCCGTATCGCCCGCGCATCGAGTTCGGGGGGCTCGGCGCACAGGAGACATCCAGGGGCCACTTTTATTTCTCGCCGGTATTCAAACCGAGCGTCGAAGACCTTCTCGACATCAATGACACCATCCGCAAGGTGATGCTCGATGCCGGTGACGCTGACATGCTGGCCAACTACGGCTGGTCCTCGGGCTGGAGCGTCACCTATCCAAAGGCCTGCATGATTCTTATCGAATTGCTAATTCACGACAACGTAGAACTCAACCGCAAGCGAAGGAATCTGTACGTGAAGCTGGTCGATGCCTGCGGCGCCCGAGGTTGGGCCGAGTACCGAGCGCCGGTAGCCTTCCAAAGCACCGTCATGAACCAGTACTCGTTCAACAATCACATCCTACTTCGGTTCATTGAGACCATAAAGGATGGAATCGATCCGAATGGCATTCTCGCTCCCGGAAAGAGCGGCATTTGGCCGAAGCGTTTGCGCAAGGTGTGACGGCATGAAATCGCTTGCGACTGCTGCTCTTTTGACGCTCGTTCAGCCGATGCTTAATTGCGCCGGTGCGGCGGATGCAGAACACGGCAAACGCGTGTACGAACTTTGGTGTGCCGATTGTCATGCGCCGACCGGCGAGCGGTACGGTCTGCCCGCGGGGTTCAACGTATTGCAGAGGCGCTACAGCGGTTCTCTGCCGGCCGATCTGTCACAGCGCACGGATCTGACTGCAGCGACAATCAAGACGAGGGTCCGAAACGGCCTGAATGTCATGCCGCGCACGCGCAAAACCGAGATCTCGGATGCCGAGCTGGACGATATCGTGGCCTATTTGAGGCGTAACAATCCCTAGATGGCGCAGCTGTGGCTGTCGCCGAGAGTGAGCAGGTTTAGCAGCGGTGAATGGATGGAAACGATGATGAGTGCAGTCGAGCCGATGAGAATAGCGACCGGGGCGCAGCCATGATCCTGCCACCGGCGGCGCGTCGCGAGGCTTTCTCCGCAGCCCTGCAGGGCTTTGCCAATGTCGTGGGCGATGAATGGGTATTCTCCAAGGATGAGGACGTCGCGCTATACAACGATGCGTACACGCCGTTCTTCGGCGAACCCGACAAACAGCACGTGGCCTCGGCGGCCGTGGCACCGGCCGAAGTCGAACAGGTTCAGCAGATCGTACGGATCGCGAACAAATACCGCATCCCGCTGTACACGATATCGACCGGACGAAATCTCGGCTATGGCGGATCCTCGCCAAACTATTCTGGTTCGGTGGTGCTCGACCTCAAGCGCATGAGCAGGATCATCGAGGTCAATACCGACGAGGGCTACATGATCGTGGAGCCGGGCGTCAGCTTCATCGATCTGCAGCGCCATTTCGACGAGCACCAGATTGAATACGTGCCTTCATCGCCGCAACCAGGCTGGGGTAGCCCGATCGGCAACGGCCTGGATCACGGCATCGGCGGGGCCTATGGCGACAATTTCAGTGCCGTCGCCGGTCTGGAAGTGGTACTGGCGAATGGCGAGGTACTGCGGACCGGACGGGGAGCACTACCCGATTCCCGGCTCTGGGCCTGCTACCACTACGGATTCGGACCGTACATCGACGGCATGTTCTCGCAGTCCAACTTTGGCGTCGTCACCAAGGCGTGCTTCTGGCTCAAGCCCAAATGGGAAGTGTCGCAGAGCTTCACGATCAGCTCCGATAGTGACAATGACATGCAGCCCATGATCGATGCGCTCAAGGAGCTGCGGAACCACGAGGTGATCAACGGCTTCGGCGTCGGCAGCCCGATCCGCCAGTCCATGGCGACCAACGATGGGCGGCGTCCATTCGGAATACCGGAAGTCAATACGCTGCTGCGGCAGCGCGATGGCGGCACCAGTGCGCAGTGGGAAGCGTTGGCCCAGAAGAGCCAGCTTCCCGTGGTTGAAGCCGGCGGGAGCGCGCGCGGTCCCGCCCCCATCGTCAAAGCCCAGCTCGACTACGCGCTGGCCTTCCTGCAGCAGCGCAACGTCCCGGGCACCGTGGTGCTGGGCAAGCCGTCGAACAAGATCAAGCCACCATCGATAGACTTCGGCGAACTGGCCCTGTCGGGAACGTCTCACGGTCACTACTACTTCTCGCCGATCTTCAAGCAGACCCGCGACGACATCTTTGCCATCAACGACACGATCCGCAACGTGATGCTCGACGCCGGGGACTTCGAGATGCTCGAGGAGACCGGCTGGTGGGCCAGTCGCGGCTTTGGCGGCGGCGGCGCCGGCCGCGACAAACACATGCTGCTGCTTATGGAATTTCGCGTGTACGACGATGTGGCCAAGAATCGCAGACGCCGCCAGCTGTTTCTCGACCTGGTGAAAGCCTGCGGTGAGAAGGGCTGGGGCGAGTATCGCGCGCCAGTCGCGTTCCATGACCAGGTTATGGACCAGTTTTCGTTCAACCATCACATCCTGCGCCGATTCTGCGAGACCATTTACGACGCGCTGGATCCCAATGGCATTCTGTCGCCGGGCAAGAATGGCGTCTGGCCGCGGCATCTGCGCAAGACATAACCCAATGAGAATTGCAGCTCTGATCGTAGTCGGAACTGTCAGCGCGCTCGCGGGGGGCAACACCCTGGCCGCCGATCCGCAAAGTGGCAAGGCGGTCTTCCTGCGCTGGTGCCAGGGCTGCCATGAGGCGCTGCCTGGAACCGGGCTTGATCCGCCGGCCGGTACCTACACTTTGCAGCAGCGCTACCAGGACAGGTTGCCGGCGGAGATCGAAAAGCGCACCGACCTCACGGCGGCGCAGATCAAGGACCTGGTACGCCACGGCATCAACGTCATGACTGCATTCCGCAAGACTGAGATCACGGACCAGCAGCTCGACGACCTCATCGCCTATCTGGTCAAACCCTAAAGCGCCGGCAGCCGATTACCAATCACAGGCCCTGACATGGCAAGCGGATTCGAAGTATGAAACCACCTCCGGGCATCAGCAGCGAGGCCTTCGCGCGCGCCTTGCGGGACTTTGCGAGCGCAGTCGGCCCTGATTGGGTTTTTTCGAGCGACGAGGATGTCAGTCAGTACGACGACTCGTATACACCGTTCGTCGGCGAACCGGACAAGCAGTACCACGCCTCTGCTGCCGTCTCCCCCGCCAGCGTCGAGCAAGTGCAACAGATCGTGCGGATTGCGAACAAACACAGGATTCCGCTCTATCCGATTTCCACTGGACGCAACCTGGGCTATGGCGGCTCCTCGCCGACGTATTCCGGCTGTGTGATCGTCGACCTCAAGCGCATGGACCGCGTGATCGAAGTGAACGATCGAGAAGCCTACATGGTCGTGGAGCCCGGTATCAGCTTCCTCGATTTGCAGCGCTACTTCGACGAGCACGATCACCCATTCCTGCCGGCGACGCCAGACCCCGGTTGGGGCAGTCCCATCGGCAATGCACTTGACCACGGTATCAGTGGCGCCGCGGGCGACAATTTCGGCATGGTGCATGGTCTGGAAGTCGTGCTGCCGACCGGCGAACTGCTGCGCACCGGCATGGGCGCCGTGCCAACCTCGAAGATGTGGCAGAACTATCGCTACGGCTATGGCCCGTATCTGGATGGGATCTTCTCGCAGTCCAACTTCGGCATCGTCACCAAGATGGGATTCTGGCTGGTGCGCAAGCCGGAGCTTCAGCAGATCTTCACGGCGAGTTCCTTCAAGACCGACGATATGCAACCGCTGCTCGATGCGATGCAGACCATGCGAGATACCGGCCTGATCGTCGGCGCCGGCGTCGGCAGCCCGATTCGCGAGTCCATGAGTACCAATGACGGTCGCGTTCCCTTCGGCGTCCCCGAAGTCAGAACGCTGCTGTTCCGCCGGGATGGCGGCTCGACGGCCCAATGGGACCAACTGGCCGGGGACCATAACATCCCGGCGGTGCGGGCCAGCGGCGTCGCGCGCGGCCCGGCGCGCGTCGTACGGGCGACGCTCGATTATGCGCGCGATCTGGTGAGCGCGGTCGCGGGGGTCACGTTCGAGCTGGGGAAGTCTCTCACTTTCGAGGGCAAGAATCCCATGGCGCCGAGCGTGGATTTCAGCATCATCGCCAGGCAGGAGACCAGCCACGGCCATTTCTACTTCTCACCGATGTTCAAACCCACGGTCGAGGATATCTTTGGTATCAACGACACGATTCGCAATGTCATGCTCGACGCCGACGATCTGGACATGCTCGGAAACTTTGGCTGGTCGGCCGGCCGTGGTTCTTCCTACACCAAGGCGTATATGATTCTGATGGAGTTCCTGATCCACGACGATGTCGCGCTGAACCGCAGACGACGTGAGCTGTTTCTGCGGCTGGTGGACGCCTGCGGCTCAAGGGGGTGGGCCGAATACCGTGCTCCGGTCGCGTTCCAGACCGCAGTGATGGGCCAATATACGTTCAATGATCACGTCCTGCGCCGCTTCAACGAGCAGCTGAAAGACGCCATCGACCCCAACGGCATCCTTGCGCCAGGCAAGAGTGGGATCTGGCCAAGACATCTGCGGCAGGCATAGCATGAGGCGTCGTACCTTCGCGGCCGCTGTGCTCACCTTGTTTAGCCTGGCGCCATCCATGCAGGCTCGGGCTGCCGATCCAGAGCGCGGCAAAGCCGTATTCGATCGCTGGTGCGCGGGTTGTCACGCTGGCACCTCGCGTTTCGGCGGCTTGTCGGCGGGCAGCTACGTGCTGCAGCAACGCTATCAGGGAACGAAGCCGCCCGATCTGGAACAGCGCACCGATCTGCTTGCGGATTACATCAAGCTCACTGTGCGCCGTGGCGCCAATGTGATGCCGCGAACGCGCAAGACCGAGATCAGTGACCAGGATTTGGACAATCTGGTGGCTTATCTGACCAGGATAAACCGGTAACCGGCAAGGGACATTTATGGCAAGTCGCAGAGAATTCATTCAGGCAGGCGCGTCCATGGCGGCCGCAGCGCTACCCGGCCTGTCTGCCGTCACGGGGATCGCAGGCTCACTAGGGTTGTATAAGGTTATCTACGATCGGCGCTTTGCGCCCGCACGAGAATTCGGCACCGCGGCGCAAGACCTCGACGCGAGCGTTCAGTCCATCGAAGGCGACGTACACGAACTGTGGTACCACGATCTGTATCATCGCTGGAAAGCCGCACCGGCGGCGATCGCCGGCATGACCACCTATAATCCGATGTTTCTGCTGAGCATGTTCGCCCAGAACGGCGGCATGCGCCTGATCTACCGCACCAATCATCGCCAGGGCATGAACGGCATCGTGGCGCACGAACTGTTTGGTCCGAAGACGCAGCAGCGCCGCGCGCGGGAGCTTCGCGGCGGCGACACGCAGTGGGGAGCGGCGGCTGCACGAATCGTGCTGTCGTGGCCGGAAGATGCGATTTCCGTATCAAAGGGGCTGTCGAACATCGCCGAGTCCAATCGGAAGAGCGTCGGCCCCGACACGCTGCTGTCCTGGATCATCGCGCCGGTACGCCGCGCATGAGTAGTGAGTAATGGCTCCCGCGCCCAGAACCCGACGCGGCGCCGCACGCATAAAGGTCTGCAAGGAATGGCCATCCGGGGATGCTCGGGTCAGCGGCAACGTCGCTCACTTCTATGCGGGATTGCGTCCTCGCCCCAGGGCGTCGGCGCCGTGGGCGCCATTGCGCTTATACTTTTGCGCGCACGATTGCTGGAAATGACGGGGAATGCACATGGATGCAGCACGACGGGATTTCATGGCGGGCGGTTCGGCCGCGGTCGCCGCCTTGGCCGCCGCCGGCTCTGGCGCCCCCGCGCCGCTGCTCGCCCAGACCAATCGTTCGGCTGCGCAAGAACCGCCGCCCGCCAATGAACCCTATCGTGCCGGCCGCGGCAATCGACGACTCGATATCATTACGCTGCGCGATTTGGAGCAAATGGCGGAAAAGGTCATTCCGGCTGGAGGCTTCGACTTCATTCGCGGCGGTGCCGGCGACGAATGGACCATGCGCGAGAATCTCGCCGCGTTCCAGCGCGTAGCGATCGAACCGAGTCTTCTCAACGGGGTGAAAGAGCCCGATATCTCGATAACGATTCTAGGTGCGAGACTCGCGCTCCCGGTCATCACCGCGCCGATGGGCGGTCACCGCCTGGCGCACGAGGACGGCGAGGTCGCCACCGCCAGCGGCACGGGCGCGGCCGGCTCGCTCGTGGCGATCAGCTCGGTATCCAACGTCGGCCTCGAGCAGGTCATGGCGGCAAGTGCTGGACCGAAATGGTTTCAGATCTACCTGCCCGACGACAGAGGCTTTGCGCGCGAGCTGTTGCAACGCTCCAAGCAGGCTGGCTATCGCGCCGTCATCGTCACGGTCGACACCACCACCCCAGGAAACCGCGAGCGCGACCTCCGTAATCAATTCCGTTCGCCGCCTGAGCTGGGCCACGGCAACATGCCAGCCGGCCCTTCCGGGTATGCCGCCACCGCTGCCACTTTCAAACATGATTTGAGTTGGGACGATATCGCCTTCGTTCAAAAGGAAGCCGGCGTTCCCGTCCTGATCAAGGGCGTGTTGGCGCCCAAACTGGCGGCGCAGGCGGTACAACATGGCGTGGCGGGAATATTTGTGTCCAATCATGGCGGCCGGCAGCTGGACGGCGTGCCGGCGAGCTTTACCGTGCTGCCGAAGATAGTGGACAGCGTGCAGGGCCGAATTCCGATCGTATTGGATGGCGGCGTGCGTCGCGGGCAAGACGTGTTCAAGGCATTGGCGGCAGGCGCCAACTGCGTCGCCGTCGGCCGACCAGTTCTGTACGGACTGGCTCTGGGAGGCGCCTTAGGCGTGGAGAGCGTCTACGACCGCCTGCGCGCAGAGTTCGCTATGACGATGCAGCTTGCCGGCGCCCAGAACATCGCCGCGATCACGAAATCGTATCTATATCGAGAGGCCCAATCAGGCTGATGTAGGCACGCCGCGATAACTGGAGTTTGATCGAAAAATGCTCTCGAGCAGGCAGATCTCGCGCCGAAAGTTTCTGAAAGCCAGCACAGCGGCGAGCGCCGTCGCTGCGGCGGGGGCGGTTGCCAGCCGCTCGGCGCTTGGCCAATCGCCGCAGCCCCCGGAAAAGTGGCAGCGCGAGACGGACATCGTGGTCATCGGTGCAGGGGCGACAGGTCTGACCTCGGCGCTGGTAGCGCGCGAGTCCGGTGCATCCGTGATTCTCATTGAGGCGCAGGACGATATAGGCGGTCACGCCATCCTGAGCGGTGGCAACATGCCGTTGGGGGGTGGCACCAGCCGCCAGCAAAGATACGGCGTCGTGGATTCCGCGGATCTGTTGTTCCGGGATCTGACGGATTGGTCGGTCGTTGAGCCGAACGGTTTCCCTGACTATCGCTACAACGACCGCGAGATCATTCGTGCGTTTGCCGATCACAGCGCGAGCACATTCGAATGGCTGGTAGCTCACGGCGTGGTCTTTATCGACCAGGCGCCAGACAGTTTCGGCGGCCTGTCAGTCGGCAATTCGGCTATGCGCATGACGCACACCGCGGCCATGAACTGGCCGCTGGTGCAATCCGGGCAATCAGTCCAACAAGCCGATCAGGCGCTCAGCTCAAGTGGCGTTGGCCTCATGCGTCCCCTGGAGGCGGCGGCGCGCAATGCTGGAGTGCAGATCCTGTTGGAACACAAGATGAGCGCGATCTTTCGGCATGCTCCCAACGCCGGCAGGGTGCTGGGAGTGGCGGTCGAGAACCGCGGCACACTTCGAAATATTCGCGCGCGCAAGGCGGTAGTCGTGGCCACTGGGGGTTCGGGCGGTAACGTGAACTTCCGCCGCATGTTCGATCCGCGTCTCACCGAAGAATACAGCCTGGTCGGCCTGCCGTGGTCGGACAGTGATGCCAGCGGGGAACTCGCCTCCATGGCAATCGGAGCCTCGCTCTGGGGTTTGTACAACCAAAGCGGGGAGTTCGGCTACAACCTCTGCAAGCCCGGCTACATCGGCTGCCGCTACGGCTACGCCCACCTGCAGTGGTTGCCCGGCAGCCGTGTCTTCAGTCGCGCCGGCGCGTCCGGGCTCTACGTCTCCGATTGGCAAAACCTGATTCTGGTGAACATGCTCGGCAACCGCTTCTACGATGAGACCGGCGGACAGTTCACGGCGAACAACTACAGGTCCGTCACTCCGTACACCCCGGACAGATACACCAATGCGGCAAACATGACGTATCACCCGAACAACTTCCTCAACGCCGCCCTGGCGGGAATCGGCGATGGCCGCAACGGCGGCGGTGCAATCTGGGCCATCTTCGACGCCGACGCCGTAACGCGCGAAGGGTGGGACTTGAGGCCGCCCAACATCGACTCCAGCGGCGGCCTTTTCTTCAGTGCCAACACGGCGGCCGAACTGGCGACGAAGATCGTCATGAACCATCAGCGCACACCGATGCCGCCACAAAACCTGGCGACCACAATCGCCCGCTACAACTCCTTCGTCAACTCAGGCAGGGACGATGACTTCGGTAAGGCGGCGCCGCGTTACAGGCTCGCCAAGCCACCGTTCTTTGCCGCATGGGCGGCGCCGATGGTGCATGACACACGCGCGGGCTTGCGTATCAATGCCAGGTGCCAGGTCATCGATATGAATGGCCGCCCAATCCCGAGGCTGTACTGCGGCGGTGAGTCCGCCGGTGGTTTCAGTCAACACGGTCTGGCCCGTGCAACCTGCCAGGGATATATCGCCGGCAAGGCTGCGGCGGCGGAATCTTTCAGCTAGCACGGGTGTGCCGATATAGACTGGCGATCGCGTGGCCCGACAACACGAGAAAGGAGCAGATATGGCAAATAGAAGAGAATTCATTCAAGCCGGCGCGGCGATGGCCGCCACAGCGCTGCCCAACCTGTCGGTGGTGACGGGCATCGGCGCTTCGCTTGGGATCTACAAGGTGATCTACGATCAGCGCTTTGCTTTCGCGCGGCGCTTTGGCGCCGCGGCACAAGAACGCAGCGCCAACGTGGCGGCTATTGAAGGTGACGTCCACGATCTTTGGTATCACGACCTGTATCATCAGTGGCAAGCCGCACCGGTGGCGATCGCAGGCATGACCACGTTCAATCCGATGTTCCTGCTGGCCATGTTTGCCCAGGACGTCGGCATGCGCCTGATCTATCGCGCAAATCATCGACCAGGCGAGAACGGCACCGCCGCGCACGAACTATTCGGACCGAAGGCGCAGCAACTCCGGTACCAGGAGCTTGGCGACAGCGGCGCCCAATGGGGTAAGGCAGCGGCACGGATTGTCCTGTCGTGGCCGGCGGACGCGGTGTCGGTGTCACGAGTGGACTCCAACATCGCCGATGCCAACCGCAGGATGGTCGGTCCGGAAACGCTGGTGTCCTGGATCATCGCGCCGGTACGCCGGAATGGTTAATGATGCAAATCGCGCCGCTGCGGTCCGTACTACGATCATATTCTGTTTGCTGACCGCGTTGTGCGAAGGTATCGATCTGCAG
>Ga0302325_10010906_pt1 | contig 19637 bp, 17 predicted proteins | sample Palsa_T0_2_FD_201948 | JGI IMG/M metagenome (GOLD analysis project Ga0302325, IMG submission 201948) | Peat permafrost microbial communities from Stordalen Mire near Abisko, Sweden - Palsa_T0_2 | ecosystem: Environmental > Terrestrial > Soil > Palsa > Peat permafrost | place: Sweden: Abisko...
CCGACCAAAGCGTAGCCTTTCCGCGCACATAGTTCGTACAACGCCCGCAGAGATGAACCCCAGTACAAATTGCTGTGGTGGGCCTTATTGCGCTGGAAACCGGGGTCGTACGGAACGGTGATGGCTCTGTCAATTCCAAAGACGCTGTTGTATTCGAGGATCAGAATAATTGGTGAAACGCCGCTGATGGCTTCCCATATCCAGTAGTCGTTTCCGTCAAGGTCCACGCTGAGAATCCCCAGCTCCGGCTCCATGCCGGAGGTCGACAAAAGTGCATTGATATTTTCTCTGTCGATGAATACCGCCTTTGCGATGAGCTGGTAGCGCCAGAAGTACTCCGCATTGACGATCTTCGAAACATTGGCGGGCGAGCCATCGATGACCATGCCAGACCAGTTGTCGTTCATCAGCAAGAACCGCGTATTGGATTCGCGATAGTCCTCGACCCCGAACTCGACGAAGGTCCTGTTCGGAATATCGAGGTTGTGCGTAAGCCATTGGATAATTCCGTCGTCGCCGAATTGAGAGAAGACCTTGAATTCAACATCGCGCAATGACACGATCGAGCTGCGTGACCTTAGGGCTTCAGCCGCAAGGCGACCTATCAGCAGAAGTTGCGTTTCCGAATAGCTCGCACCCGCGCCGCCACCCTTGAGACGTGCCAGTGGCCGCAGAACGCTAAGAAGAGAATTTAGCGTCATATGGAGCTCCCGCGACGAATCCGGGGGTGATGGCCTCGAAGGCCGTGGATAGCATCCCTGACGGTAACATCTTGAACCGTGATCGTAGGGTTATCGGCAGATTGTCGGAGAGGGCCGTCAACAGTACACAACGCTAGGTGGGGCATCGTGGGTGACGACGGAACCGGAGGCAAACGCCGTCCTCAAACACGAGCCGAGCGGATTCGAGAACTGGATATCCGTGTATTGGCGAGGATGGCCCAGCTCGATGATATGCGGAAGTGCCGGTGGCGTTGCTGCGTGTTCGTGGATCGTCCGGTCCTACCGTGGGTGTTTACGTCGTGACAAATCAAGACTCTGTTGCCAGGCGCTTTGCAGTCCAGCGATCAAATTCCGCTGCGTCATCCAACGAAACACCGCTCGGCAACGGCGAGCCCGCAGCCGTGATCGCCAGGTCAAAGTCTGCCGCGGATATGACCGTTTTGGCCTAGAACGATTTGTTCCTCGCGGACCGCTCGATTTTCGACCCGCGCCTCGATGTAGAGCATCGAGCCAGATCCCACGACGTACGGCGCCGCCGCGGGGTGGCTGGGCTGCTGGGATGACGGCCGTGGCTCTTCGCGCCCAAAGCAATATCGATTGGGTGGCGCGACGGCGCATCGGATGGAACAGCCGCATAGTCGACCACCTGTTGGACTTGCAGAGTTGTAGTCTAAGAGATTTCAATTAGCAGCCGCCACCGCCTGAGCGCCGCGTCGCCGAGGATCCCCTTGGGTAACCGTTGGGGCGGGGCGCCACCTGGCACTTTTGCATCTGGTTTCGGTAATGTGAACGGTGCGGGAGACCTGTAGGTTAACGCGGATTGTGAGTATCAACAGATCGTGATGAAGGCATTGATAACGGGCGCTCACGGATTTCTAGGCCGCCACTTTGCGCAATGTCTGGGGAACTCGGGATTTGCCGTGCACGGATTCGGGCACGGCGCCTGGGACCCCGGCGAAGCCTCGCGCTTCGGGATCTCGTTCTGGCATCCTTTCGATGTTACTGTGGAGGCGCTCGCGACGTATGGCGGGGAGCCGAACATCATTGTTCACTGTGCGGGCAGTGCGTCGGTCGGATTCTCGGTGCTGCATCCGTTCGAGGATTACGTTCGCACGGTGTCGAGCACGGTGGCAGTTTTGGAGTACATTCGGCTGCACTCGCGCAGCACGGTTATGGTCTATCCGTCAAGCACCGCAGTCTACGGCACGGTCGATTCGTTGCCGATACAGGAATCAACGTCGCCTCGGCCGGCTTCGCCTTATGGAGTCCATAAGCTCATGGCAGAAGATGCCTGCCGCTCCTACGCTTCCGGGTATGGAATCTCGGTAGCTTTGATTCGCTTTTTCTCGATTTACGGCGAGGGCCTAAGGAAACAGCTCCTGTGGGATGCTTGCACCAAGGCTGAAAATGACGAAGCGATGTTCTTCGGAACCGGCGGTGAACTGCGCGACTGGCTTCACGTCGAGGACGCGGCCCTGCTGGTCAGGGAAGCTATCGGCAGAGCATCCGCATCCGTCCCGGTGGTCAATGGCGGCAGCGGCATCGGCCTGCCCGTCCGGGACATTGTTGGCGCGGTGTTTCGGGAGTATGGGTCCTCGGTCGAGCCGACCTTTAGCGGTATCGCGCGGCCCGGCGACCCACCCGGGTACCAGGCTGATGTGACGCAGGCGCACAGCTGGGGATGGTCGCCACGCATTGACTGGCGTCAAGGCGTGCGTCGTTACGTGCAATGGTTCAGAAGTGAACGACGATGATCCGCGTCGGATTCATCGTGCCGGACTCGGACGACAGCTGGTTGGGATGCACTAACTACTATCGAAACCTGCTGTCCGCCCTGACCATCTTGGACCACCGTCGAGTGCAGCCTGTGGTGTTCACCGGTTCAGACGATACCTTCGACCATCTTCAGGGTGTCGAAGTAATCCACACCAAGTGGCTGCAGTCGGAGGGAGCTGCCAGGGTAGTGTGGAAGATGTCCCGGCGAGTCGCCCTGGCACGCGACGCGATTCTGGCTTTCATGCTGGCACGACATGATATCGACGTCCTGTCGCACTTCGGATCACTTGGCTCCGGTGCGCACATCAGGACCATTGGATGGATTGCGGACTTCCAGCATGTATACCTGCCAGATTTCTTCAACGCCAAGGAACTGCGTCGGCGTAATAAACTTTTCAAGGCCATTTGCGAGAAGTGCGATCGCGTGGTGGTTAGCAGTGAAGCAGCACTTCACGATTTGCTGGCATTCAGTCCAGGAGTGATCGCGAAAAGTCGTGTGCTGCAGTTTGTTCCTGAAGTCGACCTGGCTTCTCTGAAGAAGCCGCTCGAGGCGCTGGAGCATGAGTACGACTTCAAGGGCCCATATTTTCTCCTCCCCCACCAGTTTTGGGTTCACAAGAATCATAGAGTCGTAGTGTTAGCTCTGGCCGAGCTGAAGAAGATGGGGGTCGAAGTGACGGTACTCGCGACCGGAAAGACTGAAGACTATCGCCACGTGCGTCATTTCGTGGAACTCATGGCCCAGGTCAGACAGTTGGGAGTGACGCGGCAGTTCAGAGTCTTGGGTGTGATTCCATACGCAGATCTGATGGACTTAATGCGTTGTTCAATCGCCGTAATCAATCCATCTTTGTTCGAGGGATGGAGCACCAGCATAGAGGAAGCAAAGGTGCTCCGAAAGCCAGTGCTATTGTCGAATCTGCGCGTGCATCGCGAACAAACCCCGGAATTCGCGACCTACTTTGAACCGACGGACAGCGCCGCCCTTGCACAAGCGATGATTGCCGTTATGAACGAGTCCGGCGCCACGCGTGCTCCGGAATCGGAAAGTGTCTACATGTCGACATATCGGCAGAGAAGATCCGATTTTGCCAGAGCGTACGAAGAAATCGCGGTGTCTGTCGTCAACGGTTCTCAGTCCGGAGACCGGTAAGCCGTAGAACAACAGGAGTCTGTCAGACACCTCAGCTGGCGCGCCTTTCCATGGCGCACCACAAAAACCGGCACATTGGTAAGCGGCTAAAAAAAACGTGTACAAGTGCCTGATATTGGTGGCTAGGGTGGGACTCGAACCCACGACCTCGGCATTATGAGTGCTATTTGGCCGGTATTACGCTCCGGGTCATGCAGCTAACTCATTGAGGTAATTGGACTGTGATGGCCGGGCGCGGCCACTGGCTGCGCTTGACGTCGCACATAAACCGGCACACTGTCCGGCGGCCAATTGGCCGAACTGAGCACGAACGATTCCCGCACTAATATTCGCTAGGCCCACAGCCCAATGCACTCTCGGCCCTTGCAAGTCCGACAAAATGCCGACTCGTGGTGTGCTCAATCCATCCTGCATCGAGAACTACCTCGCCTCGGCCTCTAGCTCCTGGATTTCCGCGTGCATGCGCAGCAGCTTGGCATGTACATCCGGCGTGACGTAGGTATTCAGATTAAAGTTCGCGAGTCGCGAAGAATGGCAGTTTAATTCGCGAAAGGCCAGGTAACGAGCACCGGCACAATCAAGCCTCCCGTGATGACCGCATCCGCCAGCGCGCCGGCCGACCATCACGCTCAAGCCACGGCATGAGCCATCTTAATCAACTTTCACCATGCTTAGTCCGGTCAGTACCGGTTGCCCACGGTAGAGTTCGGGGAAAACGCGCTTGAGGTTCTCCACTTTGGGCAAATCGTAAATCGCGATATAGGGCTGTGTCGGGTGGTGAAACAAATAGTCCTGGTGGTAGTCCTCCGCGGGGAAGAATGCCTTCAGCGGATCCACTCGCGTAACGATGGGCCGGGGAAACGTATGTGCTTTAGTGAGTTGATCGATGTACGCCGACGCAATACTCCTTTGGCTCTCATCGGCGTAAAAAATTTCCGAACGATATTGAGCGCCGGAATCCGGTCCCTGCCGGTTAAGCTGCGTCGGATCGAAGGCTACTGAGAAGGCGATTTGTAGCAATTGTCCATACGATATCTGCGCCGGATCGAAGGTAATCTTGACTGACTCGGCATGTCCGGTCCTCCCGGTACTGACGGTCTCGTATTGGGCCGTCGCCGCCTCACCGCCGGCATAGCCGGACACTACTTTCTGAACGCCCCGCACGTGTTCAAAAACGCCCTGCACGCCCCAGAAGCAGCCGCCCGCGAGCACTGCGGTCTGCGCGGCACCTGCGCTCTTGTCGACGCTGGGCGGTTGCACCACAACGGCTGCGTCGGCTCTTACCAGCGGGGAACGCAACAGGATCGCGCCGATCATTCCCAGGGCACAGACCGCGACCGTCTGCATCGGCCATCGCGATTTTAAGAATGACATCGCCGCTTCTCCGTTTGATTTGCATAGGCCGCTTAGGCCCGCGCCACAAAATTCAACGCCACAGAGTTCATGCAGTAGCGCAGCCCCGTGGGTCGAGGTCCGTCATCAAAGACGTGTCCTAAGTGTGCATCGCAGCGGTGGCAGGAGATGGCATCGCGCTCCATGCCGAAGCTACGATCGGTGGCCTTCACCACATTGAGCGCGGAGATGGGTTGCCAGAAACTGGGCCAGCCAGTTCCCGACTCGAACTTGGTTTTCGAGTCATACAGCGCCGTGTCGCAGCAGATGCATCGGTAGAGCCCGTCCGCATGATTGTTTGCGTACTGTCCCGTGAAGGCTCTTTCCGTTCCGGCATGGCGAGTCACCTCATAGGCCGCTACCGATAACTGCTTGCGCCACTCCGCATCGCTCTTCAGGAGCTTGGTGACGTGCACCACGCCAGCGCTCGCGCCCGAGGCTGTAAACAGTTCAATCGCCACGTCCCCAGCAGCCTTCGGCGCCGCATCGGCGGCAGTGCGCGTCTCAGCGCTGAACACCCCGATCGCGATCGCGGCCAAGCCCCCTACGAGCGCAATGCGGCGCGCGGGAACTCGCTCAGATGGCGGTGGTTTCATGACAATCCCCTAACCGAAAGTGAATCCAAATGCCTTCGCTGTCGTCGAGGAACGGGACGGCAAATGCGGCACCGCCAAGAAAAACCGGGAGCATCAGGGTCATAGGTATCTACAGCGTACAGTCTAGTCGTCGTGCGGAACGATCCAAGCATTCCTCCGACCGCATTTCGAGGGCTTGCGTTCCATTATTCGCTGCAGGCCGGCAAAGGTTTCAGGCTTGAGTGTTAAATTTGCAACCACAAACGAGCGTATAGCGCCGGCTGGGCGCTGTTGCGTTCTCAATGAGCGGCGATCAATGCGCAAATTCTGCCGTCGACCTAAAGGCGGCTGAAAAGAGCGACTCACGCCACCCATGCTGCGACGCGGCGAACTAAGCAATATTAGGATATACTTTGATAATCGAAGGCCACGGTAATCGCCTCGAGATCGTTGCGAGCAAGATTGCACAAATCCCGACGCACAACCCTTGCGGCCTGGGACTGCTCGCACGGCCATCTGTCCCGATCGATAATTCACGACAATGAGATATACAGTACGGGCCGCGTTCAGCAGACATTGTAATCAAGGAATGCGCAATGCCCGGAAACGAATCTGACGTTTCGCTCGATTCCCGTACCGAACCGCCAGGACGATACTGGTACGCGCGACACTCTCTTATCGTGCGTATTAGCCATTGGATCAACGCCCTCGCGTTGACGCTGCTTTTCATGAGCGGACTGCAGATCTTCAATGCTCACCCCAACTTGTATTGGGGCCAGTCTTCATACAGTCAACGTCCGGTGGTGCTTGCCATCGGTGCCGGGATGAACGCTGGCGGCCAACCCATAGGTGTGACGCGGATCCTCAATCATGTCTTCGATACCACTGGAGTGCTCGGTCTATCGCGTGAAGACGGGCAATTGGCCGCGCGCGGCTTTCCCAGCTGGATCACGATTCCAGGCAGCCGATGGCTCGCGATGGCTCGGCGCTGGCATTTGTTTTTTGCATGGTTGTTGGTCTTCAACGGCAGCATATATCTGATCTATTCCGTTTTGGGTCGCCATCTCAGGCGTGATCTGGTGCCCACGCGTGTCGATTGGAGATCAATCGGCCGGTCCATCCTTGATCATCTGCGCTTTCGTCATCCGGTCGGCGCAGCATCGAAGCGCTACAATGTGTTGCAGAAGTTGACTTACCTCGTGGTTATCTTCGGTCTACTGCCCCTGATGATATTAACAGGCTGGGCGATGTCGCCGCGCCTCGACTCGATCATTCCCGGCTGGATCAGCGTTCTTGGTGGCCGCCAATCGGCACGCACCTTGCATTTCCTGATCGCATGGACTCTGGTGGCGTTCGTGCTGGTCCACGTCTTCGAGGTGATGATTACCGGAGTGTGGAACAACCTTCGCTCGATGATCACCGGCCGCTATGAGGTTGCGCCGGGGCCTGTTACGAGGGACGTGTCGCATGATCAGCGTTGATACTTCCAGGCGCCGTGTACTGCGTAATCTGCTCGCTGGCATGAGTGGAATGCTTCTGAGCGGATGCGATGCACTATCTCGCAGTGAATGGTTTCCAAAGGTTCTCAATGTCGGAGAACGCTTAAGTCAAAGTATTCAAAATACGATAAGCCCTCGAAGGTCGATGGCGCAGGAATTCGGCGAGGCTGACCTGTCGCCGACCTTTCGCAGCAATGGCACCTCCAACCCTGGTGATCCTATCTATCAGGCGTTGGCGCAAAATGCGTTTGTAGATTGGCGTTTACAGGTCGATGGCCTGGTAGAGCAGCCGATGGCGTTTAGCCTGGCGCAACTTCGCGCGCTGCCTGCCAGGACACAGATTACTCGACACGATTGTGTGGAGGGTTGGAGCGCGATTGGGAAATGGAAGGGCGCGAACCTTGGCAAAGTCTTGAGCCTGGTGCGACCCAATCCGAGCGCACGCTACGCCGTATTTCATTGCGCCGATCCCATGGACGACGTGAACACCAGGTACTATGAAAGTATCGATATGGAGGAGGCCTATCATCCGCAAACCATTCTGGCCTACGAGCTCAATGACTCGGCACTGCCGATCGCCAATGGAGCGCCTGTCCGGGTCCGCATCGAGCGTCAACTTGGCTACAAGATGGCGAAATATATTATGCGGATTGAGCTTGTGAATAGCTTCGCCGCCATTGGAGCGGGCCACGGCGGTTACTGGGAAGATCAAGGATATGAATGGTATGCGGGCATATAGCTGCGAGCCGGGAGCTGTGGCTCGCGATACATACGTCTCCGCCTTCGGCGTACTCACGGTGTTGATCGAGACCGAGCCCATCGTCGTCCAATACAGCAGCGTCTGCGCTCTAACTGCGCTGATCGAGCGGGCTCTAATCGGTACGGTGGGAAGCTGACGAGCTGTAACCAATCCGCAAACGCAGCGAAGTAGATGCATGTGCGTAGTTCGCGATAAAGCAAGCCGGTGCATGCATGACATCAACTCCCCGCTGCGCGGCCAGCACAGAAGGTGACCGGAACGCAGACGATCAGCCTGCCGCCCACATAGACGTGATGCCGCCCGCCATCGCTTTCGGCCGGGAGATCTGCGGCGAGCTCGAACAGGCGCTGCGCCGAGAATGGCTGGTGACAAACGGCTTAGGCGGGTTCGCAGCCGGGACCGTTGCTGGCTGCCAGACGCGCCGCTACCACGGTATGCTGATTGCTGCAGAGCGCCCGCCTGTCGTTCGCACGATGTTGCTGGTTGATCTCGACATCGTGGCTCGCATTCACGGTCGTGACTATGAGCTTGCCTGTCATGAGTACGGTGACGGCGTCGTTCATCCTGCCGGGTACCGATATCTGGAAAGCTTTCGGCTCGATAGGACCGTGCCGACTTGGACCTATGCACTCGGGCCTGCGCGTCTGAGCAAACGGATCTTTATGGCACGCGGCGGTAATACGACCTATATCCGCTACACGCTCGAGCGCTCGCCGGAACCGCTAGCGGTGACCGTGCGCCCTCTGTGCACCGGGCGGGACTTTCACTGGCAGCGCCGGGGCGGCGACGGATATGAAGCGCAGCCCACTGACCGGGGCGTCAGCATTGCAGCAACGGGTGTCGCCTCCCGACTCGACATAAGCGCGGACACGGGTAGATTCATTGCCGCACCGGACATTTACTGGAATCTGCGCCATCGGCTCGAGGCGGCGCGCGGGCTCGACTGCGCCGAGGATCTGTACATGCCGGGTGTGTTTGAGCTGATGCTAAAGGATGGCGAAACCGTCAATTTCACGGCGACAATCGAGTCGCAGCCTAAAGCCGCAACGGTTGCGTTGCTACAGCTGCGGCGACATGAGGCCGAGCTGCTCAACGCCGTGGGCGTCGATGAGCCGCAATGGATTCGCCAGCTCGCGCTCGCTGCGGATCAATTCATCGTCGCCAGCCGCGGTTCACAATCAGCCACCGAGCCAACAAAAAGAGACGGCATGACCGTCATCGCCGGATACCCGTGGTTCGGCGATTGGGGCCGCGACACCATGATTGCGCTGCCAGGCCTCGCGCTCGCAACTGGCCGACGCGTCATCGCGGCAGAGATCATGCGGACATTTGCCGGGCTCGTAAGCCAGGGACAACTGCCAAACCGCTTTCCGGACTCGGGTGAGGCACCTGAGTACAACACCGCAGACGCCACGCTGTGGTATTTCGTCGCCCTACACGAATATCTGCGCGCCACGAAGGACCTCAAGCTTGCCCGTGAGATCTACCCCATACTTGTCGACATCGTGGCTTGGCACCGCCGTGGCACGCGGCACGGCATTATTGTAGACCCGACGGACGGACTGCTGCGCGCCGGAGCGGCCGGGACACAGCTAACGTGGATGGACGCCAAGGTCGGTGACTGGGTCGTTACGCCACGAATCGGCAAACCCGTTGAGATCAATGCCCTCTGGTGCAACGCTTTGCGGATACTTGGGCGACTCGCCGGGCAGCTCGGCAAATCACGCGCGGCGGCGGAGTTCGAGGCGCAAGGGCGCGCCGCGGCGGAAGTTTTCGCTGCCAAATACTGGTTCGCAGACGGTCAATATCTCTACGACGTGATCGAAGGCCCGGATGGTCAGCCGCCCGACACATCGTTGCGTCCGAATCAACTTATCGCACTTGCGCTGCCGCATCCGGTGCTCGACGAGACGCGTGCGCGCTTGGTACTCGCGGCGTGCGAAAGTGAGCTCCTGACCTCTTACGGACTGCGAACGCTCGAGCCCGCAGCTCCCGGCTATGTCGAGCAGTACGGCAGCGATCAGTGGCGGCGCGATGGCGCGTATCACCAGGGCACCGTATGGCCCTGGCTGCTAGGCGCCTTCGCACGGGCCCATTTCGCCTTGTACGGCGACGGGCAGCGCGCGCGCTCGTACCTGGCGCCGCTCGCGCAGCACCTGGCTGATGCGTGTATCGGTCAGGTGAGCGAAATATTCGACGCGGAGCCACCTCACGCGCCGCAGGGCTGCTTTGCCCAAGCCTGGAGCGTCGCTGAGGTGCTGCGCTCTTGGCTCGAAATCCGCGCTTTGGCCGGCCCGCCGCGGGGCGCGCCGGGCGCGGCGCGCAGACGCAAAGCCTCATGACTGCCAGCGGCATGGAAGAGCAATCGCGCCTGCAGTCCGATGGCGTCGACACCATCAGTTGGAAACACTGGGGTCCATACCTCAGCGAACGGCAATGGGGAACGGTACGAGAGGATTACAGCGCGCACGGCAATGCTTGGGAGTACCTCCCCCACGATTATGCGCGCAGTCGTGCATACCGTTGGGGTGAGGATGGAATCGGCGGCTTTTCGGATGCCAACCAGCAGTTGTGCTTAGCCGTGGCATTTTGGAATGAGCGAGATTCAATTCTGAAAGAGCGCCTGTTCGGCCTGACTAACTCGGAAGGCAATCATGGCGAGGACGTCAAGGAGTTCTACTACTATCTGGATGCGACCCCCAGCCACTCGTATCTGCGGATGCTCTACAAGTATCCTCAGGCGGCCTTTCCTTATCAGGATCTCGTCGACGAGAATCGCCGCCGAGGAAGCGGCGCTCCGGAATACGAGTTACTCGACACCGGCGTCTTCGATCAAGACCGCTACTTCGACGTCTTCATCGAGTACGCTCAGGCGACACCGGGTGAGATCCTGCTGCGCGTCACCGCGCACAACCGCGGCCCTGATACCGCCCCGCTGCACCTTCTGCCGACACTCTGGTTCCGCAATACCTGGAGCTGGACGCCCGACGCGATCCGTCCGCTGATGGTGCGCGGTGATGCTGCCCGCATCGATGGCCACCACGATTCTCTGGGGGATTTCCGGCTGTACTGTGCCGGGCAGCCGACACTCTTATTCTGCGACAACGATACCAATGCGCGACGGCTTTGGAATGCACCGCCCGGCGAGATCTATCCCAAGGACGGCGTCAACGATTTTGTCGTCAATGATGATACGAATGCCGTAAATCCGACCCATCGCGGCACCAAGGCGGCGATATGGTATCGCCAGGACGTTCCCGCAGGAGGATCAATCGAGATCCGGCTGAGGCTATCGCGCGGCAATCTGCCGGCCCCGTTCGCCGACTTCGATGAGATGTTTACAACCCGGCGGCGAGAAGCCGATGCGTACTACGCCGGGCTGCAGCAGGGAATCGCCAGCGAGGACGCGCGTTTGGTTCAGCGCCAGGCCTTCGCGGGTATGGTCTGGAGCAAGCAGTACTATTACCTCGACATTCCGCAATGGCTGCGCGGGGATCCGACCCAGCCGCCGCCGCCGGAAGGGCGACACCGCGGACGAAATTGCAATTGGGTGCACCTCAACAATGCCGACATCATTTCGATGCCGGATAAGTGGGAGTACCCGTGGTACGCCGCCTGGGATCTGGCATTTCACTGTTTGCCGCTGGCGTTGCTTGATCCCGAGTTTGCGAAGCAACAGCTCGTGCTGCTGACGCGCGAATGGTACATGCACCCGAATGGCCAAATGCCTGCGTACGAGTGGGCATTTGGCGACGTGAATCCACCGGTACACGCCTGGGCGACCTGGCGCGTCTATCAGATTGACCGCAAGCACAATGGCGGGCGCGGGGACCTGGCGTTCCTCGAGCGCGTGTTCCACAAGCTGATGCTGAACTTCACCTGGTGGGTCAACCGCAAAGACGCCGAGGGGCGAAACATCTTTCAGGGTGGCTTCCTGGGCCTGGATAACATTGGCGTATTCGATCGCAGTGCGCAATTACCCACTGGTGGGCACATCGATCAGTCCGATGGGACCAGCTGGATGGCCATGTATTCGCTCAATCTGATGCGCATTGCCCTCGAGCTCGCGCAATACAACCACGTCTACGAAGACATCGCGACTAAGTTTTTCGAACATTTCCTTCATATCGCGGAGGCGATGGGTGGCATGGGCGGCGATCGGGTGGAGCTGTGGGATGACACGGACAAGTTTTTTTACGACGTCCTGCATCTTTCTGGCGGCCAGCAGATCAAGATGAAATTGCGCTCGATGGTGGGTCTCATCCCGTTGTTCGCGGTCGAAACGCTCGAGCCGGAGTTGCTCGATCGGCTGCCGGACTTCAAGCGCCGCCTGGAATGGTTTCTGACCTACCGTCCGGATCTTGCCGCGCTGGTCTCGCATTGGAATGATATGGGCCGCGGCAACCGGCGGCTGCTGTCTTTGCTGCGCGGTCATCGCATGAAGCGGTTGCTACGCAGAATGCTCGACGAATCGGAGTTCTTATCCGATTATGGTGTCCGAGCACTCTCGCGCGTGCACGAGCGACAGCCCTATGTCTTCACAGTTGACGGGATGGATCTGTCAGTGCGCTATCAGCCGGCTGAGTCAGATTCGGGTCTGTTCGGCGGCAATTCAAACTGGCGCGGCCCGATCTGGTTCCCGGTTAATTTCCTGCTGATCGAGTCGCTGCAGAAGTTCCATCACTATTACGGCGATGACTTCCGCGTCGAGTGCCCGGTCGGATCGGGGCGGTTCCTGACGCTTGAAGCTGTTGCCGAGGAGCTGACGATCCGTCTGATCCGTTTGTTCCTGCGTGACGAGTCAGGCCGCCGGCCAATCTTTGGAACCGACGAGCATCTGCAGAACGACCCTCACTTCCGCGATTACCTGCTCTTTTTCGAGTACTTCCACGGAGACTCCGGCCGGGGCGTCGGGGCCTCGCACCAGACGGGCTGGACGGGGCTCGTTGCAAAGCTGCTCATGCCCCGGCGTCACGAGACGCAGGAGCCCATCGCAGCGGGCGCCCTGCGGGGCACCGCCGCGCCAATCACCTGAATCCAACTCGTCACCGCAACCAATGTCGAACCCAACACTGCAAGTGCCGTGGACAGCGCGGCGGTTGCCGCGGCTCGTCGGCGCACACGCCGAGTTATTCCGCCTGATCCGCAATATCGGTTGGCCGGTACTCGACCTTTGCGTCCGAATTGGTCTGGCCCAAGAGTTCTTTGTCTCCGGCGTGTTGAAGGTTACGAACTGGCAGTCCGCATTGTATCTGGCGCAATACCAGTACCCCGTAAGTTGGATGGACCCGGTGGCAGCCGCGTATGCAGGCGCCGCGATCGAGTTGCTGTGCCCGATCCTGTTGGCCGCGGGTCTGCTGACGCGCTATGCCGCGGCCCCGATGATGATCCTCTCACTGGTGGTGCAATTCAATTACAACGCCCTAGACACTCAATTGTTCTCGGCGGCGCTGCTGGGCTGGCTGGTGCTGAATGGGGCGGGGGCGTTTTCACTCGACTCGTTGCTTCGGCGTGGATTGGCCGATAGTGCCCTGCCGCTGGCGGCTCACATTGTCCGCATATCGGCTTGGGTCCGAGTCCATATTGGCCCGCTTTATCTGTCTATTTTGCGCGCTTGGGTGGCATCGGCGCTGCTGGTGACCGGTTTGCGCACTCGGTTTTTTTCCGAGTGGTCACTGACTGAAGTGATGCGCTGGCTCCCGATCAACACCGCCATGGTCTGGCCTGCTCCATTGCTGCTCGGATGTGGATTGCTGTTGCTGCTCGGTTTCATGACACGCTATGTCGCGATTGCCCTGGCCCTGGCGAGTGCCTGCACGGCGATGTTGCGCCCGCGCGCGCCTGAGAGCGTGTACTTGTTGGCGACGCTTGGACTACTGGTCTGCTTCGGAGGAGGATCGCTGTCATTCGATTGGGCCCTGGGTCTGTTCTTCAGGCGGCGATTCCCAGAGCTGGAGGGCAAGCCCGCATTCGACCTCGCCGGATTACCGCGGGTGGTGATCGTCGGGGCCGGCTTCGGCGGACTGAGCTGCGCTCTGGCACTACGCCGGCAGCGTGTCTCCGTGACACTCATTGATCGTGACAACTACCATCTATTTCAGCCGTTGCTCTATCAGGTCGCCACTGCCGCACTCTCGCCGGGCGACATCGCCGCACCAATTCGACCTCTGTTTCGCGAGTGCTTCAACACACGGGTCCTACTGGGCACAGTCACAGGGGTGGATGCGATTCGACAGCACGTGCTGCTCGGAGGGAAAGAAATTACTTACGATTATCTGGTCCTCGCGACCGGGGCTGCGCACAGCTACTTCGGCAAAGATCAATGGCAGCCCTTTGCTCCGGGCCTGAAGCGAATCGAGGATGCCACGATGATCCGGCGCCGACTGCTGACCGCGTTCGAAAAGGCGGAAGCAACGGATGATCCCGAGGAGCGACGTTCATTGCTCACGTTCCTGATTGTCGGCGGTGGCCCTACGGGGGTCGAGCTGGCCGGTGCGATTGCGGAGCTTGCGCGATTCGGGATGCAGAAGGACTTTCGCAATTTTGATCCTGCCAGTGCGCGCATTGTTCTGGTGCAATCGGCGCCGCGGATTTTGCCCACTTTTGACGAAAAGTTGGCCGCGATCGCGCAGCGTTCGCTCGCGCGATTAGGCATCGAAGTGCTCGTCGGAAGTCGCGTGGAACATATCGACGCAGATGGCGTATCGGTGAGCGGAAAGCGGATTACGGCGCGCACGGTGTTCTGGGCAGCCGGGGTCATGGCTTCGCCGGCAGGCAAGTGGCTCCATGGACAGACGGACGCAGCGGGTCGCCTGAAAGTCGAGTCGGACCTGAGTGTGCTGGGCCTGACAAACATTTACGCCATTGGCGATACCGCACTGTCGACCGGCTGGAACGGTCAAGCTGTGCCGGGCCTTGCGCCGGCGGCCAAACAAGGCGGTCTATATGTCGCTCGCGTCATCAGTGCCCGCGTGCAGGGTAAGCCTGCGCCGGCGCCCTTCCGTTATCGGCACCGCGGTAGTCTGGCTACGATCGGGCGGAAAGCGGCGGTCGCCGATTTTGGCCGATTCAAATTGTGGGGTGCACCGGCCTGGTGGCTATGGGGCAGCGTCCATGTCGGGTTTCTGGTCGGGTTGCGCAATCGAGTGTCCACCATGACGAATTGGTTCTGGGCCTATCTGACTTATGGCGGCGGAATCCGCCTGATTACCGGTAGCGACGCAAGGGAGGAAACAAGCGGTGTGATGCAGTGACTTCGCGCCGTGCGCTGTGCCGAGCCGGCGAAGGCGGGCTGTAACCAATCGGCGTTCGCAGCGAATAACACACAGATGACACGCGAGGCCTTTTCATGTCTAAACCGTATTCTCACATCTATGCTCCCGCCGCATTGCTCGTAGCCGCTTTGTCCTGGAATGCATCCGCGTGGGCGACTACGCGCCCTGCAGTAGTGGAGCTATACACATCAGAGGGTTGCAGCTCCTGCCCACCTGCCGATGCATTGCTCGGCGAAATCGCGGCGCAGCCCGGAGTCCTCGCACTGGCCTTTCACGTGGATTATTGGGATGACCTGGGGTGGTCCGATAAATTCGCCCTGCCTTATGCGGTGCAGCGACAGCGCCGATATGCCCAGGCCCTGAGGCTTTCAAGTGTATTTACGCCGCAGGTCGTTATCGACGGCACAATCAGTGTCACCGGCTCGGACCGTGGCGCGATCACCGCAGCGATCAAGTCTCCTCGTGACGGCATTCCTATTGAAATCTCGGGGCAAGGACATGATCTGACCATCGCACTAAGTCACGCCAAAGAATCGACCGCCGCTGACGTGTTGCTCATTGCCTACCTGCCTCAGGCGGTGACTGCGATTGGTCGTGGAGAGAATTCCGGGCGAACGCTACGGGAATTCAATATCGTGCGTGCCACCTATGCCCTGGGTACGTGGATTGGGGATGCGAAAACCTTCACGATACCGACCTCATCACTGCCGAAGGAAGCGACCGCCGTGGCTGTGCTGGTCCAGGAATGGAATCAGCACAGGATATTGGGCGCCGCGACGACACACTTGCGTTGATCAGGACGCGCAACCCTACCAACATTGCCCATGAAGTGAACCAACTTCATCCGTGAGGACCATAGCGGGGAGCGGCCGTGCGAGAGTTGACTGCATTCGTATTGTCAGGTGGCGGCAGCCTCGCGGCGGTGCAGGTTGGCATGCTGGCGGAAATCCTTGCTGCAGGCCAGCGTCCGGATCTGATAGTGGGTACCTCTGCGGGGGCGATCAACGGCGCCTTTTTTGCTCAGGAGCCAAGCGCTGCCACGGTCGAGCGCATGGCACAGCTGTGGAGCCGCATGAGCACGCGCGAAGCGCTGGGCCTTTCCTGCGTTTCATTGCTGGGAATTGCGGGTCTACGCGGTCACATTGCCAATCCCGCGGGACTGCGTTCGCTGCTCACGCGCGAGCTGCGATGCGAACGCTTCGATCAAACTGCTGTGCCGCTGCACGTCATCTGCGCCGCGCAGGTGACGGGTATGCAGGTCGTGCTGTCCACAGGGAATCTCGTCGATGCGGTGCTCGCGAGTTCCGCAATACTCGGCGTGTTTCCACCCGTGGATATCAACGGCCAAACATTGGTCGATGGCATGCTGGCAGCCGATACTCCCACTGCAACGGCGATTCGCTTCGGTGCGCGCGAACTGGTGGTGCTACCCTGTGGCTTCGCCTGCGCCGCCAAGTCAGTGGCGCGAAGTGCGCTCGGACGTGCCATGCACGCGATCACTTTACTTGGTGCGCATCAGGTCCGACGCGATTACGAGCGCTATAGCACGTCGGCGGCGATCCACATGGTACCACCGTTGTGTCCTCAGGAGCAGTCTTCATACGACTACTCGCGCGACGCACATCTGCTTGCGCGCGCGAGACTCGACGCGGCAATGGATCGATGACGGCGGTCTTACGCGTTGTGAGTTTCCAGACCAGCTGCAGAGCCACAGCCATCAGGCTCATGCGATCGCATGAGCCGAACGGATTAATACCTCATCAGCCGATCACCTCGAGGTCGCATAGGGCGCTGCGGCGATCCACAGTGCATCGGCACCGGACGGCACCGGTAGCTCGTGCAGCGGCTCGCCGGTCATCATGTCGAGATCAATACCGAACTGCTTCTGCTTCGCCAGGGTTTCAGGATCGACATGGTACGCAATATGGAAGGCCTTGGCGGCGGCCAGATGGCTGTCCGACAGCAGCGTGTAGGGAATGTCCGTCGCCTTGAGACTCGAATAGGGGTCCCCTTCGAAGACTACTAAATATTGCGTGCGGCTTAATGGCCTCTCGTGCATACCCCAACTCCCCGAACGCGTGCCTCGGCGGAGAAGCACCGCCTTCTTGAGCCGCGCGCCCGTGATTCCTCGCGGGCACGAAAAGGTCAGTGCTTTTCGGCAGTAATTTTGTCGAGCGTTTCGATAACGAGTCCGACCGGTGGGCGTTTCTTAAATGTGTCCTCATACAACTTGGCTTTAATTACGCCGCTCCGGTCAAGAATAAATATGATGGGTCGCGGAACGCCATAGGCGCGATGTCCTGGCGGATATTGGGGATCGCGCAGTTTGTAGCGGTCGATGACTTCGGACTTGGGATCGCTGAGCAGGGTGTATTTGATGTCCCGCTTAGCGATGAAGTCCGCGTCGACTGCCGGCGGCTCATAGGAAATTCCGGCGAGGTGATAGCCGCGCTTCTCGATATCGGCGACGCCGCTGTTCAGGTCCATTAGCTGTGCCTGACAGAAAGGACACCAGGCGGCGGAGCGGAAGAAGAAAAGAACCAGTCCCCTATCCCCCATCAGCGATTCGAGGGAACGCGGTTTGCCGGTTTCGTCCTGTGGCGTTCCGATCGTGGGCGCCTGGGTCCCGATTGGGGGGCCGAGATCCAAATCCGGATTTGCCGCAACCGGCGCAACAGGTCCCAGGACAAGAAAAATCGCCGCTATATATTTTATCAAGAGTGTCTCCTGGCTGAAGAACGAATGCGATTCCGGATCGGACGTGCATGGTTGATGACTGATGCATGATCGGCAAACGCGCCGCCGATGACGGTCCGCCCCATCCTACTTGGCGCGCGCCGCGGCCACAGCTTTCGGGAAATCTATGTCCGCCGACGGTCCGGTCAGTATGTGGTTGCCGACAATAAAACCCGGTGTCTGGAAAATACGCAGGGAGCGGGCGAGATTGAAGTTCGCGATGATCTCGTCGGTAATCTCGGGCGCGGCCATGTCTTTGCGCAAACGGCCGACATCCAGGCCGACATTTTTCGCGGTGTCGAAGATCACGGAGTCCTGCAATGGGCCTTTGTAAGCCATCAGAGCTTGATGAAACTGCGTATATTTTCCTTGTTTGACGGAAGCGAGCGCTGCCTTGGTGGCGATCGTCGACTCAGGCGTCAGAATGGGAAATTCCTTGAGGACCAGCTTCGTGCCTTGGTCGGATTTCAGCATGGCTTCCAGCCTCGGCTCGGCCGCCTTGCAATAGGGGCAGGCGTAATCGAAGAACTCGATCACCGCGACGTTGGCGTGCGGATTGCCGATGACCGGCGAGCTCGGGTCACTCAGCAGCGCTGTCGCCTTCTGGGCGACTGCCTCGTCCGAGGCGGTCGGCACATCCGCAACGGCTGCCGCCGCCATAAACGGCACCAGCAGGGAGATCATTGCAATACGGAAGAGGATTGCGGGCATTGCTATTTTTCCCCATTGCTTATTGTGAAACCAAAGCGAGCTGCTGGATGTCAGGAACCGATCGCCGCGAGGATTTCGGCTTCGGTAAGAATTTGCGGCAGTACGACGGGCTTGTCCGCGCCAGGCGGGTAATAGAGATACAGCGGCACACCGGAGCGCCCATTGGCGCCAAGCATCCTGGTAATCGCGGCATTGCGGTTGGTCCAATCCGCGACCAGATAGGCGATGTGTCGTTGTGCGAATGCGTCCTTGACCGACGCGCGCGAAAGGACGGCCTTTTCGTTGACCAAACAGGTAATGCACCAGGCCGCCGTCGCATCCACAAAGACGGGCTGGCCCGAAGCGCGCAAGGCGGCCAGCTTCGCATCCGTGAACCCCTCTGCAGCGGCGCTGGCAGCAGTGGCCGGCGGTGTAGTTGTGCCCGACAATGTCGCCAGCCCGTACAGAATGGCGACCATGATAATGAGCGCCGCCGCCACGCCAATGCCCCGGCCGGCATTGGACAAAGCGCGCGTCACGCCCCACAGCCATGCGGCTAGGGAGAGCGCCACCATAGCGGCCAGCAGTACGAGCACGCCGTTGGGACCGGCCTCCTGCGTCAATACCCATGTCAGCCAGGCCGCCGCACCATACATCGGAAAGGCGAGAAATTGCTTCAGCCGCAACATCCAGATGCCCGGCTTGGGCAGGAACGACAGCGCGCGCGGCCAAAGGCCCAGAATCAGAAACGGCAGCGCGAAACCGATGCCGAGGCTGAAAAAGATCAGCATCGCAGAGGCCGTGCTTTGCGTCAGGGCAAATCCCAGCGCCGCCGCCATGAACGGCGCGGTGCAGGGTGCCGCTACGGCCACGGCCAGGACGCCGGTGAAAAACGCGCCGAGCGGACCGGAGCGCCCGGCAAGACTATCACCCATCGTGATCGAACCGACCTCGAACACACCCGAAAGATTGAGGCCGACCGCGAAGATCAATAGCGCGAAACCCGCGACTGCGACCGGCTCTTGCAGTTGGAAGCCCCAGCCCACCGCGGCCCCGCTCT
>Ga0302325_10010907_pt1 | contig 19635 bp, 19 predicted proteins | sample Palsa_T0_2_FD_201948 | JGI IMG/M metagenome (GOLD analysis project Ga0302325, IMG submission 201948) | Peat permafrost microbial communities from Stordalen Mire near Abisko, Sweden - Palsa_T0_2 | ecosystem: Environmental > Terrestrial > Soil > Palsa > Peat permafrost | place: Sweden: Abisko...
CCCTTCGAGCCCGCCCGCAGGAGGCCCCTCAGGCTTGACTGTGGCTCTGTCCGGGCCTTCATCGGCTGATTCGCGCGAAGACTGTAACGTGGCGGGGAATGCGTCCAGACTGCGCTAGAGACACACTGGGGTGGCGCTGAGGATAAGGCTCCACTCGAGCTTGATGGTACCGCTGATCGGTCCGGGGAGCTCGACGGGGAGCGCGGCGGGGTGCGCTACAGTGACGCGCCTACCCGGGGAGCGCCTGAGATCGGAGGCCTACAGAAAATGTCCGAAGACACCAAGGGCCTACGCGACCGGGTGACGCGACAGAGCGAAGAAGCGATCGGCAAGCTCGCCCAGGAGCTGCTCGAAAACCCGATCGTGACCGGTGCGCTGTCGGCGGCTTTCGAGACTCGCGAGCGAGCGGTCCGCGCCCAAGAGGTCGCGATGGGCGCGCTCAACCTCCCTTCGGCGAGCGACCTCGAGCGTCTTACGCGTCGCTTGCGCGGCGTCTCTCAGCGCCTGGAAGGGATCGAGGATGCGCTCGACCGGCTTGAAGACCGGGTCGGGACCAGTAGTGCGGTTGAGCAGCGTTTGGCGGCGATTGAGGCCTCGTTGGCTCGGCTGGCGGATACTTCATCCGCCGACTCCTAGCCGCGAGGCGGGGGCGGGCCGCGCTTGCGCCCAGGCTCTGGGGTGTAGGGCGCGGACTGGGGTGCTGGGTTCTACGCAATTGGGCGCAAGCGCGCGCCCGACCCCGCCTGATTACTCAGGAGAGTGCGGTGGTGGCGATTTCGCCGGCGCGGCGCTCTTCTTGGATGAGAGCGTCGGGGGCGATTCGGGATCGGGTGGGCAGGATGAGGTCCGTGATGATGAGGAGGGATGCGGCCTGGAGGCCCTTGTTCTGGGCGATCGTGAAGAGGGTGGCGGTCTCCATCTCGATGGCCAGGACCCCTTCTTGGGCCCATTCGTTCTCTTTGTCTTCGCCGTCGTAGAACAGGTCGGTGGTAACTATTCGGCCTTGGTGGAGCTCGTCGCCGGCCGCTTGCGCGATGGCGTTGCTGAGCTCGTTGTCGGGCGTTGCTGGGCTGGTGGCTCCTAAGGCCCTGCTTGTTCCGTCGCCCGGGATGGCTTCGCGCGCGAGTATGAGACTGCCGAGCTCGAGGGTGGGGGCGAGGGCGCCGCAGGTTCCGACGCGGATCATGCGCCGGGCGCCGAGGTTGGCGAGCTCGGTGATGACGATGGCGGCGCTTGGGCCGCCCATCCCGGTGCTCTGGATGGTCAGTGGCTGCTCGTCGGCCGCGGTGCCCGTGTAGCCCCACAGGCCGCGGTGATGGTTGAACATCCTCGGCTCGTGGAGCAGAGCCTGGGCCATGCGGAGTGCGCGCCCGGGATCGCCGGGCAGGAGTACGCGCTCGGCCAGCGGGGCCGTTGGCTGCAGGTGGATGGGATCCGCGTTCACGGCACTGAACGGTATTCGCGACGGGCGGATTCCCGCGGGTAGACTCCGGCGCCATGCCCGACGGCGCGGCGGAGCTTCCAGGCAGTACGGGCGGACTACACATGAACGAGTTCAAGTCCGAGACGGAGTTCCGCGAGGTCATGGATCGCACCTTTGCGCTCATGAGCGAGGACCCGGAGATGGGGCCGAAGCTGCGCGACGCGGACACGCCGCAGCGGTTCGAGTTCACCGATGTCGACCTCGTCGTCAACATCCGCGCCGGAGGCCCGGCCGAGCCCCACCTCTACTGGGTGTGGTCAGACGACATCGACTGGGAGCCCAAGGTGAGGATGGCGATGAGCTCGGAGACGGCGAACCGCTACTTCCAGGGCAAGGAGAACATCGCGATCGCCATCGCCCGCCGGCGCATCAAGGCCGCGGGCGACGTCAAAGCGGCGCTCGCCATCCTCCCCATCACCAAGCCGTTGTTCTCCCACTACCGGGCCATGATCGCGGCCGACTATCCCCATCTCGAGGATTAGCCTGACCCCTGCCGCATCCCGCCGCCGACGGCCGTGCTGACCACGCGCGAGGTCGCAGAACGGGCCGGCGTGACACCCGCGACGCTGAGACGCTGGGTCGCTCAGGGCGTGATCCCCCAGTACCGGGGCGAGTGGACGCCCGAGGCCGCCGCTCAGGCCCGCGTGGTCGCCCGCATGCGCGCGCGCGGCCATGCGCTGCCTCAGATTCGCGCGGCGACGGACGAGGGCCGGCTCGCGTTCGCCTACGTCGAGGAGCTGTTCCCATCGACGGAGTCGGCCTACACGCTCGCCGAGGCGGCGCGCGAGACTGGGCTCGAGCCTGCCCTGATCGAACGGATCTCGACCGCGCTCGGGCTGCGGCCCGTCCACACCGAGCGGTTGTCCGAGGGCGACGTCGAGCTCTTGCGCTACATCGCCGCCGTGCTGGCGTCGGGCTTCCCCCTTGTCGCCATGCTCCAGCTCGTGCGCGTGTACGGCCAGGCCCTGGCGCAGATCGCCGACGCCGAGGTTCGGCTCTTCCACCTCTACGTCCACGAGCCGTTGATGCGCGACGGAGTCTCGGGCCTGGAGATGGCCGAGGAGATGGAGAGCCTCGCGCGGGTGCTGCTTCCGCTTGCCTCGCCGGTCATGGATCAGGTCCACCAGCACTTCCTGCAGCACTTCGTCGAGCAGGATGTCGTCGGCCACATGGAGTCCGACCTCGACGGCGCGGCCGAAGGTCTCGGGCGGATGCGCGTGGCGGTGGCCTTTGCCGATCTCGCCGGGTACACGCGCCTGACCGAGGAGGAGGGCGAGCAGCACGCCGTCAACGCCGTCGAACGGTTCGTCGAGGCGGTCGAGATCACCCTGCCCGACGAGGCACGGGTGATCAAGACGATCGGGGACGAGGTGATGATCGTCAGCTCCGACCCCGCCGCCCTGACCGATTGGTCGGTCGGGTTCCAGAGCATGCAGACCGAGCGGCCGCTCCCGCGCATCGGGATCCACTACGGCTATGCCATCTACCGCGACGGCGACTACTTCGGCCGCGACATCAACATCGCCGCCCGCGTGGCCGCGCGATCGGCCGGCGGCGAGGTCCTCGTCACCAAGCCCGTGGTCGACCAAGCCGGGTCGCACCTCGAGTTCGAGCGGATCGCCGAGGTGCGGCTCAAAGGGTTCACCGAGCCCACCGAGATCTTCCTGGCCCGCATCCCGGAGGCCGCGTGAACGCTTCGGAGATCCTCGAGCGGGTGCGCGCCGGCGGGCTGCTGGGTCCCGGACGCCCCGTGCTCGTGCTTCTCTCGGGCGGGCGCGACTCCGTCTGCCTCCTCGACATCGCCGTGCGCATCGCGGGGCCGGACGCCGTCCGCGCGCTCCACGTCAATTACGGGCTCCGCGAGCAGGCCGCCGAGGACGAGCATCACTGCGTGCGGCTGTCCCGGCACCTCGGCGTCCCTCTCGAGATCGAGCGACCGAGTGGCCCGCCGCCGCGCGGCAACATCCAGGCGTGGGCGCGCGAGGTTCGCTATGGCGCCGCCGCCCTGATCGCCCAGGCGACCGGCGCCGAGGTGGCGTCAGGGCACACGGCGAGCGACCAGGTGGAGGGCGTGCTCTACCGGCTGGCATCGGCACCGAGCCGGCGGGCGCTGCTGGGGATGCGCGAGCGCAACGGCATCGTCGTGCGGCCGCTGCTGGGAGTGACACGGGCGCAGACCGGCGCCTATTGCCATGAGCGCGGCCTGAGCTGGCGCGATGACGCCACCAACGACGAGCGGGTGTACGCACGCGGAAGGATCAGAGGGGAGCTCGTGCCCGCCCTACGGGCCATCCATCCCTCCGCGGAAGCGAACGTGCTCGCGCTCGTGGAGGTCCTGCGCGACGAGGCGGAAGTGCTCGACGCGCTCCGCGACGAGGTCCTCCAAGGACGCCGGGAGATCGAGCTCGCGCGGCTGCGAGGGCTGCCAGCGGCGCTGCGCCGACTTGTGGTTCAGCGCCTCGCCGACCTTACGGTGGACCGGCCGGCTCCGGGAGTCGCCGCGCGCGCCGACGAGATCGCGGCGCTCCGCGAGCAGGGCACGGCATCGCTCGACCTCGGTTCCGGGGTGCGCGCCGTATCCGAGTACGGCGTGCTCCGCTTCGAGCCCGCGAGCGCGCCGGTCGGGCGGGCGCCGGCCGCCACCAGGTTGGCCGTCCCCGGCGCGGTCGGATTCGGTGCCTACGAGGTTCGGTGCGAGGTCGGGCCGCCGGAGCGTCGCCCGGGCAGCCTCGATCGTGACGCGCTCGACGCGGAGCTCCTGGTCCGGACCTGGCGCCCGGGCGACCGCATGGCGCCGCTCGGCCAGGGCGGCACCAAGAGCCTTCAGGATCTCTTCACGGCGCGGCGCGTCGCCCGCGCGCGGCGGGCGACGGTCCCGGTGGTCGAGTCCGGTGGTGAGATCGCCTGGGTCGCGGGGGTGGCCACGTCCGAGCGCTTCAAGGTGTCAGATTTGACCCACGAAGCCGTGTATCTGAGCGCGATCGAGTCGTCCTCGGCCTCCGGGCAGGACACCACATAGACTGCCGCACGGTGGACGACGACGCCATCGGGGACATCCTCGTGAAACCCGAGGAGCTACAGAATCGGGTGCGCGAGCTGGCGGCCGAGATCTCGCGCGACTACGTTGACCGCGACCTCGTGCTCATCGGAGTGCTCAAGGGCGCCGTGTTCTTCCTCTCGGATCTGATGCGTCAGCTCGAGGTGCCGTGCGAGGTCGATTTCATGGCGGTGGCCTCGTACGGATCGGCCACCAGATCCTCAGGGGTGGTGCGGATCCTCAAGGATCTCGACGCGGTGATCGAGGGCCGCGACGTGCTCATCGTCGAGGACATCGTCGACTCCGGTCTCACGCTTCAGTACCTGCTCCGCAATCTCGGCGCCCGTAACCCTCGCAGCCTCGAGGTCTGCGCGCTCCTGACCAAGCCCGAACGGCGTAAGGTGCACTTACCCACACGCTATGTTGGCTTCGAGATCCCGAACCGCTTCGTGATCGGCTACGGACTCGACCACGGTGAGCGCTACCGCAACTTGCCGTTCGTCGCGGCGTTGAAGGAATGACCGACCAGAGGCATGAAATCCAAGTGCTACGCTTGACCATTCCCCGCGGAGACCACCCGGCGTGATGCGCGGAAACCCGACCATGAGCAGGTTCTTCAAGAGCGCAGCCTTCCCGATCCTCATCGTGGTCGTGCTCGCCTTTTTCGCGCAGAAGCTGATCGGCGGCACCAGCCACACGCCGCAGCCGACCTTCGGGAACTTGCTGTACTACCTCGACAGCCACGAGGTCAAGACGATGTCGCTCGACCAGAAGGACCTGAGCGCTTCGGTGACGCTGAACTCGACCGGCGCGCAACAGGCCGGCGTTCAGAAGTTCTCGGTCGGCTACCCGAACAACTACATCGCGACGCTGATCAAGGACGCGCGAACCGACATCCCGACCGCGAACACTGGAAACGGCCTGGCTGTCTCCAGCACGTCCAGCAGCGACTGGCTCGGGCTACTCACGACGATCCTGCCGTTCCTCATCTTCATCGGGCTGTGGATCTTCCTCATGAACCAGGTTCAGGGAGGCGGATCGAAGGTGATGTCGTTCGGCAAATCGCGAGCTAAGCGACTATCGGTCGACTCGCCGAAGATCACCTTCCGTGACGTCGCGGGGGTCGACGAAGCCGTCGAGGAGCTCCACGAGATCAAGGAGTTCCTCGAGAACCCGAAGAAATTCCAGGCCCTCGGCGCGCGCATTCCCAAGGGCGTCCTGCTCTACGGACCTCCGGGTACGGGTAAGACGCTGCTCGCCCGCGCCGTGGCCGGCGAGGCCGGCGTGCCCTTCTTCTCGATCTCGGGCTCGGACTTCGTCGAGATGTTCGTCGGCGTCGGCGCCTCGCGCGTCCGCGACCTGTTCGAGCAGGCCAAGCAGAACTCTCCCTGCATCATCTTCATGGACGAGATCGACGCCGTCGGCCGCCACCGCGGCGCCGGGCTCGGCGGTGGCCACGACGAGCGCGAGCAAACGCTGAACCAGTTGCTCGTCGAGATGGACGGGTTCGAGATGAAGGACAACATCATCCTCATCGCCGCCACCAACCGCCCGGACATCCTCGACCCCGCGCTCCTGCGTCCTGGGCGCTTCGACCGCCAGATCGTCGTCGATCGACCCGACCGCCTCGGCCGCAAGAAGATCCTCGAAGTCCACACCCGCGGTAAGCCGCTCGGGCGCGAGATCGACGTCGACGTGCTCGCGGGCCAGACCCCGGGCTTCACCGGCGCCGACCTCTCGAACCTGGTCAACGAGGCCGCCCTCCTCGCTGCCCGCACAGGCAAGCGCGAGATCACCCAGGTCGAGCTCGAGGAAGGGATCATGCGGGTGATCGCCGGCCCGGAGAAGAAGACCCGGGTGATGAGCGAGAAGGAGCGCCGCATCACCGCCTACCACGAGATGGGGCATGCGATCGTCGGTCACTACCTGCCGAACTCCGATCCCGTGCACAAGATCTCTGTCATCTCCCGAGGCCAGGCCCTCGGCTACACGATCTCCCTGCCCACCGAGGACAAGTTCCTCACCACGCGGGCGGAGCTGCTCGACACCATGGCGATGACGCTCGGCGGTCGCGCCGCCGAAGAGATCGTCTTCAGTGAAGTCACGACCGGCGCCTCCAACGATCTCGAGAAGGTGACGGCGACGGCCAAGCAGATGGTCATGCGCTTCGGGATGAGCGAGAAGCTCGGCCCGCGGGTGTTCGGCCACGACCACGGCCAGCCCTTCCTGGGCCGAGAGTTCTCCTCCGAGCCCGATTACTCCGACGAGATCGCGCGCGAGATCGACGACGAGATCCGCCGGATCGTGGAATCGGCGCACCAGCAGGCCAGGGACATCCTCGGCCAGTACCGCGACTCGCTCCAGAAGCTCTCGGAGGTCCTGCTCAAGCGCGAGACGATCGAGAAGGTCGAGTTCGAGGCGCTGCTCGACGGGCAGACCGAGTTCGAAGTGTTCGGTGCCGAAGCGCCCCCGCCCCCTGCGCTTCCCGTCCCGCCGACGACCGCCGACCGCCCCGAGCGCGAGGCACCCAGGCCGCTGCCCCGTCCCGGGCTGGCCGGGGGGACGGCGGAGGCTCGGGGGCTCGAATTGCCAGAGAAGCCTGAGCTCGCCTGACCCTCAGTCGCGGCCCGTCCGCATGATGCTGGTGGCTACGCGCGTGTGGCTGCCGCTGGCGATTGCGGTCGTGGGCGGGGTGTTCACCGTGATCGGTCACGGCAGGACGAACATCGCGGCGGTCGGGGTTTGCCTGCTGCTCGTCGCGCTCACCGTGTGGCTGATCAACTGGCTGTTCCGCATGAGCATCGACAGCAATCGCGATCGCGAGGACGAGGAGGAGGCGCGCCGGGTCTTCGATCGGACTGGAGAGTGGCCTGAGGAGTCGGCTAACGCCGACTCCTTTAAGGGTTCGGTCGATGGTCCGAAGTCGGGAGGGTGACATCAGCGCCGAACTCCCGGGTTGCGCCGGGCTCTTTCGCGTCATGGGGGTGGTCAATGTCACGCCCGACTCGTTCTCTGACGGCGGTCTCTACCTCGACCCGGCGGTGGCCGTTGCGCACGCGCTCGAGCTCGTGCTGGAGGGTGCGGCGATCCTGGACGTGGGTGGGGAGTCGACTCGGCCCGGGGCCGAGCCGGTCCCCGAGGCCGAGGAGCGCCGGCGCGTCGTCCCGGTGATCGAGGGGCTCGTCGCGGCCGGGACGCAGGCCCAGATCTCGATCGACACTTCGAAGGCCACCGTGGCCGCCGCGGCGCTCGACGCCGGAGCGACGCTCGTGAACGACGTGACGGCCTTCCGCGCCGACCCGGCGATGGCGTCGCTGGTGGCGACCCGTGGCGCCGACTGCTGTCTGATGCACATGCTCGGCGAGCCGCGGACGATGCAGGAGGACCCGCGCTACGAGGACGTCGTCTCGGACGTCAAGGCCTTCCTCGAGGAGCGGATGGCGTACGCGATCTTCTCTGGCGTGGCTGAGGAGCGGATCCTCCTCGATCCGGGCATCGGATTCGGCAAGACGGGCGCGCACAACCTCGAGCTCTTGGCGCGTATCGACGAGCTGGTCGCGCTCGGGCGACCGGTCGTCGTCGGGACTTCCCGCAAATCCTTCCTCGGCCGCTTGACCGGGCGCGGGACCGACGAGCGGCTGGCGGGGACGATCGCGACCAACGTGCTGGCCTATGAGCGTGGCGCCAGCGTCTTCAGGGTGCATGACGTGCGACCCGTCCACGACGCCCTGGCGGTGGCGGCTGCTACGGTCCGGGCCGGATGTCGGAGCACAACGACGCGGACGAGTTCGACGACCTCGACGAAGGCGTAGACGAGGGCGACGAAGGCCGCTCCGAGCCCGAGGTAACGATCGAGATCAGCGGGCTGTCGCTCTTCACGCACGTGGGGGTGTCGGCAGCCGAGCGCGAGGTCGGTCAGCGCCTCCTGCTCGACATCAGGATCGATGTCGGCGATTGCGACGCGACGATCACCGATCGGATCGAGGACACGATCGACTACGGGCAGGTATGCGAGGCCGCGAACCTGGTGGCGCAGCAGCGCTCCTATAAGACGCTCGAGCGTCTGTGTACGGCGATCGCCGATCGCCTGCTCGAGCGCTACGAAGCCGTCGCCGTCTGGGTCAAGGCGGCCAAGCCCGAACCTCCGCTCCCCCTTCCGGTGGGCGAGGTGTCGGTCGAGGTCTGGCGCGAGGCTTGACGATCGGCTACCTCGGCCTCGGCTCTAACGAAGGCGATCGCCGGGGCCACCTCGAGGCCGCCGTCACGGCCCTGCCTGAGCACGGCATCGTCGTGACCGCGTCCTCCTCGGTGTACGAGACAGAGCCGGTGGGTGAGGTGCTCGACCAGCGAGAGTTCTTCAACGCCTGCGTGCAGGTGCAGACCGACGTCGGGCCCGAGGCCCTGCTCGACGTCTGCAAGGCGGTCGAGCGGGCGCAGGGGCGTCTCCCCGGGGGCATCCGCCATGGGCCGCGGCCGATCGATCTCGACCTGCTCCTGCTCGGCGATCTCGAGCTCAGCACCGAGCGGCTGACCCTCCCGCACCCCGAGGTCCGCGCGCGGCGGTTCGTGCTCGTACCCCTACTCGAGCTCGACCCCGACCTTGCGGTGCCCGCTGTCGGGCGCTTGGCGGACGCCCTGGCGGCGCTCGGCGAGGGTCAGGGGGTCAGGCGCGCGGGACCCCCACTGCTGTGAAGCCACGAACACCCGCGTCCGTATCTTTCGCGCCGTCCGTGCGGGCCAGAGCGGATGCTCGCGAAGCGACGAACACCGACAATCTGCTCATGGAGACGACGTGAGCAGGATCGAGTCCAAGACGATCGTGCTTCATGGCCGGGGGCTGAACTACGTGCAGGAGGGGTCTGGCCCGGTGATTCTTCTGATCCACGGGATGGCCGGCACCTTGGACAATTGGCGAGAGGTGATCGAGCCGCTGGCGCGGCTGTACACCGTGGTCGCGCCCGACCTTCCGGGGCACGGCGGGTCGGCGCCGAGCAACGGGGACTATTCGCTCGGGGCGCTGGCCGCCGTATTGCGCGATCTGCTCGTCGGGCTCGGCCACGAGCGCGCCACGCTCGTCGGGCACTCGCTCGGCGGTGGGATCGCGATGCAGGTCTCGTACCAGTTCCCCGAGCTCACCGAGCGTCTCGTGCTCGTGTCCAGCGGTGGGCTCGGTCCCGAGGTGAGCGCGATCCTGCGCGCCGCGGCGCTGCCGGGAGCCGACGCGTTCATCGCCGCGACCGCGGCACTGGGCAGCACCGTCGGGAGCAGGGTCGGTCGCGGCCTCGCGGCCGTCGGGCTACGCCCCAGCGCGGACGTCGCAGAGGTCGCGCGCGGCTACGCCTCGCTGGTCGACCGCGACCGGCGGGCGGCGTTCCTGGCCACGCTGCACGCGGTCGTCGGCACGCGCGGGCAGCGCGTCAACGCCAGCGACCGGTTCTACCTCGCCGACGGCATGCCCGTGCTCATCATGTGGGGAGCCCGTGACCCCATCATCCCCGTCCAGCATGGTGTGAACGCCCACGCGGCGATCCCCGGCAGCCGCCTCGAGATCTTCGACGGCGCCGGCCATCTTCCCCAGCTCGAGGCGCCCGGCCACTTCATCGCCCTGCTCGAACGCTTCATGAGCGAGAGCGAGCCCGCCCGCTACGACTCCGAGCAGTGGCGCGGCCGGCTCCGTCTCGCCAGCGGCGAAGCGTAGGCGCTGCCGTAAGCTCGCGCCATGCTGCTGGTCGTCGATGTCGGGAACACCCAGACCCACTTCGGGGTGTGGGATGAGCACGAGCTCCAGGAGCACTGGCGCTTCGCCACCGTCCGTGACTCGACCTCGGACGAGCTCGGGGCCGCGCTGTCGAACCTGCTCGCCCTCCGTGGCTTCGGCTTCGGGGATGTCGATAAGTCGATCCTCTCCTCGACCGTTCCCCAACTCGTCGAGCAGTGGACGGAGATGGCGGCGCGCTACCTGGGCCACCGGATGCTGGCCGTCGGGCCCTCGATCCGGACGGGAATGCCGATCCGGTTCGACAATCCCCGCGAGGTCGGCGCCGACCGCCTCGTCAACGCGGTGGCGGCGTACGACCGCCTGGGCGGCCCCTGCATCGTCGTCGACTTCGGAACCGCCATCACCTACGACGCCGTCTCCGAGGCGGGCGAGTACCTCGGTGGCATCATCAGCCCCGGGGCGGAGATCTCGATCGAGGCGCTGGCCGAGCGCGCCGCGAAGCTCCCCAGGGTGGAGATCGCCGAACCTCGGTCGCTGATCGGCAAGTCGACCATCGACGCGATCCGCTCGGGGATCGTCTATGGCTTCGCCGGCCAGGTCGAGGGCATCGTGCGACGGCTGCGCGAGGAGCTCGGCCCCGGTACGCCGGTGATCGCGACCGGCGGGCTCGTCCGCGCCATCGTGCCCTTCACGCTCGAGACGATCGACGAGGTCGACGACCTCCTCACCCTGCGGGGCCTGCGCTTGATCTACGAGCGCAACGCGAGCTGACGGCGGGCTGTCCGCTACAGGCTCGCGGGAATCGGTACGTCGGGGGTGCGCGCGACGGTGGCGGCGAGGATGAGGAAGGTCAGCGGACGGCGCTCGCCGGGAAAGGCGGCCACCGCCTCCTCGTAGATGTCCACGAGCCCGAGGATGGCCGCGAACACCGGCGCATCGTCGACGCCGGCGGGCACGTCGCAGGCCAGCCGCGCGAGCGCCAGCATCTCGCTCGCGTCGCCACCGCGCATCGACGCTATCGCGGTGAGCATGAGGAACTCGGCGACGCGGTCGAGGAGCACGTGCGGAGCGCGCTCGCGGGCGCCGACGGCCGGTCCCAGGGCGTCGAGCGGCTCGCGCGCCGCGAGCCTGAGCGATTGGCCTGAGGCCACCGACCGAAGCTGCTCGGCGGACAGCCCCGCTTGGAGCGCTGCCCTGATCCCAAAGGCGGCGCCCATCATCGTCGATCCGTAGGGCGCATCGCTGGCGAAGACGATCTGGCCAGGGGGCACGAGCGCGAACAGCGCGGCCAGGTCGGCGGGCATCCACCACGCGGTGTCGAACAGGAGATTTGGATGATCGGGCGCCGCGTGCCAGATCCATCCCAGGTCGCAGATCGCCGCGTGCGCGAGGATCAGCCGGGCGTCGGGGAACTCGCCGGCGAGCGCGACCGCGTGCTCGCCGAGGGCGGGGATCCCGCGACCGGCGTGAATGAGGATGGGCAGCTCGTGCTCCGCTGCCAGGGCCACGAGCGGGCGCACGCCTGGGTGATCGAGCGTGAACTGCTCGGCGCGGGGATGGAGCTTGATCCCCCGCGCCCCCGCGGCGAGGCAGCGCTCGGCTTCGGCCAGCGCATGGTCGTGCGGATTGACGCGGCAGAAGGGCACCAGGAGTCCACCCGAGCGCTCGGCGGCCTCGAGGACCATGTCGTTGGCCGTGGGGTAGCCGTCCGGTTCGTGAAAGGGGAAGGTGAAGCATCCGACTGCGTCCGCCAGGGTCAGCGTCTCGATGATCTCCTCGGGAGTGGCGTGCATCCCGTCGGGATCGTTCTGGCCGATGTGCGTGTGCGCGTCGAAGAGCTCGAGACCGGGGATCTGGTCGCGCACGACCTCGTACCAGGGGCGGATCAGGCTTGGGAGGTCCATGGTGCTCAGAGGCTGTCATGTTCGTACCATGGACGCGTGGCTCCCACCAAGCTCACCGACGGCTGGAGGCTCGGAGGCGTCGCCGTCCCCAACCGGGTGGTGCTCGCCCCGCTCGCCGGAATCGGCAACTGGTTCGTGCGCCTGCAGGCCAAGCGGCACGGCGCGGGCCTCGTGGTCTCGGAGATGGTGTCGAGCTTCGCCGTCCACTACCGCAACGAGAAGACCTGTCGCGAGCTTCTGCGCATCCATCCCGACGAGCATCCGGTCTCGATCCAGCTCTTCGGCCACGACCCCGACGTCATGGAGTCCGCCGCCGAGACGGTGGCGGCGGCCGGGGCCGACATCATCGATCTGAACATGGGCTGCCCGGTGGCCAAGGTGTGCAAGACGGGCGCCGGCGCGGCATTGCTGGAGGATCCCGACCGCGCGGTCGCGCTGGCCCGCGCGGCCGCGCGCGGCAGCGGTCTCCCCGTGACGGTCAAGCTCCGCTCGGGGCTGCGTCCCGGCGACCGCGACGGGATCTCGCTGGCCCACCGGCTCGTCGAGGAGGCCGGCGTCGCCGCCCTTTCCATCCACCCGCGTCACGCCTCCCAGCGCCACTCGGGCCAGCCGGATTACGATCTCGCGCGCTCGCTCGTCGAGGACCTCCCGGTCCCCGTCCTCATCTCCGGCGGCCTGTACACCGCGGCCCAGGCCCAGGCCGCCTTCGAGCGGACCGGCGCCGCGGCCGTGCTCCTCGCGCGCGGCTCGCTCGGTAACCCTTGGCTGTTCGAGCAGCTACTCGGTGTGCGGGCGGGCGAACCCACCACCGATGAGATCTTCGCCGAGCTCGACTGGGTGATCGACCGTGCGATCGAGCATCTCGGCGAAGAGCGCGCGACCCGCTACCTGCGGAAGTTCTATCCCTGGTACATCGACCGGATGGGCGGCGACCGGGCGCTCCAGGCCGCCGCTCAGACCGCGCCGACGATCGCCGAGGCAAGGGCGAGCTTGGGGCTGACGGAGGCCATCGGGGTGGCGTAGCGCGTTCCGGGGAGGGCTCGTTCCACCGCCGCCGTGAGCCCTAGTAGGCTCGCTAAGAGAGGGATGAGAATGCGTTATGTCGGTACCCGGCCGCGGTCGCGACGCGTGGCTATGACGGTGGCGTGGCTGGCCTTGGCGGCGGCCGGCGGCCTGCTCGCCACGCCGAGCTTCGCCGAGGCGCAGGTGGAGCCCTACGGGACCGACAACTACGGCACCTTCTACAACGTCCTCCCGCCGGGGACGAACGGGCTCGACAATGTGCTGCAGCTCGCGGCGTTCGAGGCGACTGGGGCCAGGCCGCCCCACAGCAACGACCAGCTCGCCATGTACTCGAGCCTGACCACGGCGGCGCCCGATATCCAGGCGTCGCAGATCACCGATTACTTCAAGGACGCGACCTTCGGTGTTCCCGCCGGTGACGTGGCGAGCACCGAGAGCCCAGAGCCGGGCGTCACCATCGAGCGCGACGCGCAGTTCGGCGTGCCGCACATCTACGGCGACACGCGGGCCTCGCTGATGTTCGGTATCGGCTACGCCACCGCCGAGGACCGGCTCTTCTTCATCGACGCGATCCGGCACGCCGGAGAGGGAGACCTAGCCCAGTTCGCCGGGGGTTCGAACGTGGCCGAGGACGAGAGCGTGTGGGCGACGAGCCCGTACACGGAGCAGGATCTCGTCGACCAGGTCAACGCGATCGGCAACCTGCCCGACGGGCAGCAGATCCTCTCGGACGCGACGAACTACATCGCGGGGATCAACGCCTACATCTCCAAGGCTCAGCTCGACCCGCTGCTGATGCCGGGCGAGTACGTGGCGATCGGCGATCCCGGTGGGCCCGCGCCGTTCACGCTCGAGAATCTGGTCTCGATCGCTTCGTTGATCGGCGGCCTGCTGGGAGTGGGTGGTGGCGCTCAGCTCTCCAACGCGGTCCTCTACGAGAACCTCGAACAGCGCTTCGGCACCGAGCAATACCAAGTGCCCGGATCGCCCGAGGGGGTCAAGCGTGCGCCGGTCGAGGCGACGAGACGGGGCGGGCGCTCGCCCATCACCCGTCCCCACCGTGTCCGTCACGTCATCGACTCCTCAGGCTTCGGGACCTTCCTCAGCTTCGTCGATCCCAGCGATCCCGAGGCGCCCACCACTGTGCAGGGGAGGTCCTTCCCGTATCAGACGCTGCCGTTACCGGACAAGACCGCGCCCGGGAGCGTTGCGATGCCCGATCCTGGCTCGGTTGAGTCCGTCAACCACGTAGCCGCGGGCGCCATCCCCTCGGGCTCGGCACCGCCGATCGGCAGCGCCGAACGCTCTGCCCAGGGCCGTATCGGCGTCGCCCTCGGGCCGGCTGGGAATGTCGGGCCTGGCCTGTTCTCGTTCCCGCGCACCGATTCCAACGCGCTGCTCGTGTCCGGTGCCCACACCGTCTCGGGCCATCCGATCGCGGTGATGGGACCTCAGACGTCCTACTTCTCGCCCCAGGACCTGATGGAAGAGGACATCCACGGGCCGGGTATCGACGCCGACGGCGCCGCCTTTCCCGGGGTGAACCTGTACGTCGAGCTCGGTCACGGTCCCGACTACGCGTGGTCGGCGACCTCCGCGGGCCAGAACATCGTCGACACATTTGCGTCGCCGCTGTGCGACCCGAGCGGGGGAACGCCCTCGATCAACTCGGACTACTACGTGCTCGACGGCCAGTGCGTACCGATGCAGACGCTGACGCGCACCGACTCGTGGACCCCGAACTTGGCCGACCCGACGCCCGCGGGCTCGGTCACCTTCGAGACGCAGCGGACCGCGTTCGGGCTCGTGATCGCGCGCGCCACGGTCAAGGGCGTTCCCGTGATCTACACCAACCTGCGCTCGACCTACATGCACGAGATCGACTCCGTGCAGGGATTCGAGATGTTCAACGAACCCGCCGAGATGCGCAACCCGCAGGACTTCATCCACGCCGCCGACCAGATCGGCTTCACCTTCAATTGGTTCTACATCGACGATCAGCACATCGCCTACTTCAACTCGGGCTATAACCCGGTCCGCGCGCCCGGCACCAACCCGCTGTTCCCGACCTGGTCGACGTTCCCGTGGAGGGACTACGACGCAAGCAACCTGACCGAGGCGTTGACCCCCGCCAGTGCGCACCCACAGGCGATCGACCCGGAGTACCTGACGAGCTGGAACAACAAGCAGGCGCCCGGCTACAACAACGCCGCCACCGGCCAGGAGTTCTCCTCCGTCTACCGCTCTCAGCTGCTCGACGACAACATCGATCATTACCTCGACGGCGGCAAGGACAAGATGACGCTCGTCGACCTGATCAACGCGATGGGCAATGCCGGCACCCAGGACCTGCGCGGCGTCGAGGTGCTCCCCTATGCGCTGAAGATCATCGGTCACCCGACCGATCCGGCGCTCGCGCAAGCGGTGAACGAGCTCGAGGCCTGGTACGCGAGCGGGGCGCACCGGATCAACCGCCAGGACCCCGGCGCCTCGGGGAGCTACGACCAGAGCGACGCGGTCAGGATCATGGACGCGTGGTGGCCGCTCCTGGTCAAGGCGGAGTTCGAGCCGGTGCTCGGGTCGGCGCTGCTCGGCGACATCGAGGCCGACTTTCCCATCAACGACGAGCCCGGGCATGGCAACAGCGGGGCCCACGTCGGATCGGCGTTCGACGTCGGCTTCTACGGGATCGTGCAGAAGGACCTGCGCTCCGTGCTGGGCGAACGGGTCGCCGGTCCGCTCAACCGCGTCTATTGTGGCGAGGGCTCACTCGCCCGCTGCCGTGCCGCTCTCGAGACCTCCCTGAGCCAGGCGATCGGCGAGTCACCCGAGCAGGTCTACCCGGCCGATCCCCCCTGTCAGGCCGGGGACCAGATGTGCTCGGACTCGATCCAGTTCCGGGCCCTCGGTGCGATCACCCAGCCGCTGATCGAGTGGGTCAACCGGCCGACGTTCCAGCAGGCAGTGGAGATCACGGGCCGTGAGCCGTAGATCCGTCCCGGCGGTCGTCGCCGCCGTCGTCCGGGTCGCGGTCGCGGTCGCGGTCGGTGCGGCGGTCGCGGTCGGTGCGGCGCTCGCCGCCGGTGCGGTCGACTCGGCCTACCACGGCGAGAGCTCACAGGGCATCGGCGTGACCCTGAGCGCTCAGCGCGGGGTCGTGCGCACCTTTCGCTACCGGGCGAGGACGAAATGCACGGACGGCACCACGTGGCTCGATGACTACTTCACCGACCGCGTCACCGTCCGCGCGGATCGGTTCTCGAGCCATCACTCCGCCGACCGCGGGGCGATCGTGACGACGGTCACCGGGATCCTCGAGGGACACGATGCGATTGGGACGATCAAGATCACCGAGCGCTTCAGCGCCGTCCTCGGCGCTGGTGGTGTCACCCCGCTCTCGGGCACGGGCACGATCCGCTGCCAGAGCCCGATGGTGCCTTGGCACGCGACGGCTGGTTAGCGGCGATCCGCGGTTTCAGGGGCCTGCGAGGTGCGCCTGAGCGTCGCTTGACCCGTCGCTATACTTCCGCGCCCGCAGGACCCGGGTGGGGCTGACTCGCGCTCGACGCGGGTTCTTTCTCGTCCGGGCGGTTGCGCCCGCGATCACCCTGACACCACGAACTATTAGGTTCCCCGAATCATGCCCAAGGACGTCATTCTCACCGCCGAAGGCCTGGCCAATCTGAAGGCCGAGCTCGAGCACCTCTCGAACGAGCGCCGGCGCGAAGTAGCCGGACGCATCAAGGAGGCGCGTGAGTTCGGTGACATCTCAGAGAACGCCGAGTACGACGACGCCAAGAACGAGCAGGCCATGCTCGAAGCGCGTATCGCGCAGCTCGAGGACAAGCTCCGCTCCGCCACCGTCATCGACTCCTCCGACCTGGGTACGGACCTCGTACGGGTCGGTTCCGTCGTCCACGTCAAGGACGAGGGCGGTAAGCCAACCAAATACACCATCGTCGGCTCGGCCGAGTCGAACCCGGCCCAGTTCCGGCTCTCCAACGAGTCCCCGGTAGGCAAGGCTCTGCTCGGACGCAAGCGCGGCGAAGAGGTGGTCTTCACCACCCCGAGCGGCGAGCGCAGGCTCAAGATCACCAAGATCGACGTCGATTCGAAGTAGCGGCCATGGCCGAAGAAGAGACGCCGGGCGACTCGGAGCTTCCCGAGGCGTCAGCCTCGCAGGTCCTCGCCGGGCGCCGGCGCAAGCTCGACGCCCTCCGCGCCGACGGGGTAGAGCCGTTCCCGCACGAGTTCGAAGGCGTCGAGCCGATCGCCGCCGTTCGGGCCGCCCACGCCGAGCTCGCACCGCGGGAGGAGACCGAGTCCCAGCACCGAGTCGCGGGCCGGCTGGCCGCTCGTCGCGGCCAGGGAAAGATGGCCTTTCTCGATCTCGTCGATCGCTCCGGGCGGATTCAGCTCCAGGCGCGCGTCGACGTGCTCGGGGCCGAGGAGATGGAGCGGCTGTTGCGCTTCGACCTCGGCGATCTGATCGGGGTCGACGGCACCGCCTTCAGCTCGCGGCGGGGAGAGCTGACGCTGCGGGTGGAGGACTTCACCCTGCTGGCCAAGTCGCTGCGGCCCCCGCCCGAGAAGCACCACGGCCTCCAGGACGTCGAGACCCGCTTCCGCCGCCGCGAGCTCGACCTGATGGCCAGCGAGGAGGCGCGCGAGCTCTTCGTGACGCGCGCGAGGGTGATCTCGGCCATCCGTCGCTACCTCGACGCCGACGGCTTCGTCGAGGTCGAGACCCCGGTCCTCCAGCCCCTCTACGGCGGCGCTGCGGCGCGGCCGTTCACCACCCACCACAATGCTCTCGATCGAACCTTCTACCTGCGGATCGCCACCGAGCTCTACCTCAAGCGCCTGATTGTCGGCGGCCTCGAGCGCGTCTACGAGCTTGGCAAGAACTTTCGCAACGAGGGTCTCTCGCCCAAGCACAATCCCGAGTTCACCATGCTCGAGTTCTACGAGGCCTACGCGGACTACCTCGACATGGCCTCGCGCCTCGAGCAGCTCGTGGCCTATGTGGCCGAGGAGATCGGCTATCAGGGCCCGCACGACCTCATGCCGCCGTGGCGCCGGGAGACGCTGGCCGGGGCGATCCTCGAACGCACCGGCGTCGACATCCTCGCCGCGCGCGATCGCGAGGCGCTCGCCGAGGTCATGCGCTCGCGCGGCCTGGCAGTGCCCGAGGGCGACACCTGGCCCCAGCTCGTCGACGAGCTGGTCTCCAAGCACGTCGAGCCGACCCTGATCGAGCCGACGTTCCTGCTCGACTACCCCGTCGAGCTCTCGCCGCTGGCCAAGCGCCATCGCTCGCAGGACGGATTGGTCGAGCGCTTCGAGGCCTTCGTCGGCGGAATGGAGATCGCCAACGCCTTCACCGAGCTCAACGACCCCGACGAGCAGCGCCGCCGCTTTGAGGAGCAGCGGGCGCTGGCGAGTGCCGGCGACGCGGAGGCACAGCCCTACGACGAGGCGTTCGTCGAGGCGCTCGAGCAGGGCATGCCGCCCACCGGGGGGATCGGAATCGGTATCGACCGGCTGGTTATGGTGATGACGGGACGACGATCGATCCGCGAGGTTGTTCTCTTTCCCGCGCTGCGGGACTGAACGACTCGGTTCAGAGACGCCTCCAGAGCTTGACAAGGAGATAGACGAGCACGACGATCGCGAGCGCTACGAGCTCGAGAACGTGGATCTTGATCATCACGACAGCGAAAATCGGTCCCATCCCGGCAGATTATTCGCGAAGCTTTGATGAGCATTAAGGGGGCGGGCGTAGCGTGGCCTCGACGGACTAAAGGACCGATGATCGCGTAATGGCCGTTACCGGCGGGCGACCTAGAACGCCGGCTCGGTGACGTCCGGCAGGGGCTCGGGGAGCGGCTGGTAGACTGAGGCATGGCCCTAGATCGACCCTGTTCCGCTCATCTCGAACCGTGCGTCGGTCGATTAGATGAGCAGACGGGGCCGTCTGCGTCCCTCCAGCCGTCATCCAATACGGCTCTGGAAGCGTAGGAGCCAAGGAACCGCGTCAACCCTCGACCTTCGATAAACCCAGCTGGCCTCGAGCCCGCGCCGCACCACAGAGAGACCCAAAGCTTATGTTCGAGCGATTCACAGAGCGAGCCCGCCAAGTGGTCGTCCTGGCGCAAGAAGAAGCGAGGACGCTCAAGCACAACTACATCGGCACCGAGCACATCCTGCTCGGCCTCCTGCGCGAGGAGGAGGGCCTGGCTGCTCGGGTGCTCGAGTCACTGGACATCACGGTCGAGCGCGTGCGCGCCCAGGTCGTCCGGATCGTCGGATCCGGCGAGGAGGTCACCTCCGGTCAGATTCCCTTCACGCCGCGAGCCAAGAAGGTCCTCGAGCTCGCGCTCCGGGAGGCGCTGAGCCTCGGACACAATTACATCGGCACCGAGCACATCCTGCTCGGCCTGGTCCGCGAGAACGAGGGCGTCGCCGC
>Ga0302325_10010909_pt1 | contig 19634 bp, 21 predicted proteins | sample Palsa_T0_2_FD_201948 | JGI IMG/M metagenome (GOLD analysis project Ga0302325, IMG submission 201948) | Peat permafrost microbial communities from Stordalen Mire near Abisko, Sweden - Palsa_T0_2 | ecosystem: Environmental > Terrestrial > Soil > Palsa > Peat permafrost | place: Sweden: Abisko...
CGCTGTACACGCCGGTGTGGTCGCCGAACGGACCTTCGACGCGCAGATCCTCGTTGTCGACCCAGCCTTCGATGATGAAGTCGGCGTCGGCCGGCACGTCGAGATCGACGGTCAGCGCCTTGGTGACTCTCACCGGCTTTTCGCGCAGGAAACCGGCGAACGCGAGCTCGTCGACCACCGGCGGCAGCGGCGCCGTGGCGGCATACGTCAGCGCCGGATCGCCGCCGACCGCGATCGCGACCGGGATCCGTGCGCCCCATTTGTCGGCGTGCGCACGGCCGTGCTTGTGGCGCTGCCAGTGCATCCCGGCCGTGCGCGCGTCGTAGATCTGCACGCGATACATCCCGACGTTCGGCCGCCGCGTCTGGGGATCGCGGGTGAACACGAGCGGCAGCGTGATGAACGGACCGCCGTCGAGCGGCCACGTGGTGAGCACCGGCAGCAGGCCGAGATCGGGCGGCTCCATCACGACGCGCTGCGACGGCGCGCCGCTGACGTGGCGCGGAATCGCCGACGCACCGGCCGCCGCCAGCCCCGCCAAGCGGCCGAGCTTCCCGCCGAGCGTTTCCGGCAGCGCGACATCGATGGTCGCACGCAAGCGCTGCTCGACCTCGCGCAGCGATCGTGCCCCGAGCGCGAGCGCGGTGCGCCGCTCGCTGCCGAACTGGTTGGTCAGCACCGGAAACCGCGAGCCGCGCACGTTGCGGAACAGCAGCGCCGGGCCGCCTGCCTTGACGACGCGGTCGGTGATCTCCGCGACCTCGAGATACGGGTCGACCGGCACCTCGATCGTCGCCAGCTCGCCGGCATCCCGGAGCGCCCGCACGAAGGCGGCCAGCGATTCGTAGGCCATTCACCGTTGTTAGACGGCGGTCTGGGGCGGTCTTTTGTGGCCGAAAAGGCGCTGGTAAAGCAACCGAACCTCCGGTATGCTATGGCCATGACGAGATCTGGGCCGAGCGGAGCAAGGGGCCCATCTGGAGGAACGCTCGAGCACGCCCTCGCGGTTCTGCGCTTGCACGCGCCGGAGCTACAGGCGCGTGGAGTACTTCACGCATCCGTCTTTGGGTCCGTCGCACGCCGCGAGGATCGTCCGGACAGTGACCTCGATCTTGTCGTCGAGGTGCGTCCAGGAGTGAACTCGATCGACGTCATGCGCGTGGAGTACATGCTTGCCGCCGAGGTCGGCCGAAAGGTTCAGATCATCTCTCGCTGCGGACTCGATGAAATACGTCATGCCGAGATCTTCCGGGACATGATTCCGGCCTTCTGATTGTGGCGAAGCGATCGGCCCGCCAGCGTCTCGCAGATATCTACGACAACATCGGAAGCGCTCAAAGATATGTCAGCGAGGTTTCCTTTGAGCAGTTCAAAGCTGACGATGAGAAGCAGCAAGCCGTTCTGCATCGGCTCCAGAATGCTTCGGAGGCCACGATCCGGCTAAAGACCGATTGGCCCGAAGAGTACGCGAGGCTCGAACTGAGTCATCCAGACCTCGAGTTGAGGATGTTTCGGGACTTAGGTAACCGATACCGACACGGCTATGATCAGATCAACCTCGACCTGATTTGGAGCGATCTTCATGGCTACACGGCCAAAGTGCAGCAAGCCGTGGCGGCTGAGATTCCGCTACTCGGCCTCAACGACCAAGGCTTAGATGCGACCGAAGCCGACATCAGTTCCTAAATAACCGAACGCTGCATCGGGGTATGAAATCTTGAAGGACGTCTCCCTCATCGTCTATACCGTTGCCGACGTACCCAAGGCCAAGCGATTCTTTGGTGAGCTCATCGGCGCCGATCCTTACGCCGACTCAGCCAGGTACGTCGGCTACAAGAGCGGCGACATGGAAATCGGGCTCGTACCAAGCGCGGATGAACGCGAGCCGGTGGCGCCGCTTCCCTACTGGACGGTGAGCGACATCGCGGCGAGCGTGAAAGCGCTCGTCGCCGCGGGCGGCACGGTCGTGCAGGAGATCAGCGACGTCGGCTACGGAATGCTGGTCGCCAGCGTCAAAGACCCTAACGGCGCGATCGTGGGGTTACGACAATTCCCGAAGGGTTAGTCGATCCGAACTTTCTGCAAGAGGGTTCGACGCCGCAACACGAACCTCGGGCGCATCATGGCACAGTTCATGGCGCTGTTGCGCCGCGATTACGATCGATTTCCGGAGTCGGCGTTCACCGCCGAGCTGCTCGAGGCCGAGGCGCAGCGAGCGCGCCAGCTGTATGCCGAGGGGGTCAACCGCATGATGTGGAGCCGCGGCGACGCGCCCGGTGCGGTGGTGCTGATCGAGGCGGAGTCGCTCGAGGCGGCGCTGGCCGGGCTCGAGACGTTGCCGCTCCGGCAAAAGGACATGCTGCTGGTCGAAAAGGTCGTGCCGCTGAGCCCGTACCGCGGTTTCGGGCCGCGAGGCTGACGCTCGCAGGGCACACGAACGGTCGCTGAACGGTACGTGTCGCCCTTCGACAAGCTCAGGGGCGACACGGCAGGGCACGCCTCACCCTTCAACGGGGCTCAGGCTGACAATACTGCGGCAGAGGCTTCGGGTTGGGCGCTGCGGTGGAGCAGCGCGTCGGCGGTGCGCAGGCCGGCGGCCCACCAGGCGTGGTCGATCGGGACGGTTGCGGCGACCAGCAGGTCGTCGCGGCGCAGGTGGACGTGTTCGACGAGATCGTCGGGCTCGATTCCGGTGCCGAGCGCGCCGGCGCGTCCGTGCAGCGGCCGCGCCGCACCGGCGTCGTCGATGAGCGCCGCGTGCAGCTGGCCGGCGGCTGCGACGGTGACGTCGGCCGAGTGCGCGTCGAGCGCGAAGAAGACGATAGCCGCGGCGAGCTCGTCGTCGCGGGCTTCACGCGCGTGGCGCTGCACCACGCGGTCGAGACCCGCGATCGCGCTGCCGAACGCGGTGCGCGAAGTGACGAGCGCGCGGGCACCGGTGCGCAGCAGATCGGACACCACGATCGGATCGCGTCCGGCGAGCACCGCGCCGACCGCAACGATGGTGGCGCCGTCGGCACTGGTCCACGTTTCGGCGAAGGTGGATCCGTGCTTGCGCGCGTGCGGAGCGCGCGACGCGACGTCGACCTGCACGGTTCGTTACGCGTCCGCCAGCGCGCGGCGCATGACGATCGCGTCGAGGGCATCGCCGTCGCGCCGCGCGATCGCCGCGTGCAGCACCGCCGTGTCGACGAAACCGGCCGCGGCGTAGAGCGTGCGCGCCGCGACGTTCTCGGGAAAGACGCGCAGGGTCAGCGCGGTCTTGCCGTTGGCGCGCGCCCACGCGATCGCTTCCTCGAGCAGCGCGCGGCCGATGCCGCGCCGCCGGTGCGATGCCGCGACGAGCATACCGAGCTCGGGCTCCGCCGCGTCGATGTCGAAAACGGTCAAGTCGGCGACGATCTCGCGCTCGTCGACCGCGACCCAGCCGACGCACCAGCGGCGCAGCAGCGCGTCGCGCATCATGCGCGCGCGCGCTCGCGTGTCGAAGGGCCACTCGGTCGCGATCCAGCGGCCTTCGCGCGCGATCTCGGCCAGCAGCGCCACGACCGCGTCGACGTCGCGCTCGCCTTTGGGCCGGACGGACCACGCGGTCCGCATCAGCCGGCGCCGAGGCCGAGCTTGGCGAGATACGAGGGCAGCACGTCGACCGGATCGCCGGCATCGGTGATCGACAGGCCGTGCCACGCGTACCGCACGACGCCGTTCGCGTCGAGCAGAAAGTCGGCCGGGATCTTGTACTTCGCTCCCGAGCGCAGTTGGACGTCGGGCGGCACGACGGCGTCGAGCTGCTCGATCGGATAGACGGCGACCGGGAACGGCAGCGCGGCCGCGGCGATCGCGGCTTTGGCCGCCGCCGCGTCTTCGAGCACGTCGACCCCGACGAAGTGCACGCGGCCGCCGTAGGCGGCGTACGCGCTGCGCACGAACGGCAGCTCCTGCTGGCACGGCGCGCACCAGCCGGCGAACAGGAACACGTACGTCGGCTCGCCGCGCAGATCGTTCAGATCGAACGTCGTGCCGTCGGCGGCAGTGAGCGTGATCGGCGCCGCCGCGCGGCCGACGTCGTCGGACAGGTCGAACACCGTCGCCGGCCGGTGCGAGGCGGCGGTGAACGCGAACGTCGCCGCGACGGCGAGCGCGAGCGGGCGAAGTGCCGACATGGAGAGAGCCCGTCTTCCGACGGGCTCTCGTTGGGTTTCCTTCCGCCGGCCGCTTATTCCGACGGCGGACCGGTCGGGCGCGGGCGCCTGCGGCGCGGGCCGCGATCGCCGCCCCCGCCACCGCCACCGCCACCACCAGTGCCGCTCATCTCGCGACGCGGGGGTGCGCCGTTGCCGCGCGAGCCCGCGTGCTCCGCGGCTGGTGCAGGCGAGGGTGCTCCGCCACCGGTCGAGGCCCCCAGCACCGCCTTGCGGCTGAGGTTGATCCGGCCTTGCGAGTCGATCTCGATCACCTTGACCATGATCTGATCGCCCGGCTTGACGACGTCCTCGACGCGCTCGACCCGGTCGGGCGCGAGCTGCGAGATGTGGACCAGGCCTTCCTTGCCCGGCAAGATCGCGACGAACGCGCCGAAGTTCATCAAGCGCGTGACCGTGCCGAGATAGGTCTCGCCCGGTTTCACTTCCTTGGTGAGGGCTTCGACCATCTGCTTCGCCTTCTCGGCGCCGGCAGCGTTCGCGCCGGCGATGAAGACGCGCCCATCGTTCTCGATGTCGATCTTCACGCCGCAGTCGGCGACGATCTTGTTGATGACCTTGCCGCCGGGCCCGATCACGTTCTTGATCATGTCGGGGCTGATCTGCAGCACGATCATGCGCGGGGCGAACTCCGAGAGCTCGGCGCGCGGTTCGGTGATCGTCTCCTTGAGCTTGTCGATGATGAACAGCCGCGACTTCTTCGCCTCGACCAGCGCTTCGCGCATGATCTCGATCGTGATGCCGGCGACCTTGATGTCCATCTGGATCGCGGTGATCCCATCGACCGTTCCGGCGACCTTGAAGTCCATCTCGCCCAGCGAGTCTTCGAGGCCCTGGATGTCGGTGAGGATCGCGTACTTGTCGCCCTTGAGGACGAGTCCCATCGCGACCCCGGCGACGTGCGCCTTGATCGGCACGCCCGCGTCGAGCAGCGCGAGGGTCGAACCGCAGACCGACGCCATCGACGACGATCCGTTGGACTCGAGCACTTCGCTGATCACGCGCAGCGTGTAGGGGAAGTCTTCCTCGGCCGGCAGCACCGGCACGAGCGCGCGCTCCGCGAGCTGACCGTGACCGATCTCGCGCCGGCCCGGCGCGCGCATCGGGCGCGTCTCACCGACCGAGTACGGCGGGAAGTTGTAGTAGTGCATGTAGCGCTTGTTGGGGATCGCGAGGATCCCGTCGAGGCGCTGCTCGTCGCTGATCGAACCCAACGTCGCCGCGGTGAAGACCTGCGTCTGCCCGCGGGTGAACACGCCCGAGCCGTGGACGCGCGGGACGTAATGCGTCTTGCACCAGATCGGCCGGATCTCGTCGGGTTTGCGCCCGTCGGGGCGGACCTTCTCGTCGACGACCATGGTGCGGAGCTCGTCCTCTTCCATGGCCTTGACGATCTTGTCGAAGTCCTTGTTCTTTGGATCTTCGATCAGCGTGCGGACGATCGGATCGTCCTTCTTCGCCAGCTTGGCGAGCGCGGCTTCGCGGGTGAGCTCGCCGAGCGCAGCGTTGCGCTCCTGCTTGTCGGTGACGCGCATCGCCTTGGTGACTTCCTTGGCCAAGTTCTTGCGCATCCACTTGTCGAGCGTCGCGTCGGTGAGCAGCAGCGGAAACTCGCGCTTCTTCTTGCCGGCTTTCTTCGCGAGCTGATCGATCGCTTTGACGATCTTTTTGATCTCTTCGTGCGCGAAGGCGACCGCTTCGAGGAAGACTTCCTCGGAGATCTCCTTGGCGCCGCCTTCGACCATCATCACGGCATCGGACGTGCCGGCGACGACGATCTCCATCCCGCCCGCTTCGTATTGCTCGAGCGTCGGGTTGGTGATGAGCTTGCCGTTCTCGTCGCGACCGACGCGCACGGCTGCGACGTTCTTGTGGAACGGGATGTCGCTGACGGCGAGCGCGGCGCCCGCGGCGCAGACGGCGATGACGTCGCTGTCCAAACCGGGATCGGTCGACAGGACGGTCGCGATGATCTGGATGTCGTTGCGGAAGCCGTCGGGAAACAACGGGCGGATCGGACGATCGATCTGGCGCGCGCTGAGCACACCGTGCTCGGTCGGGCGGCCTTCACGCTTGATGTAGCCGCCTGGGATCTTGCCCGCCGCGTACATCTTCTCTTCGTAATCGCAGGTGAGGGGGAAGAAGTCGATCCCCTCGCGAGGTTTCTCTGACGCCGTCGCGGCGCACAGAACGACGATTTGATCGCCGTAGCGGACGAGAGCGCTGCCGTTTGCTTGCTTCGCAAGCTCACCCGTCTCGATGACGAGTTGCCGGCCGCCCATCTCGAGCGAGACGGATTCTGGCACTGGTACTCCTAGATTGTGCTTTTCTGCTTGTTCGTTCGTTTTTGTGTGAACAGGCTTGGGTTCGCGAGCGTACCGATGTCGGCCTCTTACGAGGTGCACGAGTCGCCGGCCGCTCCGCGTACCTGGAACCCAGCGGGTGCTTGGTCAGCTTTATTGCTGGCCGGTTGTGGTGCCTCATTCGGGGATTCGGCACACCGGGTTCGGGCACCGTACCGTTGGTTAGTTCGTCAGCGCTTCGACCTTCGCCGTCAGGCGCCGAAGCTCGTCCTGCATAGACGCTTGTGACATGGTCACCGATGCGAGCCGGCGACGCAACCGCGCGTTCTCTGCGTCCAACGCGCCGACGCGCGCGTGCAGCGCCTTGATCGCCGCCAGCGCGACGCCGTTCTCGTCGATCGACGTGATGTGCTTGTCGTCCTCGCCGACGCCGAACGCCGCGTAGAAGTCCTGCGCCATCGGACCGACGTGCCGCACGCCGCGCTCCGATTTGTAGCTCCAGCGCTCGATCGGCAGCGCCGCCACCTTCTCTAGCACCGCCGCGTCATCGATGCGGGCAACGGCGGTCTTCAGATTCCGATCGCTCGCCGAGGCCCACGTTCCCGAACCGGGCGCCAGCTTCGCGCCGACCGTATTCGTCGCGTTGGTCCACAGCGTGAAACCGCCGGTCGCACGCGCCAGGAACTGGTTCACCGCCGTCGATTCGAGCTGCGTTCCGCTGCTAGAGTAGTCGCTCCATACGAAGGACCCCGCGTAGCGGGCGTACGATTTGAACCCCGCCGCGAAGCTGAGCTCACCGGCAGCATTGTTGTCATAACCACCCGGTACCGTCGCGTAGGCGCCTTCAGCGAAGCCGCCCTGGCCACCGCCGATGACCGCCGCGGTTCCGGAGACGGCATTGGTGCTGCCGGCGCCGATGAAGCCGTACTCGCCCGAAACGGTATTCTTGTACCCGGCGCCCACGAGCGAATACTCAGCCGTCACCCCATTATCGTCGCCGCCCACGATCGCCCCGAACTCTCCGGAGAGCGTATTGGATGCTCCACCGCCGACTAGCGCATACGCAGCAGCCACCGAATTTCCGTCACCACCGACGATCGCCGACTCGAAGCTCGAGACAGTATTGGTAGTGCCGGCGACAACGGCAGAATCCGTATCGTCGCCGGTGACGATATTGTCTTCGCCTCCGCCGATGAAGCCGTCCCCGGTTCCCGATCCCGACACCGCGTTATAGTAACCGCCGGGAATGGCCGACCACGCGTCGCATGCCTAGTTGTACTGCCCCGCACCGCTGAACGAGTAGTTTCCCCCCGCCACGTTGGCTGAGCCGCCGCCGAGGAAGGCGTCTGTGCCGGTACCCGAGCACGTCGGCACCGACATCGTTCGCCGAACACCGGAATGCGCTTGGCGGCCGACCGATGCTTGCCCGCCGGGAACGGTACCTCGCTGCGTGGCCGATGGAACGATCCCGGCCGGTTGGGCGACGCTCGAGCCACCGCCGGCGCACCCACTGAAAAGGGCGCCGCTCACCAGCGCCGAGACGACGAAACCCGTAGGTTGGAATCGCATAGGAGCCTCCCCCGACCAAAACTGCAAGTCGAACGAGCCGTTAGGCGCATGGTCGGTCTGGTAAGCTTTCGGACTCCACGCTGTTTCGCCTATGCCTCGGCGGCTGAAAGCGCAATCTCGGCGACCCCAGTAAGCGCCTTACTTGTGCAGGGAGAAACAAAAAAAAGCGCCCTTTTCGGGCGCTTTCGATAATGTCGGCTATCTGCGCAAGCCGAGGTCGCCGATGAGCTTGCGGTAGCGCTCGAGATCTTTGTGCTGGAGGTACACCAACAGGCGGCGGCGCTGGCCGACCTGCATGAGCAGGCCGCGGCGGCTGTGATGGTCCTTCTTGTGGACCTTGAGGTGCTCGTTGAGCTGGTTGATCGACGCGGTGAGGATCGCGATCTGAACGTCGGCTGATCCGGTGTCGTTGGGACCGCGTCCGTACTTGGTCGCGAGGTCCGCTTTCTGGTCTTTGGTGAGGGGCACGGGGTAACGGGACTCCTTTCGACTCGCGCGCCAGCAGACTCCGTGGGTCCGCGGCGGCGACCGACGGATCATAGCAAAAAGCGGGTTGGCCGTCAAAAGCCCTCAGAGAGCGGGGTTCTCGTTGGTCTCTTCGAGCGCGGTGGTGACGGCGTCGCGCAGTTCGGTCAGCTCGGGCCGGATGCTGGTCGATTGCTCGTCGCCGGCTTCGAGCGCGGTCAGCAGCCGGCGCGCCTGCGCTCGATCGAGCGCGACGTAGAGATTGCGCGCGAGCTCTTCGTCGAGCTTCTCGATCGCGCGTTTGGCCATGTTGGCTTGGCCGAACGAATACGCGTGGTGACTGGCGTTTCCGAGCAGCTTGAGCTCGGACTGGAGCCAATCACGATAGTCTTTGAGCAAGACGTCCTCCGGTGGGCGGTGAACCGACGCGCGTGAGCGATGACTTCGTGACCGTAGCGCGCGTCGCCGACGTTGCGCCGGGGACGGCGAAGGCCGTCGTGGTCGGCGAGCGCGAGGTTGCGCTGTTCAACGTCGACGGAACCTTCTATGCCCTCGACAACACGTGCCCGCACCAGGGCGGCCCGCTGGCCGGAGGCTGGATCGAGGGAACCCGCGTGACCTGCCCCTGGCACGCGTGGACGTTCGAGTTGCGCACCGGGATGATGACGCTGGGCGAGTTCGCCAGCGTCGACACCTTCGAGGTGCGGGTCGAAGGCGATGTGGTGCGGGTCGCGTCGCGCCCGCGCTCGGCCGGCGGCTAGGCCGCAAACGAGCGAGAGGCGATCAGGCTAGCGCGTCGCGCAGGTCGGCGACGCGGCGCGATGCGGTGGCAAACATCGCGATCCGAAGACCGGCGACGAGCTCGTCGATCAGCGCGGCGACGGCGGCGTCGGATTCGTCGGCTGCGCGCAGGAACGGCAGCGCCAGGCCGGCCAGGTCGGCGCCGAGCGCGAGGGCCTTGGCGACGTGCACGCCGTCGCGGATCCCGCCGCTGGCGACGAGCGGCACCGCCGGCAGCGCGGCGCGCAGCGCGGCGGTCGCGCGCGGCGTCGGGTAGCCCCAGTCGCCGAACGCTTCGGCGATCCGCTCGCGCACGGGGTCGTCGGAGCGCTTGCCTTCGACGCGGGCCCATGACGTGCCGCCGGCGCCCGCGACGTCGATCGCCGCAACCCCGCAATCGACCAATCGCGCGGCGGTTGACGGGGCGATCCCCGAGCCGACGCTCTTGGCGATCACCGGCACCTCGAGCGCGGCGCACAGAGCGGCGATCTTCGGCTCAAGCGCGCGAAAATTCGTGTCGCCGCCGCGCTGCAGCGCTTCCTGCAGCGGGTTGAGGTGGAGGTACAATCCGTTCGCGCCCAGCGTCGCGACGAGCCGGCGCGCGTCGTCGATGCGGACGCCGTAGTTCAGCTGCACCGCGCCCAGGTTGGCGAACAGCGCGACGCGCGGCGCAACCGGGCGCACGTCGAAGGTGTCGCGCAGCGCGTCGTTTTCGAGCATCGCGCGGCCGCTGCCCAGCGCGAACGCGATCCCGGCAGCTTCGGCGCCGCGCGCCAGACGCCGGTTGATCTCGCCGGCACGCGCCGTTCCGCCGGTCATCGACGAGATGATCAGCGGCGCGCGCAGCGAGAGTCCCAGAAAGGTCGTGCCCACGTCGACGTCGGCCAGCGCGATCTCCGGCAGCGCCTCGTGCCGCAATCTTACCGCCGACCAGCCGGCATCCAGCTTGGACGCGACGTCGACGTCGAGACAGACGTCGAGGTGTCGCGTTTTGCGCTGCTCGGTCGATTCCGACATGGTCGACGAGAGGCGTCCGCGCCGCGACCGCCGATCACCTCCCGATGGATGTCGGATCACCGGTCTACGACGGCGCGTCGGGTACAGCCGGCGGCGCCGCGTTCGGCGCAGCGCTGCTGCGCCTCGCCGCGGCCAAAGACCTCGACCCCGGCGCGCTCGCCGAGACCGCCGCGCTCGATCCCGTCTTGCTCGAGCGCGTCATCGCCGGCGAGGCGCGGCTGGGCCTGTCGGCGCTGGCCCGGCTCGCGCACGCGCTGCGCATCCGCCCGATCGGCTTTCTGCAGCAGACCGGGATTCTCGGACTAGAGGTCTATGCCGCCGGCCTCGACCCGCTGTACTTCCTGCCCGACGGCCAGATCCGGTACGACGCGCGCATCTACATGCGCGAGATCAACCCCCGCCACGCGGTCCCCGAAGGCGACATGACCAAGCGCAATCCCGTCCTGGAGGCCTTGGGCCGGGACACGGTGCTCGACGCGACCGGCAAGCTCGAAGTCGAGCTCGCGTACCTGCTCCGAGCGGCCGTGCAGGCCGCGGGCGGCAGCCTCTGACCGCGCGGTTGCCTGAGAGGCCGCCCGGGTGCGCGGTGAGAACGCCCGTTCCCCTATGGAAATCGAAGGTAAGCGCATCGCCGCGCTGGTTGGAGACGGATTCGAAGAGTCGGAGCTGATCGAGCCCCGTCGCGCGCTGGAAGAATCCGGCGCGATCGTGACGATCGTCGGCGTCGACGACCGCGCGCTGCAGAAGATCCGCGGCAAGCGCGGGCTCGACGAAGGTCAGAGCGTCAAGGCCGAAGAGCTCGTGGCGGACGTGACGGCCGACGATTTCGACGCCATCCTGATCCCGGGCGGCCAGTCGCCGGACCACATTCGAACCAACAAGGACGTCCAGCGCTTCGTCAAAGAGTTCGACCAGGCCAAGAAGCCGATGTTCGTGATCTGCCACGGCCCGCAGATCCTCATCTCGGCCCAGCTCGTGCGCGGGCGCACGCTGACCGGCTATGCCGCGATCGCCGACGACATCCGCAACGCCGGTGGTCTGTACCGCGATCAGCCCGTCGTGCAGGACGGCAACTGGGTGACCTCGCGCAATCCCGGCGACCTCGTCCTGTTCAACCGCGCCATCATCGAGAAGCTGGCGGCTCAGGGCGCTCCGGTATAGCGTCGTCTATCGCCGGCGCGCCGAGCTCTTCTGGTAGACGACGCTGATGCGGGCGCCGTCCCACCGGTAGGTCAAATGGCGGTCGATTCGGCACCGTGAAAGCAGCCGCGGTCGAAAGACCGCGGCGCACGTTCCGCCGCTGCGACGGACGCTGCGATACGCGATGCCGTTCGAGCCGCCGCGCCGCAACTGCGCGCCGAGTTCCTGCGAAGCGTGATACGTATTGGGGGCGTAGACGGCCGGATCGGTCGCGTGTCGGAGATCGTGGAGCTCGCCGCACACGTCGACGGCATAGACCCGCATGTCGAGGTCAAGTGGCCGAAACGCCGTGCGGGTCAAGAAGATCTCGCGGTGGAACACGGTTTCGTCGATCGCGGTCGCGCGTTCGCGCGCCGCGTAGAAAACGCCGTACGAGCCATCACTGAAGCGTGTTCCGTCGGGGTTGAGGTGCGTGAATGCGGCCATGATCGGCGTGCTGCCAGGGCCGCTCACGCGATCGGCGAGCGGGACGAGACCGACGTCGCCGATTTCATCGCGCATTCGCGGGTTGGTGAGGATCTCGAGCTCGATCAGCATCTCCCAATCGGCGGGATCGGCGACGCGCTCGAAGAGATCGATCGTCGGGAAGCGCGACGGTACGATGCGGAAGGCGGGACGCCACGCGATCGCCGTCGTCGGCGGGATCGTCACCAGCCGCGCTGAGCGTCGAGATACTGACGAACGACGTAGAGATCGCTGACGTGACCGCCGAGCATACGGTCGAGCGCGGATCGGCCCGCGAAGAGAGGGGCCTCGTTCGGCCGGTTCACCCACTCATCGGCCTGCACCGTGTCGGGGATGAGGATCTGCAACGCTTTGTAGATGCCTAGCAGATAGGATAGCCGTTCGACCGTGTCGGGGCCGAGTTGCACGGACTCGGGATGCGCGCGATATTTCGCAAGCGTCGAACGAGGCAGAGCGAGCAGCTTCTGCTGCTGCTCACCCGAGAGCTTCCAGAGCTTCGCCAGATTGAAGAACGCGCGCATCCCGGCCGGTCCGAGGCGCGCTCCGAGCTGGGCCGGCTGCGCCTGAGCTTTCGATGCCGGGCTCATGGTCTAAGTATAGACGATAGGTGATAAAAAGTCCAGATTGAGCCCTTTGCCGGGCGTCAGTCGATTTCGCTAGGGTGGAGCGCTTTTTCTTCGGTGCGGGGTTCGGCCGAAGCCGGGGGCGGCATGCGAAGCAGCCTCGATTTCGTGCGGTGGTGCCGGTCGAGCCAACGCATGGCGAAGGCAGCGAGGTGCTCGAAGTTCTCGCACACAGACGGATCTTGCGTGCGGCGCAAGATCGCGATCGCGGGCGCCGCCGACCTCCATGTTACGAGGGCCGGCCACGAGAAGCCCTGCATGATCGATTCCGCCGAGATCGCACCGGAAAGCACGAGGCTGCCGACGCTTTCCCAATAGTTCAGCGCCGGCATCATGGCCCGGGCTTCGCCTGAGATCGGGCTCCCGAGCCCTTCGAGGAAGGCCGGGTCGCGCAACTTGTCCGCAAGCTCCGCGCGAATGAAGTACGTTGACTCAATAATCTCCTGCCGCTCGTACCGGTTGATGATGTTCTGCAGCGCCACGACTTCGTTCGATGCGCGCAGGTGGCGCAATTGTCGGACGGCCGCAAAGGCGCTCACCACGACGACGATCGACGTGACGATCGAGCTGATCGCGGCTAGGGATTCGACGCTCACCGCTGCTCACTCCACCGGCGACAGCCGTGGATTCGGGCGCTCGGGACGACCGACTTTGTGGCATTCGCGCCAGCCGTCGCCCTGGTTGAGCGCGACGATGTCGGCGGTGAAATCGAACTGGCCGGCGCCTTTGAAGAACGCACTGCCGACGGCGTAGGCGTCGACCGGGACGCCGGCCTGCTCGAACCGGTGGATGCGCTCGGCGTCGAAGCCGCCGCTGACGACGATCCGAACCGCGCGAAAGCCTTCGGCGTCGAGCGCGTCGCGGACGTTGCGCACGAGCCGTGCGTTGACGCCGGTCGGCGGAAAGGTCCCCATCTGCGGGATCACGCTCTGGTCGACCAGCGTCCCCGACGTGTCCAAGCGCACGCCCCACAACCGCCCGTCCAGCGCGCGCGCGCAAGCCAGCGACGTGCCGACGCAGTCGTTCTCGAAGTCGACCAGCGCGATGACGTTGACCGCGGGGTCGATGTACTGCGCGAACTTCTGCGTGGCGCGCACGGTGTCGCCGCCGTAGGCCGCGATCAGCGCATGCGGCACCGTTCCCATCCCGCGAGATCCCCACCACTCCGCGTTCGCATCGGTCGAGACACCCAGCGCACCCGAGATGTACGCCGCGTAGCCGTCGCCGGTCTGGACGAGGTGGTGATCGAAGCGGGCCGGAAAGAAGAGTACTTCCTTGCCGTCGGCCGCGTCGACGATCGCGCGCGCGTTCGTTGCGATGCGCGTGCGCCGTGCGAGCACGCCCAGATACGGCGTTTCGAGGTGCGCGAACAGCGCGTAATCGCCTTCGATCGTCATCACCGTTTCGAACGGCTCGATCGCGTCACCGTCGTAGAGTGCGCGGACGGCGAGCTGCTCCCAGCCGTCCTTCCAGCCGCCGTCCGGGCTGCGGCGGCCGCTGCAGAGCTTGAGGATCGCGATCGCCTCGTCGATCCCGCACAGCACGGCCCGATTGCGCTGGAACACCTGCATCCGCACGCGCGGATGGTAATCGTCGGCTTCGAGAATCTCGCGCGCACGGTCGAAGTAGACGTCGGAATAGTACCCCTCGCGCATCTTTTCGACGGGAAGGTTGAGGATCGCGGGGTCGAGTCGATGGCGCTCCGTGCGCAGCATAGGGCGCGCTACGGCTTGGGCGCTCTGAGTCCCTCGTTGCCGCGCGCATGGGACGACCGTCGAGTCATGTGGAACGACTCCTCGTCCGTCATGCCCAAGCTCACCAATCGCGAGATCGCCGATCGCCTGCGCGAGATCCGCACGCTCATGGAGTTCGCCGGAGAAGCGTTTTTCAAGTTCATGGCGTACGAACGCGCCGCCGAGACGCTCGAGAACGCCGCGCCGCTCGCTGCCGACGTAGACGAGGCGCGCCTCGTGGAGCTGCCCGGCGTCGGCAAGAGTATCGCCGGACGCATCGCTTCGATCGCCCGGACCGGCACCCATCCGTACCTCGATGAGCTGCGCTCGCGCTATCCGTCGACGCTGCTCGAAGTGCTCGCGGTGCAAGGCGTGGGCATGAAGACCGCGCAGCAGCTCTACGAACGACTCGGCATCGCTTCGCTGGCCGACCTCGAACGCGCCCTCGACGAGGGCGCGCTGAGCGCGATGCCGCGACTCGGCGCGAAGTCGATCGAGAACATTCGGCGCGGCGTGCTCTCGTACAAAGGCCGCACGCGCCGCACTCCGCTCGGGATCGCGCTGCCGGTCGCGCGCGAGGTGATCGCCTACCTGCGCGAGCGCACCGACGCGCAGGACCTCACGGCCGCGGGGAGCGTGCGGCGCCAAGAGCCGACCGTGGGCGACGTGGACATCGTCTGCACCTCGGTCAACGCCGACGCGGTCGTCAAAGCGTTCACCGCGTGGGAACGTGCCGAAGCCGTGTTGGCCGAGGGCCCGACCAAGGCGAGCATTTGGCTGCCGGGCGGGCTGCAGATCGATTTGCGCGTGCTGCCCGCGCATCTGTACGGCAACTTGCTGCAGCACTTCACCGGCTCGCGCGAGCACAACATCCAGTTCCGCGAGCTCGCCGTGCGCAAGAACCTGCGGGTGAGCGAGAACGGGATCGTCGATCTCAACGACGGCCGCACGATCGTCTGCCGGACCGAAGAAGAGGTGTACGCCGCGCTCGGCATGGCGTACATCCCGCCCGAGATGCGGCTCGGGATCGGCGAGATCGAGGCTGCTCGCGACGGCACGCTGCCGGCCGTCGTCGAGCTGGGCGATCTGCGCGGCGACTTCCACCTGCACTGCACCTGGTCGGACGGGCGCGACACGCTCGAGTCGATGATCGCCGCCTGCGCGGCGCGCGGCTACGCGTACCATTCGATCAGCGACCATTCGTGGGGCCGCGGCCGGATCGGAATGAATCCCGAGGAGCTGCGCGCGCAGCGCGCGCGCGTCCGCGAGCTCGGCGAGCGGCACGGCGTCGTCACGCTGTGCTCGTCCGAAGTCGACATCCGCGCCGACGGCTCGCTCGATTACGACGACGAGATCCTGGCCGGGCTCGATCTGGTGGTCGGCTCGGTCCATTCGGCCTTCAACCAGTCGCGCGACGAGATGACCGCGCGGCTGATCCGCGCCTGCGAGAACCCGTTCGTGACGATCATCGGCCACCCGACCGGCCGCAACGTCGAGACCTTCGCCGGCTACGACTTCGACCACGACGCGGTGTTCGCGGCGGCGGCGCGGACCGGAACGGCGCTCGAGATCGACGGGCAACCCGCGCGCCTGGACCTGCCGAGCTCGCTGGCGCGCCGCGCGAGGGCGTTCGGGGTGACGTTCACCTGCGATTCGGACGCGCACGACGCGACGCAGCTCGCGAACGTGGCCTACGCGGTCGGCCAGGCGCGCCGCGCGTGGATCACGCCCGGCGAAGTCCTCAACACGCGACCGCTCGAAGAAGTGCTGGCCTTTGCGAAGGCGAAACGGGAACGGTTGGCCGATGTCCACGTCAGCGCCGATCCCGGGCACTGAGGAGCGGCGACTCGCCGCCCTCGCCGAATACGAGCTCCTCGACTCGCCGAGCGAGGATCAGTTCGATGCGTTCACCCGCCTCGCCGCGCGGCTGTGCGACGCCCCGATCGCGGTCATCTCGCTGATCGACCGCGACCGCGAGTGGATCAAGTCGGCGTACGGCATCGCGCTGCGCGAGCTTCCGCGCGCGTCGTCGTTCGGCGCGCAGGTGATCGCGCGCGACGGCGTGCTGGTCGTCGACGACGCCGCAACCGATGCGCGCTTTGCCGGCAACCCGCTGGTCGTCGGCGATCCGGCGATCCGCTTCTATGCCGGCGTCGCCTTGCGCTCGGCGCGGGGAGACGCGGTCGGGGCGCTGGCCGTTCTCGATCGTCGCCCGCGTTCGCTCGACGACGCGCAACGCGCCGCCCTCACGGCGATCGCCGACGCGGTGGTCGATCAGTTCGAATCGCGCCGTATGCTGCTGCGGCTCTTCGAGAGCTCGAAGACCGAGATGTTTCAGGTCGATCTCGCGACGCAGCGCATCGCGTTCGCCAGCACCGCGGCGTGCCTCAACCTCGGCTACACGGTCGAGGAGCTGCGCGCGCTGCGGCCCGAGGCGCTGCTGCCGCAGCTCGAAGTCGAAGGGCGCTTGGCCGAGCGCATCGCCGAGCTGCGCGAAGCGCCGGGGCACCGGCGCGTTCTGCGCACCGTCGTGCGCCGTAAGGACGGCACGACGTACCCGGCCGAGTTGCGCATCGAGCTCGTGCCGACCCGGGCGAGCGAGGTCGTGCTGATCGTAGCGACCGACCTGACCGAGAGCGAGCGCGCCCAGCAGCGGATCAACTTGCTGTCGGCCGCGATCGAGGCGGCGCAGGACCCGATCATCCTGTTCAAGCCTGGAGCGACGCCGGACGATTCGCCGGTGATCGTCTATGCCAACGAGGCCTACATGCAGATGAAGGGCGCGACGCGCCCTGGCGACGTGATCGGCCACTTCGCCGACGAGTTCCTCGGCCCCAAGACCGATCGCGCGCGGCTGCGCCACATGCGCTCTGAGGTGATGGCCGGCCGCTCGGCGCGCGTCGAGTACATCTCGTACCGGATCGACGGCTCGCACTATCACACCGAGGCAACGGCGCGCCCGCTGGTCGACGAACGCGGGCAGACGACGCACCACGTGATGGTCCAGCGCGACGTGACCGAGCAGGTGCTGCGCGGCGTGCAGCTGACGATGCAGAACGAACGGCTGACGGCGATCACGTCGATCGCGCGCACGCTGTTCGCGTCGCTCGAGCCGAGCATGCTGGTGGAAGCGCTGCTGTCGGGCGTGCACGAGCTGGTCGACGGCCGCGCGACGCTCTATGCGCCGCGGCCGCGCGGCGGTTTCGTCGCCACCACCGATCTCTCGCTGCGCGACGACGCGCTGCCGGCCGACTCGTTCGTCGCGCTGGCGTCGCGCAGCGACGTCTGCGTGCTCGATGAGTTCGAGCAGCGTGCCGCGGTGCGCGTTCCCGGCTCGGGCGGCGGTGCGGCCTACGTGCTCGACGTCCAGCGCACGGCCGCCTTCAACACCGCCGACGTCTTCGCGCTGGGCCTGTTGGGACAATACTTCGCGGTCGCGGCGCGCAACGTCGAGCTCTACCAGGAGCTGACCGCGCGCCGCGACGCGGTGGTCGAGCTCAACCAGGTCAAGAACGACCTGATCGCGATGCTCGCGCACGATTTCAAGGGGCCGCTCACCACCATCGTCGGCTTCGCCGACGTGCTGGCCGAGGACGACCGGTTCGACCAGGAGGCGCGCCAGTATCTGGGGATGATCTCGTCGAGCGCGATGCGGCTGGCGTCGCTGGCGACCGACACGCTGGCGCTCTCGCGGCTGGAGCAGAACGAGCTCACGCTGGTGATCGGCAACGTCGACCTGGCGGCGCTGGTGCGCGAGGTCGTGCGCGTGTTCAGCGTCACCCGCCCGATCGAGCTGCGCACCTCGGGCCGCAGCCTCGCCGTCAGCGGCGACGTGGACCGGCTGCGTCAGGTGATCGAGAACCTGATTGGAAACGCGATCAAGTACTCGCCCGGCGGCGAACCGATCGAGGTGATGCTGCGCGGCCGGCACGACGGCGTCGAGCTGATCGTGCGCGATCGTGGGATCGGGATTCCCGAGAACGAGCTGCGCAAGCTGTTCGGGCGCTTCGCGCGCGCCAGCAACGCGCGCGCGCTCGGGATCAGCGGGACCGGCTTCGGCCTGTACCTGAGCCGCACGATCGTCGAGCTGCACGGCGGCACGATCGAGGTCGAATCGGCCGAGGGCCAAGGCTCGACGTTTCGGGTGGTCGTTCCGTTGCGCTCGCACCACCAGCCGACCGCGTCGCGGCGGATCGCGCTGCTCGATCCCGACGGCGACTCGCGTTCGTACGTCGCGCAGGCGCTGCGCGACGACGGCTTCGCCGTTGCCGTCGCGACCAACGGCGACGATCTGCTGCGCACGATCGCCGACGCACCGTTCGACGTCGCGCTCGTCGACGCCGACCGGCTGGCGATGCCGACCGAGACGTTCCTCGCGCGCACCAACGGCACGCCCCTGGTGCGGATGGGCCTTCGCCTGCCCGCCGAGTACGACGGCTGGTCGGCGTTCCTCACCAAGCCGTTCCTCATGAAAGACCTCTACGGCGCCATCGACGCCGCGCTCGATCAGACCAACGCCGGCGCTGCAAACGCGCCGGCCGGAACGACCGAAGGGTGAACTTCCCGGCCGGCATCGACCGACCGCTTTCGATATCCGAGATCGTCGATCGCAGCGTAACGCTGGCGGTGCGGCGCTGGCGCCCGCTGCTGATGCTGGTGCTCATCGAAGCGATTCCGATCGGCATCGCGAACATCTACGTACCTCAACGGTTGTCCCTTGCCGGAGCCGTCCTAACCATTATCGACGTGCTTCTCTTCGCGCTGCTCGCGGGTGCTGTCGCGCTTACGACAGCAGCGACCGAAGCGCCGTCGGCCGGAGCGGCGCTGCGAATGGCGGCGTCGCGCTACGGTGCGGTGCTCGCCGGAGGTTTGCTGAGCTCGCTGCTCGTAACGGCGGCGTTCGTCGTCCCGTTCGGACTTGCGGCGGTGGTGACGGTCGTCGTCGCGCCGATAGTCCGGCATGTCCCGTACCTGTTCCTCACTCTGGGCCTTCCTCTAGCGGCGATCGTCGCTCCCGGTCCATATCTGATCGGGATGATCGTTTTTCCCATCATTGCGCTGGAGGGGACATCGCCGTGGAGCGCGTTTCGGATCGCCTTTCGTCGCGCGAGCAATGCCGGATGGAGGCGAACATGGGGTCTCGGGCTGGCGCTGCTCGCGCTCAGTTACGGCCCGGTTGCCGTGATCACCGGGACGATCGACTATGTCATTCGGATAACGAAGCTGACGGGCCTGACGCTCCTGCGCGACCTGTTGGCGGATAGCGTCTCGCTCGGG
>Ga0302325_10010910_pt1 | contig 19634 bp, 14 predicted proteins | sample Palsa_T0_2_FD_201948 | JGI IMG/M metagenome (GOLD analysis project Ga0302325, IMG submission 201948) | Peat permafrost microbial communities from Stordalen Mire near Abisko, Sweden - Palsa_T0_2 | ecosystem: Environmental > Terrestrial > Soil > Palsa > Peat permafrost | place: Sweden: Abisko...
TTCCAGTCTTACGGACGAGGACATCCAGCGGGGAATCAGTCTGGCGGACCATCATCATGGTTACTCGCCGATTCTAGCCGCCGCCTGGTCGCGCCGGCGCGTCCGCCTCCTGGCCCAGCGTGATGGCATCTCCAAGCTGTGCGGAGCGTATGCGAGTTGAGACACGAGGAAAATTGAACATGCGAAAAAAGAGAAAAGCAACATCAGATGCGGTGCAAATTCTATACCGGCGCTATTACGAGGGCAAACCAGCCCGCATTGCGCAGCTTGAGGAAGCGAGAGCGGAGGAACTTCGCGCTCGCTGCAACAAGTTGACCGAGGCCCAGCGAAGGCAACTTCGCGAGGAAGCCATGCGCCTCTACCACGAGACCGCCCCAAAGCCAATGGACGCTGATCGCCCTTGATACCAACGTTCTGCTGGACTTGGAAAACGAGATCGAAGACGTAAGTCTGTGGGGCTACCCCCCCATCGTTGCAACTCCACGAGAAATCGTGCATAAGTTCTTCGCTTGATCAATCATTTGCCCCAATAAATTCCCGGTGCAGCCGCGCATAGACCCCGCCGTCGCGCAGCAAAGTTTGATGCGTCCCGTGCTCAACGATTCGCCCCCGGTCCAAAACCAAAACTAGGTCCGATTTGCGAATTGTGCTCAACCGGTGCGCCACCACAAAAGCAGTCCGCCCGCGCAATAAAATCTCCAGGGCCTTTTGCAGGCGCGTTTCGGTCAGCGTGTCGATGGCGCTGGTCGCCTCATCCAATACCACAATGCGCGGATCGGCCAGCATGGCGCGGGCAAAACATACCAGTTGCCGCTGCCCCAGCGAGAGCGCCGCGCTTTGCTGGCCAACCTGGTGATGCAGCCCGTCCGACAAGGCCTCGATCATGTCAAGACAATCCAAGGTTTGCAGCGTCCGGCGCACGTCGGCCTCCGTCGCTTCGGGACGCGCAAAGCGGATATTGTCAAGCACCGAGCCGGAAAAGAGAAAATTGTTCTGTTGCACGCTGCCCATTTGCATATGCAGCGAATCGCCCGTGATGTCAAGTAGATTATATCCGTCGATGAGAATGTTTCCCCGGGCGGGCAAGTACAACTTTTGCAATAGCGCGGCGATGGTCGTCTTGCCGCTGCCGGTGTGGCCCACCAGCGCGACGGTCTGCCCCGCTTCGGCCAGAAAGGAAATTTCCGTCAACACGGGCCGTCCGGGTTGGTACTCAAAATGGACTGACTGAAACTCCACCCGTCCGCGCACCGGCGGCAAGGGTTTCGCCTCGGGAGAATCGCTCCAGGCCGGTTCCTGGTCCAGCAGGCGGTAGAGGCGTTCCGCGCCGGCCATGGCGGTCAGGGCCTGGTTGTAGCGGTCCCCCAGCACTTGCACTGGCTCGAAAAACAGGTTGGCCAGAAAAAAGAACATGACCAGGTCGCCCACTTCCATGTGGGCCCAACCCTGCCACTTCAACGCGCCATAGCCGCCCAGCAAGGCCATCACCCCCAGAAACAACTGGCTCTTCATTTGCAGCAGCGGCACGAATACCGCCGTGGCGCGCGCGACACCCACGTTGTTGTCGCCATGGACGTTGACCAGCTTGCGAAAAAACCCGGAGTTGACCTCGTGCCGCACAAAGGCCTGCGTCACGCGGATGCCGCCGACGGATTCCGCCAAAGTGGACGCCAGCCGGCTCCAGGATTGCTGGACTTTGCGCAACCGCGTCGCCATAACGCGCCGGTATTGTTCGTTGATGACCCAGATGATCGGCGCCAGCAGAAGCATGATCGAAAAAAGCTTCCAATCATACCACGCCATTAATGCCGCCGACACCCCCATCTGCATCCCCTGCACGGCGAACACAAAAGCCACGTCCTGCACGCCCACGCGGATGCTGTCGATATCGGAGGTCAGCCGGCTGATGATGCGCCCGAATTTGGTTTGATTGAAAAAGGACATCGGCAGCGTGGCCAATTTCTCAAAAAGATCCCGGCGCATGTCATGCACGACGGCTTCGCCCAATTCCAAGGCAAAGCGCTGGCGGAAATGCAGCGTTGCGATCATGAACAAAGTAAGAGCCAGATAGCCTGCGGCGTACCATTGGATGCCCCGCCAATCCCGGCCGGCAATCGGGCCGTTGATGGTCTGGCCGATCATCCAGGCCATGGCCGGCAATTGCGCGCCGCGCAAAAACGTCAAGACGAAAAGCCAGTTGCGCCGCGCCCGGTAAGGCTCCGTGTAACGGAACATGCGCCGCACCAGCACCCATTGCAACGGCGCCTGGCCGGCCTCCCCTTCCTCCTGCTCCAGATAATACGTGATCGCCTCGCGTTCCTCGGCGGTCGTAGTGTGCGCCGGCGGCGGAGAGGGCGGCGGCGGAATAACTGGCGGAGAGGCGGTCGCGCTCATGCCGCGTCTCCTTGGACGTCGCCCAGGTCCATCAATTGGAGCAGGGCTGTTTGATGGTAAAGGCCCGGCCGATGGGCCAATTGATCGTGCGTGCCGCTTTGGATCAAACGCCCGTTTTCCAGGACAAGGATGACGTCCGCCCGCCGTAACAAACTCAGCCGGCTGGAAACAACAAAAGTCGTTCGGCTGGCCATGGCCGTGCGCAAGGCGGTGACGATTTCGTGCTCGGTCTTGGAATCGACCGAAGCCGTCGGGTCGTCGAGAATAAGGATCGGCGGTTCCAGCAACAACGCCCGCGCCAGGGCCAATCGCTGCCGTTGCCCGCCCGAAAGGTCCACCCCGGACTCCCCCAGCACCGTCGCATAACCGTGCGGCAGCCCTATGATGAACTCATGCGCGCAGGCCATCCGCGCCGCTTGCTCGATGCGGGCCTGCGACGCGTGCGGATGTCCAAAGGCGATGTTGGCGCTGACGGTATTAGAAAAGAGAAAGCTCTCCTGATACACAATGCCAACCTGCCGGCGAAAAGCGTCCAAATCCAATTCCCGCAAATCCACGCCGTCGGCCGTCACCCGTCCTCCCTGTGGATCATAAAAACGCGGAATCAAACTCAAGACCGTGCTTTTGCCGGAACCGGTCATGCCGAAAAGACCCACCACCTGCCCTGGCTGGGCCTCAAAGGAAACTTCATGCAGCGCCGGATTCTCCGGAGCGTAGCCAAACGTCACCGCTTCGAAAGCGATCCGTCCGGTAAGCCTTTTGGGAATGATGGCGTCAGGTTTGCTTTCCACGCCCAAAGGCATGTCAAGCACTTCAAACACGCGCCGGGCGGCGGCCAGACTTTGCTGCACCGAATTGGCGATGGTGGAGATGTTGGCGACCTGCGCGTTGAACTGTTGCAGCAAGCCGGCGAACACAACCAGGCCCGAACCGAGCGGAATCTCCCCTTTGAGAAACAGCCACCCGCCGTAAGCGAAAAGAATAACCAGGCTGACTTGCGAGAGCAATTGCGTTACCGGCGTGAAGATGGAAATGTCCTGAAAAATGCGCCGTTGCTGCGAAGAAACCCGGCCGTTGGCTTCTGCAAAGCGCCGGATTTGATGCCGTTCGGCCGCGAACCCCTTGATGGTCTGCATGCCCTTGACGCTTTCCGTGAACATTTGCACCAGTTCGTCGGACAATTCGCGGTTGAGCATATAGGCCGGCCGCAGACGCCGCGAATAATAATCTGTCACCCACCACAATGGAATTGCGACCCATAAACAAGCCACCGTCAACCCCGGATGAATGCGCCACATGAATATGCCATAGGCTCCCAAAGTCAGCAGCATGTTCACTCCCTGCAACATCACCCCATCAACGAACAGGCGCGTGTTCTGCACGTCGCCGGTGACGCGATTGAAGATCGAGCTGGACCCATGCACGTCGAAAAAATGGAAGCTCAGGCGTTGCAAACGGGCATAGAGCTTGCCGCGCAAGTCCGGCACGATTTCGCCCTGGGTCAGCCGCGCCGTGGTGAGGTTGTAGTGGTAAGTCATGACGGCGCGCAGCACGGCCTGCGCCACGATGGCGAGGGCCAGTGCCGTGACAATCTGCAAAGCCGTCCACCTCGCCGGCGGCATCCAGCCGAATGGGTAACTGGGCGCGCGTTGGGTAGGGTCCAGCGCGTGCCGGATGACATCAATCACCGCGCCCAACAACTGCAAACCGAGCAGTCCCAACAACAAGAGCACCAGACCGAGGGAGACGCTCAACAGGAAGTCCGCGCGAAACCGCCAGGCGAGGGCAAGGAGGCGCCTGACGAGTTCCCCGGTGGGGTACTCGCGGCTGGATTGGATGCTGGTTGTTGGAGCCGGCATAAATTTCGGTGTCAGGCGGCCAAAAGAACCGCCCTGATTGAGAATCTAATGGGTTGGCCGAAAATTAAAGGGAAAAATGAACCGAGGATTTTTTCGATGCGCCATCGGGTAGATGGTGTTTGCGCCATAAGATGTAAATCACCGGGTAAATGAGCAATTCCAAGATGGCCGATGTCACCACTCCGCCGATCATCGGCGCGGCGATGCGTTTCATCACGTCCGCTCCGGCTTGCGTGGCGGGCGACCACAGGATGGGCAGCAATCCAAACAAGATTGCGCACACGGTCATCACTTTGGGGCGGATGCGTTGCACGGCCCCCTCGATGACCGCATCGTGCAAGTCGCGCGTCGTGCGCATCCGTCCGGCCGCGCTGGCCCGGTCCCAGGCGTGGTCGAGATACAAGAGCATGATCACGCCTGTTTCGGCGTCCAATCCCGCCAGCGCAATCAGGCCCACATACGCCGCCGTGCTCAAATTGTAACCCAACAGGTAAATGAGCCAAAATGCCCCGATCAGCGAAAACGGCACCGCCATCAGCACGATGATCGTGCGCGGCAATGAACGGGTGTTCAGGTAGATCAACGCGAAAATAATCAGGAGCGTCATTGGTATGACGAATTGCAGCCGTTGCTGCGTATCCTTTAAATACTCAAACTGCCCGGCCCACTGCATATAATATCCAGGCTGAAACTTAACCCGGTCGCGCAACAGCGTATCGGCACTCCGCACATAGCCTGCAATATCATCGGTCGTCACATCGACGAAAACGAACCCCACCAATTGCCCGTTCTCGCTACGGATCGAAGGCGGGCCGGTCTTGAATTGGAGATCGGCCACGGAAGAAATCGGAATGCGGCCCCCACCGGGCAGAGGAACCAGCACGCGCCGGAGGGCGTCGAGGTCTTCCCGGAAATCGCGGGCGTAACGGACGTTGATGGGATAGCGCTCGCGCCCCTCCACCGTGGTGGAGATGGTCTTGCCGCCGATGGCGGTTTCCACAATATCGTTGACATCGCCCGAAGTCAGCCCGAAACGCGCGGCGGCGGCGCGTTTGACATTGAAATCCAGAAAGTATCCGCCCGTGGTGCGTTCGGCGAAAACGGCGCGGGTTTTGGGCGTTCCCGCCAGCGCCTGTTCCACTTGCACGGCGGCCGCCTCGATGCCGGCCAGGTCTGGTCCGAAAATTTTCAGGCCCAGCTTGGTGCGGAAGCCAGTGGTGAGCATGTCGGTGCGGGTTTGGATGGGCATCCAGAATTGGTTGGCCATGCCGGGGGTTTTGACCTTGTCGTTCATTTCGTCAATGATCTTCTCCCAAGTCATGCCCGGACGCCATTGGCTGGGCGGCTTGAGAGTGACGACGGTCTCGAACATGGAGGGCGGCGCGGGATCGGTCGGCGTGTCGGCCTGGCCGGCTTTGCCAAACACGGTCTCCACCTCCGGAATCGAGCGCAGCAGCCGGTCCTGAATTTGCAAAATGCGCGTGGCCTCGTTGATGGACATTCCGGGGACGGCGGTGGGCATGAAAAGGAGCGTCCCCTCGTTGAGGGGCGGCATGAATTCACCGCCGAGCCGGCGCAACGGAATAATCGTCGCGGCCATCAGGCCCAACGCCAGCAGCAAAGTCAGCCAACGGAAACGCAGAACAAAATGCGCCACCGGCTGATAAAGCCAGATCAACAGGCGGTTGACGGGGTTCTTCTGTTCCGGCGTGATCCGGCCGCGGACCAGCATGACCATCAACACCGGCGTCAGAGTCACGGCCAGCAAGGCGGCGAAAAACATGGCAAAAGTTTTGGTGAAGGCCAGGGGTTTAAAAAGCCGCCCCGCCTGCGCTTGCAGGCTAAACACCGGCATGAAACTGACCGTGATGACCAGCAGCGAAAAAAACAGCGGACGCCCCACGCTCCTGGCCGCCTCGATAATCACAGTGACGCGCTCGGCGGGATCGGGGGCGCGTTGATGCTCTTGTTGGAAATGGTCCAGAAATTTGTGCGCGTTCTCGACCATGATGATCGCCGCATCCACCATCGCGCCAATGGCGATGGCGATGCCGCCCAACGACATGATGTTGGATGTCAACCCCATCTCATAAATCGGCACGAACGAAAGAATGATGGCCACCGGCAAAGTGAGGATCGCCACCAATGCCGAACGGACATGCCAGAGAAAAAGCAGGCAAACCATCGCCACGACGACACTTTCCTCAATCAATTTTTCGCGCAGTGTTTTAATGGAATCAAGAATCAATCCGCTTCGATCATAAGTGGGCACAATCTTGACGCCCTCCGGCAGCGAAGCGGCCCATTCGTGCAATTTCTTTTTGACGCCGTCGATGACCGTCAGGGCGTTTTGCCCGTAACGCATAATGACAATGCCCCCGACCGTTTCGCCCTTGCCATCCAGTTCCGCCACGCCGCGCCGCAGGTCGGGGCCGAGATGAACCGCGCCGACCTGGCGCACGCACACCGGCGTGCCGCCGACGGATTTGAGCGGAATGCCCTCGATGTCCGACACGCTTTTGATGTAACCGCGGCCGCGAATAAAGTATTCCGTCCCGGCGGTTTCGAATATTTTCCCGCCGGCATCGCCGTTGGAGTCGCGGATTTTGGCGATCACCTCGGCCACCGTAAGCCCATAAGCGGACAACTTATTCGGATCGAGCTCGACTTGGTATTGCTTGACAAAGCCGCCGACCGAAGCGACCTCGGCCACGCCCGGGACGGATTCGAGCGAGTAACGCAGATGCCAATCCTGGAGGGAGCGAAGCTCGGCCAAATTGTGCCGTCCACTTTCGTCGGTGAGCGCGTATTCATAGACCCAACCCACCCCGGTGGCGTCCGGGCCGATGACCGGGTTGACTCCTTCCGGCAAACTGCCGCGGACGGAATTCAAATACTCAATGACGCGCGAGCGCGCCCAATAAATATCGGTTCCATCCTCAAAAATGATGTAAATGAACGACTTGCCGAACATGGATTCGCCCCGCACAAATTTGACTTTCGGCGCCGCGATGAACCGGCTGGAAATTGGGTAAGTAATCTGGTCCTCAACCAAGTCCGGCGAACGGCCCTCCCAGTCGGTATAGACGATGACTTGGGCGTCGCTCAAATCAGGGATGGCGTCCAGCGGCACGCGCTGCAGGCTCCAAAGACCGGCGGCCAAGGCGGCCATAGTCAATAGTATTACCAGGAATTTGTTTCGCGCGCTGGCCTGGATGAGGCGCTCGATGAGGGAGAATTGAGGCGGGGTGTCGGCGTGTCGGGGTATCGGCGATGGGGCGTGGATCGGCACGTTTTGGTCGTTTGGAGGTTGGTCAAGCATCGTCGCTTGTCCTTGGTTTGATGAGCCATTTGTCCGGTTGATCTGCCATGCGGACAATTTGCCCCATAACGCGCTCGTAACCCTGGCAAATCTCGTAGAAGGTCTTTTCGTCCAGATAGCCGCATCGCATCGCAATCTCCGCGTGGACCTCCGTCTCCGCCGCTTCGGTTTCTGAATCGCTGAATTTGGCGACGAAAGCTGCCTTGTAGCGTCGTTTGCGCCAGGCTTCCGCCAGGTTCGTGCAAACCGATCGCGAAGATCGGCGAATTTGATCGATCAGGTTAAATCGTTCTTCCAAAGGCCATTTCTTCGTCAACGCAAAGACCTTCATCGTGAGATTCATCGAGTTCTTATAAACATCCAATTCTCGATAATTTCTGACTAAGCTCATTTGTATTCCTTTCGTTTCCTTGTTTCGCTCCGCATCACGCCACCTTACACCGACCCCTCGAAACTCCGACACCCCGACTCGTCTTCCCCTACCACGACTTCAACGCCCCCTGCACTTTCGCCTCGGCGTCAATCAGAAAAATGGCGCTGTCAGCTACACGCTCGCCGGCAGCCAGGCCTTTGCGGATCGCGTAGAAATCGCCACACTTCCGGCCCAACTCGACGGCGCGAGGTTCGAGGTTGCCTCCACCTTTATCAATGAAGACATAGTTGCGCTCGCCCGTGGGCAGGACGGCTCCAACCGGCACGGCCAACTCCGGGCCGAAATTCACGTGAAGCTCGGCGTTGACGTACATCTCCGGCCGCAACTTCAGGCCCGGATTGGCCAGGTCCACCCGCACGCGGCACGTGCGTTTGGCGGTGTCCACGAAAGGGTCGATGAGGGCGATGGCTCCCTTTGCGCACCAACTGGGATCGCTGTCACTGGTGAGGGTGATCGGCAGGCCGTTGGTCAGCAGCGGCAGATCGTCCTGGTAGAAATCAACCCAGACCCACACCGCCGACAAATCAACCACCTCCACCAGCGGATCGCCCGCCATCACGCGCCGGCCCTGGCCGGTCTGGAGGTTTGCCACGATTCCTTGAAAAGGCGAATAAAGTGTCAAGTATTCACCCGGTTGGCGGGTTTTTTCGAGGCGGTCGATTTCCGCGTCCCCGATATTCCAAAAACGCAGACGCCTTCGGGCGGCCGCGAGATTTTGTTGCGCGGTGTCAAGGGCGGCGGGCAGGTTGGAGGACTTCGCGCGGTCGAGACTTTGGAGGAGATCGACCAACTCGCGTTCGGCCACGAGCAAATCCGGGCTGTTCAAGGTCAGCAGCGGCTGGCCCTTTTCCACCGGCTGGCCGGCGGAGGAAACCTCCAGTTTTTCCACGTATCCCTCCACGCGGCTGACGTAGCTCCAGCGACGCAACGGGTCGTAAGTCACCAGGCCAGGGGCGCGAATAGTCAATTGAAGTGGGCGCTTTTCCACCGTCGCGTAGGTAACGCCGATAAATTGCCGCCTGCCCATGGGAATGTTGAACACCGGCGCGGAAGATGGGGAGGCGACATCCGTGTGAATTTTGACAGGCACCAAGGACATGCCGCAAATCGGACAATGGCCGCCGGGGTCCTGCGACCGCACGGACGGGTGCATGGTGCAAGTGTAATAAGCAACGTCAGCGGGTTTCTTGTTTTCGTGACGTTCGCAGGAGGTGGACAACAGCGCGAGGATAAAGAAGAGGCATGACGAAATTGTTTTCTTCATTGATTTTCCCTGGTGTTTGAAGTGGAAATAATCGCCATCTCGGAAAGATCCGCGCCGGCCAGGGACGTGAGTTCCGCCAATCCAATTTGGTAATCCGTCAAATGTTGCAACAGCATGGATTCGGATTCCTGCGCGTTTTGCTGGGCTGCCAGCACTTGCGTCAATTCCCCCTTGCCGGATTCGTAGGAAACCCGGCTGGCCGCAATGCTTTCCCGCGCCAGCGGCGCGACTTTATCGCGGAACAATTCGTAGTGGTGGCGAAAGGTTTGAATTTTGGTCAGTTGCGCGCGCGCCATTTCCGCGGTTTGCGCCCGTAGCGAATCCAATTCATAGCGCGCGCCGGCCAGCACCTCCCGATTCTCCCGCGTGGCGGCGGCGTATTTCTCACGTTGGAACCACGGCAGGTTGAAGGAGACGCCGGCCATCACGTCATCCACCGCCTGCGACGCCCCGTTATAACGGTCTGCCGCCAGGCGCACGCTTGGCTCGGGAATCCAATCGCGGCGCGATGCTTCCAGGCGCGCCCGCGCGGCTTCAATTTTTTTCGCCCCGGCCATCAATTCGGGGCGATGCGACAGCGCGGCGGCCTCGACTCTGTCATAAGAAAGATCGACTTCGGCAAAGGGCGGCGGGGCGGGCCGGCCGAGCGGGGCGCCGGCGGGATGATTCATCAGCATGTTGAGCACAGCCTGTTCGTCCGCGACCTGGCGCTCGAAATCGAAGGCGCTCTCGTCCAATTTGGCCAGATCCGTTTCAGCGGTCAGGACGTTGCCTTGGGTTTCCCGGCCTGATTCCAATTTGTGCCGGGCGGTCTCGACGATCTGCTCCAGAAATTGGGCGCTGCGGCGGTTGATTTCCCATTGGCCGTAAGCATTGGCCATGCGGTAATAGGACGCTTGCGCGTTGGCCAGCAAATCGAGCTCGCGCTGCCGATATTCCTCGCCCCCGGCGGACGCTTCCGCTTTCGCGGCGCGGGCGCGTAGTTTGTTTTTGCCCGCCACGGGGATGGTTTGCTCGACGAACAGAGTCTGATCGGTGAAAGTGTTCGCGGGCACATCCACGAAGCGCGCCGCCTTCAAATCCACTCCGGCGCGCGGATCGTCCCAGGCGCTTTGCTGCGCCACGCGCTCTCGCAACGCGTGCCAGGCGGCGCCCGCGCCTTTGATCGAAGGATTGTTGGTCCGCACTTCGCCGAGGACCCAATCCAACGACAGCGATTCCGATGGCGGCACAAAAGGATGATGCGGCAGGTTCCCCGCGCCAAGTCCGGCGGGCAGGACCAAAGGCCAGAACAGAAAATAAAAAAAGTTCGATTTCATAATACAATTCATTCACGGAAATACCGCAGGCGCGTTCCACCCGATCGGGCGGGGCGCAACAAGTCCAAGGTTCGCCGGCGACGGCGACACTACGGGCGTAGCGAGGGAGAAATCAGATCAGAAGCACGCAATCACGCTGATAGAGCGGAATTCGGACGACCTCAAGCGAGGGCGGGGAGCGAAACGCGGAAGGCCGCGCTGGCGTGGCACTGGAAAATACTTGTTCGACGACAGCCGCGACCATTTGCAAATCATGTGTGGCTCCGCGCGCGGGCGCGGCGGGTGGCGGGGCGGAATGGGGATTGGCGGGCGTCTGGCAGCAGCAGCAAATGGCCAGGCGACAGCCGCAATGGGCCGGCGTCGGCGCGCCCGTAATAGTCGCAATTTGCGTCAACAACAACGTCAAGGCGAGCAATGGCGCCAAAATTATCCTGGCAACTTTCATTCAGGCCGTCATGCGATCATGCGGCTGCCACAACCATAACACTCAATAGAGTTTTGTCCAATTAGCTCAGTGCCTCAGTGCTTATCCGCATAATCCTGCCAAAGCCAGGAGAGGGCTTCGGGCAGGGTTTGGGCGACGGCTTTGCTATCCACGTGGCGGGCGCCGCGGCAGAAGAAGTACTCGTAGTGATAACCTTTGGCCTTCAACACGGCGGCCATACGCTGGTTGGCCAGAACCCAGTTGTGCAGCGTCGCCTCGTCACGGTCCCAGCCATTGTCTTTTTCTCCGACTTGCAGCCAGACGCGAATGGGCTTGGCCGGGTTTTGCGGAATCAAATGCTCGTGGTATTCCCATGCGCCGTGCGGCGAGGCCGGGTTTTCCGGCGACTGCTGATTGACAAACGTGCCGGAGTAACTGAGCACGCGGCGGTAAAGTTCAGGATGAAACCACGCCATGGTGAACGCGCAAGCCGCGCCGGAACTGCCGCCCATGGCCGCCCGGCCGTTGGGGTCGCTGGTGAATTTGACGTTGTATTCTTTTTCGATTTTCGGGAGCACTTCCTGTTCGATGAACATGGTGTATTGGCCGGAAACGGCGTCGTATTCCAGGCCGCGTTCGCTGCCTTTGCCATCGCCGCCGCCCGAGTTAATCATGACGGCGATCATCACGGGCAGGCGATGATCGTGGATCATGTTGTCCAGCACGGCGGCCAGCCGGTTGGTATAGCCCTTGCCATCCTGCGCCACGATAAAAGGCACGGGCGTGCCGGGGACATATTGGCTGGGCACATAAACCCAAACGCCGCGCTTGTACGGCCCGTTGAGGCCGGGATAAATTTTGCTATCTTCCGAATTTAGCGTGAGGGCATGGATGACACCCCTGGGCACGCCTTCGTGAACTGTCAATTCCGGCGCATTCGTATAGTCCGGACCGATGGTGAGGTCCCCATCGGCCCGAACCGCGACGGCGGCCAGGAAGGAGCAAAGAAATGCCGCGCTGGCAACGTACTTCATGAAATCCATTAAGGCACCAACACCTTAAAGAACATCTGAGAACCGGTCTCCGTCAACGTGTAAGGCGATGTAGCCGTGTTCGTGGTCCACGGGCCGGCCAGGTTAGTGGCCTGCAACAGGATGCCAAACGACCAAGTGAGAGTCAGGTTCGCCCCGCCTGCCGGGGCGACATATAACGTAACGCTCGGAACAGACTGCACGCCCGCGGCATAGAGCGTTGATAATTGCCCTTCGGAGAGCGCGGAGAGATACACGCTAACCGAGGAAATGGTGCCAGGGAAGGTCCGGGTGCCGCTGCCGGCGCCCCCGTTGGCGTCGTGTCCAACGTACCAAGTGTTGGCAAACTGTTCGCTGTCATGCGGAATGGCGTTGACGGCGCTTTGGAGACCGTTGCTGTTGATCAAATAAAGCGTCGCTTGCGTGGGGGCAATGACCATGGCGACGAAAGACCATTGATTGGTGGGCGGGAATAAATAGGAAGAAAAGTCCCATGTATCGGCGTTATTGTCGTTCCATGTATAACCCAGATCGGCCGTGCCAGTGGCATCCACATCGGGGCCGAAGCAGAAGCCATTGCCGCCACTCGTACCGCCCCTGTTGAAGAGAAGCCCGGTAGTCGTCGGCACGTCGCCGTTGGGATAAATCCACATGGCATAGGTTAAGTTGCTTGCCACCGTCGTTAAGGACGGTCCCGCCATGAAGGAATAGGCAGTGTTGGCAAAAGTTTCCATGCCTGTATAATTGCTGGGAAAGCCCGGGAACTGCGGCGGTTGCGGCCCCAAAATGTCATAAGTAGGGTATCCATCTTGCGCGGCGACTCCGTAAAGTCCGTTGTACCCATTGACATAATCATAGGCCACGGCGGAACCGGTGGCTGGATCCGTGTTGGTTTCGTTGAGCTTCCAGTACACCAGCGGCCCATCCGCCAGCACGGCGGATTCATAGGAACCCGCGACCGGCGTGACCACGGTCAACGTAGCGATACTGCTGGGAGTGGTGCCGACGGGGTTCTTGACGAACAATTGATATGAGCCCGCGTTCGTCGCGGACACATTGCTAATACTCAAACTGGCGCTCGTCGCGCCCGAAATACCGATGCCGTTGGTCAAATTGACGCCATCGAATTGCCACTGGTAAGTTATGGGAGATGTGCCGTTGACGCCGGTGGCGGTGAAGGACACGTTGTTTCCCGCATAAGCCCCAATGGATTGCGGCTGCCCCGCGATGGAAGGGGCAACCTCGCTCAGTCCTGCGCCCGAGGCAAATAGATTCAGAATCTGGTCGCTGCTAAGGGCCGTGTTATATACGGCAACCGAGGAGATATCTCCGTTGAAAGTACGGCTTTGCGGAGTTGTCCCACTATTATCGCCTCCGATCCAGGTGGTTCCACCGCTGAAGGCTTCGGGGTCATGCACGATGGGATTGACCGCCGAGTAGAGATCGGGCGTTCCCGTGACAGGATCAATGTAGTAGAGATAGACGGTGGCCTGGTTGGTTTGAACCACCAAAGCTACAAAAGACCATTGAAAGGTTTGCAGATACAGTCCAGAGTTGAAGTTATAGGTCGCCGCGCTATTGGTGTTCCAAGTGTAACCCAACTCGGCCATGCCATTACTGGTGGTTCCCCCAAAACCGAAGCCCGCGCCGTCAGCGCCATTGCGGTTCATAAACAATCCGGTAAAAGTGGGTTCACCGAGGGTGGGGTAAAGCCACATGGTGATGGTCGCGGTATTGGCATCCAAATTGATTGGCGGCACGGCAACATAGGCATTCTGCAAGCCGTTCTGAGTCAAGACCGCCGTGTTGTTGGCCGGAAACCCGGGGAAAGCTGGAGACTGAGGACCAAGAATGCCTGCATCCAGGACATTCCCATCCTCGGCATTCACGCCATAGACGCCGTCGAAATTATGGCCGGAGGCATCATAAGCCGGCGCAGCGCCATCGGAAGGAGGATCATTGGTGTCGTTGAGCGGCCAATAGGCAAGCGGGTTGTTCGTCAGAATCAAAGCCCCATAAGTGCCTCTGGCGGGCGCGGGTTCGTCCGCAAACACGACCAAGGTGGAGGAACTGCTCACATTGGTTCCGGCAGCGTTACTCGCGGCCAAGCTATAAGTCCCCGCGTTGCCAAGTTGCAGGTTGGTCAATACAAGGGTGTTGCTGATGGCGCTGGGGTTGCTGCTGCTGGAAATAGGCGTGGGGCCGCTCCCTGTATTGATCAGCCATTGGTAGGCAATCGGCAGGGTCCCGACAAAGGTGGCCGAATATGTCAACGTCTCTCCGACATAGCCTTCACTCAAGTTGGTGGGAGTGATGTCCGTCACAATGATGGGCGCGCTGGCGCCGCTGATGGCCAACGTCGCCACCGCGCTGGTGGACAAGCCCAAGGCGTTGCTGACGATCACTTGGTACTCATAATTGCCCCCGGCAAGGGAGGTGGTGTTGATGGGCAAGGTGCTGTTGGTGGCACCACTGACGAGCGACAGCGTGCCGGTGCCGTTGTCCGCCAGCCATTGATACTGAAACGGCGAAGCGCCAAGGGGAGCCTCGCTGGCCACTACGGGCGTTCCTGCATAGATCGTGGCCAGGCTTGGCGAAAATCTGATCGTGTCGGCCACGGCAGGCCCCACCGTGGTGTTGATGATCTCAATCCCCATCAAGGCGACGTTGCCGTCGGGCGTCTGGCCGGTTATCGTAAAGTTGCTGCCCGTCACATTGGTGAACTCCACCAGATTGGCCTGCATTTGGGTGCCTTCGGGCAACTCGGTCGTCTGGGCGTCCTCGGTGTAAGGTGGCACCGTGTAACCGTTTCCATTAAAGACCGCCCCCCACCACGTTTGGCTCCCCAAGGTAAATCCATAGCGACGATTAGGGTTGGCATCGTTGAGCATGTAAAGATAAACGTAATAGGAAGGGTAGGCGACACCTGTAACATTAATGGTGTACCCGCCGCCGCTCCAAAATCCTCCAGACATCAATACGCCATCCGGCGTGGTGGTGTTGTCGCTCGAATAATACTGGCCGTTGCCATAAGAGACCTGAACGGTGGCGGTGGTGGCGGCGCCTTTGTAATCCACCAAATTAGTATCAACAAAACCGCTCGATCCGTCATCCACGTTCCAAAATTGGTGCGGAAAATATCCCGCCGCTTCACCAGAGACGAGTATTTGAGAGTTGGCGTTTCCTTCAAACTGCACGCTGATGGCCGGCGTGGGGCTGGTCACGGGTAGCAATATTTCAACGGTGGAACTAAGGTTGGTGCCCAAGGAGTTGGAGGCCACAAAATCATAAACATAAGTGCCAGGGAGCATGTTGGTCGTGTTGACCACGAGATTGGTTCCGGTCGCTCCGGGAATATTGGTCGGCGTCTGCCCGCTTCCGCCGTCGGTCTGCCACTGGAAAGTGATCGGCGCGGAACCGCCGGCCGACGCGGTCAAAGTCACGCTCGTGCCGGCCGCCACACCGAGGTTGGCGGTGGCCGGGGATTCGACCGGAGGAGCGGCTACGGGGGCGGCGGGGAGCGACAAGCCGAGGTCAAATGTCATGTCATAAGTATTCAAAGGGCTGGCATACGTAATCTTTCCGCTGGTTGTGGGAACCAAGACAGACTGACCGCCAGTATAGGGAAGGCCCGTGGCCACGCTAATCTCCTCCCAATCCCCAGGAGTGCCGGGCGACCGCCCAAACCCAAAAACATAGTTGGTCCCCGGCGAAAGCGCCGTCCCAAGGCCGGTCCACTGCATCCAATCTCCCTCGGTCACCAACGCGCTGGTCGCAGTATAAGTGGCGATCAAGGTCGCATTGGTCAGGCCGGTGGTCGCGGGGGTCAGTCCCAACGGATTGGAAAGTTGGTAAATGCTCAGGGTAAAGGATTGGCTTTGCAGAGGAGTTCCGCCACCGCCGCCAGAGGTTTTGATGGCCACCGATGTCACAATATACCCCTGCGGGTTGTTCGAGGTGGTGAAGGTTTGACCGGGATAGCCAACGGTTGGATGGTTCGCCCCGTCGTCCCAATAGTAATTGAGGCTGCCAGCCCCGCTGCCGCCATTGCCGCCGCCGGCGAGTTGATAAATGTCATTGGCCCCTGGCGTCGGCGTCGTTGTTCCAATATCCGTCAAGGTAACTGCAGCTTGGGAAACTGTTGTCAGCAGCAAGGTAGCTGCCGCCAATATTACGGTTTTTGTCTTTGTTTGCATAGGAAAGGAATAGTGTTTGTGGGAGAAAGATCCTTTGGCTTGGTGATTGGACATGACGCGATAATGCCACTGTCGCATATGGCGCGCAAGAAAAATTTTCATTTTTCTTCAACCCTTCCATCCAAAAGGGAACACATTCTGGCATGAAGATTGCTAGATTGCGAATGGGTCAAGGAATAGACGTTGCAACTGCTACTTGATCACTCCCGCGTCCCTCAGCAGAAAACCGTCCGGCTCGGCGGGCTTGCCCAGAGTGCGGGCGTCTCCGGCAAAAATGATCCAGTTTTTCTTGACAGTAAATTTGGTCTTGTTGGCCAGCGCCACCGCGCGCAACGTGTCCCAGCCGTTCAATCCGTATTCGGCCATGCTGTGCCGGAAAAAGTGCCAGGAATCGTGCGAGCCGGGTTTGGGGCTGATGCGGGTGTTCAAGTCGAAGCCCAAAATCGGGCCGAGATTATCCCAATCCATGTCGTTGAACACGGCGTGTTTTTCAAAGTGTTTGCGCTTGATGCGGTCCGCCGTGCGCTGGTCCTCGATGACCACCAGCGGTTCCAACGGGTCCTCCGCCGTGTGAAGCACCAGGAAGGGCGGGACCACGGTGGCCCGCACCCAGGTCTGGTTGGTCAGGGCGATGACGGCGTCGAGCAACGTCGGCGCGGCGTTGGTCAGGCGCGCATGGGCGCGGCGGAAGAAATAAAATTCATCGGTCGCGCCGGGCATGAAGATGAGCGCCTGCACGGCTGCGTTGCTCTGGAAGGAATTGAGCACGATGCGCACGCAATTATGCCGGTCCAGTTCGGGGACCTTTTCGCTCAACGGCATTTTGGCGAAAGCCTCCGGCCACGCTGGTTGGGCGCACAGAAGAAAGGATGAAGGATGAAGGATGAAGGATGAAATAAGAAAAAATTTCAATGCTTTGCCAATGGCTTTTCTCTGCGCTCTCTGTGCTCTCCTGTTCAAATTCCTTTTCCTTGGTTCGTTGTCAAAACGAAAGTTGCGCCAGGCGTTCCTGGACTTGCCCGCCGCAACGCACGATGTAACTGAAGATCCGGCCCATTTCCTCCAGCCGCCGCAAAGGCAGCGACCCTGGCCGGCCAGCAGAAGGCGCGGGGGGCGCGGAATTCCAAACCTCATTCATGGCCCGCAATTCTGCCAAAAGCTGCTCGCGCCGCAACTGCATTCGCTCTTGCAGGCTTTGCAGCCGCGCCGTCCAATCCAGCGCCTGCTCGAACATTTGCGCCTGCAACAGCGGCGAGGCAGTCCGGCCCCTGGCCGCGAGAAATGCGTCGGTTTGGCGGCAAACCTGGCCGGTCTCCATGAACAAATCCATCGTGTCCGCCGGCACGCTCTGCACGTTGGCGGGCGGCGCGCCGGTCTCCAATTCCAGCAAGTGGAGCAGCCTCTCCTTGGGTTCGCGCAGACAGTTGTAGGCCGCGTTCAACTCCGCGAATTGCCCCGTGGCCGCCGCCTGTTCCTCCGCGCCGGCGGCGAGGACGCGGTCGGGATGCAGCCGGGCGGATTGTTCAAGAAAAGCCGCTTTGAGCGCCATGGGATCAAGCCAAGGCAGGCGCGGCTGGCCGAGCAGGGCAAAATTATCCATGACAGAAACCGTCGTAATGAAAGAGGACTACGCGCTGAAACTCTCGCCGCACGAGCAGGAACTGGCGGCGTTGGGATTGCGGACTTTGAAACCGCCGTCCTGGAGGGCATCGATGAAATCCAGTTCGCTGCCGGTCACGTAGAGGGCGCTCTTGGGATCGACCACCACACGGATGCCGCCGCTTTCGACCAGGATATCGCGGTTGGCGGGCTGGTCCTGCAAATCCATTTTGTATTGCAGTCCCGAACAGCCGCCGCCGACGACGGCCACGCGCAAGACCCCATTGGGCCGGCCTTGTTTTTGCAGGAGCGAACTGACTTTGCGGGCCGCCGCCGGGCAAACTTTAATAAGCCGCTCATCCCCGACCCGAAAGTTGGCGGGCGAGGCGGCATGGGAGGCGGATGGTCTTGCAGCGATCATGCCTCAACATACCCACTCCGGCCCGCAGCGTCAATGACAACCGTCTCAATCCGAGTCCGATCTGACCTCCATCCGCCTTATGGCCAAAGTTTTTTTTTGAGAACGTCAGGATCAAGGTTGACTCGGAAGCCTTTTACTGCTCAAATGAGCAGTATGACAGAGATGAGCCAACGCTCCATCGTTCATTTGGATGCCGATGCCTTCTTCACCGCCGCCTTCGCGGCGGTCGAGAAGGCCGCAGATGCGCGTACTAAACGGCCACACTTTTTTGTAGATTTTTCACAAAAAGAGTTCTACTTTGTTATCAACCTGCAATATTTCGAGAGAGACTATGGGCAAAGATTCGTCAATTGAATGGACAGACCACACATTCAACCCGTGGTGGGGTTGCTCAAAGGTTTCGCCCGGATGTGTCAATTGTTATGCCGAGACATGGGCGCGCCGCGTTGGGACTGCTGTTTGGGGTAAAGACGCAGACCGTCGATTTTTCGGTGAAAAACACTGGGACGAACCTGTCAAATGGAATGCGGCGGCGGCGTTGGAGGAAAAAAGGAAACGTGTTTTTTGTGCCTCCATGGCGGATGTGTTTGAATTGCGGAGCGATCTTGACAAATGGCGTGAGAAGCTCTGGGAACTAATTGATGAAACTCCGTGGCTTGATTGGCTTTTGCTGACGAAGCGTCCGGAAAACATCGAAGTGAAATCACCATGGACGAAAGATTGGCCCAACAATGTCTGGCTTGGCACAACGGTTGAGGATCAAACGCGCGCAAGCGAACGCCTGCCGGTGCTCCTTCAGTTTCCCGCAAAACGTCGCTTTCTCTCTTGCGAACCCTTGCTTGGCCCTATTGATTTGCGCGCTTGGACGAGCAATCGGCCGAAGAACTTACAGCCGATTGACTGGGTCATAGCGGGCGGTGAGAGCGGCGCGAATGCGCGCGTCATGTTGCCTGGCTGGGCAAGAACATTACGCGATCAATGTCAACAAGCGAAAATTCCTTTTCATTTTAAACAGTGGGGTCATTGGGCTCCTGTTTCGGCACCCACAAAAGAAAATTCCACGGTGCTCAAATTTTGGGATGACGTCTTGCGTACAAATATTTACATGGAAGCGAAAGGAAAAAAGATTGCCGGTCGGCGCTTAGATGGCACAACTTGGGACGAGCTTCCGGTAACTGCATGAATGACGAAAAACTTCTATTTGAACTTCCTCAATCAAAGTTGAGGTCTCCAGATAAGAAATTCAGGGAGCATAATCCTATTTGGACAGGGTGTAAAGCAAAACTAATTGAGCGTTATCTGTATTACTTTGTTCTGATCACTCACAGTGGAACTTACATCGACGCATTTGCTGGACCGCAGAAAACAGACA
>Ga0302325_10010911_pt1 | contig 19633 bp, 19 predicted proteins | sample Palsa_T0_2_FD_201948 | JGI IMG/M metagenome (GOLD analysis project Ga0302325, IMG submission 201948) | Peat permafrost microbial communities from Stordalen Mire near Abisko, Sweden - Palsa_T0_2 | ecosystem: Environmental > Terrestrial > Soil > Palsa > Peat permafrost | place: Sweden: Abisko...
CTGCTTGGGCTCGGGACCGTACAGCAGGTAATAATCGATGGGGCCATCGAGCGATCCGAAGCTGTAGCGAGTCTCATCCGCGCGGCCGAAATCGAAGTTGGTCCGCCAGGTATTGTCGAGGAAGACTCCCAGGGTGCGCCCCTGCTTGATGTCCAAAAAAAATGGGACGCTCTTGTAGATCGGATCGGTGGACTCCTGCCATCCGAAGGCGTCGGTGTTCCACATGGTAAACGCCTGGCCGCCGCGATCCAGTGGTCCCGGCTTATCTCCCAGGCCGAAGAAGTGATCGCTGAAGCTGCGCTGCTTGCTGACGTTGAAGCGGGTTCCCTCCCAAAGCACGGGCGCCGCGTCCTTTTGCAAAACATTGCCTTGAAGGTCAGCCACGGTGAGTAGGAGACGATCATCCACGCTTACCCGCAGTGCTTTGGTCGTAAATCCGCGCGCCTCCGCGGTTACCGGCACACTACTGTTCCGAGCCTGCGATAACACCGCCCAGGACGCATCCTCCGGCACGGCATCTCCCTTCCACATGCGCACACGTAGGATATCCTCGCGCAGCGCATTCACCTGCAAAGTCACCCCCTCCGCCACAGCGGTCAATCCGCTCGGTGCTGGTGTTATTTGCTGGGAGAATCCACCGGTTGCCAAGAGCAGAAGAGTGAGAGAAGCAGCGGCCTTACAGCGATGACGTGCTCGCGCTGGCATTTGGCTCCTTCTGCCCTATTGAGTCCAGACTCAGGCTCAGCTGCTCATCCTACAAGTGAGGCGTCCCTTTGTAATGTACCTGCTCTTTCCCGTCAAGCAGGATTGGCCGGGCTCGCGGTTTTGCGGTGATATATGACGGCTTCTGTCATATATCGCATTTATCTTCGGAATCGGGCCTGAGCATCAAGGAGGCATAGAGGGAATGAAAACCCTATTCGACAAATCGGCAGTGGTTGAAATCAGACAACGGCTAAGCGTGCTGCATCCGGGGAGTGAGCGGATATGGGGCAAGATGGATGCTGCGCAGGCTCTGGCGCATTGCTCGGCGGCAATGGAGATGGCGCTCGGGGACGCACGTCCGCCGCGAGTGCTGATTGGACGCGTGATAGGCCCCTTATTCCGGTCGGTATATTCCAATGAGAAGCCCATGCAGCGCGGCTCACCGACACACCCGAGCCTGGTCGTCAGCAATGAACGAGACCTGGCTAGAGAAAGGGAGCGTCTAGCCGGTTTGGTTGACCGATTCTCTGCTGCTGGCGCTGCCGGTTGCACCCGGCACCCGCATCCTTTCTTCGGTGAGTTGACACCCGCGGAATGGGGCACGGGGATGTACAAACACCTCGACCATCATCTGCGGCAGTTTGGCGTATAGGTGGCTGCAGAAAAACTCTGTTTTGTATCCGGGCACGACTTTAGTCGGGCCGTAAAAGGGCTAAGAATACGTCGGGCTTTAGAGTCCGCGTGAGAACCCGAAAGGAAGCCGCAGATCTCTCCATTCCGAGTTTGGTGGGAGCCCCCTGCTTTAGCAGGGGGAGCTGGACTTCAGTCCAGCGGAAACGCGTTTTATCTCTCAAGAATGGGCTTTAGCCCTGGGTCTTGAAGGCCGGCGCTAAAGCGCATGATCAAGGTCGAACTCTTTCCCGCAGCGCTGAAGCGTTGCTTCCCTCTACTAAAGCAGTGGGCTCCCACCATTTTTCCGTTCCCCGATCGCAGATCAGAACCGGTATCCCGGCCTGAGTTCACAGCGGTAGACCGTCGTTTTCTCTTCTTCCATGCCGGTCCGGGCTGTGCAGGCGGCCCAGCTCAACTCGAGGTTGCCGCCCAGGGGAAATACCATGGGGGTGCCGCCGAGATCGGCTTCAAGGCTAACCCCCTCCTGGGTGGGGGGGACGGTAAAGTTGAGCGTCTGGCCAAATTTCACAGGGTACAATTCGCGTACCTCGGAACTGATGGCTGTGTGATAGACCTCAGCCTCCACCAGAAAGGTAGCGGTATCCGACCAGTTCAGGGCCGAGGCTTTAATGTAGCGGCCGCCATGAATGAATCCATTGGAGTCAAGCCGGGTAAACGGGCACGGCCCGGCAATGCAGGACGCTCGTACATTGCCGAACGAGTTATCCGGCCCCGCATCGACCGACACGGATGCGGAAGATGCCTTCCACTTCCCATCTGGCGAACAGGGAGACTGGTGATTGCAAGGAACGTTTCCCTTGTTGACCACCTGGAAGGTCTTCACTTCGCTGCCAATGTTCGTCTCGGTCCGGGTGTTGATGGTATATCTCACCCGGATATTCGAGACCACGATGGGCGGCTGGCTGGACGCAGCGACGCTCTTCGTGGGGACAGGCACCATGGCCGCAACATAGAGCTGTTTGGGGATCGCCAGTCTACCCGTTTGCACCGTCAGGTCAAACGGTTCGTAATCCGAGTCCCGGAAAGTGACCGTGACCGGCCGATCTGACAAAACCCCCTTCTGCAGCAGAAGCTTGAAATATCCCGCGGCATCGGACTGCGTGGTGGCACTCTTAACCCCATCGGTTGCCGTAATCGCCACCCCGGCAATCGGCAGCTCCTTATTGGGGTCCACGTCCCGCCGGATCACGGCGCCTTCAATGGGCACTGCCTGCGCCTCGGTGATCAACCGCAAGCGTTGCGCGCGCACCAACAGCAGCACCACGATAACCACTCCGGCTGCCACTGCAACGGTCGACCAGGCAATTCTCTTTCCCGTCATTGCATCTATTATTCAATTAATCGATAGCAAGGTGGAAGGGCACGGGTGGAAATCCGTCCCGACCAGCTACTGAGGCTCTAGCCTCTGAGGGTAAGATGGGCTGAATGAGTGCCGATGAACGTGCAGGGAAAATCATCAGAAGAAACCGCGGCCAGCGCCATTCCCGGCGCCAATTGCTGCGCCAGATGGCCGGCCTCTCGCTTGGCCTGCCGCTCACCCCATGGAATTCATTGCTGGCTCAGGCCACGGTGGACCGGCGGCATAAAGGACCAGCGCCGCTGCCTCCACCTGCCACTTTCGCCCCCGAGGATGAGCAGTTCCTGGACGATCTGGAACACACCAGCTTTCTCTACTTCTGGGAGCAGGCCAATCCGCAGACCGGCCTGATCAAGGACCGCTGCAACGCCCGCACCACCGATACGGGTTTGGTGGGCAGCATCGCCTCCACCGGTTTCGGCCTGACCGCCATCTGCATTGCAGAAAAGCGCGGCTTCGTCCCCCGCGAGGACGCGCGCCTGCGTGTGCTGGCAACCCTCACCTTTCTTTGGCGAACCCTGCCTACACACCGCGGATTCTTCTATCACTTTGCCAACATCGATACCGGCGAAAGGCTATGGGACTCGGAAGTCTCCTCCGTCGACACGGCGATTCTGCTGTGCGGCCTTCTTACCTGCCGCCAACACTTTGACGATCGCGACATTAGCGAACTTGCCCATGCGATTTTTGATCGTGTGGACTGGACCTGGCTCTCAGAAGACACCGCGGTGCTTACCCAGGGGTGGACGCCTGAGTTCGGCTTCCTGCCTTACAAGTGGGACTACTACAGCGAATTGATGATGATCTATCTGCTCGGCATGGGTTCGGGAACCCACCCCCTGCATGCGGATGCATGGACGGCCATAAACCGGCCCGTCTTCGAGTATGACGGGCTGCGCTACATCGGCTCCTATGCGCCGCTCTTTGTGCATCAATACTCCCAAGCCTGGTTCGATTTCCGCCACAAGCGCGACAAGTACGCGGATTACTTCCACAACTCGGCCATTGCCACCGACGTGCACCGCCGCTTTTGCATCGAGCTGGGCAAGACGTTTCCTGATTACAGTGACGATCTCTGGGGCATCACTGCCTCCGATTCTGACAAAGGCTACGTAATCTGGGGCGGACCGCCGGGCATGGGTCCGATTGATGGCACGGTCGTCCCAGCGGCCTCTGGCGGGTCACTGCCCTTCCTCCCTGAAACCTGCATGCGGGTGCTGCGGAATATGAGGACTCGCTACCCGCAGGCGTGGAGTAAATACGGCTTCGTCGATGCCTTTAATCCCCTGAAAAACTGGTATGACCACGACATCATCGGAATCGACACCGGCATCACCATGCTGATGGCGGAAAACGCCCGCACTGCCTTCGTATGGGAGACCTTCATGAAGAACCCCGAAGCGCAACGTGGTATGGCCGTTGCAGGCTTCACCAGCTACAACCCAACCGTTCCGTCAACCTAGCCGGGGCCTGCCTCTCGTTCCATCACGAAGGCCGGGTGTGAGAACGTGTGCGGCTCAGCGAAGTTTTTCTGCAGCCTGTAATGCCCGGGAATTGGACAGGCCCCCACCAGGGCTAAAGCCCTCATTGATTGAATTGCGACTCTTCCCGCGACGCTGAAGCGTCGCTCCCCCTGCTGAAGCAGGGGGCTCCCACCGAAGGTCTGCTAGTTTTTTTGCGCTGCAGCCAACATTCCCGGGATTTACTTATCCTCACCAAACGCCAGCGCCTTTGCCAAGAAACCCGACACCTGCTCGATGCGATAAAGACGTGCAACCTGGTTGATGACCGCAACAGAAGTATCGAGTGGTAACTTCGGTTGCAAGACCTCTAGAAAATCATCCGGCTGCGGAGCGGTCCCGCGACCTCCCGTATCGCCCTTAAGCTCAGTCCATCTGGCTGCCAGCGCCTGGGCTTTCTCGCCAGCGGGATCTTCTGTGAGCGAAGCCTCCACATCGCGAAAAAGCTCAACCCATGGTTCAGAAGAGCAGTCAGCAGATGATCTGTTGATCAACGCGCGGCGTGTCGCCTCGAGCGCCCCATAGTACTTGCGGCCAATCGCCTGGCCTATAAATTTGCCGGCTTTTTCCATTCGCCGCATCGAGTCCTCTCGATCGCTGCCCGCATCCAGACCGTAACGAACCAGAAGCGCATCCTGTGCCTCCGGAGGCCAGTTCTGGTGATCCTTCCACGCCTTCATGGCCGCAGCCTTAATCTCGGAGTCACCACCCGTGCCGGCCTCTACCAGAAGAACCCACTGCCTGGTAAGAGTTTGAGCTCTCTCACTTGCCGGATCCACCTCGAGAGCGGACTCCACCTGCAAAAAGAGTTGTCTCCAGGCCTCTCTGTGGCGTTCTCGTGTTTCAAGAGGGATCTCTTCCAGTATCTGGCTTCTTCTCGCCCAAGCCTCCTCGGTGTAGTACTTCCGCATGAAATTCTCTTCTGGCTGCATTTCGATTCCCTTGATGATTTTCCTTGAAATGGAGGCGTCAGTCACCTGGTCGGACCGGATAAGCTTCAAGTTGACCACCAGGAACGGCCATCTTATCGTCGTTACCAGGGATGGATATGTTGCCAAGTGATACCAGGACCCCAGGAGGTGCAGCAGTGCTCCAACGTTCCAATCATTTCCATGCAAAAGCTCCGTTAGCGGCCTTCCTCTGCCTGGCGATCGGTTCCATCGCAGGAGTGGCTCTTGCATTGGCTCCGGATACGGGTGACATGACCCACATGGCCGGACACATGTATATGACCTCGCTCCGGCCTCTGCAAGCTGGCGATCAACAGAAGGCAGATGCCGTCGTGGCCGCGGCTAAAACGGCAATGGCGGGCTACCAGGATTACCAAAAGGCCCTGGCCGACGGGTATGAAATCTTTCTTCCCAACGTTCCCCAGCCCCAATATCACTTTACGAACCACGAGTCCGGGCGTGACGCATGGTTGCACTTCGATCCGCTCAAGCCCACCTCTCTTCTCTACAAGAAAACAGCAGACGGCGGATACAAGCTGGTAGGCGTGATGTACAGCGATCGGGTGGACGCCAATGAGGATGAATTGAACCAGCGGATCCCGCTCAGCATCGCGCGCTGGCACCAGCACGTCAACTTCTGCAAAGCGCCCGCAGGACAGAAAGCCGCCTACTTCGGCCCGGATGCGAAGTTCGGTCTGCTGGGCTCGATTAACACCAAAGAAGCTTGTGACGCGGCCGGCGGAGAATTTCATCCTCATATATTCGGATGGATGGTCCATGTATACCCCTATGAGACCGACCCCAAGAAAATCTGGTCCACAGACGATGACGATCAAGGACACGACAACATGGACCACTCAGCCATGCCGGGGATGAAGATGAACTAAATTCGACGCATCGCGCCTTTGCTTTTTTGGTAACCGGGCGCGCCATTACCGGGCGATGGCGCGAACGAATGGAGATAGCCTTGTGTTTCGCTTTCCACCTCACGGCCCGGTCACGGGAGTGACACTCGTGAAGCTTGGCCGAGAGTTCAGGCGTGCAGAACGATGTTAAGCAACGACCGATGAACCCGGATGCGACCGTTGTATTCAATAAAGCCGAGCTTGCGAAAGCGATTCATGAAGAAGCTCACACGCGACCGGGTGGTGCCGATCATTTCCGCCAATGTTTCCTGCGTAATCTCCGGGATCAACGGTTCCGGCTCTCCTGGCTTGCCAAACTCCGCCAACAACAAGAGGATCCTGGCTAAACGCTTTTCGCTGGAGTTGAAGAGCTGATCGATAAGATCGGCCTGGGCTCGCATGCAACGGGCCAGCAAAAACTTCAGGAACAGGTCGGAGAACGCATGCTCCTCGTGCAGAACACGGATTACCTCCTCCCTCTCTATCTTGAGCGCGGTGCAGGCGCTCATCGCAGTGGCAGTCGCCAGCCGACGCCCGACCGCTCCGGCAATCGACTCTTCTCCAACAAAGTCACCGGCTGTGAGTAGGGTGATGGTAGCTTCTTTGCCTGCTGCCGAGACGACGGTAAGTTTTGCGCGACCCCTCTGAAGATAGAACATGGAGTCAGCGGGATCTCCTTGCGAAAACAAGAGCTGCTTTGGCTTGAACTGGGCGATTCTTCGTCCTAGTCCAGAACTTGCCAGAAACGCGGCGACATCAAATGCAGTTTCTCGGGGTTCAACCACCTGACACCCCCTTTTTCGAAGACGGTTGTGCGCGGCCGCAATCAACCGAGTGAGCGGCCACTTCCGATCTGGAGTAAACAGCGGGAATCCTGCAAACATTATAGATTCAGCGAACAGAATCCTGCCTGCGGGCGCTCCATTACGCCTCTGGGAAGAGCCGATAGGCGCAAAAAGATGTAATTAATTCCCGGTCAGAACCTATCGGCTCGCCCTAGGCCCCTTTGCGGCGACTGCGCTATGCTTTTCCGGGCTGGAGGTTTCGAGAAATTCGCAGAGGCCGGTCTTGGCGCAAGTCCAAATTGATCTCTTGGTGAGTATTCCTGAGTTTTACCTGGAGCCGGCCCGCAATCTTTCGCTGTTCGTGGGCTCTCACCAGTCGATATGACCGCACCAGGTCTTTGGTGGATATCAGTTCTTTGTCCAAGGCAGGGATTTGGTCTGAGCCCGCCGGCAGCTTACTCCTTCGAGCGATGAGCAGAAGCAACCTGTCTGCGTGGTACGCATAGTCTATCTCCTGGGCCTCGTCCATAGTGCTCACCTATGAGCTCAAGCCGCCCTGGGGAGGGTTTGCGAGCAGGCCCGTAGCTTGCGCGGTGCCGGACATTGGACTCTCGCAAAGGGGCACGGCTTGCGATAGCTCCGTCCCGAGTTGCTTGATCTCAAAGAGAAACTCAGCGGGATAGACAGGTTTCTGGAGCAAGCGAAACTCGTAACCCCGAGCCCGGGCACTTTCCAGTAGATCCGAGGTGGCAGTCTGTCCGGAAAAGAGCAGGATCTTGCAATTGGGATATTGCACTCTCATTTGGATTGCCAAATCGACCCCGGAAATGCCGGGCATCGCGACATCCGATATGACCAGATCGGGCGATTCCGAGCGAGCAGCCGCTAGCGCCTCTAAGGGACAGGTGAAGAACTTCGCGGAAAAGCCATTCAATTGCAATATGGCGGCGAGACTGGACGCGATGACAGGTTCATCGTCGACGACAAAAATACGCGATACCGGGCTTGAGTACACATATGTCCTCTTTCGAGTAGCTTTTCCGTGAACAGCAAAAGCGCCATCATTCCCATGCTGGCGTTTCGAGTGATTTCGTAGCCCAAAGCAGCGGGGAGGGTGTATCAGCAGTATGTTCCTCGCGCCGACCTCGCGACTGGTCAATTTTGCTCAGGTCCGGGAGAGTTTTGTTGCCGCGCGGCTGCGGTTATAGGTAAGCGTGGCGCGCGAAGTGCTTGCTGCGAAGATCGGGCACATGGAAAAAGAAATACTTGGTTCCTATTGCTCAGACATGAGCTGCCGCGGTCGCTAGAGTGAATAACGTAAGGGTTAGTAGCTTAATTGGATTCCCGGATAGACGTGCCCCAATCGGTGGGACATCAGGACCGGGACGAAGGGGGTTTTAGATGCTTTTACTCATTGTCATTTTGGTGTTGGTTTTTGGGTTGGGCGGCGGATACTACGGTCACGGCCGTTGGGGCGCCGGTGGAGGCGCCGGTGTCGGGCTTGGAACAGTGCTGGTGATTTTGCTGGTCTGCTACTTTTTAGGAGTCTTTCACTAGAGCGCAGGGTCTTGAACTTGCTCAGGTTCGCATTTCTCGCCTGATCGCGAATGAGCAAACTCGATCCTCCATTCTCGGGACCACAAGAGCCTCGTCAGAACATCGTTTGCGTCGGATGAATCAGGATTCTTGACGAGCCATGTTGCAAATTGAGCTGTGGTTTCAGACTTAGCCCCTTGCTTGCCGACAAGCATCGCAGCACTGTAGAGGTGTCACCATGGATAAGCAACACGTTAAGGGTGCAGCAGCGACCGTTGTCGGCAAGACGAAAGAAGTAGTTGGACACGTCACGGGCAACAAGAAACTTGAAGCCGAAGGCAAAATTGCTCAGGTAAAAGGCGCAATCCGCAATGCAGTAGGTGACGCGAAGGATGCCGGCAAGAAAACCATCGACAGCATCAGGAAGGCCGCCAGCAAACACTGAGGCCGGCGGCAGATTTCACACGAAAGCTGCTTGTCTCGGAGGCCAGCGGCTTTGGTCACCGGTTATCCAGTTATCCCAATACTGATGCACCGCGTGCAGCACGAGAAATCCTCGAGTTTGTAGGCTCTTCCGTGAGTCGAGACTCGCTTTTTGGGCTTTTTGCGCTCCCCGTTCTCGGCTGGATCGTTCTCCGCAATCGCACTCCTTCGCTGCACGCCGACATTTCAATTCCAAGACTTTCTTGCGGGCTTTACGCAGCGAAACGTACATACCCCTTCATTAGCTTCAGGCTTCATCAATTGCAAAAAAGCTCTGCCCCTTAGGCTCTAACGGCGTCTTGTCGCTCACGCCTCAGGAGTCGCCAGACTGGACCGGCTTACGTCGCTCAGGTGAGCTGTTGCGGACAGCTTTTGCACAGGACTGCTGTCAACATGGCTGGATGAGGAAAAAGAGGAGACAGCCCAAGAGCACTGCAGAAGCAAGGGTCGCCCGCATCAAAAGGGAGATGCAGGAGCCACGATTGACGAAGTCAGTCCGCGACGATCCCAGATACCAGGTCTTGTTGGCCGCCGAACGACCCACTCGTTCAGAATAACCATCGATAGCTCCGCGGAGGCGTCTGATGAATGGAGATCCAGAGAGTTTTTCGGCCGCCTGTTCAGCCATTTGTAAAATTCGATATTTTTGAGTCCTTTTGGGGGGGAACTCGCGATTCGACGGGAAGTTTACCTGGAGCTTTGGTGATAGAGAACCAGAAGCACGACATGAACCTAAAAAAATAGCGCTAAAAGCGCGATAAGCGCTAAAAGTACCTCAGGGCCTGAAGGCCGATGGCTTTTGAGGATGGATGTCCGGGCTAATGCTCGCTGCGGCGAGTTGGCCCGGACCTACCCGGCGTCGGAGTTCTCACGCAGGCACTTGAACCCGCTGCCCACGTGCCACGGATTGGCGATCGCCCCGCCATCGGGTGGCTTCAGGCCGGTGCCCGGCGGTGTTTTCCAAGTTGTCAAAACTGCTCAATCAAGAGGACGCACTGGGCGCACCCTGCTTAAAGCCCCTTCGCAATTACTGTGGCCCGATAGAGGTCGCGAGGTCTACAACCATTGCGAACCTGCTCAGGCGGTGATTTCTGCTCTCCGCAGGCGTCCCCGCGCGGCGCGTGAATGCTGCGGACAGGCGTGGTCCGTCACTGTCACATTACTGTTCGGAATCACCGAGTCATCATGCGGACAAGCGCTGATGCTTTTCCGGTGGCTGGTGGCAGATGCACGTGCAGACCGCGCCGGTGCATGGCCAAGCAGAGCCGTCGTGATAAGACGGCGCCGACGTTTGGATACTTGGTCACACAGTAGTACGGTTTGTGGGGCCGTGTCCAGAGCGGGAGAAGATTTTTTTTGGTAACCGGGCGCGCCATTACCAGCCCATTTGTCGCACTCGCTCCAGGGCATTGCAGCGAGCACTTGAATTTTCTGCAATCGGTATGCTGTCGCCGAATTATGCCGAGCGGCCACGTGCATTTGACGAACTTGGTATATCGGCGATGCGCTTCTCCCAAGGCCCGTCCCATGTCATCTGCCTCCCGCGGCATCAACTCACGGTATTTGCACCTTGGCCTTTTCCTGTTGCGGGCCCCAGGAGCTATCTGACCGCCACGAGTCCGGGCTCAATCCACGAAAATAGAAATCTGCTTACTTCGGGGAATTGGGACGCGACCAGTCCGAGCAACGGAATTCCCACCATGGAAGCGGTCTTCAGGAAAAAGTCGAAATCCAACCCGTCAGGGGCTTGGTTGATCGTGCGGCAGAGAACGGGATCCCGGTTGATCGAGGCGTAGGTTGATATGACCACAATGGCGAGAACACCGAGAAGCGCGGATAGCCCAATGGTCAGCGAGTGACGATTAATAAATGGATAGGATGCTATCGTCCATACAACGAGGATATAGACCATCGCGGCGGTTGCCACACGGGTGCGAACCTGAACCAGAATGAGCCGTATGTAATGTATATAGAGGAGCGCCACCCACTCCTCCAGGATGGTTCTAAGACGGACAACCTTTGGCTCTGAATCAGTCTTCAAATGGTTTTCTTCAACGCGGTCGGTCGCTGTAACCAGATCCTCTTCTCTTGTCCATAGTTGCTGGAGATGAAGAAGCACTTTCTGCCCCGTGGCAGCCATTTTGTTTTGAACCTCGCCGAATTTCAAGATGGTCTCACGCTGGTGGCCGTCTGCAAAGGATTGCCACATCTCTTCAATTGCGTCCCGCAGACTCTCTCCGTTGACGGGTTCACCAGCCCAACAATCCATAACTTTCCTCATCGCCTGCTCGAGGGATCGGGTAAGTGCTCGATATTGAACATCCGTAGTTTGCGGCATCAGCCAGAGCGTCTTCCAGGTCAGGCCGGAGATCGAGTTGAATCCACTTCGAAGTGCTGACGACTCTAAGGGGATCAAGCAGCCTGCGCGAAGGCGATTCCACAACAGAGCGGCCATGCTGAGGTCCCAAAGCAGGCCTACCACGATCAGGAACAGCGTCGTAGACAGAAGAACTCTCGTCCTGGTTTGCTCAAACATCCTGGGCACAACATCGGTTGCCGATGCCACGACGAGGACGGTCGAAGCAATGATGGCAAAGAGCTCAAGCTTGGGGCGGAGGGTTTTCGCTTTCTGGTACAGGGTGGTTCCCTCGATGGGCCACTCCAGCAAAACACTGATTTCCCGGATGGCGCGGGGCCCAGGGCAATTAAGCCGGGCGGGAACCTGATCGGGCACCCGGGGGGCCATGGAAGTTGAAAAATTGAAAAGAGAAATCCGCGCCAAGAGGATAAGTGTCAGTGCGTTGAGTGCTATAAAGACAGGGAAGACCGGGGAGGCTCCGCTGAGGGGATGCCTGGAACGGTAGCCGAAGAACATGGCCATGCCATCCAACGGTTTGGCAGACCCAGGGAGCCAATACCAGATTGCGAACCATAAGACGAAGCTGAGGAAGACAAAGACAGGGAGGATTCCCAGAACGCGCAGATCGATAACCCTGGAATCCTCTTGCCCCCGAAGCAACCAACAAACCTGCACTGCTGCCAGACTCAGGAAGGTGATCGCTAGGAAGAAGAGCAGACGCCAGGGAAGTTCCTGCATCCAGTTTCCCCCCGGATTGCTTCCAACAGGTGGTTCATAGACTAGGCACACCATTACGATGCCGAGGATACTGATACTCAATTGAAGAAGCAGTTTGGGAATGCGAGTGCTTTCTTCGTAGCTGTGATACCAGGGTGCGACGCGCTCCAGCAGCCGGAGGCGCAGGCATTTTCCGGCGTGCAAGAGGCTGAGCGCAACAGCGATGAGAAGCATCAATCGCTGGGGCAGCGATGGCGTTTGGGCAAGCTGCTGGTCGGTTCTTGGCCGCTGGCGCAACGGCGGCAGATTGATCTGTGATCGTGGCGCTCCGCTGGTAGCATCGAGCAGTGCGACCGGCCAGAATGCACCGCGGCCGACCATTAAAAACCAGAGAGGAGGGCGGCTTGACTCAGTCCAGCTGAGCGGAGACCGGTAATCCTGTAGTTGATCTGTACGTTCACCAACAAGGTATCTGGTTGCTATGTACACGCCTTCCGAGTCTCCGCTGGGGAAGGATCGATACAAGGATCTTTCTTTAGGAGGCATAGTCCACGCCGCGTTCTCCGGGATCAGGGGCCATGGACCAACAGCGTACATGTTGCGATATGCGCTGCCATCGCCGGATCTTAGGAATAAGACGTCCGTACCTCGCAGAATGACCATAACGTTAGGGGCCTGTTGGGACAAGAATTTGGCTACGAAGAGTTCGTCTAATACATCAGAGGCGCTGACTAGAACCGCCTTGATTTGCTTGCCTTCGAGGATTGAAGCAACCTCGCCCATACTGGCCTCCTGCGAAACGGGCAGCTGTTGCGGGGCAAAGCTTTGGACGGAATCGTCCACTTGCCGAGGTTCTTCAAAGTCGAGACTTAGATTGATGTTGCTGGCGCCGCTGCTTCCGCCGAAACCCCAAACGGAGTTTTTCTGGTAGGCACTGCGGAGATGAGAGATCCCTCGGGGGAACTTCAAGTGCAGAATGGGATTGTCGAGGTCGTTTTGGTTGGACAGGAGTTCCCCGAATCCGCTCTCATCCTCGGATAATTCCGCAATCTCGTTGTAGCCGACACCGCCGTGGCTGTCGAGAAAGGACTCTGTCTGTTGCACTTCCCACCTGCTATCCACGCCAAAAGATTTAAACTGGCCAGCGGCGTTGCCACAATCCTGCGCATTTGCAACAGCCTTCTGAGCGCCCGGCACAATGTGCTCGCAGTACCAGTCGCTAACGGATCCGCTGGCGATGGAGATGGTGCGTGAGCGATCCAGAAGCGGTTTGCCATTTATTTGTTTAGCGTCGCGGAGCAATGCGTAGAGGGAGGGTCCGGATCCTGTATAGTCAGGTCCGAGAATATTCAGTGGCGCGGTGGCGCTCGATAGTTTGAGAAATATCTGCAGGGCGTGCTGGAATTGGGATGCAACCACACCGGATGTGGGAGAATCTCCCGCGACCACCAGGATCAACGGTCGACTAGGTTTCGATGGGTGCGAATCTGAAGGTCTGAACAGGATTACGCCTGGATATTCTTCCCGCCCCCTATCGAACAGACGCTCCTCTTCTTTGTCTTCGATCGTACCGTCTGGTTTGCCGCCTCCTGTACGCCATGGCATCCAGCTTCCTTGGTAATCCCACCCGCTATCCTGCAAGGCATCCTCAACGGCATCGATATACCGATCGAACAACAGTGAGCCATTGGTGTGAACCGGATCCGGAGCGATAGCGAGGATGATTTTCGGCGCCTGCGGATTCATCGGTTTGAGTCCAGCGGAAGCCGCGGTGGGTACGGCGGTCAACCAGCTAGCGAACTGGCTGGCATCAGGCGAGTCATCTTGGGGCTTGTCACTTGGGGTTGGCCCGGGGGTGCTCCCGAGCAGTACACCAGTTCCCGACGCCTGATTGGAAGAAGCGGGGGCGGAGGGTGTTTTTATACCTGCGGAGTTGGGTGATGGGGGACATGAAATGAATTGGCATAGGGTGGACCGCAACTCCTCTTTCGCAGTCTCTCTACCTGCCGCCTTTGGGTCGGCTTCTAAACGGTCAGACCAAGAAGAGACTACGGGCGGCGGTTGGGTTGACTTCTTCTGCTTCTGCGGCGCCTGAAGAGAAGCCTCACCCGAGCCGTGCTGAGAGCTGTCTGGAGTCTGCGGAGTGCCGGCAGTGCGCAGCGCGGCGGCTGCGGCGGCAAACGCCAAGACGCTGATCAAGATGGGACGCTGAGCCATAGTAAGTCGAACCTCCTCGTTGGAGGACAGGTATTATCGGTGAGAAAGACGCCAACGCAAAAGAGTCCTCTCAGACAGGCACGCTTGTTCGGGCTCCCTCCATCAGCCACATGGTGAATCCGGACGCAAAAGCGTTTCATGCAAATCGGCATGACGCCTCGCCGGCAAGTTTAGTTGAGCTGGCAATCGAAAGTAGGAGGGCAGAAATTAGGGCACTACAGACGAAACGTACCCCTCGCCCGACATCTACGTGCCTTCCACTTCCCTCGGCTTTCCTTTAATAACGATAAGTCCGCTGGAATTCCTGCAACCTATTCCTGCTAATTTAGCGCCTGCTTATCGATTTCACCGCGCTGGGTCACATCGTGAGGCAGTCCAGGAACGGCCATGCAGGCAAACTACCACGAACCCAGGTTAATAGGTATCCTGGCAAATCCTAGCACCGCATTTCGCTAGCTATACACGGGTTGCGGATAAACAAGTAAGTAGGGGTTACTGTTGCGTATCCGCAACGAACGAGCGTCCTGATAATTGAGACAAGCGGCCCAAGTTTAAACAGCTCAGAACCGGCCGTTGAGTTGATTTGAACATACCGCTAAAGCTGTGATCGATAAATGGCCAGGCCAGCGACGGGCAAATGCGGGGTATTGAAGGGACATAGTAACTTTTCAAGAAGGCTGCACCGCAATGCGGTCGAGATAAGGCGCCAGCATACCTCAGAAACCGGCTGCAAGACATATGCTGTACCGCTATCTCCCCTAATCTCCCCGCACTGGATACCAACCGATCAATACTTTGCGCGCGGCCCGTCTTGTTTAAGGTTGCGGTCGCACCACCTGCATTTCGTTGCCGTTGAGACTGCCATTCGGATTAAAGTTCGGGTCCTCACTCATGACGTACTCATTCGCCCCATTGAGCCACGCGTGGTCGTACTGATTGCTGAGCTCGAACGTTGCCCCACTGGCCGGATCGCGGAAGGTCTGCACCCCGCGGACCAACTGGTCCTGGCCAAAGGCAGCATTGTTGACGCCGCGCTGCTGATTCGCGACGACGCCGTTGATGGTCTACGCAACGTGAAGCTGGAACTGCGCGATCGCCGCCGACTGTTTCGCCAGTTCCTGTTGCTTCCTAACATAGAGAGCCGCAATCATCCCGTTACTCGACTTCTGCCATACGGGCTCGGGTTGAATCGTGCTGGCGATCAGCTTGAACAGCTTATCGTTGGCGTCGAGCTGGCGCATACCGCTCGGGCCGCCCGCCGCGCCGTCACCAGGAAGTCCCAACTGGGACCGCACGATCCCGTTGAGCTCGGGAAATCTGTCAGTCGAGACCACCGTCTTCCCCGTGCGGTGCTTCGCGATAAAATCCTGGCGCAGGAAGTCCGCGGCAGACATCGGCGCCTGCACAGGACACGGTTTCATGCCGTACCGCGCATCCGACTGGTTCTGCACCTGCATCTGGCGCAGCGCTACAGGGTCGTCGATGTACTGCCACGTGTACTGGGGAATTATCAGTAACTCGATCGAGTTGTCAGCGCTTTTTGCGTCTCCGCTCACGGCGAAAAAAATCAGCCTAACACCCGCCCTCGGCGCCGCCATCTTTCACCCCGCCTGCGAATTTCCATGTCGTCGGGATCAACAAGTCATAGGCAGGTTTGCCACCCATACTTTGGTCAATGATCTTCACCTGCCGCATCAATAAATAGCGTTCTCCCGCACCGGATGCGGTAGTGGCGGAAGGCTGGCTTCCCCTGTGAATGGCCGGGCTTGGCGGAACACTCGTCATAGTGCCGGGGTCCTCGCGCACGGCCAGCGCTGGCATGGGACTCGGGGCAGGGCTGGCAGCTCCCGCGTGGGGCTCATTGACTCCACTAAGCTACACAGGAAATCCGGGTTCGTCCTGGGCTACTGTCGGCTAGAGCTGTCCAAATTAGCGGAATGGTCGACTCTGTAGTGTTGATTTTATTGGCCAAAACTAGTGGCGCGACCGGTTAGGGCAAAATCCGGCTGGGGTAGCAGAGCGGTAGAGTGCCGCACCTACGGCGCTCCCACGGCACGCCGGGGCAGGCCGCATCATCCTCCATCTGTGCAGTTTGGCCGACGGCCTTCCGGGCCTAGGGAGCGGATGGGTTCTCTTCTGCGGTTCCCTCACGCGGGGACTCATGAGGCTTTGGCATTGCCAGCGCTAAAGCGCGTAATCAGAGTCGAGACTCTTTCACGGAGCGCTAAAGCGCTCCTTCCCCCGCATAAATGCGGGGGCTCCCACCACCGATTTGGACAAGACTGCGCCCTAACGCAGAGACCAGCCTTCCAACATCGCCGCGCTCCTAAGTCCGTCCGGAATGTTGACGACCTAAAGTGTGTGCAGAGAAACTCTGCATCGGGCAGGAAAGCAACACCTCAGGGGCTAAAGCCCATTCTTGAGAGATAAAACGCGTTTCCGCTGGACTGAAGTCCAGCTCCCCCTGCTAAAGCAGGGGGCTCCCACCAAATTCGGAATGGAGAGATCTGCGGCTTCCTTTCGGGTTCTCACGCAGACTCTTAAAGCCCGACGTATTCTCATCGTGTGCGAACTGATACAAAGCATGAGAGCGGTGGCTCCTCCGGCTGTCGTCGAGGTCGCGAAATTGGGGTGTGCTCACCAGAGCCGTACTTATGGGGACGCGGTGCCGGCAGGCTTCGTTCTCGAGCCCTTGAAGTGCACCGAGCGCACGATATTTGTAGCCTCGATGAGCACACGGTTCAACTCGGGATCCCCTTGGTGTGGCAATTGATCCAGCTCGGTCTCGTCGTAGGTCAGCGCGAAGGCCATTTCATCGGTGAGGGCGAGCGTCCTCGCATGCTGCCCGGTCAGCCAATTCAGGTGAAGGAAGAATCCTCCGCAATCTTCTCCCGTGGCAGCATAGGAGCAATTGTCCTCAAAATAGGAGCCGTACCATACCGTCGCCGTCGTTTCCGGCTGGCGACAGTCGTCAGCGTCTTCGTCATAGCTATGAGCGGGATCACGTCGAAACCAAAAGTCGATTCGACTGAGTTGTTCTGAAATCTTGCTCGACCTCTGCTGCCCGCAGGCAGCAGGGTTGGCCCCGGGATCAACCCTGTACCATGGCTGAACCAGACCAGCGATCTCGCTGAATCGTCCTCCCACGATCCCGCTCGCCTGCGTGCATGAAGTGCAGAGACGAAGCATGTATTTCCCCTTGCGCAGAATCGCTCCGCGATGAATTCCATCAGCCTCCTCGATGGCGATGGTCCAAGTCACCGGTGCAATTACGCTGATTTTGTCATCTGCGTAAGTATGGCCAATCACTCTCACGTGCAGGTCCTGTGCGCCGGCGGTGGCGATGGCGCCGCAAAGGAGATGAAACAACGCTAGCTTTAGAGGTTGGCACTTTGCTCGCATGGTTTTTATTCTCCTGGAGGCTGATCGAGTGGCTCACTCTGGACCAGGACTGAGGGCCATATCCGGTTCAGCGCGCTTCGCTGACCTTCTTCCATACCAGGACGAATTGCCCGTCCTGGCCGTCATATGGGCTTCTGGCACGCGCACTGGTGATGGTCAGGGACTCATGAGGCTGTGGCATTGCCGGCGCTAAACCCGGATTTCCTGTGCAGCTTGGTGGCTCCGGCGCGCTTCTTGCGGCTTTCCTTAACGAAAGCCGCATACGCGGTCGCGTCCAGCGCAGCGTACAGGAAATCCGGGGAAGCGCCTGATCAGAGTCGAGACTCTTTCACAGAGTGCTAAAGCGCTCTTTCCCCCGCATAAATGCGGGGGCTCCCACCACCCATTTGGACAAGTCTGACTCTCAGCCGTCCCTTCGGCAAGCTCCCACGGCACGCCGGGGCAGGCAGGGCAGGCTCTTCGGGATGATCGCGATAGGCCCTGATAGCTGATGTGCTTTCAGCGCGGGATGTCCGAATGGGCCGATCGAAAAAAAGCAAATTTGGACAAGACTGTATCCATATAGCGTGGGTCACTGCGTTTTTCGGTTCAGCCTTCGAGCAAGCGATCCGCGAGTGGATTTTCATTCAGGTAATCCGATCTTCCGCAGCATCGCGGAGAATCGCGGATCACCGCGCAGATTCTTGAAGGCCGGGTCGAACTTCAACAAAGTCAGGGCCTGCCCTTCCCGTGCCTCGTAACCCTTCTCCAGGAATGCAAAGGCCTTATCCGCTTGGCCGGCCATCGCGTAAGCACTGGCCAGGTAGCTGGGCGATGCGTACTCCCCGGGTTGTTTGCTGGACTCCAGCACACGCTCCAGGTGCTTCTGCCAAAATCCCTTTTCTCCTCCGTTCTTGAATGCACTCTCCATGACCATCGCCGCAGCCGCCGCTTCCTCGGGACTGGAGCCGGTAAGCACGTCGCTCTTTTCCTGCTCCTTGATCGCCTCCTCATATCTTCCCGTCGTCAACAGGAGCCAGGAAAAGTATTCGTGCGCGAGTGCAAAGCTGGGATCCAAGGCGATGGTGTGCTGGAATTGCCGGTACGCGCTGGTGTCGTCGCCCGCCAGCATGTACGTCATAGCCATGAAGTTGTTGATGGGTAGCGAAAGGGGATCGATTTCCACCGCCCTCTTGTTTTCAGCAATGGCTTGCGCCTTTCGGCCCATGGGCATGAGGAAGCAGTTGGAATAAAACAAATGGGCATAGGGCGAGTTCGGGTTGACGTCGATGGCCTTCAGAAATTCTCTTTCCGCTCCTGGAAAGTCAAATTCGTAATGCGATTTCTCCATACCCAGGGCAGCGTGCGCTTCGGCAAGCGAGGGATCCAACAGTATCGCCCTCATCGCCGCGGCCCTTGCCTGCGGAAGACTATCCCTCGCGGAGACCGGCCCGATGATATTGCTGATGTTGTAGGCGTCGGCCAGGCCGGCATAGGCCAGGGCGAAGTTGCCGTCCTTGGCGGTAGCTTGCTGAAAATATGCAATGCTTTCCTTAATGGAGTCGGGGGTTCTTTGGTTCCAATAAAAGCGGCCTTTCAAATACAGGTCGTAGGCGTCGGGGTTTACCAGGTGCTTCTTGGCCAACTCGATCTGCCGCTGTGGTGTGAGATTAGCCCGCACCTGTTCCGCGATTGCCCTTCCCAGCTCGTTTTGCACGTCAAGCAAGTCCTGCAGATCACGATCGTAATTCTGTGCCCAAAGGTGAGTCTGGTCGCTCACCCGAATCAACTGGACGCTGACGCGGGCTTTGCCCCCCTCCCGCCGCACGCTTCCCTCCAGGACGTAGTCGACGCGCAGCTCACGGCCAATCTGGCTGACGGTCTTGCCCGTGTGCTTGTAGGCCATGGCCGAAGTCCGGGCGATCACTCCGAGATTTTCCGGGCTGAGCTGGCCGAGGTCGGTAATCGTCTCCTCGGTCAGCCCATCGCTGAAGTACTCCTGCCCTGGGTCATTACTCAGATTTT
>Ga0302325_10010915_pt1 | contig 19623 bp, 26 predicted proteins | sample Palsa_T0_2_FD_201948 | JGI IMG/M metagenome (GOLD analysis project Ga0302325, IMG submission 201948) | Peat permafrost microbial communities from Stordalen Mire near Abisko, Sweden - Palsa_T0_2 | ecosystem: Environmental > Terrestrial > Soil > Palsa > Peat permafrost | place: Sweden: Abisko...
CGAGCTCGTGCTCGTGCTGCTCGGGGCCGGCTTCGTCGGGGTGCTCGTGAGCCGGCGAGGCGCGGGGGAGGGGCGTATCGCTGCGATCGCTCCGGTGGTGGCCGGGAAGAGCTTTCTCGGCCCGGTCGCCTGGACCGCATTCAAGGTCGGCGCGCTCGCGTTCGGCGGGGGGTTCGTGATCGTTCCGCTGATGCGGGCCGACGCGGTCGGACCGCACCACTGGATGACCTCGGCGCAGTTCCTCGACGCCGTCGCGCTCGGCCAGATCACCCCCGGCCCCGTGGTCCAGACCGTCTCCGCCGTCGGCTACGCCGCCGCCGGCCTGGGCGGAGCCCTCCTGGCGGCGGCGATCGCCTTCGCGCCCTCGTTCGCGATCGTGCTCGGCTTCGCCGCCCGGTTCGAGGAGATCAAGCGCAACCCGAACGTGCAGGGGTTCCTCGGTGGCGCGGGCCCGGCCGCGATCGGGGCGATCGTCGGCGTCGCCGCGCTGCTCGCATCCGAGCTCCACCACGGCTGGCAGATCGCGCTGCTCGCGCTCGCTCTCGCCGCCCTGCTCCTGGCCCGCCAGGGCGTCGTCCCCGTCCTGATCGCCTCCGGGGTCATCGGAGCCGTGCTCGGACTGGCGGGAGCCGCGGTTGGCTGAGCGTGGCTTCGCCCTCGGTCCCCGACCGAGGTCACCCGACCGGTATCTTGCCGTCTTCGGGCTCGCGATCTAGTGGAGGAATGAGATGAAGATTTTTCACTTGCTGCTACGTGTCAGTGTCGGGACGCTGTTCGTCGGTCACGGCGTCCAGAAGCTCTTCGGCTGGTTCGACGGCCACGGCCTGAAGGCGACGGCCGAAGGCTTCGAGCAGCTGGGCCTCAAGCCCGGCCAGGCCCATGCGGTCGCCGCCGGGGTCAGCGAGGCCGGCGGGGGTGTGCTGCTGGCGACCGGGTACCTGACCCCTCTGGGCGCCGCCAACATCGTCGCGACGATGCTGATCGCGATCCACCGCGTCCATCTCAAGAACGGTCCGTGGGCGTCAAACGGCGGGTTCGAATACAACCTGATCCTCATCGCCGCCGCGCTCGCCGTCGTCGAGGACGGTCCCGGACCGCTCTCGATCGATGCGATCAAGGGTCACGAGCGCAAGGGCACCGGCTGGGCGCTCGCCTCGCTCGCCGCCGGTGGCCTGGGAGCCGCCGCCGTCCACGCCGCCTCCAGCGCCGCCGCGCCGCCGCAGTCCTAAGTGGCCGCCCAAGCGTCGTTCGCAGAGGCCGCGCGCGAGGACGGGCGCGCAGCGCTGGTCACCGCAGTGAGCGGGCCCCACGCGGGACGGCGGCTGCTCGTCCGCGCCGATGGCGAGCAGGAGGGTTCCCTCGGCGACCCCGAGCTCGACGCGCAGGCCGTCGAGGACGCCAATGAGCTGATGTGGGAGGAGCGCTCGGAGCGACGCGGCGACCTGTTCATCGACATCACCGCGCCCAACCCGCGGCTGCTCATCTTCGGGGCGGTCGAATACGCGAACCATCTCGCGCATCTCGCTGTTGTCCTGGGCTGGCGACCCTACGTGATCGACCCTCGCGCCCGTTTCGCGACCCGGGAGCGGTTCCCCGACGCGCTGGAGATCATCGTCGCCTGGCCGGCCCCGGCCCTCGAGCAGCTGGGCGGGATCGACCGCGCCACCTACTTCGCCGTCCTCTCGAACGACTCGAAGATCGACGACGAAGTGCTCTCGCTGGCGCTGCGCGGCGAGCCGGCCTACATCGGCGCGATGGGTTCCACCCACGCGCAGGCGGAGCGCCGCGAGCGACTGGTCGCCGTGGGCGTGCCCGAGGAGGATCTGTCGCGGATCAGCGCCCCGGTCGGCCTCGACCTCGGCGCGCTCAGCGCGGCAGAAACCGCGCTCTCGATCATGGCCGAGCTCGTCGCCGTACGCTACGGACGCGACGGCCAACGACTGTCGCAGCGCTCGCGCGCGAGCATCAACTGAGCGCCTTCGCGCTGGACACGATCCGTGGCGGCGAGTATTTTGTCCGCTCTCGCACCTGCGGTCTGGCTTGACGACGCCGAACCGTTCGGTCGCGCACGCGGGAACTTGCAGGAGGAGACGACGATCATGCTAGGACGGGCTATGCCCAGGGAAATCCATCAGTGCGGTGGCCCGTGCTGAGCACCGCAGCCGGTGCCGGATGGAGCATCGGCATCATCCTTGGCGTCGTCGTCATCGCCGTGGCTGCGGCGATCGTCATCGTCATCCTCTATCTGGCCTTCAAGATCGCCTCCCAGGCGAACGCCGCCGAGCACGCGGTGGACGTCGTTCGCCGGCAGACCGACGAACTGGGCGGTATCGCCCAGATCAACGATTCGGGCGTGCGCATCCTCCATGCCGCCCGGGCGCTCCGCAAAGTGGCGGTGGGCAAGTGATCGAGTACGCGGTCGGGGGACACGCCCTGTGGGCGATCTCACTTTCCATCGCCTTCGGGGCAGCGGTCGTCGTCGCCATCCTGCTTACCTTGCTCGTCGAGTACGTCGCGAGCATCGAGAGCTCGGTCGACGGCCTGCTCGAGATCGTCGGGAAGGTCGCCGCCAACACCGCGAACATTCCCCAGCTCGAGGCGACGGCACCGGTGCTGGCACAGATCGTGGAGGAGGCCGTGGTCCAGGACGGCTACATGAACGCCCTCACCGACGGGTTCGGCGAGACCGCATGAGCAGCACGCACCTCCTCATTCTCCTGAGCGTCGTGCTCACCGTGGGCGTCGTCCTCGTCCTCGCGGTCGCGCTCATCGAGGTGCGCACGCGACTCGAGCGCATCTCCGACGGGCTCGAGAAGCTGGAGTCCGCGCTCGAGGGGGTTGAGTCGAGGCACCTGCGCCCGCTCGACGGCGCCGTCCGGGCGATCAACGCCCAGTTCGAGATCATCCTCGGCGCCCTGCCGGGAATCGCGCGCAAGGCCGCGGTCGTCGCTCAGCGGAGGACCCGATGATCCTCTGGTGGCTGGGGGACCTCATCCTCCTGCTCGTTGTCCTGCCCATCGTCGTCTACCTGCTCGCCGGCGTGCAGCGCGCGGCCAAGAGCATTCCCGACAAGGTCGACGGAATCTCAAAGGTCGCGGCCGCCGGGTCGAGGGATCTCAACGCCGTGCCCATGCTCCTGACCACGCAGGACCAGGTCATCAAGACGGTCGCGGGGGTCGCCAACTACGGCGGATCCCTCGACATAATCCTCGACGACGCGTAACTGAGACCGTGTATCTCTTCGCAGTCGCGGCAGCCGGAGTGGTCACGATCATCGCGGTCGTGCTCATCGTCCTTGCCCTCGTCGTCTACCTGGTGTCGATCATCCTCCAGCTGCGCAGGATTACCGCCGGCCTCGCCGAGGTCATGGGCGGGGTCGGCGAGATCGTTCGCAAGAGCACACCGGTCAACGGCGTGGTGAAGACGATCAACGAGCAGCTCGACGCCGGCGTCGACCTGCTCGAGGGCCTGCTCGTCAAGAAAGCCGGCCTCGAAGACGCGGTCGGTCTCGTCGACGGGCTCTATCCCGGTTCGGCCTCGGCCGGTTTCAGGAGATTCCCGGAGAGTCGCACCACCAAGCCTCCGCGCGTGGGCGAGGTGTACACGCGAGGGACGCTCACGCTCGCGCGGCTCGGTCGCGAGGCGCCCATCGCCGCAGCCAGCCCAGTAGGCCCGGCGCTCAGGGACGCTGCCTACGGGAGCGCCGCCGCGGCGAAGCTCTACCCAGAGCCGCGCCAGGCCCGGCCTCAGTCGCTGCCGAGGTCGCCGGTCGTGGGCACGGGCGCGCCAATCCAGTACGGTCCCAGTCCCCCGGATACGATCTCGTGGGGACGGGGCGCCGCCGAGCCACCGGCTGCGGTCCCCGAGCCACAGGCCAGCACCCCCGAAGCGGAGGCCGCCGCCCCCGACGCTCCGAAAACCATCTCCTGGAAACGCAGCTGATCGAATCTACCTGAGCGGTGCCACTACTCGACCGAGAACGGCCGCGGATCCGAGTGATCCACGGACATGATGCATGTCGCGGGACAGCCGTACGGGAGCTGGAGCTGTCCCTGGGCCCACCACCAGCTCTCCGCCTCGACGACCGCGGAGTCCGGGACGTCGAGCTCGAACAGGACACAGGAGTCGGCACCGAGCGTTACAGCTCTCAGATGCGAATACTGACGGGCCAACGCGCGATTCTCCGAGACGTACGAGCCTGGCCGCAGGCCCTCGCGTTCGATCCCTTCCAGGCAGTCGATCGTCGTTCCGTGATAAACGATCATTGTCAACACAGGAAAGCAGCTTTTGGCGCGACCGCTCACTGTGCGTGTGCGACGCGGCCTCAAGGCAAGGCCACCACCCCAAAGCCGGCCCAAACGATGACGAGGAGGAGATTCAGCCGTGCCTAATGAGTATTACAGCGCGGTCTTTTTGCGTGTGCACCCGACGGGCAAGATGGTGCTCAGCTTGACGACCCAGCCTGATGGGAAGGAACCGCAGTACGCGGAGCAGGTCGCCGAAATGCTCGGGGTTCCCGCGCTCGATGTGAAGGTGGTCCCGGCGGACACGGATCGTTTCGGCACCGAGCATGGCTATAACGCGAGGCCCTCGAACGGGACTTCGGCCGCGATCAAGAACTGCGTTGGCAAGGTTCTGGCCAAGGGCCAGCGGATGGCGGGCATGGCGCTTGGCGTTCCGCCCGCACAGGTCCGCTGGGACGGCGGGGCTTGGGTCAACGGTGGCCAGGCGAAGACGCTCGAGGATGTCGCGCTCTACACCTACGGCAGCGGTGAGCTGCCGCCGGGCGACGAGGGCTTCCTCGACGGCCAGAGCGTCTACGCGAACTAGCGTTACGGTCGTGCGTGAGATGAAGATATGGTGCTGACGATCATCGTCGTCATCGTCATGCTCGTGATTGCGGGCGGGCTGGTGGCGCTCTATCGGGAAGTTGGCCTGGGACAAGGCGCTGATGGCCAGCCTGCGGATGCGCCGCGCCCGGCTGCCGGGGCCAACGCATCTGGATGGCCGTTGGGGAATGTGACGGTTGGCGGCCACCTCGCCATCCCGTCCGAGGATCCCTTCACGGGCTTTTTCGCCCTGTGCACGGACGACACCGACGCGCTCGGGGAGCTCTACTCAGCGGCCGTGGTGGCCGAGGAGTGGGGCTACCCGATGCTCGTCGCGATCGGGAAGACCCCGCAGCCCAACGGCTGGATCGACAGGCTCGACGGCCTGCCCGGCAGCATCGGCCAATACGACATGAGGATCGACGAGGTGCGCGCGCTCAAGCCCGCTCACCTGCCCATCATCGCCTTCCTGAACGAGAGTCGCGTCCTCGACGCGAGCGTCGGGCTGGATTCGCCCTCCTCGATCGCCAAGAGCTTCCAGCACTGCCGCTTCGGTCTGACCCGCTGAGGGTCAGCTCGGGGTGGCGTGGAACGTGCTTGCGATCCGGGCGAAGAGATGAGTGAGCGCGAGGAAGTTGTTCGACGGCAGCGTCTGGAAGACGAGCGTGATCAGGGTCTTGCCGTCGAAGAGGAAGTAGTGGGCGTGCGCGCCGGTCTCGCCCGTGGTCGGGTCGACGAAGGTGTAGAGGTATAGGAGCCCGGGCAACCCGCCGAGCGACACCTCCTCGGGCTGGCGGTACTTCATGACGAGGAGCTTCACGCCCGGACCCTGCTTCACGACGCGGGTGGTGAGCTTCTCGGCGGCGCGGAGATTGGTCGCGTCCACCGGGGCGGTGAGTGTGGTCTTGGCCACCTGAAAGGAAGCGCCGTTAGGGCCCTCGGCGAGGAGGACGAAATGGGGATTGTCGGTCGCGAGCCGTCTCCAGCTCGGCGGGTAGGCGACCGTGAACGCTCCCCCCGGGTCCTTGACCTTGATGTACTTGGACGTCGGGACGAGCGATGGCGCGCTGTGGCCCGGGGAGGACGAGGACTGCCGGGTGATCGCCCACGCGCTGATGCCGAGCAGCACCACCACGAGGGCGACCAGGCCTACCCATCTGGGAACGATAGGCAGGCGACTGCGGTCCCAGGCCCTGATACCGCCGGGTTGCGGCTCGCTCAGGTCTGGTCCCGGCATGTCATGTCATCGGCTCAGGTAGGCGGCGTCGGCATCCCGCTGCTGGACGGCCCCCGCCAGCCCACCGAAGATGGCTACCGAAGCCGAGACCAGGTGGAGGAAGTTATCGCCGTTGCCGGCGCTCGTCACCGCGATGATCGGGAGCTTACCGAGGAACCCGAGCAGTGTGGCCGCGACGTAGAGGATTCCCACGCCGAACAGGATGCCCTGGGTTATCGCCGCGTCCGGGACTCGCGATGCCACGACGAGGATCGCGCCGATCCCGATGTGGACGAGGTTGTGAAAGACGTTCAGGTGCAGTCCGAGAATGCTCGAGCCGCCTGGGGTCACGAAACCATGAAAGCCGGTCACCGCGAACCCGATCACCCCCGCGGCTAGATAAACGACCCCTAGCACCAGGGCAACTGGCCGCGCAATGTTGTGGTCCGAGCTGGAACTCATAGAAACCTCCTCCGGATGTATGTGCGTTTCGCGCGGGCACGACCCCGTCACGGATCGAGAACGCGCGCGAATAAGTACGTCTCCATCCGGCGAGCGGATCATATACTTCTGCGCCGATCGAACGCATCGGTCCGATGTCCGGCCGCGCCGTCGACGACGCCGTCTACGACGGGGCGGAAAACCCTTTGCTCTGCAAGACCGCTGTCACTCCGTTGACGGTCGGGACCCGCACCGTTACGTTTGTGGCTCCCGGACAACGAGCCAGAGGAGAAGCACCCGGTGATACAGAGGCGCGGACCCGCTCAAGAACTTAGGGCAACGATCGATCAGTTGCCGCTCGATGTCCGTCAGGGAATCCTCGACGGGATCAAGGGTCAGCGAATCATCGCCGGCGCGCATGCCGACCCGAGCGGAGGAGTCTGCCCGATGGTCGCCGCCGAGGTCCCCTGGACCGAGGTGCACAACACGAGCGTCGTGTGCGCGCAGGATGCGGCGCGGGCGTGGGATCGTTACGCCGAGGCAAACGGCTCATCGCGGACGGCCACCAAGCGCCAGCTACTGGCGCTGACCGCGATGCTCGAAGCGAGCATCCTCCAGGATCGCGCGCTGACCGAGCTCCCGCTGTCCGACGCGATCGCCGAGTACGAGCTCGCCAAGTCCGGCCGTGCCCGAGTGCCGGCGCCGACGGCCCCGCTCGCCCCGATCCCGCCGATCGCTCGCGATGCCTTCCCGGAGGTGGCCGCGTCCGGTCCGCGCTATCTCGGCCTGGCCGACGCCTACGAGGTTGTGCCCGCGGACTACCCGAGGCCGGTCGAGACGCCGGTCGAGCTCCCGCGCCCCGTCGAGCTCCCGCGCGCCGTCGAGCTTCCGGTCGAGATCCCCAGCGCCACGGAGGTTCCCGTCGAGGCTCCGCGCGCCGTCGAGGCGCCGGCCGAGGCGCCGCGCCCGCTCGAGGTGCCGGCCGCGCGTCCGAGGTCCCGCAAGCTTCGCGACACCGGCGAGCGAGATCGCTCGACCGAGCTGCGCGAAAGCGATGGCTGGGCGTGGATGCGACCCTTCCGCAGCTACGACGAGTACGAGGAGACCCTGCTGCGGGCGCTCGCGGAGCTCGACACGCACGAGCGCGAGCTCGAGGAGCTGCACGTCCGCTGAGAAGGCGATGCCGGGCGGCCCGGGCGGGGGGGCGAGCGCGGGACACTGGGCCGAAAGGCCCGGCATGGTTCATGGGAGGGCGTCGGAGTCAGACGACGACTTCTCGCGCGCGCGCACGCGCGCGCACGCAACGATCAAGCTCTTTCCGGACCGCGTTGCGCTCGTAGGCGATAAACGTATAGAGTCCGCTTATGTGCCACGGTCCAGCGCTTGGCCTGAGCCAATGGGTTGTCAGCGCTCGGACTTTCGGTCGAGCGGATGGCTGTCCCTCGGCGCCGTGGTGCAACGAGTACCGGCCTGGCAGTGCTCGGTGCTCGAATCGTGATCCAACCGGGCCCAGCCGCCGTAGAACCCTTGAACCGTATAGGCATCAGGGGCTCTACCGCGACCCCCGAGAGGCCCGGCGACGGGCTGCTCATGGGGACGCTTTGGAGGCTTCAACACGGGTTCGTAACGTTCGGGCTTGCGTGACGTCGACTGTTGCGCATATACTGCCGCCCGGTCACTCGGCAGCGGGCCCGAACCTGCGGGAGGAGAAGGAATGAGGCGGTTTACCGGTGTGAGCATCGTCGTGCTCGTTGGCGTCCTAGCGGCCGTCGCGATTGCCGCGGTGCTATTGGCTGAGACGGTTTCGACAGCTCAGTCCATCAATGGCAAGGCTCAGAACATCGCCGGCTCGGCGGTGAACATCAACGCGAACACGAAGTCCGTGATGGAGCTCTACCACACCAATCAGCTGGCGATCTCGATTCTGCACTCAGCGAAGCCGCTCTACGGCACGCTCGGGGCGATCGTCAACACCGCTGGCGGGATCAACAACGAGGCGACCTCGATCAACCAGAGCGCCACGACGATCCTCGGCACGGCACAGACGATCAACTCAACGGCCGGGACGATCAACTCCACGGCTCAGACGATCGGCAGCGACGCGGGCACCATCGACTCGACGGCCGGCGCCATCGCCGGGACCGCGGGAGCGATCGCCTCGACCGCCAACAAGATCAACGGCAGCGCCGGCGCGATCAAGACGAGCGCGGTGAGCATCAACTCGAGCGCCACCACGATCGACAACGAGGCGGGCTCGATCCTAGACGTCGCCAACAAGATCAACACCAACGTCCAGGAGATCAACACCGACGCCTCCGATGCCATCACCACCGCATCGGGAATCAAGGGCGACACGGGCAACATCCTGAGCACGTCGCTCCAGATCCGGACCAACGCGGCCTGCATCGACGTCAAGGTCGTCGGCTCCCAGAGCACGGACGGCCAGTGCTCCGGGGCGAACCTGTCCAACACTCGGAACAACGTGAGCCCGAAGCTGGCCGGGAAGCTGAAGAGCCTCTCGACCACGCGCGCCCCGAGGCAGTCAGCCCCGGCGGCGACGCCCTCGAGCTCCTCGTCGGCCCCCGCGATCAGCGGAACGCCGAGCGTTCAGGGAAGCGCACCGACCACGAGCTCGAGCAGCACCACGAGCTCGCCAGCCGGCTCGCAGTCGACTCCGGCCCCGGCGGCTAACCCGCTGAGTGGTCTCGTCCAACTCGTCAACCAACTGTTCTAGGAGGGCTTGGCCACATGGAGGCAGCTTCAACATTCGCCAGGCCCCTCGGGAACCGACGGGGCACTGAAGATCCGCCGCACCCCACCTTCGTCAGGTGGCTGTGGCTCTGGATCACCACGCTCGTGCTGGTCGTGATCGTCGTCATCGGATTCCTGATCGGAATCGTCAGCAACCTGAAGAACATCAACCGAGGCCTGCACTCGGCCAACGCGTCGGTCACCGCGATCAACGGGAACGCCGACCCGCTGCCGGGCTACATCGGGATCATCAACAAGAACCTCACGAGCATCAACGCGGCGCTCCTGCCGATCCCCCAGCAGGGGACCGCCATTCTCGGCTCCCTGAACTCGATTCACGGTTCGCTCGGACAGGTCCAGGGCTCGCTCGTGGACACCTCGGACTCGCTGGTCAACACCTCGGGTTCGCTGGTCAACACCTCGAACTCACTCGTGAGCACGGCGGGGATGCTGGGTACGATCTCGAGCGCGCTGGTCGGCGTCTCGAACACCCTGAATGGTGTCGAGGGCTCACTCGCGGATACCTCGAACATGCTCGGCACGATCTCGACCTCACTCCAGAACGTGACGAACACCGCGATCACCATCCGCAACCGTGCGGGGTCGATCAACTCGGTCCTGGACAAGGCTCAGGGCAGCGCTGACGGTACGACGAAGATCAACGCGCAGCTCCAGGCTCTGCTCAACGCGCCGACCGGCCTCAACCCGGTCCTGTCGGACGCGGGTCAGATCCTCACCGGTCTCCAGTACGCCAACGGTCACCTGAACAGCATCTGCAAGGCGCCCGTGCTCAGCGACGCCGGTCTCGGTGCCGTCGTGGGCGTCATCAACATCACCAATCCGAGCGCCCCATGCCCGGCGCAGTGAACGGCGATCGAGAGACGAGCGGAGCGCTAACGACATGACCCCCTCAGAGCGCAAGACAGGACTCGGTGCCCTGCTGGCCGGGATCTGCTTCTCGATCGTCATCGCGTGGGCTCTGGTCTCCGTGCTGGAGCTCACGGGAACGCTGACGGCTGCGACGCGGATCAAGGCCCACGTCAGGGTCATCAACTCCAACCTGGACCCCATCCACCACGACCTGACCTTCATTTCGTATGCCGGCAAGGTCGCGCGCCTAACGGAGCAGATCAACACGGCGGCGGCGCCGCTGACGCATCAGGCCGCGACCATCCTCGCGACGGCGCGGTCGATCGACTCGAAGGTGACGCCGATCCTCAAGAACGCCACGGCGATCAACGGGGTGGTCAAGACGATCAACTCGAACGCGCTCGCGATCAACGCGAACGTGCTGGCGATCCATGCCTCGGTGGCATCGATCGATTCGCACGTGTCCTCGATCACGAACTCGGTAGCGTCGATCAACGACAGCGTCAACCAGATCCACAGCCGCGTCGTCACGATCAAGGCGGCGGTGGGCCCGATCGGCACCTCCGGGAGCTCGATCACGCCGGACCTCACGCGAGTCGACGGCGACTTCGCGGGAATCCTGTCCGACGTGAACACGATCCAGCCCAACCTGGCGACGGTCTCGGGGAAGGTCACCACGATCGCCGGCTTCGTTACCGGGATCAAGAGCGACTTCGACAACATCCTCGCCAACGTCGGACTGACGAACGGTAGCGACACGGTCGTCGGGCATGCCAACTCGATCGATTGCTCGACCCTGATCAATCTCGTCGGGAAGACGACCGACTGCGACGCCCAAAATGGCTGACATCAGACACGATCAGTTCGTTGCGCCGGTGACCGCCGAAGCGCTGGGTGAAGGACCAATTCTCTATCGTTCGACTGACGAGGCATCTGCATGCTGATAGGCGGGAACATCACCGTTTGGTACGTGGGCTTCGCCCTAGGATTCGCGGTCACGTCGATCGCCGTGGTCATCGTGATGACGATCATGTTCTGGGCGTCAAGGATCGCCGGCCAGGCCCACCTGGCCCGGGAGGCGGTCGAGACGATCCGGCAGCAGAGCGTGGAGCTCAATGACATCCCCAAGATCATGGACTCGGGCGTGAGGATCCTTCACTCCGCACGCTCGCTCCGGAAGGTGGCGGTCGGAAAATGATCACCCTCGCTTCCACCGCCCTGAGCATGCCCGAGCGGGAGGTCTGGTACGTGATCCTCGGCCTCGGTCTCGTGGTCGTGCTCGTTGTCATCGCCCTGATGGCTCTGCTCCTGAGCTTCGTAGCAGACATCCGGGAGAGCGTCGGGGGGCTGCTCGTGGCCGCGGGCGCAGTCGCCGCCCAGACCTCGAACATTCCGCTGCTCATCGACCTCCCGCCGGTTCTGGACATCATCGCCGAGGAGGGCGTCGTACTGGACCACTACATGGACGCTCTCTCGCAGGGCTACGAAACGGGGTGACATGAGCACTAATCTGTTGATATTGCTGAGCGTGGTCGAGGCCGTAGTCCTCATCGTGGTGCTAGCGCTGGCCCTGACTGAGATCCGGCGCCGTCTGGTCGTCATCTCGGATGGACTCGCCACCCTGGCCTCAGCCCTCGTCACGGTCGAGACCCAGCACCTGCGGCCGTTGGGCGGGGCGCTGACGGCGATCAACGAGCGGGCCGGTACCCTTCTGGGCCTGCTCCCCGTGGTTGCCGGCAAGGCCGAGATCGTCGTCGAAAACGTAACGAAGGGACAGTGATGACGCCCGTCCTCGGAACTATCCCGGCCGTTCTCGGGTATGTGGGAGCGATCGTGCTGCTCTTCGTGGTTCTACCCGTGGTGATCATCCTGCTGCGGGGCGTCCTGCTGGCGGCCAAGAGCATTCCCTCTACCATCGATGCCATCGCCCAGGTGGCGATCGCCGGATCGCGTGACCTCGATGCCGTCAAGCTCCTGTACACGACGCAGCCGGCGGTAAATCAGATCATCGGCGTCGTCGCCAACTTCGGCGGCTCCCTCGACATTCTCATGGAGGACGCATAGCGGCTATGGACATCGTACTTGCCACCGTTGCCCCCGCGGCGCTCATCACGGTTCTCGCCACCGTTCTCATCATCGCCGCCATTGTCGTCTTCCTCTTGGCGATCATCGTCGAGCTGAAGACGATCTCCAACGGCCTCGATGTCGTCATCCCGCCCGTCGCGGAGCTTGTGCAGAAGACCGGGCCTGTCAACCAGCTCGTCCATCAGATCGTCAGCGATCTGGGCGCCGGGACCAACCTGCTCGAGGGCTTGCTCCTCAAGAAGGCCGGTATGAATGACGCCGCGGGCCTGATCGAATCTTTGTTCCCCGGTGGAGGGCAGGCTTTCCTTCAGCGCAACGGGCGCCCGGGGAAGCCGAGGCACTTCGGCGTCGTCTACTCGCGAGGCGCGTTGCAGCTCGCCCGCCTCGGACGCGGCGCCCCGCTCGGCGCGGCGATGCGCGGCTCGGCACTCAGGGACCCCCTGTACGCCAGCGGCGAGCCCCGGACGCTGTATCCGGACCCGCGCGGAGTTGGCCCCGAGGGCACGAGCGCCGGCGCGCCGAACCGGCCACGGACCCCGGTCATCGGCGCCAACTCGCCGAACGCGTACCGGCGTCCCGGCGACGACTCGGTGATCTACGACTCGAGCACCGACGCCGCGGCTTCGCCGAAGGCGGCGGGAGCTGTTGTGGCACCTTCGTCGTTCAACCTTGGTGGGCAGTCTCGCTTCTCGTACGCGACCCAGAACTTGGAGCCCGATCCGTCAACCGCCCCGCCAAGCGCTCCGATTTCAGCTCCGACCGCAGCGCCGAATCCATTGGTCGGGCAGCGATCGCCCGTGCCCGCGGCATCAGCCACGCCGGCGACGCCGGCTGCGGACGACAGCACCGAGGACGTCATCCATTACCGGCGCGGGTAACGTGTGGGCCGGGGGCGCGGGATGGCGCCTCGCCCCCGGACAGTCGGTCTGTGCCCGGGGCCAGAAGTTCGACGACAGCGTGTGTTCGTCGGCCGGCGGGATTGGCCAGCGGCTAACCTGGACGGGGTGCCGCATCGGACGGTTTAATCCAACAACCACTATTGCGCCGTATAGGTGTAACGACTTGTTAGCGTTTCAGCGCGGAGGAGGAGTTCCTTGCAGACTTCGGCCAAATTCGAGTACACGCGTGCGACCAGCGTCGACGACGCAGTAGCGACGCTTCAGAGGCTCGGCTCGGGCGCACGCGTCGTCGCCGGCGGGCACAGCCTGCTGCCGATGATGAAGCTGCGGCTGGCCAACCCAGGGCACCTGGTCGACATCAACGACCTGGGGGACGAGCTCTCCTACATTCGGGTCGAGGGCGATGAGATCAGGATTGGTGCGCTGACACGGCATGTGGACATGCTGAAGTCAGAGGTGTTGAATCGCCACTACCCCCTCTTCGCCGACGCCGAAAAGGTGATCGCGGATCCGGTTGTCCGTAACCGCGGCACGATCGGCGGTTCGCTGTGCCAGGCCGACGCCGCCGAGGACCTTTCGGCGGTTTGCTCGGCCGTCCATGCGAGCGTCGTCATCCGTGGCGCCGACGGCGAGCGCGTCGTCGGGATGGAGGACTTCCACATTGGTCCCTACATGACCGCCGTGGGCGATGGCGAGCTCCTTACCGAGGTTCGCATCCCGCTTCGCTCGGGCGCCGCCAGCGCCCACGAGAAGGTCGAGCGCCGCGCCGGAGACTGGGCGATCTGCGCCGTGTCGAGCTGCATCTGGATCGACAACGGCATCATCTCCGACGCAGGTATCGCGCTGAGCGCCGTCGGGCTTACCACCGTCCATGCCACGCGCTCGGAGGACCTCCTGCGCGGCAAGGCACCGTCGGAGGCGCTGTTCAGGCAGGCGGGTCAGCTCGCAGCCCAGGACTGCTCTCCGAGCGCCGACGGCCGCGGCCCGATCGAGTACAAGCGTCATCTCGCCAGCGAGCTGACGTTCAGGGCGCTGACCCGCTCCGCGTTGCGTTCGCAGGGGCACCCCGCCCCCGCCCGGGAAGTGCACGCCGGCGCCGGTTCGTTCGCCGGGCCGGGTGGGGTCGAGCCGGCCGCGCCGCCGCCGCCGGCCCCCGTGGCCTACGCGCCGCCTCCGCCGCCTCCGCCGCCGGCCCCCGTGGCCTACGCGCCGCCTCCGCCGCCGCCGGCTCCCGTAGCCGCCGCGCCGCCGCCGCCGCCGCCGGCCCCCGAGCCTGTGGCTGCCGCTCCGGTTGCGCCTCCGGAGCCGCCGCCGGCCGCTCCGGCTGCGCCTGAGCCCGCCGCCGCGGCTCCGCCGCCGGCACCCGAGCCGCCCGCGGCCGCCCCGGCTGCGCCCGCCCCGGCTGCCGCTGAGCCCGAGCCGCCCGCGCCCGAGCCGCCTGCGAGCGACGATCCGCCGAAGATCACGTGGAAGCGCTAGCGCTCAGCCGGCCCGCCGAACCCGTTCTCTAGACTAGGAGCAACAATGCGAGTCACGATCAACGTCAACGATCAGGATTACACGCGGGACATCGAGCCGCGCCTGCTCCTGGTCCACTTCATCCGGGAGACGATCGAGCTTCACGGCACCCACTGGGGGTGTGATACCTCCAACTGCGGCGCCTGCGTGGTGTGGATGGACTACAAGCCGGTCAAGTCCTGCACGACCCTGGCGGTCATGGCCGAAGGCCACAAGATCCACACCGTCGAGTGTCTCGAGCAGGACGGGGTCCTCAATCCCATTCAGCAGGGGTTCCACGAGCAGCACGCCCTCCAGTGCGGATTCTGCACGCCGGGCATGCTCATGACCACTCGGGCACTTCTCAACGAGAACCCTGATCCAAACGAACTCGAAATCCGTACAGCGATATCAGGAGCCATCTGCCGTTGCACGGGTTACCAGAACATCGTTGCCGCCGTCCGCTGGACCGCTGAGCACGAAGCCGCCGCTAAATAGGGAGGAACGAACATGGCAGTAGTCGAGCAGAATCTTCCGGGACCGGGTGCCGATCAGGAGCGTCCGATCGGTTACGGTCGGCTGAAGCGCAAGGAGGACGCGCGCTTCATCCGCGGTAAGGGCAACTATCTCGATGACATGCGTCTCTCGGGGATGCTGTTCGGCCAGGTGCTCCGGAGTCCCTACGCGCACGCGAAGATCCTCTCTATCGACACGACTCGTGCCCTGGCGCTCCCCGGAGTGCATCGTGTGATCACGGCCAAGGACCTGGAGACGCTCGGGCTCGCGTGGATGCCCACCATCTCCTACGACACGCAGGCCGTGCTCGCCGGCGACAAGGCCCGCTTCCAGGGCCAGGAGATCGCCTTCGTCGTCGCCGACAACGAGTACATCGCCAATGACGGTGTCGCCCTCATCGACGTTGAGTACGAGCCCCTTCCCGCCGTGGTCAACGCTCGTAAGGCGCTCGATCCCGGCGCGCCGCTGATCCGCGACGACAAGGCCGGCCAGCGCGACAACCTCGCGAGCCCGACCTGGGAGGCAGGCGATCAGGCCTCGACCGACCGCGTGTTCGCCGAGGCCGACGTGGTCGCCGTGCGGGACATCATCTATCCGCGCTGTCACCCGGCGCCGATGGAGACGTGCGGCATGATCGCGGACTTCAATCCGAACACCGGTCAGCTCGACATCTACAACGGCAACCAGGCGCCTCACGCCCACCGCACGGTGTACGCCCAGGTCGCGGGTCTGCCCGAGCACTACATCCGGATCATGTGCAACGACATCGGCGGCGGGTTCGGAGGCAAGGTGCCTGTGTACCCCGGTTACGTCTGCGCCATCGCGGCCTCGATCGTGGCCGGCGTCCCGGTGAAGTGGATCGAGGACCGCACTGGGAACCTGGCCGCGGACAGTTTCGCCCGCGACTACGTCATGCACTCGGAAATGTGCTCCAAGAACGGGAAGATCACCGGCCTGCGGGTCGACGTGATCGCCGACCACGGCGCATTCGACTCCACCGCGCAGGCGACCAAGTTCCCGGCCGGCTTCTTCCACATCGTCTGCGGGTCCTACGACCTACAGGCCTCGCACGTGAAGGTCAAGGCTGTCTACACCAACAAGGCGCCCGGCGGGGTGGCATACCGCTGCTCGTTCCGGATCACCGAGGCGGTGTACCTGGTCGAGCGGATGGTTGACGCGCTCGCGATCGACGGGGGCTTCGATCCCGTCGAGCTGCGGATGCGGAGCTTCATCCGGCCCGAGCAGTTCCCGTACGAGACGACCACGGGGTGGGTGTACGACTCCGGCGATTACGCCAAGACGATGCAGGTGGCGCTGGATATCTGTCGCTACGACGAGATGCGCGCCGAGCAGAAGGAGAAGATCGCCGCGGGTGAGCTCATGGGCATCGGCGTCGCCTTCTTCACCGAGGGCGTCGGTGCCGGCCCGCGCAAGCACATGGACATCCTCGGACTGGCCATGAACGACGGCGCCGACCTGCGGGTCCACCCGTCCGGCAAGGCCGTCGTGTCGCTCAGCGCGCAGACGCAGGGCCAGGGCCACGAGACGACGTTCGCGCAGATCGTCGCCGAGGAGCTCGGGATCCCGCCGGAGGACATCCAGGTGCGCCACGGCGACACCGACAAGTCCCCCTACGGCCTGGGTACCTACGGCAGCCGCTCGACGCCGGTCTCCGGCGGGGCGGTCGGGATCGTGTCGCGCCGGTTGCGCGACAAGGCGCGGATGATCGCGGCGACCATGCTCGAGACCAGGCCCGAGGACCTCGCCTGGGAGAAGGGCAAGTGGTACGTCCGAGGCGACCCGAGCAAGAGCGCCCCGATGACCAGCATCGCCGAGTACGCCTACAGCGGCAAGCCGATGCCGGCCGGATTCGAGGGAGGCCTCGACGCGCAGGCGCTCTACGACCCGCCGAACCTCACCTACCCGTACGGTGCGTACATCTGCATCATCGACATCGACCCGGGTACCGGCTATCCCACGATCAGGCGGTTCATCGCCGTCGATGACTGCGGGATCCGGATCAACCCGATGGTGGTGGACGGCCAGATCCACGGCGGCATCGCCGAAGGCATCGGGATCGCCCTGATGGAGGTCATCACCTTCGACGAAGAGGGCAACTGCCTGAACTCGTCGTTCATGGATTACCTCATCCCGACGGCGCTCGAGTGCCCGGGCTACGAGCTCGGCGAGACGGTCACGCCGTGCCCGCACCACCCCCTCGGGGCCAAGGGCGTCGGCGAGTCGCCGAACTGCGGCACGCCGCCGGCGGTGACGAACGCTGTGATCGACGCGCTGTACCGGTCCAAGGGCATCCGCCACATGGACATGCCGTGCAACCCGGCGCGCGTCTGGATGGCCATGCAGGGAAAGGCAGAGCCGCCGCAATGATCAAAAGCGTGATGGCGCGGCGAGCTTCCGAGCTCGCCGCGCAGCGCGCCCCGTTCGTGACGGCCACGGTCGTCCGGACACAGCGTCCCACGAGCGCCAGCCCGGGAGACGTGGCGCTCGTGTTAGGTGACGGGACGATCGAGGGATTCGTCGGCGGCGTATGCGCGCAGCACAGCGTTCGCGTGTACTCGCTGAAGACGATCGCCAGCGGCGAGCCGGTGCTCTTGAAGATCATGCCGGATGCGGCCAACGACGGGGCCGACGATGAGGCCACGCTCACCGAGGAGCAGATCGCGGCTGCCCAGGAGGAGCTCGCGTCCGAGGAGGGAGCTGTGACGGTCAAGAACACCTGCTTGTCGGGTGGCGCGATCGAAGTCTTCCTCGAGCCGGTGATCCCGGCACCGCGTGTGCTCGTGGTCGGCGACGCTCCGATCGCGGGCGCGATCCACCGGATCGGCGAGGAGCTTGGGCTCCAGATCGTGTCCGTGGACAAGAACGGCCCCGATCCGGCTGGCGACGACCTCGCCGTCGTGGTCGCTGGACACGGGCGCGACGAATACGACGCGATCCGGCGCGGCCTCGAGGCCGGAGTGCCCTACGTCGGCCTGGTGGCGAGCCACAAGCGCGGCGCCGCCGTACTCCAAGACTTGCGCGACGACGGAGTCCCGGACGGGCTTCTGGAGCTCGTCGACTTTCCGGCCGGGATCAATATCGGCGCCCGCGAGCCGGGCGAGATCGCGCTCTCGATTCTGGCCACAGTCGTGTCGGTGCGGCGCCAGGAGCGCGTCGAGGCTCCCAAGGCGCCGGCGGGACTAGCCGTGCACCGCTCAAGTGGCCGTGCCCGCGAGAAGGCTCCGGCCCGCGCGAAGGCCCCCAACTCCAGCGAAGCTCCAGTCATCGCCGTGGATCCGATCTGCGGAATGACGGTGGCCGCCGTTCCCGGCACGCCCTCCGTCGAGCACGACGGCGAGACGATCTACTTCTGCTGCGACGGCTGCAAGGCGAAGTACGAAGCCCAGCACGAGCATGCCACAGCAGCGGGGTGACCTCTTCATCACCGGGCTCGTGCTCGGAGCCGGTGGGTCGCGCCGTCTCGGCGCCCCCAAGCAGCTGCTCCCTTATCGCGACACCACGCTCCTCGGTCACGTGGTGAGCATGGCTCGCTCCTGTCCTTTCGACCAGCTCATGGTCGCCATCGGCGGCGCGGCCGACGAGGTTCGCTCGCAGGTCGACCTCTCGGGCGCCGAGATCGTCGTCAACGACGCCTACGGCGCCGGTTGCTCGTCCTCGATCGCCGCGGCGATCGGAGCCATCGATCCGCGCTGCGATGTCCTCGTACTCATGCTCGGTGACATGCCCGGGGTGAGCGCCGCCACCGTGGAGGCCGTCCTCGCCGGCCGCGGCGACTCGACCCTGGCGGTGTGCCGCTACGACGACGGTCGCGGGCATCCCTTCGCGTTCCGGCGCGATGTCTTCGAGGAGCTCACGCACCTCCACGGTGACAAGGGCGTCTGGCGACTGCTCGACGAGCGCGCCGGCGAGGTGGTCGAGGTGCCGATCGCGGGGCCGACCCCCCTCGACGTGGACACGCCCGAGGATTACCAAGCCGTCCTCGCCCTCGCGGGCGAGCCCACACTGACCGCGGCCGGGGTTACTACCCTAGGAGGATCATGAGTCCTCAAGTAATGAGCGCCCGAGGCATGGCGTCCGAGGAGGTCGCCCATCTCGTTCCGAATGTCGAGAAGCTCGCTCAGCGGCTCGCAGGCGTCGACTACCTGGTCGATGAGAGCCTGGGCACGTCGCTCTTCCTGAGCCTGCGGCTGCCGCAGCCCATCCTCCTCGAAGGAGAGGCCGGTGTCGGCAAGACCGAGGCGGCCAAGGCGCTGGCCTTGGTCCTCGACACGCCGCTGATCCGCCTCCAGTGCTACGAGGGGATCGACGCCTCCGAGGCTCTGTACGAGTGGAACTACCCCAAGCAGCTTCTGAGCATCCGCCTCGCGGACATCCGCGAGGGCGAGCTCAGCGAGCAGGACCTATTCGGCGCTGATTATCTGATCCGCCGCCCGCTCCTGCGCGCGCTCGAGCACCCTGGGCCCCGCCCGGCCGTTCTCCTCATCGACGAGATCGACCG
>Ga0302325_10010917_pt1 | contig 19620 bp, 23 predicted proteins | sample Palsa_T0_2_FD_201948 | JGI IMG/M metagenome (GOLD analysis project Ga0302325, IMG submission 201948) | Peat permafrost microbial communities from Stordalen Mire near Abisko, Sweden - Palsa_T0_2 | ecosystem: Environmental > Terrestrial > Soil > Palsa > Peat permafrost | place: Sweden: Abisko...
AGGAAAATCTCAAAGCATCTTTTCGTAATCTTACCTGCAACTGAAATCTACCAACACCGTCTCGTATCCTAAAATACATTTCCCTACCAAACTAATCAAAAACTATTTCCCACATACGTCATGCTTTCCCCGTCGATCCCATAACATCCATCTGGTATTCAATTAACTCTTGGATAAGATCTGTCCCCTTGGCCATTAGTTCCGTTAGGGGAACCTTCCCAGTATTTTCCGCTACGTATTTGCTATACTTATGCAAGACCAACTCGTTCACGTTACACCGTGTCATTCCTCCTTTAATGCATCCTTGCATTGTTGCATCTGGGAAGGTATTTGTTCCGTGGAGGACGAGTTGTGCTTTTCCTTTCGTTGCTGCTCGGATTTTCTCGAGTCTAACAGAGATGTCAGCATTAGTTCCAATTGCCCAAAGTTCGAATTCAAGCGGATGCCCTTGCACCCTGATCTAACTTAGGACTCATGGGTAGACATGAAGGATATATCTAACTGTGTGAACCTTCTCCCCAGTAAATAGCTATCCGCTCAAGCAAGTTAATCCCTCAAAAGCCTCCAATACCCTCGAAACTTACCCAGTTCATGACACCCTTCATCCAAATAAGAAAAACCACAACTCACCTCTCATAATCCAACCTAATATTTTCAATCCCCCCATAATTCCCATGCACATTCCCAAAAGCCGGCGCCAAAAAGTCAATCCCCGTATCCACAAACTGGATCGCCTCCTCGGCGGTCGTCAACAACCCCTCTAGATCCCCCGTATCCTTAACCCCATCCTCGCCGCCATTAATCCTCCCCGGCTCAGCTTCCGTAGCAATACCCATCTCATGCAACATCCTCGTAATCCTCTCCGTCTTCTCTAGATTCTCCTCTTTCTCATAATGCGACATATCAACCATAATACTATCAAAAGGATATTTTGAAGCAGCGATGATCTCTTCTTCCGATTGGGCGTGGTCCATGTGTAGGACTATTGGGACGGTGGCGGTTGAGCAGGCGGCGGCGGCGAGGTGGATTAGGAGGGGGGAGTAGTGGAGGGCCCAGGGGAAGAGGAGGATTTGTGCCGGGGAGCGCTTCTTTTCGGCGGCGCGGACGACGGCGGTTATGGTTTCGAGGTTATACTGCCTTAGATCAACAATTATCCCAATAAAATAAAAAGGGGAAGTCCACTTACACACACAACGCCAATAACTCCGTAGCCACCCTCCTCTGCTGCTTTAAGCATCTTCACAACTCTATTGTCTTTCATTGATTTCAACATTTTGAATTGTTGGGACTTGAAGAAAGAAGAGATAGAAGGAAGGACGGAATTTTCATCACAGGGAGAGCATAATAAAGCTCTTTCTTAAGAGCAATAGCCTATCGGGTAAATGACGATGGCAGTTCGGTATTGTCCCGAGAACGGAGAGAGGTGGGGTTTGCGATGTCACTAGAATTACCCCGCTACGCCACCATGAATCGGGGAAAGTTTCCCGGGTGAACTCCTCCACTATTGTTGTTCTCCCCCAAAGCAAAGATTGAACATACTTAATCGCCGGGAGCTTTAATGGCTAAGGTTTCAAAATTCTTCAATATATCCTCAAATCTCAAACTTCCAAACTCTCCTTATAATCCCTCACCGCCTGCTCAAAACTCACATCCTTCCTAAACCCCAAGCTGTACGCCAGTTTGTTATCAAACTGCGTCCCCCAACTTCTCAGAATCCTCTCCATCTCCACATCCGTCTCCTCTCTTAAAAGCTTCAACTTATCCTCTCCCGCTACCTTGGCCAACGCATCCATCATCTCCTGCACTGTAACCCCAATCCCCGGCATATTAACTGCGCGTCTATGACTCGGCAACTTCGCGCCGTCCACACTCAACGCAAATACCTGAAGAATCTCAGAGTCAATATAATTTGTTTAGGAAATGTGGATGTGTCACAACTCGTGAAACATCGCAGTAGAAGGTACTTTGAATGTGCCACAGATGGCGGAATATATATGGGAAAGGACTCTGAAATTCTCACAGCTCGCGTGACATCCAAAACAAGGAGAAATAAACTTGAGAATACACATACCAAATTCTCCGCCAGCGTCTTAGGACTACACAACCAACTCCTAAACTCCCTATCCCTCAACGGAATAACACACTCCACCCCACCCAACGGTTCCCTAACCATCCCACTCAAAAAGCTACTCGCAGCCTGCGTCGGCTTCCCGGGCCTAACACTTATCGTCGGAAACCGCAAACAAAAACCATTCAAGTAGCCTTTCCTCGTGTAATCATTAACCAGCGTCTCACAGATCAATTTCTGTGCTCCGTAGCTGCCTTCTGGGGTTGGAATTACGTTCTCGTCGATAGTTTCTGGGAGTGGTTGGCCGTAGACGGCTTGAGAGGATGCGTAGATGACGCGGAGAGGTGGGGTGTTGGGTTTTTGGGCGAGGCGGAGGGCTTCGAGGAGGGAGGCGGTTGCGGTTAGGTTGACGCGCATGCCGAGCTCGAAGTTGCATTCGGCGCCGGAGGACATGATGCCGTGGAAGATGTAGATTGCGTCGAGGGGGAGGGAGGTATTGATTAGGTTTGTGAGAGAGGTGGGGTCACAGAGGTCGGCTTGGATTGCCTTTACATTTTGGGGATGAGCGGCTTTTGGTGGGATGGGAGGGAGAATTATGTCTGTTAGGACGAGGTTGTATTGAGGTTCCCTGAGGAGACGTTCGGCGAGGAGCTGGCCAATAAAGCCGGCGCCTCCTGTTATGAGAATGTTAGGCATTATTGGAAGAGGTTAATGAAAGAGAATTACTCCAGGTCAAAAGGTAATGAAAAGTATATACAGAAAGGTTAGAGCTGTGGAGGAAAAGTGGTGAAATATATAAAAATGTTGATAGGAGTTGTAAGGAGAAAGTTTCCCGAGATGAGGAGAGGTCATCCCACACCAGCTCCGAGCTCGGCACATTTCTCCCCGAGTTCAAAACGATCAATATTACCATTTTGAAATTTGAGAGACGGAAGAAATATCTTGTAAATCTAGTAGAAGATGAAAGGACTAGTGAGGAGTCACAGAATCAATAAGATAAATGTGGGGGTCTTCTGGCTGCGAATGAAGCTTTCACGACGCTGTCAATAAGTCTTCCATTCTTGCCCAAGTTAAAAACAAGAACATTTTAAAGAGAATTGCGTGACTTAATATGAGAGTCTTCTTTTCCAAAAATTTAATATACAATCCGCCCTGCTCCACGAATATAAACCGCCCCTCGAGCCTCATCATCCCGGCTCTCCCTTCGTTTTCTGGATCAACCCCCGCAAGCCAAACCCACATCTCAGCAATAAGCCAGCTCCCTTTTGTGGCCGAATCATCCTACTCAACTACAAGTAGCCCCAGGAAGCCAACGGACCCTCCTCCATTTAAAAACCTCCCACTTCTCATCCCATCCCCCATCCTCCTAAGGAGCTCTAGTCTTCAACTGCACCCCATGCCACCCCTTAATCTCCTCCCCAAGCACCTTATTAACCAATCTCTGCTGCCTCAACATACTCAACCCCTTAAACCTCTCACTCACAACCTCAATCCCATACATACTCCCACACCCGCCACTAATATCCTGCACCTCCAATTTCTCCGCCTTAAGCTCCCGCATCAACATTTCCCAAATCTGTCTCTCTTTCTCGTTCAGGTGTTCCGGCGCCGTTAGCATTTCTTCTCCACTGGCTACCTCTGCTATCCCTCCTTGCTCGCCTTTATCTATCGTGTCGGCGATGCTGGATTCGGAAGTGCTGTAACCTCGACGGATAGCAGGCTTAGGTTGAAGAGAACGACTCAGAGAGGTCGGCAATGAGGCTTTGGCGGTTGTGGATGCGGATGTGCTGATATTCCCCGTTCCTCTCGCAGGACAAATCGCCGTCGCGACGCATTTCGCTCTCGAGCTCGAAGCTGAGGGGTTCGCGACTTGACAACGCAGCGCTCTGCTCCCATTGGTTCTACAACACCTCCTTAATCCTGCAGATACTGCTCTCTCCATTGTGTCTTATGTATGGCGTCGCCGGGAGTGCGAAGTGGGAGTAGGATCAAGGGCGAAATCTTGTCGTCTTCGATTTGGACTCGAGGCTATTTCTCGCTTTTCTCTTCTGATAATAAATACATTTGCCAATGGACAAATCTTCGAACTTTGCGTCGAAGGCGAATGGATTCAATTGAACATATAAAATGGGCAGGGTACGTCGTCGTCTCTATTCATCCGAAGTCCACTTCTACCCAAGCTCTCCAAAAAAAAACATCCGTTTACCACCAATCCTCGGCCCACAATTAGTAACCGGCAAAATTCACACCCTTCACCGCCTTGCTTACTAACCATCCCATTCTCACCCCTGTCCTCCTCAAGAATTCACGTGACCATCAGGAACCCAAGACCTTTCTCATCCCCCTCAAGCCTCACAAAAACGCTCGATCCACGATCGGACTACGACCCACCCACACAAGCCACCACGTCCCCCCCACTCCCCCCCCCCCTTCCAAAGTACCTTCGTCCCCGCTTCACCATCCAAACTCCACTCCCCAAACCAAATACCCACGAGATCGTCATCCCGCACCCACGATCCAGTTTCACCGTCTCAACCCCACGATAACGAAAGCTTACAACGTATACAGTGAATCTCCATCTCCATCTCCATCCTCTATAAAAAATCACCATGTATCAGAATCATGCGATTCAATCATCCGACGAAGAACGAGCGGGGGTTTGGCATCACAAGTCACAAGTCCAGCCACCCCTCTTCCCAATAGGAAGCCAGCCCTATGCGACCCAATCTCACCCGTCGAAGGAAGGAATTAAAAAAGAAAAAGAAAAGAAAAGAAACGGGGGCAACGAGGCGGTGAAGTTCGAGACCTATCGATTCCATGCAGCTCCTGTACCGTAAAGAGCGCCGAACGGTGCAAGCAGCTGAAGATACGAAATGCACGACGTCGGCACTGGGCCGAGTAAGCACTCCAGTAATCCATCCACGCGTTCGAATCCGGCTGCCTGCAGCCGGTACTGCACGATCCAGCGCTCGCTATCACATTTCCAATTACCCAATCGGTGGCACTCCACGAGAAGAGAGAGAAAAATATTATCAATCAATCATATCAAAATCAACGATCTCAATTTCCTTTCATTGATATCCCTACGTATCATGCATTGCCTGTGGGCATGCACAGGTCGATCCTGTCGCTGAAACCGGAAAACAGCTTCGCCAGCATCTGCAAATCATATCGTAGCACTTTCGTACCCCCCGATTTCAGTCATCCACTGATTCTCGTCTGATCCCGTCCACCCCACTCTCCATTTTCCGATTTCCTCGTATGTACCCATGGGTAAGGCCCTTTTCCACTCGACCAATTAACCCACAACTTTTCCCAAAATCCAAAACCGTAAAAACAAACTCGAACTCAATCTCGAAAGGCTTTATGAAAAGCCTCATGTGAACCCTGATCCCGAGTCCCGAAGAAAGGTCCCAAAAATTAAAAATCCCAGTCTATGTACGGAAAGAGAAGAGTAGGCGCGCTGGGGAATAGCGCCGCAGCATGCAGCCATCCGTGAAAACAAAGAACATGCAAGAAGGAAAGACGCTCAAAGTACAAGCATGAAGGAAAGCCCAAAAGCAAAAACAATCATGACCGGTCCCACCGCGCAAAAATGCTGACACAAATTACCATACGTTCCGGTTGAGAAGATTGGCCGTAAAGTTAGGCCTTGTTCGACTCGTTCCTCCTCAGGGGTCGTGACCATTACCGCCGTTCACCCTTTCAAAATTTGACCACGCTCAGTGAAGAGGTAATCAGAACATATTCCTCCGAATCCAGATTCAGGATCTTCACTCTGAACAGACTAGGCCGTATCATCGTGTTGGAAAGAAACGTTCGTGTAATCATATCGTAAAAGCTCGACCGTAAGGGTATCGAAACCGTCGTAATACGGAAAAGTCCCAAACTAACCTCGAATTGCTGTGGCTGCATGAGTGTCGTGGAATAGGAAACCAGCATGCAAGTTGCGGTACATCGGAGACGTACCCGAAATGAAACCCGTCATCGGGGCGGGCGAAGCAGAGCGAGACGCCTGCGTACTTGCTTTCTGAGTTCGTGGTGGAGAACGCTTCTCCATCATGACCGGCGAGCTATTTGCGGTGGAATCGACAGAATCAAGGATGTATCCGTCTTCGTTGCTGCCATCGTATTGACCAGATCGTAAAGTGCCGTCCTTAAGTTGCGGTGAACTCTTCACGGACCCAAACTGTATTAACAATTAGCTCAACCATCCTAGGCCGTCCAGTGGTCATCGTTTGTACGTACGAAGCAATACTTGTCCAGCAACTCATTGTAGGATTGGGAAGCCAGTACAGGCTTCTCGGTGCCAACTGAACGAGGTGAGTCGGTGCCACTGGAGGACGTCACAGTCGGAGCATCCTTAGTGGGTGGAGCAGTCTTGCTCATGGAATGGTTGCTTGACATGGTGAGGGGAGAAGAGGTCTCATCAGCATCTGGAACCATCTTCTTAGATTGTTTCTTGGGGGCCGGCTTCATCGTAAGGCCACTCCTATCACCCAGAACGGTATTGGCAGCACTGATTGCTGCTGACAATGAAGCACCAAAATCATATCGATTGCCGAAGGCCTGTCCATTGGGTGGTGCCATCCGTCGAGTAAGGTTATCTGGTCCAAGGCTAACAGCTGACTTGACTCCTTTTAATCTAAGCGAGGTGCCGGACTCGCCGAGATAGTCATGAACAGGTTGTTTAAAATCGTCGAACTTGTACTTGGCATCAAAGCCATCCGCAAAGTCATCAAAGGCAACAGGCATCGACTTGGGTCGTTCTACGATCGGCGACTTCTTGTTACTTCTGGGTAAAGAGTTGACCGGTCTTGATGCAGCACCTTGCATGCCCTTCTTGCCGTTTTGTGGCTTTGCCTTCTTCCGGAAGTCAATCTGGAAATTGGTCGAGTTGTTGTTGTCCCAGTATTCCCGGCCATTAACAGCATACTTCACACAAAAGAACATCGTCTTGGCCTCAAGGTTGGCTTGGTCAGTAAGCTTGATGTTGAAATTAAATCGATCATAGCCTTCACGCTTTGGTTGCCGAATGTCGTGATTGTACTCGGCAACGACCTCTGACGTCGTCTTCCAATAATCCAAAGTGAAGCGAACAACGACATGCTTGTGGAATGCCAGGTTAGCGACAGCCACTGATCCAACTAAAGTCTTGTTGTCTGAGGAGAGGAAGACTCTCTCGACTCTGACGGGGAGTGCAAGCCTGATAGGTGACTCGGCCGGGAAATTGGAGACGACGATTTCCCAATCGAACGGAGGACCACGTGAGTTATCTTCACTGAATGGGAATTCAGTGTCACTATCATATGCTTCGACTGGCGATGAGCCGGCGCTGACTGCTAATGGCCTATCAACTTGGAGGAAATGTCTGACATGTTCGAGGTGAGAATCGAAGTGAACAGCTTTTGAAAAAGTCGGTGTGCCAGGCATACTAGAAGGCCGCCGCCTTGCTGATGAAGGTCGAAGTGCAGGTCTGACTAGCTCGCCTGACTTTTTCCTAAGCATTGGCGGTTTTCGCCGTGATCTTTCTGGCTCATCTTCATCGGAAACAGACTCTTCATCGGACGGGGTGAGGGACGTTTCGGGAGTGTGGCGTAAATCGACGAAGACAGAGGTGTCGGTATTTGATCTGTTATGAGAAATCTTGCGGAGAGCATGGACTGTTGACTGCTCGACATGTACAGCCGTTGGCTTGTCCTCAGTCTTGGTTGGCATGATCAAGGACAAGACTTGGTTGGCTTTTGAAACCTTCTCTGCTGTCCGATTCGGTGAACTCTCCCGATGTTGTTCAATAACCCTTATGGCAGCCTGTAGCTCTGCCAAGTTTTCTAATTGCCGACCTCTCTCCTCTTTAGCATCCTCATCGTCGCTCGAGTTTTGCGTTGAATCTGGTGGAGAAATAATGGCGCCAACGGGTATCTGTGTGTCGTCGGCGACGGGAGGTGGGGACTGCCTGAGACTACTCGAGGCAGCTAGACTGCTCCTATCATTGTTCTCCTCTTCTGCTGTTCCAGGTGGTGTTGGCTCAAGTGAAGGTTGAAAGGAAGCAGTCTTAACCGAAGTCGTCCGTCGATGTCTCGTCAGGTAAGACGTTGACCGTGGTAATTCGGGCTTGCTCGAGGCAGTAGGACCCGAGGAGTGTTGATATGATGAGCGACGACTGAGACTGGGTGAGTGAGGAGCGGAGGGAGCTGGAGATCGCTGAGAGGGTGGAGTGTAAGGCATCCGTACGATCGAAGCCCTAGATATGGAGGATGTGGTATGTGGAAATAACGCTGTTCGACAGGGTGGAGTGTCGAGGAGCCGTCTAATTCGTGCTTAGCATGAAAGCATTTGGTTCTCCAGCAAAACCCTTGAGTATTATGCACTAGATGTTGAAGGGTGAGGTTAGCCTCGAGTTCGGTGGAGAGAGAAAAAAAAGAGAGAATTGTCGAGGCGATTGTAGGTTTCGGCGTAGGTCGAGGGTAGGAGACTACATTGAGGCGTATGAATGAACTTACGAGGAGGGCGGGCGTGCGTGCGTGCGTGCGTGCGTGGGGATTCGGAGAAGGCGGCTGAAGAAAAAGTCAAAGTACGGCGTATTCCAGCTATCGTACTTGAGAGTTTTGCTTCGGAAGGCGCGATCGTTCGACCTTTCGAGGAGGAGAGCTCGAAGGGATAGCCGGATCGAATGGAATAGATGGTGCCAGGACAGAGGGGACCGAATTGTGACTCCTCGACCTGTTCCTTCTGGTTTCCGGGCGCGGTGGTGTTGAGAGTCGCCGCTTGAAAGTGAGCGAGGCTTTGAGTCAATGACGTCTTGCCTGCGAGTCTGCACCAGTGGAGGGGGGGGGGGAGATTCACTGGGTCGACGTCGACAACTACAATTGAAGCCTCAAATAAATAAAGAGTATGGTGAGAAGGCTGGCTCGGGCCTAGAAGTGTGGAGGAAGAGGATGGAGGAGGAGAAGGAGGAGGAGAAGAATTAAGGACGGCAGAGGGCAACACGGGGGGGATAGTGCCGGGTCAGGATGTTGGATGATAGCGCGGTTTTGGCGTGAGCGAGATGCGGTGGTGGTACGAGTCCTCAACTGCACCACTCTCCTGCCCTCCTGCCCTCATGCCCTCCTGCTGCTCGATCTGCCACCGCCAAATTCTGGCGGGTCCGGACCATGCGAGGGCGTGGAAAGGTTGAACGGCAACGACCGGGGGCCCTTAGCCAACAACTGGCGGCCGATTGAGGTTGTTTGATGGGCGAGTGAGTGCCCGCCTGCTGCCGTTGCTGCTGATGATGCTACTGTATCTTCTCCGTTCTGCGAACTGCGTACTGCGTCCCATTGCTGCGGCAGCCAGGGTTCAATTATGACATCTACAGTTCTGTCCTCTATCTACGGTTCCTCTGCCCGCCTCTGCCCTCGTCAGCACAATATCAAAGTTTCTTGGGCGGGTTGAAGGTTTGCCCTCAGCGAATTTTCTTGGTGGGACGCGAGCCCTGCTTGTTTTGATTCGCTACCCGCCGCAAATGGGCGAAAAAGTTGGCGCGAGTGGCCAGGGTCGCTGGGGTCTGACGCCAAGGCAAGCCACAACTGCACTTGAGAAATCTGCCATGCAGGCCTGTGCAGGCCCAGGGATGCTGGATGCCATGCCTGTCTGCGACCAGGGGCCCAGGCGAGCCATGGATGAGTCGGCATCGCATTACTGTAAGTGACTGCAGCGCCGCCGCGACACAACCGAACTTGCTAAGGGAGGAGCACAACTGGTCGATAAGGACTAAAGCCGAAATACTGTATATCCTCCTGCAGAGTCACCATCACGAAATCACCGACGACCGCTGCAGCAGCGGTACAGTCAGTCGTCAACCCGGTGTTACCTACCGTCGGTACTTATCCAGCAAGTACTCGTATGTACACGCGGCCAGATCAGCTCATCGCGGGGTGATATATAAGTACATACAACTGCTGATGAGTTTCGGCTATAGGCATCGGAAGCAGCTCTGATTACAGGATTGCAAACGGGCAAGGCTTTCTGCACTTCAATCCTCAAGGTACGGACGGGTACCTCCATTTTTGGAAGCCTTGTATTGTACAGAATAGACCCCGTTGGGGCCGATCAGCCCTTGTTGGGGATGATGAGCAATGAGTAAGTATAAATTACACAAGAACTACAGCCTGAGTGAGCGCACAGACGAAGTACTTTCACGAAGCAGTCCTATGTCGGACCATCATCATTATTAATACCTTCTTCCTCGGTCTCTCTTATAACTATCAACAACTGATAAGGCTGTGGCATCTGGTGGAGACGTGGCCGTTTTCCCATGATACTCGGTACTGAGAATGGTGCGGCATCTGGCATAAACTTTAATCGTCGGATAAGGTGACAGCAGGAAACTCTCCCTCGCAATCAGCCCAGATTAACAGCTTGAAGCTGTTGATGGCCCCCATTTTTTCTTCCCTATCCCATCCCCCCCGCGGAGGTATCTATGAAAGACGTCAAGAGCTACCTTCTCGGTACCTTCGGAACATTCCATGGTCTGATCAGAAATCCCAAGACGCCTCTCGTTCTCCATTGGCTCATGAGAGAGGGGGATCGTCACTGAGTGGCCGGTCTGAAGACAAAACTGTTGTGGTTGCAGGCAGGCGCCTGTGGGCGGTGTAACAGGATCGCTTATTCTTACAGTGTTCTATTTCTTGACCAGCGACCTACCTCGCCTGCTTCTCGAAGTCGAAGCAGGTATCAAAAAATCTACTGTAAAGAGAAGAGCACGGCTACCCCCATTCACAGCCTGTATGCCGGGAGCCTGGGATGCCCTCCCTCGTGCATGTCGACCACTCATCTCAGTCGTAAGACGGTCAATGGGATGCGCGTCACTGCCCACGAGCCTGGCCAGACAGCATCCAAAGGTGCAGAAACCGGATATCGGTTGCTTAAATGGTCGGTGGGGGCAGGCGTTGATAACTAACTAGAGTCCCCTTCCAGTCATATGTAAAACCGTGGTTACACGCATTGGACCCGGCTATCGAGGTCACGGCGACCACACCTTATCTGATGAGCGGCTATGATGGCAAATGTCGAGTTACCCTGAAATACGATGCCATTGATGGCTAACAACTCATCCATCTCTTGAAGGGGGCTCCCGTCCCGTCCCTACCCCTCCTCCCAAGTCCCCACGTCGATTTAAACTCATGATCAAGTGATCAATTTCTTATCACCACTGTTATTACCTCGTCGTCATGACCAAGTTTGTGATCATTCACACACCCCTCACAAACCAATCCGAAAACTCCGGCCTAGTAACAGGAATCTTCAAGCATGGAGCATCCAGCCAAACAGCGACAGGGACCAAGCTCGTGGGTTCTTGGAGTGGGCAAGTGGGCAGCGGCTGCGCACATCCCATCCCGGTTCCCCACTTAAAAACATCGTGAATTAACTGATCAGACCATGATCACGATCTTTCAAAAGTGACATTTCGATCCGGCAAAATGCTGGTGATCGACGATGTATCACCTCGGTACTCGTACCTGATCCACCCGGACGGAGCGGAAGCAGCCTGACCTCCTGACCATCGCTTCACTTCAAAATTCTCAAGCTTCCAGAAGCTCGCCATTCTGGTATCAGATTTGTATTTGTTTGCTTTTTTCATGCTTCGGATCGGAAATCCTTCGATGACCTCACTGCTGTAGTTCAACCCGCAATTTCCGCTTCCAAGGCAGAACAATTCGTGACTTGGAACGACGGGCCGTCATGAAACCTCGTGATATGCTGCGTCTGCGGCATCAGAGCATGGAGTGCGAGGAGGCAATTTTGTTTCGCCAATCCACGCCGCATTGAAATTTTCGACCTCAGCGTCGATCTGTGTGGCTTCTCCCTGGGTCTTTGACACAGGCCTCGCTCTAGCTCAATATGGCCAAGGGATACGTCCCAATTACAACCCCACAAACTTCCTCGACGACGTCGTCTCGAGCCTGTATCAATTGACGGCACTGACTTCTCCCCGGAAGTAAACTCATCCTGTGGTAAGACGAAAGGCAAACCCAAAAACTCATGCACAGCTCCCAGAAACCAAAACATCCTCAAGATGGCGGTGAAGGTGTGCTTCACGCCTCCAGCAGCGGCGACAACGGCGACAACGGCGACAACGGCGACAAACGTCCACCAAACCAGCACCTCTTGTTTCATCTCGCATGAGCTCCCTCATCACACTTTCCCAAAGCATCACAAGCTTGACTCAGCAATGGGCAATTTTTTCAGCTCCATCCGCATTGCTATCCGTGTTCCTTTCATGGGCCCCCAGCTGGTCCACCCTCTCCCCTGTCGCTCGCTACTTGTACACCCAACGTGCAAAGCAAGGCATGCTAATCATCATCCATGGCACTTCTATATGACCCTGCTTGCTCCAGCCAATTGCCAGCAAATGCCTGGAATCGAAGGATCTGGAACGCCACATCTTGCAGGGCAGAGACGGTTGAGCTGCAGCTTTGTCTGAGACATCTGTGAGCTTCCCTGCCAACATGCTATTTTCTTACGAACGCCAGCGCCACACCAGAAACTGTTGGCCTGCAGCTTGTGATGATATCTGAGACTTCTGATAACGATCTGTGGGACATGTCTGGCCTTTTGGACCAGGAAAACCCCACCGCGCGGACCAACGCCACAGGCACAGAATTTCCCAGGCACGATTTTTGGAGCCTCAATGACGAAGAAATATTTCAAATCGCGCCTGAGAGTAGTCAGAGGGGCAGCTCAAAAACTTTTCACTCTTCCATGGCCAACCCCATAGGACGATAGGACGGAACAGGAGCAAAGTCTCCGGGGACAGCTCGACTACCCCATACTCACAAGATCAGAACCTCAGCTTCCCAAACTACTGTATTCCACACAGCATGTCGCAGCTGCAGCTCCAATTCTCTCCACGAAACCTCAAAACCCTACTGGCCACTTAACCGACCAACGAAACCACGATGACGACATTATGCTCATTCGCTACCGGGCAAGTGCAAGAATGCGATTCTTCGAAATCCCATCACGAGAGCAGATTTTCATCAATAGCTTCAACAAGTCACCTCTAGTCGACGTCTAACAAATACATTATCCAGTGATCGTCTCAACTATGTCGAGACATGTCAATCAGGGTCCCAACCCTCGCGATTAACCCCCTTTCTAAGCTCCCTCACGCCACACCAGTCCCCATATTCGTTCAAATACGCGACAATCTTTTGCCAGAAGCGGAAAGCATGGAAACCGGATGAGTGTTTCGTGCCGCATCGTTCTTCTGGCTCTGCTGGCTCTGCTGCATCGACAGGCAGTCTGGGCCCCCGATATGCTGCTGAGAGTGGCTCAATATTTTAGGTGCAGATGCAGATGCTGGATGTTTAGTTGCGGGGCAAGCGGTTGGCCTACGGCGCTGCGGCCTCTGTCAATGCGCCGGCCACGGCTCGAAGCAGACATTGGAGATGCCGGATACACCTTCAGGATGTACCATCAGCGTGCCGGTTACTGCGGGTTTGCTTACTCCGCGTCGGTTGTCCGTAGGGCAATATGGACAAACCTGCAGGGTTATTAAACATCGAAGCAGAAGCCGAAAACAACCGGCAGTCTTGACATCTCGTACTGTACGTATTCCAAACTTGAGGAGCATCCGCGCGTCCAAAACCCAAGATGCAATTGCGGCAAACACTGCTGAATTTTCTCACCCATTGGAATCCAATAACGCCACTATCAAGCCAGGCGCGCGGCTCAAAATAGCCCACCTGTCAAAATTTCCGCTTTCCGATGAAGGCTCTCTTATCTCTCAAATTTTCACTCTCTGCTTCCGTTAGAAACCGCTCTTGCAGTTCCCATTATTAATAAACATATATCCGCGTTTCAACTAAACTCACTGTTGACGTCCCGTTATTCAGCACACCCGCAAAAGGCTTCGGACAGCCCCAACAAGGTTGCTTCAGGCGACCCAGCACGGTCCAGAAGCACTGGCCGTTAGTGGAACAGTTCTCCTCAACCTCCTTACGCAACCCCCCACCGTGTTCGCAATGCGCGCTTACGGGCTCACGAGTCGACAACATACGATACCAAAGCCACACCGTGGAATCCACCAGCCTCAAAGGACAACGCTCAGGTTCGGGATAAAAAAAATGACAAGTCGCACCATGATCTGCTGATTGCCGTTTTGGGATGGGGTAATTGGGAGGGATTGAGATAAGAGAAGACCCTGCAGATGCAGTGGTTGCGCATGCCTGCCTCGTTGCTGGATTGCGAAGGATCATCGCCTATGGCGTTGTCGCTCCTCTATTCCGAGTGGAATGACTGTGGATAAGGAACGGCGAGGCTGACTGGTTGGGGAAGTCCTTGCAGATAGCCTCTCTTACGTGCTGATTCGGTAACCATGCTCGGCGTCTTGCCGCAAGATATCGGTATCGTATGATATCGGGAAAGTGGAAGGCGACTTCGACTACGTGAGTACATGTCCGGAAGTACCGGCTTCGTCGATGCCAGTGCGAAGTACTGGGTCGTGCACAGATGGTTGGTAGGACTTGCTATCGCTAAGAAGATTGATTGCTGTTGCTATGTTTGCTTCAAGTTTCTTTCACCGTCTCGAAGTATCGAGTAACGATCATACGATAGAGGTAAAAGCCTCGGAATATAAAATTTCTCACTCTCAATCTTAAACCTCCTGCTTCGCGATCCGCAATCACAAAAAGGAAGAGATCATCAATTTCAGAGTCGATCATCGAAAGATAGACAACAAGGAAACGCACGAGTAGGTGATTGCATGTCATCTCAAGCCTCGTACTACCTTGGAGTACAATTAAACTTTTCCCACTCACCACCTGATGTCGCTCAAGTCAGCGCAAAGTCTCGATACCTACCCCCCAACGTACTCCTCGTTTACCCCTCCTCGACTCCACTCCACCTTAAATCTCACACTACCCAATGTGGAACATCGGCTAAATTGTGTATTTACGCGCACCTACAATAAATCATGAAATGAGGGGTAGCTTCAGTTCGCAGCATGATCGTACAGTCTGCATGCTGTATGTACTTCTGCCAGAAAGAGGAGTGCAGACGCCGTGCAGCGGGTATGCATTTATCACGAGTCAGAGGGAGGACTGTTTACTCCAGACTACTCTTTTCGATCCTTCTACACTACATCATATATCTCTATCCCTCTTAAGTTACTGCCTGTAGTATGGTCTAGAGAAGGGAAGACCCCAATCCTCCACACTGTAAAGATATAAATTGCGGCGTCTGTGTAACTTTGTCATTTACCGGCCGGTTATTCAAATAGTGAGCATGCATTTCCCCGACAGCACGAAATCCTCAAACTGGAGAACAGCAAATTTCCTATTTGAGTAATCACCCCACCATGAATACCTTCATTCTCCCTATCTGCCTCAATCACCCAATTCCTTATCTCTCTACCACCTTCAATCTACGAAAACAGTGAAGCTATTCCTCCCTATCTCCTCACCGCTTCATTCCCCCCGACATCGCTGAAATCTTCGCTATCAGTCACTGGTCAGCAGCAAATCCTCCACCGAGCTCCACTTCTCCACATCACATCTCCAGACCCACTCTTCCCTCTCCTTCATAGCACTAAAACTAAGATTTTCATCTACACATACGAAGTACGAACGAGTAGAACGTCTAGAACCTCTCAGGCCAAACTCCTCCGAAGACAAAAGGATAGGGTCTCAGGTCCCTTTCCCGTGCGGGCACTATTTTAGGCCTCCCTCGACTTTCCTCCCCCTCACCTTGCTCCCTCACCTTTAGCACCATCTCCCATCACGTGGAAGGGTACGTTTCCGAGCAGAGAGCTCTTTGCTGAGCGCCACAGTTCTTCACATACCTCACTGAACTTTGTTGCACCTCGTAGCTCTGGAATAAGTGAGACATACATACTGCTCTCCTCCACAATCCAAAATTCACCAGCCGTCCAAAAAAAAAGTACTGTAACATCGAACCTTTCCTTTTTGCCTCTGGTACAGTAGCGATGAGGAGAATTTGTGGAGAAGAGAGGGCACGATGTCAGGGTTCGCGAAACGTCGCAAAAATTTAAATCCAGTAGTCAAGATGCAGCTGCAGACGCCTCTGGGTGTCGTTGCGACCTTGGCGTGCATGCAGCGATAGCGCGCTCGTCGCAGGTGGACGCCGAGGAGCTGGGGAGGGAGGGGCGCTGAGATTCGGAAGTCCTGTACTTCGTACAACTTCGCTTGTACAGCGTACCCTCTCTGCCAAGATACGCACAGCTCGTCCTTAATTTAGAAGATATATCAATACCGGCTAGCGGGCAGTTGCCGTACTGGTTCGTTTGGGGGAGGGAAGAGGGAGGTGAGGATTACGAAGTACACAGAGCGGTTCCCAGCGGCCCCGGCCACCGTTTCTTACATGGGGAAGAGATAAGCTCATTCTCAACCTTCTCCATTCCAGTTTCCTCCCTTTGCCCCATCCACATCCAGCATTCAGCGCATTATGTGTGTATAACTCTGTACACCGTCAGGTCGTCTTCCTGCCCCCCATCTAAAAATCAACGTCTAGTAAGCATTCTCCCTCCTTCCCCGCCTCCCCGCCTCCCTTCCACCAAAAAATCGGAGAGGGGTGTGGTCGAACCCCTGGCGGAATCACATGCAAAAAAAGAATCCCCCCTCCCTCAGAAAAATCGCACCCCTGTTCCGCACACAAATGTCGTGAACCACAAACAGAAATTCGCCTTCCCCAACATTTTCTGCGGGTCCACAATATATTTACCCCAGGCCAGCCGGCCGAGAGACTTTCATGTTGGGGGAGATGGATTACATTTCATTTACATTTCATTACATTACAAACAGAGTGACGAATGATCTGAGATTTTAGAGAGTGGGAGGCTAGGAAAGGCGGGGACGGGGTGGAGACGATCTGGAGATTACTCGTGGAGCATGTATGCAGAGCGTGTCGAAAGCGGACCACTCTTTGAGGGGAAAGGATGGATGGAATATTCCTCAGTGGTTGCAGACGTACAGTAAGTAACGGAGAGGAGAGGGGAGTGGATAGGGAGGGGTTGAGGATGTCGCTGGGGAGTGAGGGGCGCTGAGTAATTACTGCCTGCGGCGTCGACGTGCTTGCAAATAGGACAGAGCGGACCCCGCGATTGAGATGAGGGGGAGGTGAGGAGGTATGGTATGAAATTGTGCATCTCCGCGCGGTTGTGTAAGCGAGGGCGAGAAAGGGGTTGCGGTTCGGTTCGCGGTTCGTATCATCTTGAACGCAACGTATGTGGGAAGGTTTGTTTTGGGGGAGGGGGAGGGGAGCATGACGTGGAGGCGTGCATGCGTGCATGAATGTCAGCTTAAGAAGGTGAGCGAGATCAGATGAAGTGATGTGTCATGTGTCTTCTTTGTGTGACGTTATAGTTGCAGCTGAAAGGTGAAGATGGGGTTATACAGCAGTCTGTCGGACTGTTGTGAAACTGCAGCCTACTCGGCAAAGGAGAAATGGAAAGGTTATGCGAGGTGGAAGTTATGGGGTTTTTGCTGTACAAGAGGGATGGAGTTTGGAGGAACGTATCTCGGCTTTAGAAAGTGGAGGTGTTGTTTGTATTACAGAAACTCCGATTTCGACGGCGCGTGGGTTTGAATGAAGGGAGTTTGAAGATAGTGTGAATGCCGACACCAAGTTGAGTACTTAGTATAGTTTATAAACTTGATTTAGTACAAGCACAACTCTAATCAGCGTTTAACGTCTGCTCGAGAGGTGACGTTAGACTTATCTCCACAATGAGAATCAAGTTGAGATCTCCTAAATCTGCAGCAACGGTATTAAGCTATCTCAGATGTTCGTTACCCCACAGCTACTGATTCTCTCTCACATATCTCCGGAAAATCTATCTCGAAAGCTTCACCGTCATCGTCACCGTTTGTCTCCTTCCGCTATTTCAACACAATATCAACCTGCACAACACCACAACAAATTCCAAATCCTAACTTAGCCTTACGACACCAATGCAATAAGTACTGCCCCAAACTCAAACCCGCAAACAATCTTCACGCGCTAACCAGCCTCCCACAACCCCGAAAAAAAGGACCAGATTTTCAACTTACCCTACCAAAATAATCAGATAAACTTCCACCTCCATGGACCTTGCCAGCTACGTCGATCGAGTGAATCAAGTCGAAAAATCCAGTACAGCTGGGCTTAAGAGATGGGGGTCTAGACGGCGCGGGGCTAGCGCATGGAGGCTGAGAGGCCGGTCGGTGCCAAGGCCTCAACAGTCGACTTTAGGAGTTTTGAATTTTGAGAAAATTGTTAGGGGAGATATTTGTGGGGGTTTGGGTGATGACTTCCGTGTGTTCGTGATGCGGGTGGAGATTGAGGGGTGTCTTGGCGGGTGGAAAAGGGGTGGTGATGAGTGGTGTTGGGGAAGGGTTTGTAGTTGATGGGAAGAAGTTGAATGCAGATGTGAAGATGATAAATCGTGCCTTTGTAGAGATTTTCAGTTCGAATGCCAGTAGTGAGTTTTGAGAACGGAGTGCGGTTTGCGTTGGTGGGATGAGTGTGCTTGAAAGATGATTCCTCAAGAGGAATTGAATATTCAGATGTTGACCCAGTTGTGATTGGGGATATGAGGGTACTGTGACTGAGTTCTGAAGTATTGGAGCGTTCTTCTACCGAAAGCACGTTCGGATTTCGAAGGTTCGGCACTGGAGAAGTTCTCCCTGATATATACTTCTCGGACTCGCTGCTCCCATAGCAATACTTTTTGAATGTGATCCTAACTTCTCTTTATCGTCCTCGTTGCCATACTGCAAGACTTCACTAGATGCACGATGAAGTCGACGCCAAAACCTGACGAGTCTATTCTCGATGGGCGCAATTTCTGTCCCACTTTGAAAGAGCTATGTGTTATTGTTGCCATGAAAGATGCATCTTTTTCTCCGTGGCCGTCTTGACCTCCTTGAGCTCATGATCGACCGAACATCCTGCTTTCATGGCGATTTGTAGCCCCTCAAGCGGTATTGCAAGACGCAGCATGTCGAGCATTCCCCCAAAAGGCGTGCCGCTTGAAGTGAGGGAGGGAAGAATATCCGTTTCGTCTTCGAAATCCTCGATGGAGACTTGTCTCCTTCACCACGTAAGACATTCCTCCTCAGTCTTCACCTCTCCCGGAACCGCAGGTCCCTGACGATATTTCACCAAAACACTCCGTTCTCCACACACAATCCCCTTCCCAAAAAGAGATATCCTCGCCGACACAGGGACCGAGTGAGGGCCATCAATCGTCTCCAATCCCTCCTCTTCCTTCTCCATAACCCATTTTCCAATCGCAGCCGCGACATTCGAGTCCCATATTCCTTCCTTGCTCTTCAAGTTCCAGAGAAGATCGAGCGCTCTTCTGCGGAGCTTGGGATCTCGGCAGCGAGTAGCAGCCATGTAGAGAGGTGGAATGAGATTCGTGTCGAACATGTAGGATGGTTTTTGGCCTGCTTGTTCCCTGGGAGTTGAGGGGACGAGAAGGCTTTCGGTGAGCTTGATCATCTGTCTGAATTCTGTAATGTAGGTATCGAATTTCACCTCGTCGTTGGCTCCAGATGCACCGAGCA
>Ga0302325_10010921_pt1 | contig 19610 bp, 18 predicted proteins | sample Palsa_T0_2_FD_201948 | JGI IMG/M metagenome (GOLD analysis project Ga0302325, IMG submission 201948) | Peat permafrost microbial communities from Stordalen Mire near Abisko, Sweden - Palsa_T0_2 | ecosystem: Environmental > Terrestrial > Soil > Palsa > Peat permafrost | place: Sweden: Abisko...
TCTACCCGAGGCCAGCAAAAGCGGCTTGGAAGCAAGCCTAGCCTCGTTCGTGCAAGGGTCCCAGGAGTCCACTTCCTAGCACCACAACCTGGAGTTCCATCAACCGCTCGCACTCAGATGGCCTTCCTTGCAACCCGTCCGCTTCGCTGGAATAGCATCGCGAACTAGCGACAGGCGAATGTGCTAGATTGAATTTCGGCGGGCCCGTAGCTCAGCGGTTAGAGCAGTGGACTCATAATCCATTGGTCCAAGGTTCAAATCCTTGCGGGCCCACCAAATTGGTTGGTCGCACGCCCCCTGGAATCCAAGATGGATCGCCTGCGAGCGCTGCTTTTTATTGCCAACTCAGGCGTATCGCCGTGTTGTGCTTGTCGAAGGAGACCTGCAGGGTCTTATCGTCGCCACCGATAAAGGTTGCGGAGACTGTTTTCACCAGATCGATCGACTGATCCGCGGTCTGGGTCCGAAGACGCAGGATGTGCGTTCCAGCCGGAACCTGCAGCGTCTCAGAACCGCTGCCGCGAGTGCTGCTAAAGATACCCATGCGTTTTTGAGTTTCCCCATGCAGCGGCCGTGTCAGGGCCAGTTTGTCGTCCACCCAGACCCAAAGCGTGGCTTCTTTGAACTGATGTTGCACGCTGATTTCGAGCGCCGACGAGGGAACGATTACTGGCTTCGATGGCATGAATCCCAGTTTCGGTGCCTGGTGGCTGGAGGCCTCTCTTAGCTTCACAGAGCTAGTCTTCCCACTAGGAGCGCCTTTCGGCATAGGATTGGGTAGAGCAGGACTTGCCGGAGCGGGATTCGCCGGAGCGGACGGGACATTGGGAACGATCAGCCCGGTGGTCTCCGCATTCGGTTGCGAACCTGGCACTGGAAAACCTGAAGCCGTGGTCGTCGCGGCGCCCACCGCTCTCTGCGAGTTGGCGGCCTTTCTGGTTGGGACGCCAAGAACAATCAATGCTAAGACAGCCGTGGCTGCAAGGATCAGATCTTTCCGCGTCGCTCTCGCGATTGCAGTGCGAAACATCCACTCTGCCCCGACAAGCCCTGCTGGAGCCGAATGGTGAGAGCCGACAGACTTGCGCGATCCGGAGGCAGCCGATGCCGCGACACTCCAAGTTGAAGCAGTGGTGGAAGCCGGCTGAGATTGCTCCCGCAGTTGACGCAAGTCAGCCGCAAATTCCGAACCTCTCTGGTAGCGTTCTGCGGGATCCTTGGCCATGGCGCGCGCGATGATGGCATCGAGTGAATGCGGCAACTCCATATCGAGCGAGGTGGCCGGAACAGGTTCGCGGTTGACCACCTTGAAGCAGACCGTGGTGGCGCTGTTTCCTTGAAAGGGCGAGTGCCCCGTCACCATGGCATAAAGAATTACTCCCAGCGAGAAAAGATCGGAACGGCCGTCGACGCCTTCTCCGCTAAGTTGCTCCGGAGCCATATACGCCGGAGTTCCAAGAATCCGGCCGGGTAACGTGAGATGGCCCAGATTCAGCTTGGCGATGCCGAAGTCGGCGATCTTGGCATGGCCATCTTTTGTGATCAGAATGTTTGCGGGTTTGATGTCTCGATGAACTACGCCATGGGCATGCGCATAATCAAGGGCATCAGCAACTTCCTCCGCCAGCTGAAGAGCGGTCGACAAGGGAAGTTTCTTCTGGCGGGCGAGAATCCGATTCAGCGATTCTCCAACCACGTACTCCAGAACGATATAGGGTTCCCGGCTCTCGGGCTCCTCGCCAACATCAAAAATTGTGACGATCGAAGGATGGTGCAGGCGACCCGCTGCTTTAGCCTCGAAACAAAAGCGCTCGCGGAATTCCTGCTCCTGCTCGGGCTCCAGACCAAGAAGTGAAACCGTCTTCAATGCGACCAAACGATCAATCTGAGGATCGCGGGCCTTGTACACAACTCCCATGGCACCACGACCCAATTCCCCAACGATCTCATACCGGCCCAACCGCTTGATCTCGGAACTGTCCATGTCTGAAAGCTTCCACGCGAGAACCGGAGCGATGAACGACAACCCGTCACTCCGATTGTTGTTTTTTCTGGGTCCCGAATTGCCTGATGAGTCCGCTGAGCAGACGATCCTAAGATTAGACTTAATTTTCCGAAAGGTTGGTACGTTACCGGAGTAATATCCGCTGCTTGGGCGGCCGCGCCGATTGCCGGCGGTGGTGGCGGTTAACTCCAAAGGGAGCGCGAATACGAACCAAGTTTCGACCCTAATTCGGAAGCGCTAACAGGCTGCCCACGTCGATTAGGAGTTTTTCAGCGGCCTCTCCCGGATCCTGAGTGGCAAAATTCTCTTCCAACATAAGCAGTTGGACGGTGGGATCAATTTCCTGCAACGCCTGGCGTATCGGTTTACCATGCACCGATTGAATGCGCCCGGAAACCACCACCAGCTTCGCCTTCGTGGCCTTGAGCAGGATTCGCGCATCTTCGATGGCGGTTGTGGTGATAGCGTTGTAGCCGGCGTTGCACAACACTTCGCGCAGGAAGGTGCAGACATCGGTGGAAGCGAAAATGCAAAGCATGCGCGGTCTGGCATCGCCGCTTTTTCCTCGCGAATAGCGCGAACCCAGGTAGGCAGCAGTGATCGCTTCTTCCACCGAGTCGTAGGTTTCAAATTGCGGCAGCAGGCTGGTCAGCTGCAGCACTTTTCGGATCTTGGGTGGAAGTCCGCTGAGTTTGAGGTCGCCGCCTTTCGATCGCGCAGCCTGCACCAGGCGCACCAACGCTCCCAATCCGCTGCTGTCGACGAACTCCAGGTGATCGAGTTGCAGCACCACATCGCCATACTTGTCGATGGAATCTCCCACTTGCGAGTGCAAGGTAAAAACTTCGTTTCCTGCCACAATCCGACCGTGACACTGAATCACCAGAACCTCGCCGACTGGGCGACTCTCCAGGCGCAGTTGCATTCCGCCTCCTCAATATTTGGACTTCCACGCAAATCGCGGCTTCCGGTTCATGCACTGTGCCGGCCCCGCATGTCCGGGCTTCGCATTTAACCAGATGGTACGCCAGGGAGCGGACCATTGGTGGCGAATCTTACGTGGACAAAACCGCCAAGTCAATAAAGCGGGAAGACATAAAGCGGGAAGACATAAAGCGGCGAAGCATAAAGCGGCGAAGCTGACGGCATGAAGCGAAAACAAACGGAGCCTAAACAACTCGTCCTGTTTGCAGAGATGTTCTCTGCGATGGGACAATACACAAATGCACAAATCCCTCACTACCGCAGGAAACATATTCGCGGCCGGGACGCTGCTTCTGGGGAATGCCCTGGCGCAGCAGACTCCGGCAGCGTCGACGCCACCGGCCACTTCTACAAAAACTCAAACACCGGCGGCGAAACGGCCCGCGGCCACAGCGAAGACTGCCGCACCGCTTACGCTCAAGACCGAAAAAGAAAAATTCAGCTACGCCCTGGGCATGAAAATGGGAGCGAATCTGCACCGCCAGTCGGTGCCGGTGGACCCCAACATTCTCGCGCGCGGCCTGAAAGATGGACTCACGGGCGCTAAGACACTGCTCACCGACGAGGAGGCGCAGGCGGCGATCACCGCTGTGCAGAACGATCTGCGCAAGCAGCAGCAGGAAAAGTTGCAACAAGTCGGGGAAGCGAACAAGAAAGAAGGCGAGTCTTTTCTGACGGGCAACAAAAGCAAGGAAGGCGTCGTCACGCTTCCCAGCGGCCTGCAATACAAAATTCTGACCGAGGGCACGGGGCCGAAGCCCACCGCCAGCGACTCCGTAGTCTGCAACTACCGCGGCACGCTGATCAGCGGCACCGAATTTGACAGCTCCTACAAGCGCGGCCAGCCCGCGACGTTTCCGGTGAGTGGAGTCATTAAGGGCTGGACAGAGGCGCTACAACTTATGCCCGTCGGCTCGAAGTGGCAACTCTTCATTCCTCCGGATTTGGCTTATGGCCAGCGGGGCGCGGGCGCCGATATTGGCCCCGACTCAACCCTCATCTTTGAAATAGAACTGCTCTCAATCGAAGACAAAAATAAAGATCAGAACGCGGATAAAGATAAAGATAAAGGCAAGGACCAGGAAAAGAATCCGGAAAAGGACCCGGAAAAGAAATAGCGTGCGATACGCGCTCGTGGCGATTGAGAGCGGCAGAGCGGCAGCGCAGCCGCTCTTGCGCGGTTGCTCTCCCGCGAGTGGTGTCCGGAGAAAATGTCAGATTAACCAATTTGGGGCAGTTCGGGCGTCGAATCGTTGACAGGGTTTGTGCGGCGAGAGTAGCGTTGCCACAGTCCAGACGCAGCCGTTCCACTTAGGGCAGGAGGCCGATGATGTTGTGCAGACTCTTCTGCGCCACTGTGATTTTATGTCTCGCGGTGAATTGCGCCGTCGCACAGGACCCCACAAAAGTGGAGCCCAGGCATTACAAGCTTCTGTTCGAAAATGATCGGGTGCAAGTTGTCAGCGTTCATTATGGCCCGCACGAGAGATCCGAAATGCATGATCACCCTGGTGGCGTTGTGGTCATCGTCACCGGAGGGCATCTCCGGTTCACCGACCAGAATGGCAAAATCACGGAAGTCTACTCAAAGTCGGGTGAGGCTCGATGGTTTCCGCCCTTCAGACACGAAGTCGAGAACCTCGGCGACGAACCCTATAACGCAGTTTACGTGGGCATCAAGGGAAAACTGACGGGAGCCTCGACTGCTCCGAAGCAAGAATCTCCGATCACCGCGGAGGAGTTGGGGACCATCCTGGCGGATTATGTTCGAGCGACTGCAAAACCCTGAAGCCGGGTGCAGCTGGGTCCACCGATCTCGGCGGACAAGGCTGTCAAGGTGCGACTCCGAAGCCCCCTTGCTCCCGCGCCATCCCGTATAATCATTTCCTCACGATCTTCCCTTTAAGGAATTTTATGGCGCATACGGTCTTCTGCGTGAAACTGAAGAAGGAGCTGCCCGGGTTGGATGAACCCCCATTCGATAATGATCTGGGCCGCAAGGTTTACGACAATGTTTCCGAGCAAGCGTGGCGGATGTGGGTGGAGCATTGCAAGATGTTGCTCAACGAATATCGCTTGAATCCCGCTCGCCGCGAGGATCAGGAAGTCATTGTGAAACAAATGGACCAGTTTTTCTTTGGCGAAGGTTCTGCTGTGCCTAAGGAATATGTGCCGCCTACTTCAAAGTAGGCGCCAGAGAAGTTCGGGGCGCGATTTGCTTTTTCGCCGTTCACGCTGTTGAAATATTTGCTCTATCTTCCGCTAACACGCTCTCTGCCATGAAGTTACCGTTTGGGTTACTACTGCACTAATATTGCTGCACGTTTCATCACACCGTAACATTCCCTTGCTACAAATGAAGTATGGATCTGCCCGTGTACAACACGCTGATCCTTTCCGACCTGCATCTCGGTGCAGAGACGAGTCGTGCCCGCGAAGCCACTCGCGTGCTGAAGGAAAACCGTTTTCAACGGCTGATCCTCCTCGGTGACATTTTCGCTGACCTCAACTTCGCTCGCCTGACCAAAGACCACTGGAAGTTTCTCAGCCATATCCGGAAGCTATCGAATCCGAAGCGAGGGGTTGAGGTGGTTTGGGTGGAAGGCAATCACGACCACGGGCTCACCAATATCATGTCGCACTTGGTGGGCGTGCGTGTCTACCAGCATTACACCTGGCTGCATAACGGCCTGCGGCACATCGCGATTCATGGTCATCAGTTCGATGGCTTCCAGGTCAACAACCTCAGACTGAACACTCTGGGAACGTCTCTCTATCTTCAACTTCAGAAGCTTGACTTCAAGAGCAAGCCGATCGCACGGCTGATTGACCGGCTGAACACGCGCTGGCTTCGCATGTCTTCGAAAGTTTCGGCTGGTGCCTTGCAATATGCCCGGCAGCACGATGCCAACCGCATCTTCTGCGGTCACACGCACCAGGCCGTGCACGTCGAGCAGGCCGGCATCGATTATTTCAATTCAGGCGGGTGGGTCGATTCCCGCCTGACTTATCTCACCGTTGACGAACAGGGGGTTCGCATCCATGAGTACACCGAGCGAGCTGACGATCGTGATTCCGGCCAAGAACGAGGCGAAGCTGATTCCTCGTCTTCTGACTTCGCTGATGAATCAGGACTACTCGAAGATGCCGAGTACGAGAGTGTTGGTCGCTGACGCGAACTCAACCGACGGCACCGCCGGCATTGTCCTCGGCTTCAGCGACCGCCTGAAGGTGAGCGTGATCCGCGGCGGAATGCCCTCGGTTGGCCGCAACCTCGGTGCCGCCCAAGCCGAAAGCGATTACGTGCTGTTTCTGGACGCCGATATTGAACTGGCGCATCCCTCTGTAGTTCGCCGTGCTGTCGAACTGGCCCAGCGCAAACAGCTTCATTGCGTCACCACTAACATCCTGTGCCGAGACGGCAATGGGATCGACAAACTGTTCTATGTGGGCAACGACCTCTTTCAATACCTGTCGCGTCTCCACCATCCTTTTGCGACCGGAATGTTCATGCTGTTCGAGACGAAAAAGTTTCACGAACTCGGCGGATTTCATGAGCAAGTCGCATTCGCCGAGGATTATCTGCTCAGTCAGCAAGTGGCGCGCAGCCGTTTCGGCATCGTTCGCGGTGGCGTCTATACGACCAATCGCCGCTTACAGAAAATGGGACATCTGCGCGTGGGCTGGCTGTTCCTTCGGACTGCCGTGAATTACTGGAACGAAAAGTTCTTCCTGCGCGACCACAGATACTGGCAGACCGAGCCCGACTCGCGACCCCGCTGACTGTGCTTCTTCGCAAACGGATCGCTTGTCGATTTTTCTTCGCGGCCGCGAGGTTTTTCCAATATCAGGTTCGATCATCCAATTGGGTCGATCACAGATTTTCTGGCGAGATTGGCGCTCAGAAGTGCCACACCAAGCCAGCCGATCCCCGGTATTCATTCTGATTGGCGCTGAGCAGGCGAGTATGAACATAGTCAAACTGCAACCGCCAGGAAAAACTTTTCAGGAAAAGAAGATGAAATCTACGATCAACGCCTCCGCCGATGTCTTCTGCAATCGGATAGTGGGTTACGCCGTCCGACGTATTTCTCTGTATTCCTCCCATGACTTGTAGAAACGGACGCCATTTGCCGTAAGTATGGGCGATACGGGGACCCAGAAGCATGTCGTATTGCTGAATACCTTTCCGGTAAAAGCCACTCCCGTCGAGCACCACCCCTAGAAATGCGTATCGCGGGAACGGAAGCGCCTCGGCCGATGCGTTCCAGCCACGAAACGTGTAGCGGTTCACCACGTCGACGGAGTCCGACTCGGAGACTCCCACGTAGACATTTCCACTCGGGATCAACTGGGCTCGCGATGTGGTTGCAAACAGCATCAAACTTAGAAAGCCCAGAATCACGGCTGCGGTTTTCGACACGAAAATGGTTCCTCCCTGGCAATCATGCCAGCAGCAAATTTTACCTGAATGCGTGAAATTCGTTAGATGCACTGTAATAGACGCCTAAGATGCCCGCGCCTGAAAATTCTGCGAGGTACCGCTTTGGCACACCCAACGTGAAAATTACCGTATTTTCATGATTCCGAAAGCATACCAATCGCGTCTATCTATTAGGATGAAATCCACCATGACGACCTGGCAATCCTGGTCGTGCCCCTACAATCCAATGGATCTTGCAAGAATACATAAGGAGTCGACGTTGAAGCTAAGTTTTGTAACTCGCAATCGTGAAGATGTATTGATCGTTCACTGCCAGGGCTGCATCGTTTACCGTGAGGAGGCAGCGGCTCTTTCCCACCTGGTGGGCGAAGTGATTGAGAATCGTGGCAAAGTGCTGCTCGATCTCAGCGGCGTCACCTTCATCGATGGCGCAGGCATGGGCGAACTTGTCTTGCTGCAAAGCTGGGCGCAAAACAGAAATGCGGAGATGAAGTGCGCCAGCCCCAGTCCGCTGGTTCGCGAATTGCTCGATCTCACCCACCTCGACTCGGTGCTCGAAATCCACGCCAGCCTGGAGGAAGCGTTCGCGTCCTTCCAGTCCCCGGCCTTCGAGTCAGAGCAACTCTGCGCCGACCGCTGAAGCGCGAAAAATTGAAGAACGAAACCTGACCCACATGGCTTAAGATAACCACCACGCCTCCAACAGGGGAGACGTAACTGGATTGCACCTCCCCTGTTTCAACTCTCGCGCTGAAAACGATAGCGCCCGCCGCGCTCGACTGCCACGACCTCGGCCACCTTAAGGAATGCCCGGGCCGCGTGCGACAGGCCCGCATCCTTGCGGTAAATCAGGCGCAGTTTGCGCTGAACCCGCAACTCCCGCACCGGAATGCGCACCAGCTCTCCGCGAGCCAACTCCGCCTCCACGCTGATCTCGGGCATGAAGGCCACACCATTTCCCAGGGCAACGAATTGCTTGATCGCCTGCAACGTGGGCAGTTCCAGACCCATGTGCAAGGGCGTCTTGTGCCGCTGGAATGTCTGCAGAACCTTCTCGCGGTAGGGCGAAGAAACAATGTGCGCTACAAACGACTCCGCCCCCAACTGCCGGATGCTCACCTCCCGCGCCGTGGCCAGCGGATGCTTCGGAGGCACCACCAGCACCAACTCGTCAAGATATACCACCACCGAATGGAGCTTCGCCTCCTCGGGCTTGTAGGAGAGCACTCCCAATTCCGCGCTGTGCTGCAACACATGGTCGGGAATGCGGCTGCCCAGTGCGCGCTGCACTGTAATCTTGATCATAGGATGCAGGCGAAGAAACTCCGCCAGCACCGGCAGCAGGTAAAGCGCCGTGAATTCGTTGGCCGCGATCACCAACTTGCCCTTCTGAAGCTCCCGCAGTTCGGCCAGCGATTCGTGGGCGTCGCTGCGCAGGTTCAGCAGCTTCTCCGCGTATTCATACAGCACCTGCCCGGCGTCGGTGAGAACCCCTTCCCGCGATGAGCGATCGAACAGGCTCTCGCCAAGTTCATCCTCGAGTTTGCGGATGGTCTGGCTTACCGCCGACTGGGTGCGATAAAGCTTTTCCGCCGCACGGGAGAATCGGCCTTCCCGCGCCACGCTCAGAAAAACCTCCAGCTGTGAAAGTTCCATCCTGCCGTCCTTAATTGAAGCTTACAGATACATTAGCCCAACTTATCATAGAAGCAACGCTTATTATCACTGAATAATTATAAGTATTGCTTCAGTAAGCTTTCCCCGTACCATGGATCAGGCACGGCAAGGGCTTATTTTCTCTAGGATTCGATAGGGTAGACGCATGTCCACGGATCAGGTACGCATCACGGTTTTCGATACCACCTTGCGGGACGGGGAACAGTCCCCCGGCTGCAGCATGAACCATCAGGAGAAGCTGCGTCTGGCCCACCAGCTCGACCGCCTGGGAGTGGATGTGATCGAAGCCGGCTTTCCGATCGCATCGGAGGGCGACTTCGAGGCAGTGAAGGCGATCGCCGCAGTCCTCCGACGCCCCATTATCGCGGGATTAGCCCGGGCTTGCCGCCCCGATATCGAGCGCGCCTGGGAGGCGTTGCAGGATGCCGCTCGGCCCCGCATTCACGTCTTCCTGGCTACCTCTGACATCCATCTGCAATACAAGCTGCGCATCACCCGCGATCAGTGCCTGGCGCAGGCCCGCGAGGCTGTCGCCTTCGCCAAGTCTGTTTGCGCGGATGTCGAATTCTCGCCCGAAGATGCCACACGTACCGATCCCGATTTTCTCTGTCGCGTGCTCGAAGCTGTGGTCGCTGCTGGAGCCACCACGCTTAACATTCCGGATACTGTGGGCTTTACCATCCCTTCGGAATTCGGCGACCTGATCGCAACCATCCGCCGCCAGGTGAAGGGAGTCGAGAAAGTCACCCTCTCCGCCCATTGCCACAACGATCTCGGCATGGCTGTGGCCAACACCATGGCCGCGATTGCCGCCGGCGCCCGGCAGGTCGAGTGCACCATCAACGGCATTGGCGAACGCGCCGGTAATGCCGCGCTGGAAGAGATTGTCATGGCCATGCGGGTGCGGCGCGACCGCTATCCTTACGAAACGGGCATTGCCGGCGAGCATCTTTTCCGGGCCAGCCAGATGCTGAGCGAAATCACCGGCGTACCGGTGCAGCCCAACAAGGCCGTCACCGGCCGCAACGCCTTTGCTCACGAAGCCGGAATCCATCAGGATGGCGTGCTCAAGAATCCGCTGACTTACGAAATTATGACGCCGCAATCCGTCGGCGTGCCCGACTCGCGGCTGGTGCTCGGCAAACACTCCGGCCGTCACGCCCTGGCCATTCGCTGCGAGCAACTTGGCTATCAATTCGACCGGCGCGCTCTCGACGACATCTATCGCCGCTTCGTCCGCCTTGCCGACAAAATCAAGCATGTCGAAGATCACCACCTGCTGGAGTTGATCCGCGAAACTCACAAACCGGCGGCATCAGCCACGCCGCTGTTTGAGCCCATTTCCGCCGCCGCAACGGCAAACGCTGCCTCGCCCCGCGAGGAACCGCGGCCATTTCCGCCGGCACAGACCACGAACGCTTTCGCTTTGCCGCTGCCCGCTCCCGCCGACCCACACCACGATCAGGAAGATTATCTCTGGGGCGTTTAGGCAAGATTGACAACGCGAAAACGGAGCCTTGGTTGTCCCGCACCCGAGGCCCGCGCCGTGTTCCACTTTCCGTTAGACTGATTCCCGCATGCTTCTCAACCTAACCATCCTCCCCGGAGACGGAATCGGCCCGGAAGTTACCGGGCAGGCAGTCCTGGTCCTCCAGGCGGTTGCCGATGCCTTCGGGCATCAGATTCGCTTTCAGCACAAAACCATCGGCGGAGCCGCGCTGGCCGCGGCGAATGATCCCCTTCCCCGTGACACGATTCAGGCTTGCCTTTCTTCGTCCGCAGTTCTGCTGGGCGCTGTCGGAACTCCGGCTTTCGATCACTACCCCAATCACCTTCGTCCCGAAGCCGGATTGCTGCGCCTGCGCCGCGAATTGGGCGCCTACGCCAACTTGCGCCCGGCTGTCGCTTTTCCCCCACTTGAAGATTGTTCTCCGCTGCGCGCCGATCTGGTTCGCGGCACCGACATCATGATCGTGCGCGAGCTTCTGGGAGGGCTTTACTTCGGCGAGCCGCGCTCCATCCAGGGCGCGCCCGGCTCTCGCGTCGCTCTCAACACGATGACCTATGCTGAGCCAGCCATCGAGCGCATCGCTCGCACCGCCTTTGAGCTGGCCGCCAAGCGGCGAAAAAAAGTTCTCTCCGTCGACAAAGCCAATGTTCTCGAGTGTTCACGACTGTGGCGCGAGGTCGTCATCCACTGCGCGAAAGATTTTCCTGATGTGCACCTATCCCACATGTATGTGGATTCGGCTGCCATGTCACTGGTGCAGCGGCCGAAGGACTTCGACGTAGTGCTCACGGAAAATATGTTTGGCGACATTCTTTCCGATCAAGCCGGCGGCGTGGTGGGATCCCTCGGCCTGTTGGCCTCAGCCAGCATCGGCGGCCCCGTGGGATTGTATGAACCTGTACACGGTTCAGCCCCGGACATTGCCGGCAAGGGAATCGCGAATCCTTTGGGCGCAATCCTTTCCGTTGCCCTGATGCTGCGCCACTCTTTTCAACTGGAGAGCGAAGCGGCGGGCGTAGAGAAAGCCGTCAATGCCGTGCTGGGACAAGGTTGTCGAACCACGGACCTGATTCAGGCTGCATCGACTCCTCTCTCGACGGCAGAAATGGGCCAACGGGTTGTGGAAGCAGTGAAGGCCTCGGCTGCGGAACCGAAACAACAATCGGCCTGACGTAGATTTTGTGGCAGGCGAGGATTTGTTGCAGGCGAAGGTAATCTCAGATTCTCGGCGCGGGCTTGCCAGGCAGGGTCTTCACTGGCTGCGAACCCACCCCGGAACCTCCGTCGTACTTCCCCGTCAGGTCATACCAGCGGATGTTCAACATCTCCTGAAACATGCGCGCGCCATCCCGCACCGGATGAATTCTAGTTTCTCCGCTATGCCCCCAATGCACGGGAACTTCCTGCACCCGGAAACCAAACTTGCGGGCCAGGAAAAGAATTTCCGGATCGAAGCCCCAGCGCTCGATGCGCTGCAGCGGCAGAATGGTTTGCGCGGCGTGGCGAGTGAAAGCCTTGAATCCGCATTGCGTGTCTGCAAACCTCAGGCCCAGAATCAACCGCAGTAGCACATTGAAGACGCGTCCAAAAATTTGCCGGAGCACCGACTGCCGCTGCGTCTGCAATTCCGCGCGCAACCAGCGCGAACCGATGGCAATGTCGGCGCCGTTGTGAAGCGCAGCCAATAACTTCGGCATCTCTTCGATGGGCGACGATAGATCCGCATCACTGAACACCACCACCTCGCCGCGCGCCGCCAGCATGCCCCGGCGCACACTGTAACCCTTGCCCCGGTTCCCGGGGTTCTCCACCAATCGCACCATTGGGTTCTTTTCCGCGAATCGAGTCACAATTCCCGCCGTGTCGTCGCGCGAGCCATCGTTCACCACAATCACTTCCGCATCCCATCGCTGCTGTTGCACGTATGCCAGCACCCTTTCCAGGGTCCGTCCCAGGCGCGTTCCTTCGTTGTAAGCCGGAATGACGATGCTGTAGGTCATGGTTCCCAATCATCGAGCCTTCGAAATCATCTCGTAAATCTGAAATACGCCCCGGCAAAGGCTCGTTGCGCCGGAAAGCTATTTAAGATGTCTTGGCCGAAACCTGTTGCCGCAGGAATGGTTGCGTTATTGTATGTCGCGAGAAGGCCGTTAGGAAGCCCGAAGAAGAAGAAACTGCAGGTAGCCATCGCCATCACGCCACCTTGCGCTGTTGCAGGAGCATGCTGAAAAACTCGTTTACCAGTTCGTTGCTCAACAAGCCCTGGCGCGCCTTCTCCCGCATGGTTTGCGAGGACTGCTCATGCCCTAGCGCCGGTTTGTAGGGCCGCGCCGTCCGCAGTGCGTCGTACACATCCACCACTTGCAAAACCAGCGGCAGCAGCGGGATGTCGCCCGCCTTCAATCCGTCGGGATAGCCCGACCCATCCACGTGCTCGTGATGATGCCGAATGATGGGCAGCACCAGCCGAAGCGACTTCAGAGGCCGGCAAATGTTTTCCCCGGTCACCGGATGCCGCTTCATGATCTCCCACTCCTCTGCTGAGAGATCGCTGCCCTTGTTCAGAATCTCGTCCGGCACCGCGATCTTGCCCAGGTCATGCAGGTAACCGCCGCGCCGTATGGCCACGATCGAATCTTCGTCCAGTCCCAAATGCCGCCCCAGATCCACCCCGTAAGACGCCAAGCGCTCGCAATGCCCTTCGGTATAAGGATCGCGGCTTTCAACGATCAGACCCAGCGTGCACAGCACGGAATCGACCGTCTCCAGTTCGTCGGTGTACTCTTTCACCCGCAGCAGAGATTTCACCCGCGCCGTCAATTCCTCCGCCAGCACCGGCTTGTTGAGGAAGTCGTCCGCGCCCGCTTCAATGCCGCGCACTTTGTCGGAGCTGTCGCTCAACCCCGTAATCAGCACGAATGGAATCAGGCGCGTGGCTGGGTCTCCTTTGAGCTCCCGGCACATTTCGTAGCCTGATTTGCCGGGCATCTTCACATCGGACAGAATCAGATCAGGTAACCGCCGCCGCACCTCGGCCTCGGCTTGTTCCGCACTGGCCGCCGTAACCACGTCGTAGCCGCGCGCAGTCAGCAACTGGCTCATCAGTCCCGCAATCCCGGGATGGTCGTCCACCACCAGAATTCGCGCTGCATGGCGCAGCGGGTATAGGCGCTCCATGTCTAGATCAGACTCCGGTTCTCCTGGCAGAGCTGCCCCGGTCTCGCCCTTCACATCCGAACGAGAATCAGGAGGAAAATTCATTCGCCGAATACTTCCTCAATTTTAGCGCAATCTCAAACCGGCGATGCCCGACCAAGCGGAACGGTGCCGCGAACGATACTGCCCAGAGCTTCCGCTCGTAGTCGGTGTAGGTTCGCATTGTTCCCACTTCGGAATCTATCTGCTCGATTTTTGACTTCTAACCTTGCTCGCGAGCCAGTCCATGCTTAGCCTCAGCCCATGCTCTTGGTGAATCGATTAGAGGAAGAGTGGGGCACAGCCGGCCCTTCGACGAGCCGGGGGGGGCCGCCCTCGGGCTGCCCGGCAGGCGAAAACCCGATATCTTCAGCGCACTCCGCACTCGAGTCGCCCTCTTACTCGCCCTCATTCCGATGCTGGTGCGCATTCTACCCACGCCCGCCGGCGCCGCTTCGAAACCCCACATCATCAGTTTCGAAATGGACCACAGTGCGTGACAAGTACCGACGATGTGCAAAACGAAAACGAGGCACCGGCCATTCCGGTGTTGCATGATGACTTTAACCAGCGAATTTCTAGCCCGCCTCTACGGCCGGCAATTCCTCAACCACGGTCGCTCCCCTCACCTTCGCGCTCGTAACCAGAATCACTGATAGCACGACAATCACGCTGCCCGTCACGATGAAGCGATCCACTCTTTCGTGCAGAACCAACCACCCCAGAAATACCGCGACCACCGGATTCACATACGCATAGGTCGACACCTTGGAGGTCGGCACATGCTCCAGCAACCAGATGTAGGCGGTGTAGCCAATCCACGACCCGCATACCACCAAATAGAGCACCGCACCAATGCCGCGCGGCGTCCATTGAACCCGCGCAAAATCTCCCGCCGCGAGTGCGAACGCGAGGTTTGCCGCGCCCGCCGCCGTCACCTGCCACCCCGTCCCGCTGAACACGTCCATTCCCGACTGCCACCGCTTCGACAGCACCGATCCCAGCGCCCAGGAAAACGATCCGCCGATCAGACTCAGTGATGACCACAACTCGCGGCGCCCCAGAGCCGAAGTCGAGTGCAACTCCGGCCAGAATAATACGACCAGCCCCGCCATCCCCAGCCCCAGCCCGGCCTTGCCTCGCCATGAAATGTGGTGGTGGCCCAGAAGCAACGAGTCCAGCACCAGAAACCACAACGGCGTGATGGCGATGATCAGCGCCGCCAGTCCCGACGGAACCGTGAGCTCGGCCCATGACAGCGTCAGGTTACCTCCCATGAGCAGCAGAATTCCCACCACTGACGACAGCGCAATCTGCTTCGCCGAATACCAGATCCTGCGTCCCGTCGCCGCGCACACCGCCAGCATCACCACTCCGGCAATCGAAAACCGCACACCGCACATGAGCGCCGGAGCTATGCTCTGCACCGCAATATCGATGGCTAGATAGGTCGAGCCCCAAAACAAATACACCAGCCCAAAGGCGAGGATGACCGCGAACCGGCTTGGGCGTGTCGGAGACATGACGTGAAGAATCTCGCAGGGAACCAAAAGATATCAGACGACTTCAGTGCGCAGTGGATTCTAAAGTTTGCGGGGGAGTTCACTCGGGTAACCACGAGAGGCAAGCAGGCGGGGCAACTTACTTCAGCTTTTCGTATTCCTCTTTGGCCTCTTTCAAGATCGACACATCCGGATCCGCGTCCTTCCACATTGCAAAAAAATCCTGATAAGCCAGCCGAGCCTTAGCCGTATCGCCCTGCAACGCAGAAGCACGTCCCAACCCGAGCTTCGCCAGCGGCAGATAAGGCGAAAGCGCCATGGTTCCTTTGTGATCCACAATTTTCTGAAACTCCGCTGCGGCCGGACCGCCCTGCTTGCTCTTGAGATATGCCAGGCCGCGCAAGTATGCGGGGACGCCGGAGGCGATCCATCCAAACTCATAAGGCTCGGCGGAACGCAACTCATCGATGGCTCTTGCCCAATCACCGCGCTGCAAAACTTGTCGCGCCCGGATCTGCGGAAGGCCGACCTTCTGCGCGAAGGTCTCCAGCGGATAGTTCTTGTTCAGGTAGCTAACCATGGCCTCGGCCTTCGCTGCGTCGCCACAGGTAGCAAATGCAGCCCCCGCCAACTCTGATGCCGCCCGGCCCGGCTTCGCCGCCAGCACGGCGGCATCCTGCCGCGCCTCCGCGCACTCACCGAAGTCGGCTTCAATCATGGCTCGACTTCCCAACTCGCCCTGCGCTGCTTCTTCATCTCCCAGGTTCTTTCGCATTTCGATTGACTGCTGCGAGCGTTCGCGCGCCAGCCGCAATTTCCCCGCTTGCGCCGCGATTTGCGCTTGGGTCCCGATAAAGCGAAATTCCCCCGCTTTGCCCTTTGCCCAGTCTAGTTCGCGCTGCCCGTCCGCCGCCCTCCCCGTAGCCAGCGCGATCATGTATGCAGTCCAGTGGATGGTTTCGGATGCTGGAAATCGTGCCTCTGCCTGCTCCGCGACTTGCCGCGCCTCGTCGAATCGGTTCAATCCCGCATAAGCAGAGCTTAGAACGCTATAGCAGTTGTTGGTGTTGGGATCGACCGGCAGGCAGTCTCGCCCTGCTGCGGCCGACTTCTCAAAATCGCCGACTAGCGCGTAACCGACGGCTAAATTGTTATAGGGGATCGAATCGCTTGGATAGGTGCGCCGGTAAAGCTCCAGAGTCTCAATCTCCCGGTCTGACTCACCCGTGACCGTCTCGTAGTAATGCTCCGTGATGTAGAGTTTTTCCCGCTCGCTCACCCGGTCGCGCAGGTCGTACGCCTTGCTGACGTTCTCCTTGGCCCTCTCCAGTTCGCCGCCGTTCGAATAGACTACGCCCATGCGCGCGTAGGCCCACGCGAAATTCGGATCCAACTCCACCGCCCGTTTATAGAAGGGCAACGACTCCCGCTCTCGCCCCTGGTCAAACTCCGCGTTGCCCATGGAAAACGCCTTGAGGGCTTCAAGAGACGAAGTTGTGACTTGCTCAATCGGAGTATCAAACTTTTGCACCGAAGCCAAAGACTCACCCAGCTTGCCGCGTAATTGAGTGGCGGCGCTGCCGAGCGCGCCCAGGACCTGCTCCTTGCTGGCGGCCTCGGCCTGGTCCTGAGCCAGCGAATCTCCGGTCTGGCAATTGATGGCATTCAGCGTGATCACATATTGACTACCCAGGCTGGCAACCGAGCCTGCCAGCATTGCCTTGCTGCCCGCGCGCAGACACAACTCACGAGCCAGATCCGTGCTCAGACGCTCGTCAGGCGACCGCCCCATGAACTTCAGCGTCTGTCTCACTCGCGCTCCGGTCAACACGCGAAGGAACGGCGACTGTTCCAAATCCACTGCCAAGGCCTGCTTCAGAGTGCCGTCAAATACCGGATCGCCCGTGGTGTTAGCGAAGTCGGCGATCACAAGAGTGTCCTGCTGCGTGAGTGCGCGGCCCGATCGAGAGCGGAAGTACAATCCAGCTGCCACCAGTACCACAATTACGAGAACGGCCGGAATCGCAATCTTCAACAGCTTCCGAGGCTGACCAGGCGTTACGTCGCTCCCTGCAAAAGCGTTGCTCAGCTGCGCGGAAGTCGATGAGGAAGCCGCCACAGAGACCGCGGACGATTGCCGCGCAGACGCATGCGTAGCCGGAGCCTGCCCCGCGGCAACCTGCGCGGAAATCCGTTCGCTGGACCGAGAGGCCGGCGCCACCGGTTCCGTCGCCTCCTCGGCGACCTGGACTTGATCGGATGTCGGAACAACCGAGTGTCCGCTTCCCGTATCGCGCTTCAAGCGCTGCAGGTCGGCGCGCATGTCGGCCGCGTGCTGGTACCGCAGGTTGCGGTCCTTCTCAATCGCCTTATTGATCACGTCTTCCAGCTTCGCCGGCAGGTCGGGATTCAGACGCACCGCCGCGACCGGTGCGCGATCCAGAATCGCCTGAAAAATCAGCGCCGAAGTTTCTCCCCGGAACGGCAGCGTTCCCGTGCCCATCTCGTACAACACCACGCCGAAAGAAAAAAGATCGGTGCGCGAATCCAGTTCTTTCCCCTTCGCCTGCTCGGGCGACATGTAGGCCACCGTGCCCAGGGTTGAACCGGGACTGGTCAAATGCTCCTCGACCGCAACATCGGTCGGCGCCGTGACATCGGCGACGTGCGCCGGCGACGAAGCACTGGCTTTCACTTTGGCCAGGCCGAAGTCCAGGATCTTGGCGTGTCCCCGCTTGGTCACGAAAATGTTTGCGGGTTTGATGTCGCGATGCACAATGCCTTCCACGTGCGCCGCGTCCAGAGCATCCGCAATCTCAATCCCCAGATCGAGGATTGTTTCCGAATCCATCGGACGGGAGCCGATGACGTGCTTCAGCGTGACCCCGTCGAGAAATTCCATGACCAGGTACGCCCGCCCGCTCTCCTCGCCAATGTCGTAAATGGTGCAGATGTTCGGATGATTGAGTGCCGAAGCCGCCTTCGCTTCGCGCCGGAATCGTTCCAGCGCTTGTCGATCCTGCGCCAAATCTTCCGGCAGAAACTTGAGCGCCACAAAACGGCCCAGGCGCGTGTCTTCGGCTTTGTAGACTACTCCCATGCCCCCGCCACCAAGCTTCTCGATGATCCGGTAATGCGAAATGGTTTGATCGAGCAAAGCAGTTCATTCCCGCCCCAGGAGTGGAGACATGCTAGGCCGAGTTTGTGCGGATGTCAAAGCGACGCGCGGCCTTCGATCTGCTCGCATTTGTGTCTGTCAAATTGAAGCTCGAGGCTTTGCTGTGCTTCCCGGACCTTGTTCAAGGCGGTGAGGGGTACCTTGATCTCACGGCCGCACAGGCTGCAGACGCCGATGACCGGCACTGCGCCCAGCCATTTCGTCACTCTGAGGTTTCGCTTCTTCTGCTCGTCCATGTTCTGCTCGCTTTGGTGGCAACCAGTTTTCGGGACGCCAATCCCCGCAATCGGCAGGTGTGTTCATGGAGCGCCGACCGCAGAGCCGAAAGGATTGATTCTAGCTCGCCATTCTCCGCCGTCCCGGCCTTTTCCAGCAGTTGGCGGATTCTATCTTCGAGACGGCGTCGGAACACCATAGGCAAATCTTTGCAGATGGCCGTCATGGATTTCAATGAAGCAAACGCCGTACGTGGTCCATTGCGATTCGGTATCCCGGCGAATTCAGGAAAGTGCGGCTTTGTAGTTTACCCGACGGAAAGCGGTTTCAAGTGTGTGTTACGTTTTTCAGCCACACTTGTCGCCCCGCGGAGGTTCGAAAGATGACGCCTTCCACGCCCCTACCCCAATGCTGGATATGCGGCCAGCCTTGCCCATTGGAAGATTGCACGGTCGATGAACAAGGACGCGCTGTGCACGAGCCCTGCTACGTTGCCAGGTTAGAGCGCGAGGCAGTCAAGCCGCCGGGCGCAAAGACCTGATCGTTCGACCATCGCTATCCCGGATTCCTGCGCGCCTTCGGTCAGCCGTGAGTGTTTGGGCAGATATAAGAATCTTGGTCACATCCAAGGCGAAGCACTCTGGTAACCCTAGCCGGGTAACCCCAGCCAGCATGGGGGTTACGCCGCGCCGCCCCGTCGCGTATAATTTCTGTGAAGACGATGTCCACCGATGCTGCGCAACGTTGCCAATCCCGATCAACCGAATTCGCATTTGCCCGAGTGCTGGCTGCGGTGTCTCGTCTGTCCCCGGCGCTATCGAGCCAATTTGCCTTCGCGTCTGCGCCCCAGCCTCTTCGGTAGCGACTAATAAATCCTCCTCTGACTCTCTCAGTTCTGC
>Ga0302325_10010922_pt1 | contig 19609 bp, 27 predicted proteins | sample Palsa_T0_2_FD_201948 | JGI IMG/M metagenome (GOLD analysis project Ga0302325, IMG submission 201948) | Peat permafrost microbial communities from Stordalen Mire near Abisko, Sweden - Palsa_T0_2 | ecosystem: Environmental > Terrestrial > Soil > Palsa > Peat permafrost | place: Sweden: Abisko...
TGAACCCAGCAGTAACCTTTTGCTTCTGTCTCTTTAGAAAACTTCCCTAGAAACGCTTCCCAATCTATTTTCTCGCTCAATTCCTTGGGGGTTTCACTGGATCTGGTGTGGTATATGCTAATTATATCAATGCAATCAACCAATTCGAGGGCCATGGAGTTCGCACCGTACCACCTACAGCAGCAACCGCCGGAATCTTCTGCACATATCCTCAGGCCTTTATGACAAAAGCCAGTCAAGTTTTCAGCGAATTTATTGTGAGTAAGATTTTGATGTTCGTTATTTTTGTGCTGAAGGATGATTCAAATCCAGGAGCTAATGGGAAAGTCTGGTGCGGGAATGCTATTTCGACTTGCACTATTCTTTTTGATTTTTGGCCTGGGTGCTTTTTTTGGGTGATCCAATTTTCCTGGACCATCTTCTAACAGAATATTACAGATGGGGAGACCAGCTACGCAATAAATCTAGCGCGAGACTTCGGTCCTCGCATCATGTCTTACATCGTTGGATATGGTCACGAAGTCTGGAGTGCCGGCGGATACTACTTCTGGATTCCTATGGTGGCTCCGTTCTGCGGCTGCACATTTGGAGCATTCCTCTATGACTTTTTTATTTACACTGGGCCTGAAAGTCCGGTCAACACGCCTTGGCTGGGTTTCAAGAATCTGTTTACAGGTCCTTGGAGAAGTAAGAAGAAGCTAGAGAAATACGAAGTATGAAGTGAATCATATCATACTGCAGGAAATTAAGAAGTCTGTAATGAAGCTGTGCATGAGTATGGGTACGGACTGTACAAATATTTGCAACCGGGAAAGGCGTTTGACTTTCATCTGATGAAGTAATCATCAAGCGGAGGAATTATTGTGAATTTGTTTAGTGGGAAAAGGTCTTCTATCATTCTGGCATTTGTTCAATCAAAAGCATTTCTGAATCTTAAAAATCTTTTCAATTCAGTTAATTCGACTTTGAGGCAATTGCCATCTCTGTCGTGAGTCCATTTTCGTTCCCCATTACTCTTCCGCCCCGACGCGGCAAAACCCCAACTCAACACTCCGGGCCAAGAATCCGGGCAACGTCATCGTAGCTAAGCCAATGAATCCAGGTGAACGTTAAATGCGCATACGACCTTACTGAAATGAGAATCCAGCTATCTAATTTGGCCTTCTGTTCTGATATTTCGGGTTATTTTCCAGTTGGACTAGCCTGTTGTGGATGAATTGGTGTACTATAGACTTTTGGGAATGCAATTATGGGGCTAGGAGTATGTGGAGAAAGCAAGGTATCAACCGGGGAAGAAGAAGCGGATACAGCCAAGTTGCTGAATTCGGGGTCCTGATGGATCTTGGATTTTCTGACGAAATGCAAGGCTCAAGTTAAGATGACGAAGAAGTTGGATAGTCAACACTTTCCAGAGTCGCCGCCTCAAGGGTCGTAGCACACGGCCAATCTTTGATGTCATATTACTACTGAATCTCTTGAATGCTCCAGGCTGTCAAGTTCTTCCGTCACACAATTTCAAGTGCATTTCCATACTCATGCCTCCTTGGATCGACGCTCATATATAGAATATTTCATTTCTTTTGCCAACTTCTCCGTTCCTTCTTTCCTCGTTCTTAAGCAGGGAGACTCACATTCGTTTTGGACGCTCACTCACCAACACGCTTTCGTTTAGTGATTCAAACTCTTCAAGAAGAATATACCCAAGAAACAGACAGGAAGACATTCGTTTTAAAGCTATCAAGATGCGCACTACACCCCCTCCACTTCGCTACCGCCGCGATCGCCCCTGCCCTCGCCAACCAAGGCTGGTGGCCAGCAATAACCAAGCACTGGGCTTCACCGAGACCTCAGACTACGGGTCGACCACCGAATGGGTGCCCCCACCGCCACTAACCTCAACTCCCTGCAGCGAAAGCGAAGAGTCGACCGCCTACAGCGAGACCACGATCACGATCTCCATCACCTCGTACCCGGGCGGCTATCTTGAAACCTCGACTTTTTAATTAGCCATTATTATTCCGACATCGCGCCGCTGAGTTCGAGTTCCGCGCCAGCGTTGAGTTTGACGTTGGCCGCGCCCACCATCAGTTATCCCGCTCCGCTTGTCACGACGACGTATAGTAGTAGCAGTATTGTTACTTATGTTAATAGTAGTGGTGGGGTTGTGAGGGCTATGCCAACGCTGCCACTTACGGCTAATGTTGCTGTGGCTCTTAGTGGGTGAAGCTTCAGCGCGGCTTTGGTGGATGCTGTTGGTGTTTTGTTTGCGATGTTGTAGGTAATGCTGGTGCAAGGGTTAGAGGAGGAAGAAATTTGAGGTATTCATGCTTGCGTTAATGGCTTTTGAAAGGAGCATGCTAGGTTCGAAATTGACACTTGTGTGGGAAATGGTGGCATGGTAGGTTACTTCGTTCTGTTGGGCAATGAGGCGCCACTGGGTCGCCTCCTTTAGTAACGTGGAGGATTTTAATGAAAAACATAGATTAAAATAAAGTCTCTTGACTTAGCTGCAAAGTGAGAAATTGAAGTACTATGTCTGAGAATAATGAAACTCATCAATTAATTTCGGCCACTCTATTTGTCGCTAATTTTGAGATGATGACTGGCTCCCGAAGCATTTTATCTAGGACGAAATCGGACCGGCGAAATTACTTAAGTGAGTATGCAATCTCTCTAGCTTATGACTTGTCTGGAAAACCAAAGTCGACTCCAAAGGCGGGATAGACGTATCGCACGAGCTTCCCCTCTTTTGTTAGCTTCTCCGTGTAGTCGTTCAAAATCTTCATGTCGGATTCGTCCAGCTTGACAATATTCAAGTTCGCCTTTATTCTCTCAGGGGTGATCGACTTGGCAAGCACAGAGTTGCCTCGAGCAACTGCCATACGTCAGTAATATACCCGTAAAAGCAATCTCCTACCCAGCACTCACTGTGATAGCTCAACAAGACGCTCGCAGGTGTAACTCCTTTCTTTTCCGCAACTTCAACAACTGCTGGCTCCTTCATCATTGGACTTCCAGTACTCCCAAGCGGACTGTATGCAGTGACGTGAATGCCCTTCTCGTTGCAGAAATCGACAATCTCTTGCTGTGGCAGAGAAGGATGGTTCTCAATCTGATTGACAGCAGGCACAATCGTTGCTTCGGGCAAAAGCTGCTCGAGGTACCGTAGTGAATAATTAGCGACCCCAATGGCCTTGACCTTCCCAGTAGCCAGCAGTTTCTCCATTGTCTTCCATGTTTGTATGTGTGACTGCTCCGGTACAAGATCGCGCGAACCATCGGGCAGCTTAGGGAATTTTTCGTGGTTTCCTGATTTGTAATCGTTAGTGCATGCACAATATATAGCTGTGGAGGAGGAAGAGTGGGGGGGTATGCGACTTGCCATTCGGATTCATGGCCACTGGCCAATGCATCAGATACAGATCCACATAGTCCAATCCCAGGCTCTTCAGACTCTTATCAAGATTTTCCTCCACTCGGGTGTGATATGTGCACCATAGCTTGGTGGTGATGAAAATGTCTTCCCGCTTGATACCGCTGTCGAATGCTTCCTTGAGGCCTTCCCCAACCTCGTCTTCGTTCCCGTAACAGTAGGCGCAATCAATGTGCGTGTATCCAACCTTTAAGGCGTACGCAACTGCTTTCTTGACTTCTCCTGGGGGGCTTTTGCCAAAATCAGTTAATGCTTTAGTATTATAAAAGACGGTCATACCTTTGCCATGTACCAAAGCCAAGAGCAGGAATGCTCGCGCCGGTGTTCAGCTTGAAATGAGTTACTGCCATGGTCGCAGTTTCGCAGTTTCGCAGTGTTGACAGAGGAGATAGGAAAGGAGGAAAGATACTCCCCTTTATAGGAAGGATGCTTCCTCATATTGCGGTTTGCGCCGGTAAAATGCTTCATTATTACCCGCGTGTGATGCAAGAAAAGCTGGGCAGAATTGGAATTGCCCCACCATCGACGCGGGGTAAATTGCCTGTTTCGAGCAAGATCCTCAGCACGTGACTGCCATTCAATTACAAAAATGGGGGCGGCGGGCCTTCAGGAATCTCTCCCACTGAACCCATCACCTCTTCTGGTTCATGTATGGCCAAGGAAAGGAGGAAGGTCTCAGAGAGTAATACTTATATTTCTTTTCAGTCAACGCAGGAGGTTGGTGTCCTCCTTCGGATAGCAATCCGGCCCAGTTGCTCCTCTTTCCTTCTATACATCAAACCGTGCGGCCTCATCGTTGAGTGTATGGTCTCATGCCAAGATGCGCAGAGGACCAATTGACAAGTGAAACTTGGCCTCTCAAGTCCTTCACCGCGTAAACCAGAATCCACGCGTCCTCAACTCTTCGGCGGCTGGTTGCGACTTGGATCGTCTGCGTGTCACTCGACCGCTATCACTCTGATACAGAATGAGTGGACCTTCTGGGCCGATATTTTCATCAACTATCGACAATTCTTGGAGTCGTGGAGATCAGGTCGACAGGAGGATCTCAGACTCTCGGGCCTTTGAATATATCGGCTCCGCTTCCGCATTGCGTATGAAAACAAGAGAGACGCGGAAAATTCAATCGCCACGCTCAGATCGTGTAGTGTGGTTTGCATGCGCCGCGCTAGCGATTTTCGCTAGTGAGCGATCAGGGGAAGTCCGACATTGTTGAAATTCGTTAGGAATCGGCAGCGGCGATTCTTGTATTATTCTGCCCAAGGGATTGTGGTGAAGTGCTCTTCCGCTAAGGTCAAAATGAGGCTACTCAACTACTTCGAATTGGGATGTGAAGGATCAATTGTGCATGTTCCACGTGACGTGGCCTTGCTCGTGACTGAACTTCGAGGAGCAGGAGTAATTCAAGGTAAGAACTTCAAGGATGATGAACTTAGCCGGGTCAAAACTAAGAGCCTCTGGTTTGACCTTGAACCACGTATCCCATGTACTAGATAGCTGAGTCATACATCTGAATATGTGGAAAAACAAAAGAAAAACTATCAACAAGGTCTTCATGATTAATCCAACATGTCGAACGCATTTAGAGCGCTCGGCGCCCTTACCCTTGGCGCAAGCACCGCTTCAGATATTCTCCTATCCGCTCTACGTGTTTCAGCTCTGCAATTGTACCAATATATCCATCTGGCCGCACAACAGTGATCGCTCCTTTCTTTGCGTTGACCCCAAAAATCTTATATGCATCCTCCAATTCAGTTCCGTTATAGAATCTCATCTCTGAATAAGTTTTGACAATTTCGGGAATATCTGTCCAAACAAAAGTGTTTGATTCGAGGGCATGGAGGACCACAAGTTCGATGATACCAGCCGGGAATTTGGTGATGATACTCGAGATCTGCTTCAAAGAGGTAGCAGATTCGCCAGTGGGGATGAGGAGATCCGTCGATGTGAGACAAAGAATGCGGAAACTTCCTGTGGAGGGAAAGTCTACGATCATCAGCTGTTAGTCTGACACAGACTCCGGAAGGAAGTACTGACCATCTTGGAGGTCTCTTCTAACTCCATCAGCATGACGTTTGACTTTCACATTCAACAGTCTTCGCCCGGCCCTCCAAACGCCACTTAAGTAGTCTGTACCGTCAACAATACCCTCGGAGATCGACTTCTCCACCAGAAGGTTTTCTGGGTATTCAATTCCACATCCACTGGTAAACCCATTCCCAGTGCTGAAAACATCTAGAAATTGCTCATGGGTAAGGCCTTCCTGACCATCTCCTGTGCCGATTTTGCCAGAAAACATGGACGAGAACTCTTTATCGAATGCAATGAGTTCTTGTGCTACTTTGTGACGTTCGGTTTCAAATGTATCGAGGACACTGTCATCAGATAGGCCATGAAGCGAGTACATCAATTTCCATGATAGATTCTGGATAACGGGGGAGTTAGTAATTGCTAGATAAAGAATGTTCCGGGAGAATCAGGACATTGTCTCGGGAAAACAAATCATGAGACTATTTGAAATAGGAAAAAGGTTCTCCCCCAACACCTACCGCCACGTCCATCATAGAGACGTTCATACCCTGCCCAGCCTTAGGACTGTGTGTGTGACATGCTGAAAGGGTTAGTAAAAAGGCTACAGTAGTCGTGGGAAATTACCATCTCCAACAATAAATACTCTATTGACTCCTTTCGAATCCTGCTTTACGAAATGTTCCGATACACGCTGTCCGATTTGGTAGGCGGCCCACCAGTCCACAGCGTCGCTTCTTCTCGGCTTGATATAATATGGCTTAAAGACTTCCTGAGCTTGCGCAAATATACTTTCCATTGTAATCTTCTCCCGTCGGGCTTTTGCTTCGCTCTTGCTGGCTCCTTTGATGCCCTCTTCGGTGGTAATGTCGCTATCCGGCTTTACTTCCTCTTGTACGTGTACATAAAGTCTCGTCAAGTATTCACCAGTCGCTATCCTCTCCCTGGGAATTACCATCACGCTCCCGTTATCGGAATGTATAGCACATCGTCGTCTGATATCTGGGAAATCGGTATCCGCGACAAAATCAACGACTCCCCATATAAAATCAGACGTTTCGCCCTTCAGCTTCAGGTCCATAGATCTTCGCACCAGTGAGTGGGCTCCGTCAGCGCCAACCAAATGCTTGGTACGAATTGTCCGTATGCCCGAGGGAGATTCGATTTCGGCTAGGACCGGGAACACAGGGTCACCAACTTCGTCAATTGAGACTTTGATAAGACGACTCGATCGTTGGACACCGCGCGCAGAGTATCTTCGAAGGTCATCCTCCAATATTCGCTCAATTCGACCTTGGTGGATTGTGACTTCGTGGGGGAATCGCGCGGCGACCGCCACGTCGGGGACAATGGCTGTTCGTTCGATTCCTTGCACATCGCCGTTGGTGTTTCCGTTGGAATCTGAAGCTTGCTTTGGGTTCCAGAACGCAACCTCCCACATTTGGCACCCTTCAGTCAAGATCTCCTCTGCCAACCCCAAGCTCTTGAGCACCTCGAGGGTACGTGGTTGTAAGCCATCAGCCTGGCCAGATTTTAATGCGGTCGGTTTCGAGTCGATGCAGAGAAGGGAGGCGTCGGAAAGGCCGTATCGCGCGAGGAGGACTTCGAGGAAAAGACCAGCCGGGCCTGCCCCAGCTATGACTATTTCATACTTCTCCTCAGAGCCTGTAGGTTCGAATTTCGGAGTGAGGCGCGGCAAGGGGGGAGCGAAAGAGGGAAGAACGCGTAGATCGCGCGAAGAGGTCGAATACTCCTAATACATATTAGTTTCGACTTGCAAAACAATTCTAGGGATGGGCGGACCGTGAAGACTGGCATCTTAGCTTTTCTTATGCTTTGGAATCGGTATGTCGACAGCAGAAAGAAAACAGAGTTAAGTGTGCAAAAAGTGCATCTCCACTTACTGCTTATTCTTACCTTATATATGAATATTCACGCAGCCTCGACCTATTCACAGACGGCCTGGACCCAAGACTACTTCGTCATGAAAATGAAGATGAGCAATGATTATATTCGGCTTACGAGGATATTGGTGGGGAAACGCTAGCAGCAAGCATATCCGCTGCTCCAATGACAGTGAAGCGTGGTGGATTCAGTGCGGGGTGTTCCCCACATATTCCCCTCCTCTCCCATTCACACCAGCTACTCGACGCTAAAAGTTTGCTTACCTGTTGACAAGCCCCTCTGAAGTCACAAAGGAAAGATGGATGTGTCATGTTGACCAGGTCTGGAATGTCGAGGGACCTGGCAGCTCCACCTTAGCCTTTCCGGCACCACGTCCTCCCCGTAAGGTACTAGCTAAGGCGTGGGCTTCCCTATAATCAGATTGGCAAGTGCTACGGACATGAAGCTCTCTTTCGGGGTACCTCCAGCGCGGAAATCAGCCCTCGGGGGGGAGTATATAAAAAGCAGTTTCCTCGACTAAGGTCCTATTTTGTCAAGATGAAGAACTTCGATTCTTTCGGTTCTGACAAGCACGAGGTTTTGTCGTTTCGGGGAAAGAATGGCTATTCAAAATAAGATATTATGACAAGCTGAAAAACTGCTTGAGGCATGCTCGCAGTTGGGCTTCCTCGGCCCACTCACAGTCCAGATTCTCAAATTCTCCAACACAAGCAACCAACGCCTTAGACCGGTTCACTTGCCCTGCTCGGGTCAAGTGATGGGGAGCAGTTTTCACCATACTTGGAGATATTGTTATGAGACACTGGGAGAACCTGTTGGTTGAGTTGGCCTCCATACTTAGAAGAACAGAATTGCTGACAGATAGCCTCAGCGACGGGTGTGATGGGCCTGCCTTTTCTGTCCTACGTGGGCTCTAGGTTGTTAGCTATATCGCTTTGACCTAACACTTCCGTGGCTTGGGATCTAGGTGGGTCCGTTCTCCCCCTTCTAGTATTTCGATCGCTCTCCCTTCCGCTGTTCAAGAATTAGTTCTATCGAGGAGGGAAGCAACATGCCGTTCCGTGCTAGCTCTCTTTGGAAGTCATAATACATGCCAGTTGGCAAAATCGTATCCGCTATTGGGTAGCAGATACTGCCAAGGAGCTCTGTTTCTGTTTCATCTTCGGGATGAGAAATGAATGCCGAAGGATCCCATGAGAACTCCGAATCAAGGGTTGCTGTTTCAGCGCGGCTAGATCACCGGCCCCACCTGAGCATCGGGTAGCACATTTGCTGGCTACCGATACATACACCATGCGCTAGTCCCCACTGCGGGGGACACGCATCACTAGGAATTCCGGGCTCTCGAACCAAGCTATTCTGCGTCGCAACTCTTCTTTCCGTGCCTCACAACACCGCACAACACTATATAATTCTTGCGTTCTAAGTTGCGGCGACTCTGTGGTGGACAAGTCATCCCTGTACAGGATGCCCACGAACCTGGAGAACGGCCCCACCAAGACCGTAGAGTGCTCCATATGCAGCAAGAAGTTTTCCAGAACAGATCACCTGAAACGGCACCAATTGCGACGTAAGACCGCTCAAATGCTCCTCACTCTTGAGTCTCAATGTGTAAGAATTTCTACTGGATTTAAACTGACAACGAAACCAGATTCAGGGGTTAAGCCATACTCCTGCATCTTCTGCGGAGATGCGTTTACGCGAAGGTAATGGTATCTAGATTTCAGTCTGCCAGCCGCAAATCTAAACCTCAAATCTAGCGATAACCTGAGGGATCATTACCCCAGCTGCTCTCAACGAAGAAATCGCCAAATCCCAGAAGCAGCAAGAGGTGGAAGGCGATCTCATGCTTGCGACTCGGTACGTGATGAGTTCATGTTCGTCGATTGGTATTGATGTTAGTGTATTGCAGTGTACTACCATGAAGCTTGGGTGTGACGGCAACAACCCTTGTAAAACATGCCGACACAAGAAGATCGAGTGCAAATTCTCTAGACTTGAATCGAAAGGAATTCCTGCGAAGAATGAACGTAAGTTAAAATTCTCATCACGTGAACTATTGAGACGTCGAAAATTGATCGAAGTAGATTTGACCAAATCAGCAACTGAGAGAGATATATCATCTGACAGAGGGTCTATCAAGTTTCTCTTAAATTCAGGGACGGCAAGTTTCATTGATTGTTTCCGACTGCCATCTTCACATGAAAGACGGAACCTGTTCAATTTTCGCAACACTCAAAGTCAAAGATCTCCTGACTCTTCTTCAACAACTCGGGATGTGTTCGCGAACAGCAGCGAGAATGGAAGCACTCCCAGCACTTTTTCTGGCCCTTTTGAGGACGAGCCAATCGACTGGTCATTATTCGAAGACGAGAATCTGCTCAGATTTCTCAGCAGTCCTTTCAGCGAGGCACAGATGCAATCAGAGGATCTGTTCGCGTCCATGATGCTGGATCCAAGCTTTGCATCGACACCAAACATGCCAGGAGTCCCGCTTCCTGGCGAGTGGGAGCCACCGAGTGAGCAATCTTCTGCCGCAATACAAGCGATCTTCCGAAAGACCATGACCTTGCAGCTCAGTCCTTCGGAACAGGCCGAGGTCTCTCATCATCTGAATTATTTGTTTACTCCTTCTCGAATAAGGAGGCTGGTCAGCCTTTATTTCGAATTTTGGCATCCCCATTGTCCCATGGTTCATCAGGGATCCTTTAGTCTGGACACAGCACCAGTCCCACTGCTCATCGCCGTTGTTGTTGTGGGAGCAATGTATTCGCAGGTGGACAAAGATGTTAGCAACACGAAACTATTGCTTGACCTAGCTGAATTATACGTTTTCTCTCTCGATGATCTGACGGACGAGTTTGAGATCAGGCAAATGCTCAGAGCTCCACACACCATGACACCCGAGTCAATTTCGTTGAGCAACCAAGCTTTTCCGAATTTACAAGCTGCATATTTGATGGTCTGTGTACAGTTCTGGGCTGGAAGCATGGTTTCAAGGAAACGCGCTATAGACACAAAATTTGGTGTGGTACTTAAGGTGATTGTTGATCTCAGCAAACGCTCTCGCGGAAGTACTGATCTAAGACCTAGGTAGCTCGACGGATCGGACTCACGAAGGCTAGACATGAATTGGATGACAGTCTTGACGAGTGTTTATGGATCAAGAAAGAATCCCAGATAAGGCAATGTCCAATCGCCAGTGAATTGTCGAGCATTCCTAGCTAACCATAGGCAGGCTTATGAACATCATAACACTTTTCGACTGTGCTCTTTCCTTCTTTGCCAACTTCCCTTGCCGCCTCACGGTCTCTGAAATGAAATTCGATCTACCATGCGAAGAAAACCTCTTTTCATCGTGCCATCCCTTTACAGAACCCAAGTACACCCCCAGCCGTCATCTTACGACCTACGAGGCATTCCAGAGCCTATTTGGGCAGTTGAAACCTGCGACCATCCCAAATCAGAGGAAGAAGGGGAATCCACTGGGATTAAACCCCATGGATATGTTTATTCTTGTTCATTGTAAGTATTCCCTCGTCTAATAGAAACCAGTTTAGCTGATTACCATAGTACTTTATGTCTATGCGCATACGCACGTAACCCTCTTCGCATCCCCGCTCCCTCGAACACCAGGCGGATCGGGGGTCTCAACCCCAAGCGGGCAATCGGGATCATCATCTGATAGCAATGTCACCCTTATCAGGGCCGCTCTTTCTTGCTGGCGATCTCTTTGGATCACTATTCGCTCAAATATACCCAGTCACGCTTGGGCGAGCTTGGGTTTCTACAGGAACGGCTACAATTACTGGCTCGTGACACAGCTTTTGATCAACAACAAGGGAAGTGTAGACGTAATGATGGGAATGGAAGTTGGATGCGAAGATACCCTGAAACAACTAAAAGCGCTGCTAAGGGATGGTGGGAGTGACACCTAGGGAATCGTGAATCTCTACCTTAAGAAGCCACTTCTTCTGTTCAAACGATCCACAACTTTTCCACCCCCTTTTACAAGTCACTCAAAGCCACATCTCTTCAAATTTCGACCGCTCGAGCACTCGGCCACCTCTTTGAAATGCACGTTCCTTCTGATGACCTCTAGACTAAACCACCTAATATTCCATTTCAAATCCTCCAACTTGCCAAGCACCCTTGACCAGATTTGTGTGGCAGCCTCCAACCGGAATGTGGGGGGGCCTTAAGTGCCCCTGAATTAATATGCAAGGTTTAAGGGAGCGAAAAAAGCCCCCATTCTTTACTCCAATAACAAAGCCTTCAGACGAAGCCAAGTTTTCCAACATATCCATGCTCGGAAAATCTCCCCGCTTCGCATTCCGCATACCGGATGCTGCTGACTCGTGCTGCCGACCCGCGCGCCACTTGCTGGGTTGTGCAGGCGATTTCTCCGCCTGTGGGACAGCCTTGTGGGGCCTTTGCATGGATAACAGGAAGGCTACGGGGTTGGAGATACTTTGATGCGGGGTGTTGTAGATTTATTGTTCCGAAAGCAATTCAACCTGATACTGCCAAATAAACCTGACGATGAGGGAATATAGGATTTCGATTCTATTTTATTTATTTTCAAAGAAATGGGGAGCTCACAGACGCTGACAGGAAAGAGCGTCGTCGTAACAGGTAGCTACTGCACCCCACTTCTCAATTTCCCAATCTTCTTTAACCTTCTTATCTAGGCGGCGCATCAGGCATCGGCCTTGCACTCGTCCGATTCTTCGCCTCCTATGCCTGCAAAATCGCACTGCTCGATATCTCGGAAGCAGCGGCAAAATCGGTCCTCTCATCCCTCCGCACCGAGTTCTCCTCCTCCACTTTCATATTCGAAAAATGCGACGTGTCAAATTGGGAAGAGCAGGAAGCTGCATTCGAGAAGCTTCATAAAGAGGCGGGAAGTATAGATATCGTGTGCGCGAATGCGGGGATTGTGGAAGCAGGGAAATTCTTGGGGATTGATGAGGGGAGGGCCAAAAAACCGAATTTGAAAACGCTGGATATTGATTTGAATGGGACATTATATTGTAAGTCTTTTGTTTCTTCTCTGATATGATAGTGAGGAATGGGAGGCTGATGGGAGATAGCGATTAAGTTAGGAGTTCATTATATGCGGAAAAACAGCGGGAGTAATAAGGGGTTGATTATTTGTACCTCTTCCAATGCAGGACTTTATCCGTTTCCCGTGGGGCCGATGTATGCCATTGCAAAACATGGTGTTGTAGGTGCTGTGAGGTCATTTGCAAAACCTTTGGAGGCGGATGGGATTAGAATTAATGCGCTTTGTCCAAATTGTATAGGTATGGTTCTCTGCTGCCCCCGGCTTCTGAGAATAGCTGCTGACGAGAAAATAACATAGCGACGGGCTTTGCAGACGATAAGTTAATGTCTAGTATGCGTCTTACGCCAATGTCTACCCTTGTGAATGTTGTTCAGCAGTTCTGCACGAATCCTAATCTGAGTGGGGTCACGGCTGAGATTAGTGGGGAGAAAGCTACGTTTAGGGATCCGCCGGACTGGGTTGATGATATTACGAGGGAGAATATCGCGATGTTTTCGAAGTTAGGTTATGCATAAAGACAGATAAACTCCTCAGGTTCTCCAGAATGGAAAACAGTTCTCGCACTTTGTAGGGACTCGAATGCCAGATGTTCAGCACATGAAACATGTTCCAGACGTCTTATGCTTGGTTTTGAGTTAGTCATCTAAGCGGTGCAGTTTTCAGGGGAAGATCGGAAAACCTCTGGCCCCTCGAGCTCCAGAGCCTGCCATTACAAAAGTCAGAACCTTACCACGAAGTCTATCTCCACACTTTAGCGCCATCATGTGTCAGCTTCTTCAACAAAAAAGTCTCAAAGCAAGGAAACTGCCGAAAAAAGATCTCCCCGCAACTACCGACTTAAGTTCCGCCTCGTGTGCTGTACAACCCCGCATTCCGCAGCAAACCCCCGCAATGCCAACTCGGAGTAGCCCCCACACTACACCATTGTCACTTAATCCGTATCTCCTACCAAAGGGCTCTTGCGATAGGCTTTCGTGGCTTCTCTTCCCCGAGTGACAGAGCCGATCCAGATCGGCTTCTCTGCAGCCGCCGAAAACCTCGGCAGCATCCCCGCGACGGCGGAGACTCATCGTGGGGTCCTTTTACAGCTAGTTTGTGCAAAGGTGGCTTGCCCAGCAATTTCATGATTTCTCTTTCTCCCAAGTTCTTGTCTCAGCTTTTTCGCCTCCCCGATCAAGAGGTGGGCCGTGTTTTCAAGCCACTTGTAATCTTATATTTATCTCCTGAGAGCACACCAGTGTACTGAAGATCTCCCCGATCTAAGGTCTAACCAACCACTTCTGACTACCGTCACCGAATTCTTTTGAACTGGTTTTTTATATCAACATTCACCATGGGTCTCGGCGTTCTCGAAGACCACAAACTCGAGCACGTCCCGGGCACAGCTCCATTAAACGAACTCGGTCGAGAAATCTACAACGCCAGTGGAATTGACTCAACGATCCTCAAACATGACCTAACTGGTCAAATCGTTCTCGTTCCACAGCCATCAGACTCGCCCAATGATCCCTATAACTGGCCTCGATGGAAGAAAGAGAGGTTCACAATTGCTTTTGCCTTCAGTTGCGGAGCTGTCGGTGGTATGTGTCTACGACTTCAAATTATAATCACGAGGCTGATAAATTTTGTAGCTGTTGGACCACTTCTAAGCCCTGCTTTCGTAGAACTTGCTGCTGAATTCAACATTTCTCTGTCGGCTTTCATTCAAGGCGTGCAAGGAGGTGTCATCGTTGCGATTGCATTCGGAAGCTTGATCTGGAATGCCTTGGCAGTTAAGTTTGGGAAGCGGCCAGTCTACCTGATCACCACCTTTGGCTTAATGGTGACTTGTTTCTGGAGTGCCGCCGCCAAAACTTTTGGGTCATTGGTCGCTGCTAGGGTTATCCAGGGCTTTTGCATGGGACCTCTTGAGGCTTTGATCCCAGCCTCGATTGCTGACGTTTGGGTAAGTGAGCACTTGATGTTTTTTGAGGATAGAATGACTGATTTCAACAAAGTTCGTACATGAACGTGGATACAGGTCTGCTATTTTCAACTTGGGGGTTTTGGGAGGAATCAATTTGGCAGCACCGATAAGTAAGAGAATGCACTCCTTCAAAAATAAATCTGACTGACTTCTTCCGCAGCTGGCGGCATCATCCAGGCCAGTAGCTATAAGGTCGCGTTCTATGCTATGGGTGGTGCGTTCGGTCTCGCTCTAATCATGATATTTTTCTGGATGCCGGAGACAGCCTACGTGCGAACAGGCGTTCTGAACTTGGATACTGGAAGCAACAATGTAAGCCTAACGCAGCCATCGAAGGAAGCAATACTCAACGCTAACAATCCCAGGTCTTGACAGAACTTACAATGACCCCCAAAATGGACAGTTCTCATCTTGAGGAAGAAGACAAGAATGCCTCTGATCAACCAACTCAACCTCACAATACGCCTGCATCCGACGAAAAGCCTCATTCCTTTACTGAGGATATGCTCCCGTACAGTGGATATGTCAATCACGTCTCCTTCGCCAATACCATATTCCGTCCATTCGTCATGCTCTCCTCTCCTCCAGTGCTCTGGGCAACACTTCTCTTCACAACCTGTATCTCATGGCTCGTCGGCATCTCCATCACACTTTCGCAGATCTTCTCAGCACCACCGTATAGCCTCTCAGTCACAGCAGTTGGGCTAACAAACCTCTCTTCATTCGTTGCATCCCTTCTTGGAACTGCACTCGCAGGCCCATTGATCGATGGTGTGGTGCGGCGGATGTCACTGAGAAATGGCGGAACATTTGGTAAGTTTTCACACATCGCCAGCATCAACACGTCTAACACAAGAGCAATAGAACCCGAATTCCGCCTCCCAATCATGATATCCTACCTCCTTTTCACCGCCACCGGGTTCTTCGCATGGGGCCAAGCCTCCTACGCTCTCTCCCCCTGGGAAGTCCCCGTGATCGTCGGGCTCGGCCTCATAAACTTTGGCATTCAACTTGGAACCACAGGCATCGTATCCTACGTCGTAGACTGCCATCGTGAAAAAGCAAGCGAAGCCTTCGCTATCATGAACTTCATCAAGAACTTGTTTGCTTTTGGTCTCACAAATTATTTGAATAATTGGCTGGCGACGCAGGGCACGAGGAATGTTTTCTTTACGATTGGTGGGATAACGACTGGGGTTAGTCTTTTTACGATTCCGATGTATATTTATGGAAAGAGGGCGAGGAGTTGGGTCTATAGGCATGGGATTTCGGGGAAGTCTTAAATGAGGGATATCGGTCACCACCCCTTTTCTCGCTTAAGAAAAGGGCGGAACTCCTGTCGCTTGTGAGAGTTTTGGTAGAGACAAACTCACTTAGAATATTGGATGCTATGAGGACTACGACTGCAACATTTTTCACATTAATAACGCATCGCTTTTGATCTCTCCACCATTCCATCACACTCCACTGACTATCACATCCCTCCCCAACATCCTTCAAGCTCCCCGAACTCGCCAGTTTTAACGCCTCACAGTCCCTAACCCCGATCTAAGTCTCCCCCCACAGCACTATAGCCCCAATAAAAAGCACCACAAACCCCAGAAGCGCATTATTACCCCTCAAAGCCGTCCCCTCACTTCCTCTCCCTCTTCCGCCATGAACGCCCGAAGTAATCCCGGAATCGCCATCATCGCCGCCGTGTGCTCCTCCATCTCCATGCGCTCCCCCGACGGCGTCGTGCTCCGTACCATTCATATCAAGTACCGAGGGTGTGCTAACACTTGATAAAGTCGCTAGAGTTGTGGTTGGAAGGTTTGACAGCGCCGTTGCCGTGATTGCCAGATTGAATACGAGGACTGGGATTGTGAACTTCATGGTTTCTGTGGCTCTTCGAGTGATAAAGATAGATTTGGAGAATTGATATGGAATATCTCAGGGGTTAGATCCTGCAAGCCTTTTGAGGACTTATAATTTTGGAGGTGGAGTGGACTCTGTGAGGGCGACTTAAATACCCTGGTTTAGTGAATCACACCTCAATCGCAAAGGCCATCCACAATAAGAAACTTGTTACCAGGAAATTTAAGAATGGTAAGCAAACATGATTAACTTCAATGAACTTTATGTTGTGAATAAATAGCTCTATTTTCTAGATCACCACCGCTCCTGTGCCATGTATTGGTGCAGATGTAAACTTTAGGGGGAAAGTTGGTGATTGAGAAGAATAATGACAAAGTCAAGAGTCATGACATACGTGATCTTTCCGAATTTTCTATTACTTCTTTACTGAAAGTCTATCTGGTGATGTTGCAGATCAAGTTTAATTATGCTTTCACAAATTAAAACTCTCTTCTTGGAGTATCGACTTGCAAGAGCCTAACGCAATGCGTAGTTCATTTCCTCAATGCAACGTGATGGTACAGTACAAATCTCATGACGAATTTTCCCCACAGCTTAAACGCCATACCAAGCATTCCAAAACTAAAATTCTGAAGCAAAGCAAAGCGTGACATTTCCCAACAGCTTAAGTCCCTCCCCTAGCACCTCACCGCAATGTGTTAAATTTCTGGTCCATTCCCCTCCCCGCACTCTGCATCTTTGTCAATTCCCTTGCCTTTGTGATAGCCTTTGAACCTCGAGACTCCAAACACAATGAGCACGGTAGTTTCAATGGCGATGACCACCCACAAACCCGTGAACATAGCGTTACTGATTGGTTGAGTGCCGCTGAAAAATGAGGGGCTGGGGGTCGAGCCGGCGCTGGAAGCATCGATGGAAGATTTGGATATAAGTTTCCAGGATGGATGGGCAGAAGTCGGAGTCGAGAGAGCAGATCGTGTGGACTCGATGCCTCGAGTATTGTCACCGGCAAGGGGCGCCGGGGCGGCGTAGATGCATGCCGCGAGGGTGAAGAGGAAGAAGAGCAACGTGGCCTTCATTGTGCTGGTGCCTTGGTTTGAGTTTTGCGAAGATATTTTGTATGGGAGCTCAATATCTTGAAGTTGGAGATGTGTTGGATTTGATGTAAGTTAAGAAAAGAACATAGCTTGAGGAGTATTTATTGACCCAGAAGCTGGGCACTAGTGTGTTGTACATTCCCCACATGCCCAAATACAGTGATTAAAAAAAGGCAATTGCCCTAGTGTGAGCAAATCACTTCCATAAATATTGGGACGAGAATCACTCTTTGTGACGGGTTTGAGGTAGGGATGCAGCAGAAGAGGTGGTTGCAGATTGAGCAGTGCCGATTGTGGAAGCGAGGAAGATGGCATTGATAAGTGGGAATTTCAAACTGCAATTTTGTCGTCGGGATCGGTGACTTTAATTTCCTAGATTTCAATTGCAGTGTTGCTGTGCGCAGACCCAAATATTAACAGCGTTTGATTTTTTGAAATTCCTTGAAATGTTCTAAATCAAGAAGTCTCGAAGCTCCCCCATGTACCTTATTATCCCAAAAAATATCGCAGCTTCCTTACAACACATTTTTAAGCTTTACGATTCCACCACCAATGCATCAGCCGTGCCTTCCTTCTTCCCAAAGCGTCTTCTCCAAGCCGCTTTTATGCGATCCCAGAAGAAAATGGCGATAATGACACACAGGACACCAACTCCTGCGGGTATCATCCAACCAAGGAAGACTCCAAGTTGAAGTTTTGACCAGTTGCGTCTCTGAACTTCTCTTGCGTTGATGTGCTTGGTGGAAAGTGTTTGTGTGACTTGGTCGCGGGAGGAGAGCGGGGGTGATGAGGTTGACAAAGGAGAGCCTCTTGCGAGAAGAAGTAGTGAAGATATAGATGTATCTTGAGAAAGCGAAAGGGAGCCGACCGGTGGTGTGGGTGCAGAGAATATGGCGGCGACCAAGAGCCCCAGGATGAGGAGTAGTATTTTGGCTGTCATTGTGGGTTTGAAATTCTCCAGGAAAGTTTTTCTGGATTCGTGGTTAGCAATACTAGGTCCAGCCTTGCAAGAGTATTGCACACTGTCTTCTCAACGATGTGTAACCAGGGAGCAGATGTGCGTCGAATCTGAGGAAGTCCGAGGAAGTCCGTCGTCGAAGTAGAAAGTTGCTAGCTCAAGAAATTCGAAGTCAAGAATATGTTCCTTAAGGAACGGTTTTCAAAGTTAAAAAAAATATTGACTGATATGATCAGCTGATCGTTACGCGTTCCGTTGATTCAAAAATTGGTAGCCAAACAACGTGTCTTAAAGCGAAGGTGACTAACTGAGCAAACTCATTCTTCATTCACTCTAATTTTTGACCTGAGCCTTTATCCCCGAGCTTCTAGTCAGCTAACTCAGCACCTAGTATTAGCCCAAAAGCAAGGACGGCTGTAATGTAACTCATCCAAACTGCAGGTTCCTGAGTTTCTTCGTTCTCTGGACTCCCCTTCTGCTCCGTACGTAACTGGTCCCGTGGACGGTCAGAGAACTTCCGAGCATGTCGGTGAATATGCTTAACCTTTGCTCTCTCTGAGACCATAAAGCTCAAGTTCAGCGTTGTTTCATTCGTGTGAGTTGTGATGTTGGATTCATCATTCGTAGTGGATCCATGCGAGTGGCGGTGACGGTGTCCATGGGCAGTCGCTGAAGCGAAGTTTATAAGCGCGAGGAAAAGGAGACAAAGGAGAAGAGACAGATGCATTATTAAGAATTTCAGGTGCATCAGTGGTCTGAATAGTCTTTTGGAGCTCAAGTCTTGCCAGTGCGCTTGCAGCGTTCAAAGTCTTGAGCATGTGGGTAAAGGATAAGAGGCTGTATTTATACCGAAAAGGTATTGGGGATTTGAGTGATTATTGGCGGAGCTTCGAGAACATGGAGGAAGTTTTGGAAGCAAATTAATCAGTATTCGCATCTCTTTTGAAAACTAACTCCCGTGAATAAACCCAATCAAGCATGCTGCTTGGATATCCCTGCTTTTCCAGCGTCCGATTCACACCTTGCACGCACAAGCAAGAATTTATGCGCCTACAGAGCTTTTCATCAAACTTTCGCTCAGGGAAGATGAAAAACTTTGGTGCAGTTCCAGCTGTCAGAAATAATGGTATGGTGGCACGTGAATTGCCGCTAGGGCCCGCTAGGTGATCCTGTATATATATGGTGTTTGCACCCTACTTAACTTTATCATCTGTATAAAATATACACTGTACAAACATCACTACAATCCCTCTACAATTGCATCCATTTATACGATTATTCCGCTACCGATTAAGCT
>Ga0302325_10010923_pt1 | contig 19605 bp, 19 predicted proteins | sample Palsa_T0_2_FD_201948 | JGI IMG/M metagenome (GOLD analysis project Ga0302325, IMG submission 201948) | Peat permafrost microbial communities from Stordalen Mire near Abisko, Sweden - Palsa_T0_2 | ecosystem: Environmental > Terrestrial > Soil > Palsa > Peat permafrost | place: Sweden: Abisko...
TCCAGGAGCAGGCCGTGATCACCTTGCGTTCGATACAAACCCGGGGCGCGCCGTAATCGGCAGCCAGCGGATCGTCAGGGTCTCAAAGCGAATACCGTGCCGTACTCTGCCGCTCCCAGGTTGGTGGTCGTCTACCGAAAAGCACTCCATCGAAGCCCGGCGTAAGACCGGCATTCGGAACGCCGCCCCCGCGCGGCAAATCAGCCTCAAGCGCTGAACGGGAGTTCGAGAGAGATCGACCGATACGGCACTTCCGGCCGGACCCGTCCGCGCTCCCCACGATGCAGCCGGACGAAGCCATAATGCTGCATACGGCTTTAACGTCCGGGACAGGTTGGATGCCTTGCGGCCGGTACGCCCGGCCAGCTCCTGAAGCGAATCCGGATGCGTCGCCGCGCTCGTGGCGAGCGGGGCGCGGTTCTTGTTCGACAAGACTGTCTTTGTAAATCTGCAAGGCCTTTTCGTACTTCTCCAGCCTCTTCGGACTGGCCCCGTTATCGTGGGCCATCGGGACCTCGGCTGCCAGCCTTTGCGTTTTTCCTCAATTGAACGAACGCCCCGATAGCGTAAATTGTTGTATGGAAAGCCTCCGCCGGGGCCGAGAACGGTCCGCCGCAAAGCGCGGGCGCCAGACCCGGCTCCTTCTTATCCGTGTGAATCCGTGTTCATCCGTGGCCCAAAACACCAGCGCGCCCTCACCCATCAAGTAGCCAAAACACGCTCTATGCGCAAGCGCGCCACCAAACTTTTCCACAGGTTGTTGTTTTTTCAAGCATTTCGTTGTGGGCATCCACGTGCACAGCGGAGCAGCATCTTCCAAGGAGGCGCTACGCCATGCCCAACGAGACTCTCACCGTAACCGATAACCGGACCGGAAAAACCTACACCCTGCCCTTATATAAGGATGCCATCCGCGCCATCGATCTCCGCCAGATCAAAACCGGCCCCGACGACTTCGGTCTGCTCAGCTACGACCCCGCCTTCCTGAACACGGCCGCCTGCCAAAGCGCCGTCACCTACCTCGATGGCGAGCGCGGAATCCTGCGCTACCGCGGCTATCCCATCGAGCAGCTTGCCGAAAAGTGCACCTTCCTGGAAGTCGCCTACCTGCTCCTGAACGGCGAATTGCCCAGTCCCGGCGAGATCGACGCGTGGAACGGCGACATCACCCGCCACACCATGATCCACGAGAACCTGAAGAAGTTCATGGAAGGCTTCCATTACGACGCCCACCCCATGAGCATGCTCATGAGCACGGTGGCCGCGCTGGCCACGTTTTACCCCGAAGCCCGCAACATCCACGATCCCGAGGTGCGCAAGCTGCAGATCACCCGGCTGATCGGCAAGATGCCTACCCTGACGGCCTATGCCTATCGCCATAGCTTGGGCTTGCCTTACGTTTATCCGGACAACGACCTGGGCTATACCAAGAATTTCATGCACATGCTCTGGAAGCGCACCGAGCCCAAGTTCAGCGCCAACCCGGTGCTGGCCCGCGCCCTGGAAGTGCTGTTCATCCTGCATGCCGACCACGAGCAGAATTGCAGCACCAGCAGCATGCGCGCCGTGGGCAGTTCCTTCGCCGACCCCTACGCCACCACCGCGGCAGCCATCGCCGCCCTTTCCGGCCCGCTGCACGGCGGCGCCAACGAAGAGGTGCTCCGCATGCTCGACGAGATCGGCTCCAAGGATCGCGTGCCCGCCTACATCGATCGGATCAAAGCCGGCCACGGCAAGCTGATGGGCTTCGGCCACCGCGTGTACAAGAATTACGATCCGCGCGCCCGCATCATCAAGCAGGTCGCCGAAGAAGTTTTCGAGGTGACCGGCCGCAATCCCAAGCTGGATATCGCCCTGGAACTGGAGCGCATCGCGCTCGAAGACGATTTCTTCGTCAAGCGCAAGCTTTATCCCAATGTGGACTTCTACTCGGGCATCATCTACCAGGCCATGGGATTCGCGCCCTCCGTATTTACCGTCCTGTTCGCCATTCCGCGTACCGTCGGCTGGCTGGCGCAATGGCAGGAGATGCTGCAAGATCCCGAGCAGAAGATCGCCCGGCCGCGCCAGCTTTACACCGGCCATCCTGCGCGTAACGTCGCGGGGATCGAAGCGCTGGCCGCCGCCTGTCAATAGTGGGGCAGGCTCCCAGCCCAATGCCACATACTTTTTGCACCGTAGGGCGGGCAATCTTGCCCGCAGCCGGCGTTCAGCCGGCTCTGGCCGCCTAAAAAGGCGGCTGCGGCCATGATTGGCCGCCCCACGGTGAACTGGGAATCGTGTCTCTGTGAAAAAGTATGTGGCATTGGGCCCCCGGCCGGCCTCTTCGCCTTGAGTCTGCTAACGGCCAGCCTGCGACCCTTGCATGGCGGCCACCCGTTCCTGCATCCGGCGCGTCAAGTGCGGTGTGATGCCGAGCATGCGCTCCACCATCATGAGTTGCGCGCGATGATGCATCTCGTGCTCCTTTGCCCCCATCAGCATCTCGAAGCGGGTCTTGCTGGGCGGCATTGCGCCCTCCGGGAGTTGAACCAGCTCGGCCAGGAAATCTTCCGAGGCGCCTTCCAGTTCCTGCGCGAATCTCTCGCCTTCGCTGCGCAGAAAATCCAGAACCTGGCTCTTGGTACGGGGCGCTTCCACTTCGGCCATCTGCTTCGCCATGAAGGCGAAGAAATCGAAGCCCGCCATTGTGCTGCGATTCTCGACGAAGTGCACCTGTTCATAAAAACGCGGGGCTACTGCGATGTGCGCCAGCGTCTCGGCCACGGAACGCGATTCGGGCGTGATGCGATGGCCGTAGTGCGCCTCGGGGATATCTTCGGCAACCTGAATAGTGTTATCGCGAACAGTGCGAAACGCCGCAGCTAATTCCTTGGGTCCGTAGTAAGTCATGGGATCAGTGTAGCGTGGATCGCCTGACAGACTGAAGGCAGTGCCGCCGCCGTTAGTCTCCCGTAGAAAGTTGCCATGGTGGCCTGACATCCTGCGACCCTGACGTGGCGCACGCTCTGAGCGTGCCGCGACCGCGCTCTTGCGGTCGCCGCGAGCGTAGCCGCGCGTTTAGGCGAGCTTTGCTCAAGCAGCCCACCGTATGAATTGCCGCCGTCCGTTCCATCTGTAAAGCTGTACAGCGCCGTCAAGCTCATCCCGCCCGGCGAAGGGACGTGCGCCATCCATTTTGTTGAGGCTGTACAAGGTCGTGAACTTGCCCCGAGGAGTGATTTTGAAGATTGTCCATAGCCATCGGAGCCGACGGCTGGCAGGACCGATCCGTGATCGGCGCGGCGGCACGGGCCGTCTTCAATGACCCAATACTACCCATAAGTTCCTGGCCTTCGTCGATTATACTTCTTCGAGGTTATGGAACTCCTAGCGTGGCTGATATCGTTGTCCACCGGCCGGAGTGTGCTATTTTCGCATCGTGGTCATGCCCGCCTGGATCAGACCGCCCAGCAGTCTCCTCGTGATTTTGCGGCTGCTGACACTGGTATCGGTGTCCGCATTGGGATGGCTCGGCTGGCGGCTCATATCGCAAGACCGGCTGGTGGAAGCGCAGAGGGCGCGTGAGCGCCTGGATCAGGCGGCCGACCGCATCGCCGCGAATTTCCGCCGGAGCCTGGACACCGGACGTTTGCAAGGGCTGACGCTGACCGTCGCCAAGGACGCCTTCTCCGTGGCGCCGCCTGGCCGGCTGCTCTATTATCCGCACGCCGCGCCGGAACCCGAAGCGCCGGACTCCGGCTTCCGGGAGGGCGAGGCTTACGAATTCCGCGAGGGGCAACCGCTCCAAGCCATCGCCTTCTACGAACGGCTGGCCCAGGCGAACGACGAAGCCGTGCGTGCGGGGGCGCTCCTTCGGCTCGGCCGCGCACTCCGCAAGATCGGACGGAAGGAGCAAAGCCTGGCCGCGTACCAGCGGCTACAGAGCATCGCCGGAGTGCGTGTCGCGGGCGCCCCCGCGGAACTGGTGGCGCGCCACGAAATCTGTGTTCTGCGGGGCCACTCAGACGATGCGGAAATTCTGCTCGCGGGCCTGCGCGAGGCGCGCTGGCACTTGCAGCGCGGGGAGTTCGAATTCTACTGGGACGAAGCCTCCGCATTGGCCGGCCACAGCCAGGAGCCGGATGCCGCGCAGGTTGCTCTGGCCGAAGCCGCCGGAACCGCCGCCGATCTGGCCGCCGGCGCCCACGATCCCGAGCAAGTCGTCCATGCGGCCGGATTTCCGATTCTGCTGGTCTGGCGCGGCCCGCCGGACCACCGCACCGTGCTGCTGGCGCCGGTTGACTCTGTGCTCCGGCAGATCGCCCAGCGCGAAGATGTCTCCTGCGAAGCCCTCGATGGGGACGGCCGAACGCTCGCCGGCCGCAGTGCTGGACAAGGCCGCGCCGTCCTGCGCAGCGCCGCCGAATTTCACCTTCCTTGGACCCTGGCGGTGACGGCGCATCCCGGCGCAGCCGATGCGGCGATGCTGGCCCGCCAGCGATTTCTGCTCACCACGGTCGGCCTGATGATGCTATTCCTGCTGGCCGGCACCTATTTCATCGCACGCGCCATCCGCCGCGAAGCGTACGTTTCCCGCCTGCAATCCGATTTCGTCTCGTCCGTTTCGCACGAATTCCGCTCGCCGCTTACCTCCATGCGGCAGCTTTCCGAACTGCTGGCCGAAGGCCGTGTACCCAGCGAGGAGCGGCGCCAGCTCTACTACGAAACTCTGGTCGGCGAAACGCAGCGTCTGGAGCGCCTGGTGGAAACCCTGCTGCACTTCGGCCGCATGGAAGCCCGCGCGCAGAAGTACAAGTTCGCCGAACTCGACGTCGGTGAACTTGCCGAACACGCCGCCGCCGAATTCGAGCGCGAGCTCGGGCACTCCCGCCAGATCGAGCGCGCCGGCCCGCGCGATTGCCGGATTCGCGCCGATGCCGAGGCCCTGGAAGTGGCCCTGCGCAACCTGTTGGACAACGCCGTGAAGTACTCGCCGCCGGACGCCCACGTGGGTGTCGAGTGGACGCGCACCGGCGCGCAGGTGGCCATCCAGGTGCGCGACCAGGGGGTCGGTGTAGCGGCCGCCGAGCGCAAGTCGATCTTCCGGAAATTCGTGCGCGGCAGCGCGGCGGCTGCCCTGCATGTAAAGGGCACGGGTGTGGGGCTGGCCATGGTGCGCCAGATCGTGACCGCGCACGGCGGCAAGATTCATCTCGAAAGCGAGCCGGGCAGAGGCAGCCGGTTCACGATCCTGCTGCCCGCATCGGATGGCGGAGCAATATGACGCGCATTCTGATTGTGGAAGACGAACCCGCCATCGCCATGGGCCTGGAAGACGATCTGAGGATGGAGGGCTACCACGTGGAGGTGGTCCGCGACGGCCGCATGGCTGCCCGCCGCGGGCGCGATGGCGGCTTCGACCTGATCCTCCTGGATGTCATGTTGCCCGGCAAGGATGGCTTCGAAGTCTGCCGCGAATTGCGCCGCGCCGGCCTGCGCACGCCCATCCTCATGCTCACCGCCAAGGCGCAGGAAGAGCAGAAGGTCATGGGACTGGAACTCGGCGCCGACGATTATGTGACCAAGCCATTCGGCACCCGCGAGCTGCGTGCCCGCATCAAAGCGCTGCTGCGGCGCGCGGGCGGCGTCTCCCCAGACAGTTGCTGCCGCTTCGGCGACGCGGAAGTCGACTTCGGGCGCGGCGAAGTGCGCACCGCCGGCAAGCGCCTGGATCTCACGCCCATCGAGTTCCGCCTGCTCTCCGTGCTGATCCGCGCACGTGGGCGCGTGCTGAACCGCGAGCAGTTGCTGGATGCCGCCTGGGGAGCCGGCGCCTTCGCCTCCGCCCGTATCGTCGACAACCACATCGCCAACCTGCGCCGCAAGATCGAGCCCGATCCGGCGCACCCCCGCTATCTGCGCAACGTGCGCGGCCTCGGTTACCGCTTCGACGGCGAAAACGTCACACAAACGTGACACTTTCCAGGCTGAATCTCCACGCTGCCGCGTTACGGTGTTATAGGGAGACCACCTTGAAAAATTGCGGCCTTACCCACAAGTAAGTCCAGAGGAGGTAAATGTGACGTTCTTCACGAATAGGCAGGGAATGCGGAGTAGCAAAGCTGTGGCTGCCGGTTGTTTTATCAGCCTTTTGTTGACGGCTGCCGGGTCGCGTGCCCTGGCCGGCGACAAAGCGAATTCGTACATACCCGTTGCCGAGGGTTCTACACCCAACGCATCGGTTGCAAGTCGACACTTGGTCCGGCCAGGTATACATGTACGTGGGAGGGCCGTTGCCGGTTGGAACGAATCTGGCTGCGTTCCAATACCTGTTTGATTCCACGGAAGAGGGTAACACCACCGGCTACATTACGCCCCTCTTGTTCGAATCGAAGACAGTCGAAACCTACACCGTCTACACCGTGGTAGGCATCGGTAAAGGTTTCGCGGTCAAGCTCGGCTCGACCCCGCAGGCTATTCCGTTCGATGTGATCGAAGGAGTGAAGGTACCCACCAATAGGAACTTCACGTTCGGCTACATCAATGCCCTGGTCGATGCCAGCGGAACCCCGGTACAATCCAGCTATGGCACTGTCGATATGAACAACCCCGCCGATACGGGCGTAGCCGAAGGCGGTATCGGAACCACAAACGATTGGACGGCTGCCGCGAATCTGGCAACCCCGACACCCCTCGTGGGCCTTGGGACAACCTTCGGCGCTGCCGGCGCAAACGTGGACTACACGTTTGTGGTGGGTTACCGGACGTACTCCGCGCGCGCCATCGGAATAGTACCCGTGCAATAGGAAAGCCGTAAAACGCGCCCGCGGGTCGTCCACAAATCGTAGGAGGAGAGGCCGCTGCTGAAAGCGACCATTGCCATCGCGATGATCCTAACGGCCAGCCTGCCGGCCTCTCCGCCGCCCGCGGAGAACTCCGAACGGATGCTGGAAGCAGCCATCTACCGGGCGCAGGTCTTAGGCGACCTGCCGGGCGCCATAAATCAGTTCGAGTCCATCGTCGCGCGCAGCCCTGGTATGCCCGTGGCCGCCCGGGTTGAACGATGTCTGGCTCCTGGCGCGAACCCGTGAGGGCATAGCAGAACGTGACACAAACGTGACACTTTCCAGGCTGAATCTCCACACTGGCCGGTTACAGTGGTAAGAGGGAGCATTCCGATGATAACGAACAGGAAACATGTTGAGTCTGTTGCCCGTGCTCTGGTTTGCGCAGTGGCGCTGCTGTTGGGCTTGTCCGCCAGCGCGGCGGCGCAGTCCGGCACCTTCAGCAACATCGTCATGAGCTCGGTTCCCACACCCAGAAGTTACCCCGAGGGGATCACTTTGGGACCGGACGGCGCTCTGTGGTTTACGGAATCCGCCGGCAACAAGATCGGCCGGCTAAGTCCCAGCGGGCCGATCGCTGAGTTCGCCCTGCCGACACCGGGTAGCGATCCTGCAGCCATCACCACCGGGCCGGACGGCGCCCTTTGGTTCACCGAATGGATCGGCAACAAGATCGGGCGGATCGCCATTACCGGATCCATCACGGAGTTCCCGCTGCCGACCCCCGATTGCCGCCCCGATGGGATTACGGCCGGGCCGGACGGCGCACTCTGGTTTGCCGAACAGCAAGCCCGCGACAGCAAGATTGGCCGGATCACTGTCAGCGGCGCAATCACCGAGTATCCGGTGCCCACCCCCGATAGCAGTCCCGATTGGATCGCCGTGGGGCCGGATGGCGCTATGTGGTTCACGGAAAATGCGCAGAGCAATATTGGGCGCATCACCACCGCCGGCGTGATCACCGAGTATCCCGTGCCTACGGCCAGCGCCTCTATGGACCAAATCTCGTCTGGGCCGGACGGCGCCTTGTGGTTCACCGAAAATGCGGGTAACAAGATTGGACGGATCACCATCGCCGGCGCAGTCACCGAGTATCCCCTGCCCACAGCCGGCGCGGCTCCGTACGCCATTACCACCGGCGCGGACGGAGCCCTGTGGTTCACCGAACAGTTCGGCGGCAAGATCGGGCGCATCACCACCGGCGGAATCATCACCGAGTTCCCCGTGGCGTCGGAAAGCGAGCCTTTAGGCATGACGGCGGGGCCGGACAAAGCTCTGTGGTTCGCGCTTTACAACGATAACGACATCGCGCGCGCCCCGGCCTGCGCCCTCGGCTTGAGCGCCAGTTTCGCCGCCAACACCCTCACAACCAATTTCAACTTGGGCATCCCTGAATCGGTCGTCTGGAGCATCGATGCCGGGGATACAGCTCTGCTGACCAAGCCGATTCCAGCAGTGGTGCCGCCGCACGCGGTCGCCCTCCACTTCAACTCCTTTCCAAACGGGGGCAATGTGGTCGTGAAGTCGGCCCTAACCTCCGGTTTGGGAGCGATCCTTTGCTCGGAATGGACGACCGTCAACACCGCGCAATAAATGAAAGATCTCCGTTAAGGAGGAACATGCTTTCTCTAGGATCGCTATCCAAAACGTTCCTGCACGCTCTCGCCGCGATGCTCTTGTTTGCAACCCTGGCCAGCGCCCGGATTGCAGGTCTTTGCAATACCGGCCAAACCCCTAAAACTGTGTCCGGCTGCACTGGCGTGCTCGTCCCGCCAAACCCGGAGGGTGGTGGGCCAAACCGCGATGGCAATTGGGACATACTCTACCAAACTTTGACGTCTCCTCCTCACACGCCCTGTCAACTAAAGGCATTTGTCTCCGCGTGGGTAGACACTCCAGTTCCAGTGTGGCTACCCAACGACACCGCATCGGAATGGATTACGCCGTACGATGGGGAAGGCCCTAACAACCCGGCGGGCTGGTACATCTACCGGACCGCGTTCCCGGTCCCGGCTATGCTGCCCGGCGGCACCGTGCCCACGGGACAGGAATTCCCAGTGAACCCACCCGGCTCGGGCTTCAGTGACTTCCAGCAGTGGTGGCCAGTCAGATTCGCCAACTCGCTTCCCATCGCTCCCGGCGCTTATGCATACTTGTATTTCGTCGTTCTCAATGCGTACGATACTCAGATAGGCGGTCCATCGAACACCGGCTTTCGCGTCGAATTCTTCGATTCTTCGTCCTTCAACTAGACTGGATTAGATTGCCGCTGAGAACGCCAATCGCCATCGCTATCATTCTGACGGCGCGTCTGCCGGCCTCCCCGCCGCCCGCGGAAAGCCCCGAGAAGATGCTGCAAGCGGCCATCTATCGCGCGAAAGTGTTGGGAGACCTGCCGGGCGCCATACAGCAGTTCGAGTCCATCGCCGCGCGTTACGCGGGCAAGCCCGTAGCCGCGCGGGCCCTGGCGGAGATCGGCCAGGCCGAGGAGCAGTTGGGCCACACGGGCCGCGCCCGCGACGCCTACATGCACGTGGTGCGCGAGTACCCCGGCGAAGCGCGCCTGGTCGCCCAGATGCGCCAAAATCTCGCATCCATCGCCGACGCCACGCTGAAGACCCAAGGAGTGATCTGGGCCAGCCCGCACGTCTCTGTTTCTCCCCCCGGCCGTTGCTGCATGGGCATGGCCTACGATGCCGCCACGCACTCCACGCTGTTCTTTGGCGGCTTCACTCCTTACGTATGGTTTGGCGATACCTGGGTCTGGCGGAACGGCTGGTCCCATCTGGCCCCGGCCGCTTCTCCATCCGCCCGCCAGGGTCCTGGATTAGTCTACGATGCGGCGGCGGGGAACGTTGTGCTCTTTGGAGGGAAAGACAGTGCCGGAACGTCTCTCAACGACACCTGGACCTGGGACGGAACCACCTGGACGCGCCAGTTTCCGCGCACATCTCCACCCGGCCGCGACTTCGATACGCAGGGGATGGTATACGACGCCGCCGCCCGCACCGTCGTGTTCTTTGGCGGTACCAACAGCCGCAATAATGCTCTTGGCGACACCTGGACGTGGGACGGCATAGCCAAGAACTGGACCCAGAAGTTTCCCGCATCCCGGCCCTCCCCGCGGCGGACTACCCTGGCGTACGACGAGGCTAACAAGACGGTCGTCCTTTTTGGCGGTGACACCAACAGCGGCCCCCTTCCGAGCGACGCCTTTTTCGACGACACCTGGACATGGGATGGCACAACCTGGACCCGGCAGTTTCCGGCATCCTCCCCGCCCCCGCGCGGCATGGCTTCCATGGCCTATGACGCCAACCTGGGCCTGGTGGTGATGTTTGGCGGAGTCAATGGACCCGGCGGGCAGTCGAGCGATACCTGGTTGTGGAACGGAACCAACTGGAAGGAGAGCCATCCCACCACCGTACCCGCCGCCCGCTGGGCTGCCGGCATGGACTACGACCCCGTTGCGAATGCTCTGCTGCTTTTCGGGGGATTTGGCACCACTACGCTAAGCGACACGTGGATCTTCATCCGGATTCCGTGACGGGAGCTTGGCCGTTTGGACGCGATTGGCAGGTCGCCGATGTGGCGCAGGCACCCTGCCTGCCGCGACTGCACTCCTGCAGTCGCGCCGGGCCTAGCCCGGCTAACCTGATTCGCGCGGAATAGCCCGCCGCGCAACGATGCTACATTCAAGTTGTGTTCCGCCGCGTCATCTGGATCGTGCTCGACAGCGTGGGCATCGGCGAGATGCCGGACGCCGCCTCCTATGGCGACACGGGCAGTGACACGCTAGGCAACATCGCCCGCCGCCGTCCCATGCGCCTGCCAAACCTGTGCCGCCTGGGACTCGGTAACATCAAGCCGCTCGCAGGGCTGCCGCCCGCCGCCGAGCCCGCCGGAAACTTCGGGCGCTGCGCCCTGGCATCGCCCGGCAAGGACACCACCACCGGCCATTGGGAGATGGCCGGCATTCATCTGGAGAAGCCTTTCCCGCTTTACCCAAACGGTTTCCCGCGCGAAATCATGGACGAATTCGAGCGCCGCATCGCCCGCCGCACGCTGGGCAATAAGGCCGCCTCAGGCACCGAAATTATCGAGGAACTCGGCGCGGAGCACATGCGCACCGGGTCGCCCATCGTCTACACCTCGGCCGACAGCGTCTTCCAGGTGGCCGCGCACGAGGAAGTCATCCCGCTGTGGGAGCTCTACAAGATCTGCGAAACCGCCCGCGAGTTGCTGCGCGGACCCTTCGAAGTCGGGCGCGTAATTGCGCGGCCGTTCACCGGCGCGCCCGCGTCGTTCACCCGCACCCCCAACCGCAAGGATTACGCCGTGCCGCCGCCGCGCGGCATGCTGCTCGATGTGCTCGACGAGCATGGCGTGCCGGTGTACAGCGTCGGCAAAATCTTCGATGTGTTCCTGGGCCGCGGCATCCGCGACTACGCTAAGACCAAAAACAACGCCGACGGCATGGTGCACACGCTCGCAGCCATGCAATCCTGCGATGCCGGTCTGATCTTCGTCAACCTGGTGGATTTCGACCAGCAATACGGGCACCGCAACGATGTGGAAGGGTACGCATCCGCGCTGGAGCAGTTCGACGCCTGGCTGCCGGAGTTGTACGCCCAGGAACGCGACGGCGACCTGGCCATCCTCACCGCCGACCACGGCTGCGACCCCACCACGCCATCCACCGACCATAGCCGCGAGTACGTGCCGCTGCTGGTGAGCGGTCCGCGCGCCCGGCATGGCGTCAACCTGGGGCTGCGGGCGACGCTGTCGGATATCGGCCAGACCGTCGCACAAAATTTCGGCGCGAAAATCGCCCGAGGAACCACCTTCTTACCGGAGATCATATGAGAAAGCCCATCATGGCGGGCAATTGGAAGATGTACAAGACTCCCGCCGAAACCACTTCGTTTTTTGAAAAGTTCTGTCCTCAGGTCGAGAAGACCGAGCATTGCGAAATCGTGATCGCGCCGCCGTACACGAACATCGCCGCGGCCGTCGCCGCCACCCAGGGCACCCGCATCGGCATCGCGGGCCAGGACATGTATTGGGCCAAGGAAGGCGCCTTCACCGGCGAAGTTTCCGGTCCGATGCTGCGGGCGTGCGGCTGCACGCATGTGCTGATCGGGCATAGCGAGCGGCGCCAGTATTTCGAGGAGACCAACGAGACCGTGCTGCGCCGAACCGTAGCCGCGCTGGAGGCCGGCCTCACCCCCATAGTCTGCGTGGGCGAGCATCTGCGAGATCGCGAATCGGGTGAAACCGAGGCCGTGCTCGCGCTGCAGTTCCGGGGCGGCATCGCGCTGCTCAGCCCCGCGCAGTTTGCCGGCATCGTGATGGCGTATGAGCCGGTGTGGGCCATTGGCACAGGCAAAACCGCGACACCCGAAATCGCCGCCGATGCGCACCGTGTGTTGCGTGCGCAGGTCCGCGGGCATTACGGGCCGGCCGCCGCCGACGCCATCCGCATTTTGTATGGCGGCAGCGTCAAGCCCGACAACGTGCGCAGCCTGATGGCCCATCCGGAAATCGACGGCGTGCTGGTGGGCGGCGCCAGTTTGGACCCCAATTCTTTCGCCGGCATCGTGAATTTCTAAGGCGCGCCCGCAGGCTCCTGGCCCCCCGGTTTCAGCTTGGCGTTCGATCCGATCGCGATATCGGGTGAACCACTATCTCAAACCGTTTTGCGCAAGGGCGCGTTTAGTTTTATCCGTGTCCATCCGCGTTCCTCTGTGGCCATGTTCTCTCCCCTCAACCGAGTGGCGCTCAACCATCCACTCCTGCTATACTTTGAAAGATTCAGCCGTTCGTAACGATCCAGGAACATCTATGCCCAAGTTGAAGACCCATAAGGGTGCGTCCAAGCGGTTCAAGAAAACCGGGACCGGCAAGGTGATGCGCAACCACGCCTTCGCCCGGCATATTCTAACCTCGAAGTCGCGCAAGCGCAAAAGAAAGCTGCACAAAGCCGTGGTGGCCGATCCAACCAACCAGCCATCCTTGCGGCGCATGCTCCCCTATTAAGAGAGCAATCGCGTGCGGACGGAGCGCGTGGCACGTGCCCGATCCGCCGCAAACGACCATCGTCGATAAGGAGAACAAACGTGCCCAGAGTTAAACGTGGAACCAAACGCAGGGCGTCGCGCCACAAGACGTTAGAGCGCGCGTCCGGCTTTTTTCTTACCAAGAGCAAGCTGCACCGCGCCGCGCAGGAAGCCGTCGAGAAGGCTCTCAAATACGCTTACGTCGGCCGCAAGAACAAGAAGCGCGAATTCCGTTCGCTGTGGATCGTGCGCATCAACGCGGGTTGCCGGCAAGCCGGTATTTCCTACAGCAAGTTCATGCACGGTCTGAAAGCGGCGGGCGTGGATCTCGACCGCAAAGTGCTGGCCGAAGTCGCCGCCAACGACGCCCCCGGATTCGGGCTGCTGGTGGACAAGGCCAAAGCCGCCCTGGAGGCGGCGCATTGATGAGCCCCGTGGAACAGGAAACCGATTCGCTCCATGCCCTGGAGCAGCGCATCCAACAAGCGGTGCAATTAGTCGCCAGGCTCCGGCAGGAGAAAGACGCGGCCGTGCAGGAAGCCGCCGAGGCGCGCGCCGAATCCGCCCGGCTCTCCGACGAGTTGAAGACCCTGCATGCCGAGCGCAAACAGGTGCGCAGCCGCATCGAAAAGCTGTTGGGGCAAATCGACCAACTTAGCGCCGGCTAAAGCCGTGGCCGCCAACACCCCAGAAAAACGCCCGGTCCGCGTCACTATCCTGAGCCAGTCTTACACGCTGCTCACCGCCGGAGATCCGCGCGAAGTCGAGGAGTTGGCGCGGCACCTGGATGAGTTGATGCTCTCCATCGCCGCTAAGTCTCCCAATGCCGACTCCACTCGCATCGCGGTGTTGGCCAGTTTGCATCTGGCCGACAAGTTGCATACTCTCGAGCAGGAATTGAGCCGACTCAAGGAGCGCGTGGATCGCAAAAGCGAGGAGTTCGCCGGCTTGTTGGAGCAGGTGCTGGAGGGGTAACGGGATGACGCGGAGACACGGGGACGCGCAGACGCGAAGAATCCGGGCCGGTGCCGCGCTGGTGGTGGGTTGCGGCGTGATGTTTGCGGCTACGGATTCCTACCGCGGGCAGATCGAAGAGTGGCAGCGCCAGCGGGAAGCCGCCCTTAAGGCGGATGGCGGCTGGCTCACCGTCACCGGACTCTTTTGGCTGCACGAGGGCGCCAACACTTTTGGCGCAGGTCCGTCCCACGATATTGAATTGCCCGCCGAGCCGGCATTGAAAAGTGGCGGCACATTCGATTTGCACAACGGCAAGGTCGTCATGCGCATGGACGGCCGGACGCGCGACTTGCGGCCGGACACGGGCGGCCAGCCGGATATCGTGACTTTGGGCAGCCTGAGTATGTTTGTCATTGAGCGCGGCGGCCGCTACGGCATCCGGCTCAAGGATCGCAATAGCCGCTTGCGCAAGGAATTCACGGGATTGCACTACTTCCCCGTGAACCCTGCATACCGCATTACGGCGCGCCTGGTGCCCGATCCCAAGAAGATTCCCATCCCCAATATCCTGGGCCAAGTCCAGGATACGCCCAGCCCCGGATACGTTGAGTTTGAGTTGCACGGCCGGAAGCTGCGGCTGACACCCGTCGAGGAAGCGCCAAACGAATTGTCATTCATCTTCCGCGACCTCACGTCCGGCAAAGAAACCTACGGCAGCGGACGATTTCTGGATACGGAATTGGGCAAAGACGGCGAAGTCGTGCTGGACTTCAACAGGGCTTATAATCCGCCCTGCGCCTTCACGCCCTACGCCACCTGCCCGCTGCCGCCAAAAGAAAACCGCCTGCCCGCGCGCATCGAGGCCGGCGAACTCAAGTACGGCTCCCACTGACTTTCTTTTTGCACCGTGGGGCGGGCAATTCTGCCCGCAGGTACGCCGGGCTACGCCCGCCGAACCGCGAGCTTCGCTCGCGGGGGGGCCGGCTGACAGCACAATGCCACTTAGTTTTCGCAAAGATGACATTCTGCATAAATAGTGGGGCGGGCCCTCGGCCTGCGGTGGCCTCCCAGGCCGCCATCTTCTCTTCTGTAGGACTCAATTTCCGGGCGACATGCGGGTCCAGGGGACCCGCGCAGGCCAAGGGCCTGCCCCACTATTTATGCAGAACCATCAACAACTCTAAACTAAGTGGTATTGGGCTGACAGCCGGCTGCGGCCACGATTGGCCGCCCCACGGTGAAAATTGGCACGTCGGCGATCAACGATTCACCAGAAAATGGCCAATCTCCAGAGCCGGGCTACGCCCGGCGCGACCGCAGGAGTGCGGTCGCGGCAGGCAGGAGTGCCTGCGCCACACAAAAGCGGACGGCCTATCCCACTATCGGACACGCGGGCGGCAGGGTTGGCCTCCTGTGCGGCGCTTTAGCGCGGCACGCGGATTGCACACGATACGCAAATGCTCAAGGATATCCAATACGCCGCGCGCATTCTGCGGCGCAGCCCCGGCTTCACCGTCACCGCCGTACTTACGCTGGCGCTGGGGATCGGCGCCAACACCGCCATCTTCAGCGTGGTCAACGCAACGTTGCTGCGTCCCTTGCCCTTTTCGCACCCCGAGCGCATCGTGGCCATCCAGAACCAGTACACAGCCGTGGGCCTGGATTCCTCATCCGCTTCGGTCCCCGATTACATCGACTATCGCAAACAAAGGCATCTCTTCGCGGAAGTGGCGGCCATCGACGCGGACAATTTCAACCTGACGGACGTGGATCGCCCGGAGCGAGTGCTCTGCGGCAAAGCTACGTCCGGATTGTTTGCGGTGCTGGGCATCCAGCCGATCCTGGGCCGTGTGTTCACCTACGAAGAAGACCAGCCGGGCAAAAACCAGGTTGTGCTGTTGACACAAGGCTTGTGGAAGCGGCGCTTCGGCGGAGATCCCGGTGTGATCGGGCGCACTATGCATCTCAACGGCAAGCCGTACACGGTGGTGGGAATTGTACCCTCCGTTCTGCAATGGTTCGCGCCGCTGGATGCCTGGATTCCCACGGGCTTCACGCAGGCAGACATGGCGCCATCCCAGCGCGGCCAACAATACCTCTTCATACTGGCGCGGCTGCAGCCGGATGTTTCACTGCAGCGGGCGCGCACCGGAATGGCCGCATTCGGCCGCACGCTGGCCAAGGCGTTTCCGGATAACTATCCAGCGTCGAGCGGCTGGGCCATCCGCGTGGACTCGCTGAACGAACTCTTGGTGGGCGATGTCCGCAGCGGCTTGATGGTGCTGCTGGCGGCGGTGGGGCTCGTGTTGCTGATCGCCTGCGCCAATGTGGCGAACCTGCTGCTAGCGCGGGCCTCCGGACGCATGCGCGAGCTTTCCATCCGCGCGGCGCTGGGCGCGGCCAAGTGGCGCATTGGCCGGCAACTGTTGACCGAAAGCCTGATGCTGGGAGTGCTGGGCGGTGGCTTGGGCATCCTGTTCGGCAGTTGGGGCGTAAGTCTGCTGGTGAAGAGCGGCCCGCAGGAGCTGCCGCGCCTGGATGAAGTGACGATCGACGGGCGGGTGCTGGCATTCACTGCAGCGATCGCGATTCTCACCGGCATCCTGTTCGGAATGGCGCCGGTGATCCAGGTGGTCACCGGCAACCTTCACGATTTGCTGAAGCTGGGCGCGCGCGGCGCGGCGGGCAGCCTGCGGCGGCATCGAACGCGCAGCGCGCTGGTGATTGTGGAGGTGGCGCTGTCGCTGGTATTGCTGGTGGCCGCGGGCCTATTGCTGCGCAGTTTCGCCAGCCTGCAGAAGGTGGATCCCGGATTCCGCGCGCAGAACGTGCTGACTTTCGGTGTTTCATTGCCAGCGGGCCAGTACGGCACCCAGGCACAGACGTCCGGCTTCTTCCGCGCGGTGCTCGAGCGAGTGGGTACGCTGCCCGGTGTATCAGCCGTGGGCGCCGTGACTCCCCTGCCTTTCAGCGGCAGCAACAGCTCGGGATCGTTCAACATCGAAGGACGGACAGTGCCGCCTGGCGGAACGGCTCCGCACGCCGATCAGCGCACGGTCAGCCCAGGCTATTTCAAAGCCATGGGGATTCCGCTGGTTCGCGGGCGCTTGTTGACGGATGCCGACCGGGAAGGCGCGCCGCCAGTGGTGGCGATCGACGAAGCCCTGGCTCACGAATACTGGAAAGGCAAGGACGCGCTCGGGCAGCATCTGCGGCGCGGCAGCAATAATAACCCGTGGGCTACCGTGGTGGGCATCGTGGGACACGTGCAGCACAGCGCTCTGGATAGCAAACAGCGGAAAGCGACTTTCTACTGGTCGTACTTGCAGCAACCCGCGCAATCGCTCCAGTTTGTGGTGCACACGGCCGGCGATCCCATGTCGCTGGCCAACGCGGTGCAACAAGAGGTGGCGAATCTGGACAAAGAGCTGCCCATCTTCGACGTGAAGACCATTGATCAGCGAGTGGCCGCTTCGCTGGCCAACCGGCGCTTCGCGGCCTGGCTGCTGGCGGTCTTTTCGTTTATCGCCATGCTGCTCGCCGCGGTGGGGCTTTACGGCGTGATGGCGCAGAGCGTTCTGCAACGCAGCCGCGAGATCGGCGTGCGCATGGCGTTGGGGGCGCAGAGCCGCGACGTATTGCGCATGATTCTGCGGCAAGGCGCCATCCTGATTGCGGGCGGACTGATGGCCGGAACAGTGGCTGCGCTGGTATTGACTTCGCTAATGAAGTCGATGCTGTTCGCGGTGAGTCCGGCGGATCCGCTTACATTCACGCTGGTGGCGGTGCTGCTGTCGGCCGTGGCGCTAACGGCGGCCTGGCTGCCGGCGCGGCGCGCCACGCGGGTGGATCCGGTAAACACGCTGCGGTACGAATAGCGCATAACCAAAGAGGACTGGAGCGGTGGCGGCGGCGCCGCGGATAATCGGGAGAATGACGAGGGAATTTCCCGCGCCGTCCATCGGTTTGTTTCTCGGTTTGCAGATCCTCGATGTACTGAGCACTTTGATCGGTCTGCATTTCGGAGCACGAGAGGGCAGCAGCTTCATTGGCCATTTGGTACAAACCGGACCTCTGAACGGCCTGATTATTTCAAAGATTATCGCGGCGGGACTGGCGGCTGTGGCCGTGTTCCTGAACCGCAAGCGCGTGCTGGTGTTCCTCAATTTCTGGTTTGCCGCGGTGGTGGCGTGGAATGCGATCGCAATCGCGGTTGCGTACACCTGGAGATAAGCCGGGCTGCGCCTGCGGCGACCGCAAGAGTGCGGTCGCGGCACGCTGAGAGCGTGCGCCACGTCAGGTCGCAGAATGTCCAAACTCCAGCAGCCGGCTTTCAGCCGGTTCTGCCGCCTAAACAGGCGGCTGCGGCCATGATTGGCCGCCCCACGGTGCGTTTTCGACGCTGCCCTACAATTCAATTCAAATCCACTACCGCGTAGATCCCCAGCTCCGGAATCGTGAACTCCGTGGCGCCGTCTTCGACGGCATAGTCTTGCAACACGGCATCCGGATGGTCGCAGCCGGCCAGTTTGCCCTGCCGATACGAACCTAATACCCGCACGCGCAATCCGCGCACAGTTGTCCCGCCGTAATTCAGCAAATGCACTCGCGCCTTGGGACCCTCGCCCGTCAGCCGGGCCAGCACCACGTTGCTGCCATAAATCCGCAGCAAGCGTTTTTCATCGGTCAGGCGCCGCCGGATGTTCATGGCAAATTCGTACGGATCGGCGCCGGCGTCGTCGGGGCGGACCGTCAAGTCGTACTTCGCATCCGGCGCGGGAATCACATGGAACAGCAAGTTATGGCGGGCCATCAGATTCAAAACCTCGCCCATGGCGTCGGAGCCATCGTCGATCACGCCGATGTTGGCTTTCGCGGGCAGGCGCGGCTGGTCGATCCGGCCGCAGAAGCGCAACATGCGCGCCAACGCCGGCACGTCCTCCGGCGCCGCGAGGATGGCGGCATCCACCCCGTACGCGAACGCCTCCGCGGCGGCCAGCGCCGCAGTGCCAGCCGGAGCATTGTAAAAATACGAACGCGCCGGTTGCCGCTCAAATTGCCACCCATTGGCGTCAATCCAAGGCACGCGCGTGGCGGATGCCACATCCATGCGATATTCCACTTTTGGTGCTGTTGCCTGTGTCGCGTGCGCGCGATCGAACGGAGAAGCCACGAAGCCTTGCTTCCGCCAGGCCATTTCGTTGCCGGCGGGCACATACAGCCGCTCGATGCCGGCTTTGCGCAGCAGGTCCGCGGTACCGGCGGGCTGGTCCCAGAACAGCGTGGGCAGCAGAACGGCGAGGAATGCGAGCGGCATCACACCTCGAGCCGCGTGACTTTGATCTTGTCGAGATCGTACACGCCCAGCCCCAGTTGCCCGGCGTATTCGATGTGTCCCGGCTCGCGCACGAACTGGTTCACATTCGGATTGTTTTCGTGGTCCCCTCCGTGCAGATACTTGGGCGACCGGTCCCACACCGAGACGGCATGCTCGGCCTTGCGCTTGTCGTCGATGATGTCCAGCAGTAACCGGTCGATGGCCACCGGGTCGGTGCCGAACAGCATGCGTTTCGGATAGAAGCGGAATTTCCGGCTGGGCGAAAAAGGCCCGCCATGCCACACGCCGCGCAGCCCGTCCATGATCTGCAGCACCGTCCGCGATCGCAGCGGCTCGACCGCCGCCAGCGTGCCGATGAACGAATAAGTGTTGGTGACCGAGCCGGCGTGCGAACGCGCCACGTTGGAGAAGTTCCCATAGGCGA
>Ga0302325_10010924_pt1 | contig 19602 bp, 19 predicted proteins | sample Palsa_T0_2_FD_201948 | JGI IMG/M metagenome (GOLD analysis project Ga0302325, IMG submission 201948) | Peat permafrost microbial communities from Stordalen Mire near Abisko, Sweden - Palsa_T0_2 | ecosystem: Environmental > Terrestrial > Soil > Palsa > Peat permafrost | place: Sweden: Abisko...
AAACTTCACATGAGGCGCTTGATCGTTCAGAAATGGGTTGAAGCCGGCCTTCTCCACAGGAAAAGGAACGGCCGGATCGATGAAGGATCCTTGCAGTCTTTCTTTTACAGTCACCCTGAGACCTTGAAATGGCCGGCGTTTGATCAAGACACAGCCTTTTGGGTGTCGGAGCTCGTGGAAGCCGAGAGAGCGAGGCTCAACGGTGCTGAAGCGCAGACTCGCGCCATGCCTCAAAACTCGGAAAAGGTGCGGGCGGCTGAAGCTTCCACGCCCGGCGACACTGTTTCCAGTGCGCCCGGATCTGATCCATCCGGGGATCGCGCGTCGCGTAGTAGCCAAGCGCGTGCCGCCAGCCCTCAGCTATAGAAACGTGAAATAGTCTTTCGTCGGTCCACTCGAGAAAGCGAAGCCAGAGGAACTCGGGCTCTCGCGGATGCTCCTTGGCGAAAGCGGATGCGTAATCCAGAAAGCCGGGGCAGCGCTCTCGAAGGATCGCGATCATGGGGTCAGAAACGAATCCCTGTGTCTCGACGGTCAGACGGAGCCAATAGGAAAATGCGCGCCACTCAACGAACTCCGTAATGGTCTGGGCCAGGCGGTCCGGCGCAACTAGTCCGCATTCATCCTCTGCGAGTTGCTTTGATTGTCTCCCCAGGTCGGCCTCAGCCTTCCGGGGTTTGGCAAGATGGTTCATCGCGATGCTCAAAAGCTGGGACGGGCGCTGCTGACTCTGGCTCCGCCACAGCCACCGTTCGCTAGTGGGAGAAGCGGCTTGTCCCGGTTCTCAAGAATACAACATCCGACCGGGATCTGGCGACATTCCGCTCCAATTTCCGCCGCACTCGGGCACCAGCCGCGCCCCGTGCAAATGAGGCGTATATGCCGTTGGCTGATACGCTTCAACGTAGCACCATCGGATCTGCTGATGCAACGGCGCCAAAAGCAGATCCAGCCGACCGATCTGAAAAATGAGAGCCATCGGGGCCGTCGTGCGAGAATTTCGTAAGCGGGCAGGCCACTCTCAAGAGCGCCTCAGCGGCGAGTGCGGCTTCGACCGAACATATATCAGCCGGGTCGAGAGAGGGATCATCAATCCGACGGTCGGCCGGCTCTGGCAGATTGCCGATGCGCTGGACACGCCGCTGAGCCAAGTTGCCAAGCGGATGGAACTCTGGATTGTTAACCAGGAGCGAAGGCCCAAGAAACCGAGTTGATGAATTCTCTCTCTCAAACAGCATCTTGGCCACGAAATTAACTTGACGCCGCGGCTCCGTCCACCAGTTTTATCCAGATCACCGAGCGCGATCCGAAATTAAGATCCAGCCGTGGCACGCGGAGCTGGATCGGGTTCGTGGTTTCAGTCCCCTTCTCGATGGGGACGGTGTTGCTTCTATCCACTTCGAGACGCAGCAATTCCAGATCGAAGTTTCAGTCCCCTTCTCGATGGGGACGGTGTTGCTTCCCCGCTCGATGCGGTAACCCAGACCTTCGGTATCCTGTTTCAGTCCCCTTCTCGATGGGGACGGTGTTGCTTCGCAATACGGGCATCCCGGGTCATGTGCGATCCTTTCCGTTTCAGTCCCCTTCTCGATGGGGACGGTGTTGCTTCGCCGCGCCCTCCAGTTCCAGCAGGCGAATCGAATTATCGGCGTTTCAGTCCCCTTCTCGATGGGGACGGTGTTGCTTCGCAGCAAGGTGGATCAGATGGGGAAGGGCCAATTGATCGTTTCAGTCCCCTTCTCGATGGGGACGGTGTTGCTTCTTGCGTGCAAGCCACCACTCCGCTGCGTGGATCAGGTGTTTCAGTCCCCTTCTCGATGGGGACGGTGTTGCTTCCAGGCCCAGTTGGACGCCAATAACCGCGGTGTTCCGAAGTTTCAGTCCCCTTCTCGATGGGGACGGTGTTGCTTCTATTTGATTCGGAGAAGGATCTTCTCGCCTTCTTGTTTCAGTCCCCTTCTCGATGGGGACGGTGTTGCTTCCCTTCAACGGCACCTTGCTGAACGCCACGCAAGGCTGGAACGTTTCAGTCCCCTTCTCGATGGGGACGGTGTTGCTTCGGCGGGTTGCTTACCGGCACTCCCGTCAATCTGGTGTTTCAGTCCCCTTCTCGATGGGGACGGTGTTGCTTCAACCACGCCCACGAAAGTGGTGGCAGCGTCGGCGGCGGTTTCAGTCCCCTTCTCGATGGGGACGGTGTTGCTTCGTCCACGCAGGAGAAGCGGGCGCGCGGGCCCTTCGGTTTCAGTCCCCTTCTCGATGGGGACGGTGTTGCTTCCTCGAGTGGCGCATCGAACGCGCAGGATATCTATTACCGTTTCAGTCCCCTTCTCGATGGGGACGGTGTTGCTTCGCAGCGCCAGTCCCGTATTAGCGACGAAGGTATTCGCGTTTCAGTCCCCTTCTCGATGGGGACGGTGTTGCTTCCCGGCATCTTGTAGATGCGCAGCGAGCCGGAATCCCCGTTTCAGTCCCCTTCTCGATGGGGACGGTGTTGCTTCTCGTGAGCACCACTTCGATGGTGTCCGGGCAGTTCCTCGTGTTTCAGTCCCCTTCTCGATGGGGACGGTGTTGCTTCTCCCGTTAACCCGACACCGCCAGGAAGCGCGGCGAGTTTCAGTCCCCTTCTCGATGGGGACGGTGTTGCTTCAATTCGACCTCGACCTTAGCCGAATTGATGATGGTCTGTTTCAGTCCCCTTCTCGATGGGGACGGTGTTGCTTCCCTGCCTGCGCAAACTCAGCGTGGCGTTAGAGTGCCATGTTTCAGTCCCCTTCTCGATGGGGACGGTGTTGCTTCCCCGTCGCTTCTGGCGGTCCGTAAATCCCTCGATCAAGGTTTCAGTCCCCTTCTCGATGGGGACGGTGTTGCTTCGAACGCGCGCAACTGGCGCCAGGCGGCATTGCTCAGTTTCAGTCCCCTTCTCGATGGGGACGGTGTTGCTTCGGCTCCAAACGGATCCTGTGGACACGCGCCATGCAATCGGTTTCAGTCCCCTTCTCGATGGGGACGGTGTTGCTTCGCGGGAGCTGGCCCGCGAATGACCAACGGTCTCCATGTTTCAGTCCCCTTCTCGATGGGGACGGTGTTGCTTCCCGGCGCGTTCTCGCCGACCCAGTAGCTGCGGCCGTTTCAGTCCCCTTCTCGATGGGGACGGTGTTGCTTCAACGCCATGCCCAGATAGGGCCGGACCGCCATAGTGGTGTTTCAGTCCCCTTCTCGATGGGGACGGTGTTGCTTCGGTTCGCGTCCACGGTAGCAAAATGACGGAACTTACCGTTTCAGTCCCCTTCTCGATGGGGACGGTGTTGCTTCACTGGAGGATACGCCGCGAGCGATCGCCAGCTTGTGGTTTCAGTCCCCTTCTCGATGGGGACGGTGTTGCTTCTTTCCAAGGTGCTGATTGCCACCAAGGTGGGCTCCTCGTTTCAGTCCCCTTCTCGATGGGGACGGTGTTGCTTCGGTGTGGGATTATTTGACCGACTCGAATGCTTGGTTTTGTTTCAGTCCCCTTCTCGATGGGGACGGTGTTGCTTCCAGGACCGCAACGGGCGGATCGATCACGCCAATGATGTTTCAGTCCCCTTCTCGATGGGGACGGTGTTGCTTCGCCTTCGCGCAGGGAAGCCGGGCGAACGAGTTCTTTATGTTTCAGTCCCCTTCTCGATGGGGACGGTGTTGCTTCAAGAAGCTCGCGAAGCTGCTCGCCAAGGCCGGCAAACAGTTTCAGTCCCCTTCTCGATGGGGACGGTGTTGCTTCATCGACCATCACTTCGATTGCGCTGACGTACTCGTTAAGTTTCAGTCCCCTTCTCGATGGGGACGGTGTTGCTTCCCGGCCACTCGTTTACTGACGATGTGTGCCATCTTCGTTTCAGTCCCCTTCTCGATGGGGACGGTGTTGCTTCCCAGCGTCCGATTGCGGCGCAGTCGGCGGCTCCATGCGTTTCAGTCCCCTTCTCGATGGGGACGGTGTTGCTTCGAGTGTGTCGATCCGCGCGGGGCGGTCGATCTTCCCGTTTCAGTCCCCTTCTCGATGGGGACGGTGTTGCTTCCTCCGCACCCTCTGGGCCATCTACAAACAAGTGAAGTTTCAGTCCCCTTCTCGATGGGGACGGTGTTGCTTCTTCCAACTGTTTTGCGGCCGCGCCGGCACACTTGCCGTTTCAGTCCCCTTCTCGATGGGGACGGTGTTGCTTCGCCCAATCGATCCAGTTGTATTTGATGGAATCGATGTTTCAGTCCCCTTCTCGATGGGGACGGTGTTGCTTCTGGAAAAGCGAGTTCATCGCCTTGGGCCATTTGGTCGTTTCAGTCCCCTTCTCGATGGGGACGGTGTTGCTTCTCAGGCTGTTTCCGCTGGAGCAGATGGGTTACGCTGCCGTTTCAGTCCCCTTCTCGATGGGGACGGTGTTGCTTCCCCGGCGGGTAATGCCGCACCCGGAGTTCCGCAGCTCTGTTTCAGTCCCCTTCTCGATGGGGACGGTGTTGCTTCTGCTCATCGCGTATGGAGAAGGGGACGCGGCCGACAGACGTTTCAGTCCCCTTCTCGATGGGGACGGTGTTGCTTCTCGCGAAACACCATACCCCCACCTCGGACGCCCCTTGTTTCAGTCCCCTTCTCGATGGGGACGGTGTTGCTTCCGACAAGACCGGCATCGCCATGGAGCTGATGGGGCGCACGTTTCAGTCCCCTTCTCGATGGGGACGGTGTTGCTTCCGATTGCCGGAGTTCCATTGCGCAGCACGCTGGCCACCGTTTCAGTCCCCTTCTCGATGGGGACGGTGTTGCTTCGCGGCGGCCGGCACGATAGCCACCCTGGAAGGCGCGGGTTTCAGTCCCCTTCTCGATGGGGACGGTGTTGCTTCCGCCGAGGGGTTCGGTGGCGTTGGCCTGACGCCATGTTTCAGTCCCCTTCTCGATGGGGACGGTGTTGCTTCGCGGATTGGCGACCAATGTAGGTGGAGATGTTAGCGTTTCAGTCCCCTTCTCGATGGGGACGGTGTTGCTTCCTTCGGCAACTGGGTGAGAAAGCCACCAGGACAAATTGGCGTTTCAGTCCCCTTCTCGATGGGGACGGTGTTGCTTCTTGGGAGCTGGTATTGGACGATCCCAGGGTGGTTATGGGTTTCAGTCCCCTTCTCGATGGGGACGGTGTTGCTTCAACCACCCACGGAAACGCATCATACGCCACCTTATGCCGGTGTTTCAGTCCCCTTCTCGATGGGGACGGTGTTGCTTCTTGCAGAAGTTGGGGCCAAAAGTGTCAAATTTTGAGTTTCAGTCCCCTTCTCGATGGGGACGGTGTTGCTTCCATGAGCGCCACGAAGTTCGCCCCGACGCTCGTCCGTTTCAGTCCCCTTCTCGATGGGGACGGTGTTGCTTCCGCTCTAGAACTCTCACATTCTACAGCATTTATAGCAGGGCTTCGAGCCCATTTTCGCGCAGATGAGGTTTCTGCGCCAAAACGCGCTCGATCTGCGAACTCCCTCATCACCACACGTCTCCGCAATAGTTTGCGTACTCGCATTCCTCGCACCGCTTCCTCACGTCTGTAGGCTCCGGCAGCCACCCGGCTGAGATCATTTTCCGCATATCATCCATGGCCTGCCGCACCTCGCCCCGCAGGGTTTCATCAATGGGAACCGGAAACACGCGCCCGTCCGGAATCCGGTAGACGAACCCGCTCTTCACCACTTTACCCGTCTCCGCTTCTACCAGCAAGGAATAGCCCCCGAGCTGGAGCCGGTGGTTCCGTCCGACCTCTCCAGAAGTGAGCTTGAATTCGACGATCGCGGCCTCAGTAGCCATCTCCAACAGTAGATCCAGCTTGCCCGCCAACCCCAGGTCATCGTTCTCCAGCCAAACTCCGAATTTACGAACGGCGCCCTCCAATCCGTACTCTCGTAGCGTCCGCCTCATCTCGAGTTGCTCGACCATGTCTTGCGCCGCTTTGCCTTCTCCCATCTTGTAGGTCTGCTTTCCTACCCCCGGCATTCGCTGCTGGAAATACACGATACGGGGGCAATAAGCCCATTGTTTCAGGTCCGTCACGCGGCGCATCATAGATCTCCCTCGACTCCCAGTACCTTCAAGCGCGGTTTCGGGCGATCGCGCGCCTCGGCTTCGGCCTTCAGCCGATCGGCATCGCGGCGATACTGATCCAGCACCCACATGTCTTTGAGATCCTGCTCGCAAACCGGAATAATACGGATCCGGCCGGACTCGTCACCCAGTTCATTCTGCAGTTTCAGGGCGAGTTCCTGGCGCCGATTTCGATTCAGCTTTCCGAAGAACGCGCTGAACTGAATCCGCTCTAGTCCGTAATCGATGCATACGTCCGCGATGCGCGCGCGGAGCCGATCCTCCTCGATATCGTAGAGGAGCACTACCGACACCTCTGGAGCCCCCTTGCCCTGGAGCAACGGTTTCAGCACGCCAGTATATCGATTCTTGTGCGCCACAGTTCACCATTTGAAGGAGAATGATCGGTACGGTCGCGAGCCCCGCACGGCGCTTGCGGCCAAGCGGGCCTGCATCTGGATAATGGACCGCACCTGATGCTGCTTGCCGCGGTGCTGTTCCTCAGCCACCAGGCGCATCAGCACACGGGAGGCAACATTCTCCTTGGACGCCGCGTCGAGCATTCCCTTTTGAAGCGTCAGTTGTCCGCCTTTGTTGAGCCAAGAGAAGATAGGGCGATCCACAACGGGTTGGCGAAACTCCTCCATCAGATCTAGAACCAGCGACGGTTTGCCGCTCCGGTCTACATGGAGAAAGCCGGCGAACGGTTCGAGTCCGGCGTTCATCACGGCTCCCCAAACGTGTGCGGTCAGAATGCCGTAACCGTAATTCAGGGCGGCGTTAACGGCATCGGTAGCTCCTTGGTGAGACCGGCCTGCAAAGCCTAGCCCGTCCGGGAGCATGTTCCCGATCTGCTTCCAGTAGACGCGCCCGCCAGTGCCTTCCAAGCCCATCAGCGAAGGACGCACTTCGTCGGCAGTGACGCCCTCAACTGCCAACGCGGAACGTCGTAACCGGCGCAAGGTGACGGCGCAGTCTTCGAGTGCAGTCTTCCTTTCTCCGTCCCGGCTCTTTGCGAAGTAGCGGAGCAGCTTTTCCTGATTGTGCAGCTTGCCAGCGACAATCCAACGGCAGAGGTCCGCGCCCCGGTCATTTTGGCATGCGGAGAATTGAGCGCGCCGCGTCTCGACCGTAGCCGTCAGCATGGGCGACGTGACTAACGCCATCGGCTTCCCGCTGGAATTTAGAAATGCGATTCGGATGCCGCGCTCACACAGTTCCTCGATCAGATCCGATGACAGGCTGATTCCCCGCGAGGCAATTACAATCTCCTGGAGCCGCATAAACGGAACCTGCGCGCAGACAGTTTTCCCTTGTTTTACGACAACTCGCTCGCTCTTCTTTCCGATGAATAGCCCAAATCCGGAGACGAACAACTGCGATCCGTTTTCGGTGGCGAGAAGTATGACGCTCCGGTCGTCCGGCAGCACGGCGTCATCCACCGGCGGAAGGGGCAATACCATCTGCTCCGGCACAACATCGACTGCGCCAGTGATCCAGTTGTACTGCCCTTCCGAAGCCGGGGGCTTGCGGAGATCGGAGTCCGGGAGTGAAAACGGTATGGCGGCCATGGGCGTGTTGTCCAACTGTCGACGGATTTCTTGCAAAGCCTTAGCCATGCTAAGGCTGGAGCCCTTCCTTTGTATACTTTGCGTCAACCAGTGGTGGATCGTGCTTCCAATCTATGCGGCCATGGTAGGGCCTTGTGCGGACATTGACCAGGAGTGCATCGGCTTCCAGCCAAAGCTTGTCATTCGAAAGTGCCTGATGGCGCGAGAGCAGGCAGCGCGGCAACACATCCGCGCGCCCCTCCACTTCATCCATAACCTTATCTACCCACGGTTCGCTCCGCCCGGCCATCAGCCGTTGGTTGAATTCAACCAAGTACGGATGATTCAATCGTTCGTCAAAGACAAGTCGCTGTTCCGCCGTGTAGCCGTCCCGGTATACACGATCACAAGCTTCCACCAAATCGTTTTCGCCAATAGGGTTGCGCAACGTTGCGAGTTCCTCGATCGTTCTTTGCACAAGGGCCGAGTCATAGATGGCATACTTGCTGAAGGACTCCCGGAAGACGACAATCGGTGCGGGAGGCCTTATGCCTTTGCGGTTTACTCTCCCCATGCGCTGTACCAGCGCGTCCATGGGGGCAGGTTCAAGGTAGCCGCAATCAAAATCGATATCTAGACTCACCTCGACAACCTGTGTTGCAACTAAGACTTTGGGTAACGTCTTTGTGCTCAGCGTTCTTTCGATTCGGCTGCGATCCTCCATGTTAAAGCGGCTATGGAAGAGGACGATTTCATCAGAAGGCATCTTGGCGATCAAGGCTTGATAGAGATCCTGAGCTGTCCGTACGTGATTGCAAACTACGAGCACGGATTTGCCGTCGAGAGCATCCGCGCAGATAGTTTCTAGCGCAGCCAAGGCGTTTCCGTCCGCTATGCGGAGGTTATGACGCTTTCGCTCGATTACTTCACGGTCCCCTTGGGCCATTGGATCGGGCTCAATAACAGTGCAGGGAATAAGGTCCTGGATAAGGCGTTGTAAAAAGCTTGGAAACGTGGCCGAGCCGAAAAGAATTTTTGCACCAAACCGCTTAGCCAAGAGCCTGGCAGTGCCGAGAGTGAGTCCAGCCAGAGACGGATCGTAGCTGTGAATTTCATCAAACACCACACAAGAACCAGGGAATTCGGTCAACATTTGTTCCCATCCTCGTCCATGGAGAGAATGACGGAGTAGTTGATGAGGGGTGCATACACGGATCGGGTGGTACATCTCATGGGCCAACTTCGCGCGAGCTCCTGCCTCCTTCTGAGCACGAAGGCGGTCGGAAGGATAGTCCTGCAACATTTGCGAATACAGATGGTGAGTTGCCCGGCCGTGAAGCACTCCGATAGATTCTCTCTTGCCTGGAAAGCTATCGCCAAGCCTCGTATGCATGGCGTTGATTGCTGCCGTAAAGGGTAGGACGTAAAACAGACGCCCATTTTCAATTTCATTAACCCCAGCCCAAAGCAAAGCCGCTTCAGTCTTGCCGCTACCAGTTGGCGCGCGGAGAATAGCATTGCCAACGGTGGCCGCGGCTTTCTTTTGAAATGGCCGCGCCCCATGTTTCATTTCAAACTCACGCGCCGCGACCATTGCGGGTAATCGCCGGTGCCCCGAAGCTAGGTGGTCGGCACTGATGAGTAGGCCCCGCAAGCGCGAAGCCTCAAATCGGCGATTGGCTTCGATCTTCTGGCGCTGTCCGTGGGTTTGGGAATCATTTAGCCATCCGGGCGCGAGATTAATTCCACAAACTGGCGCGACGCCCCCGCATTCCATGCGCTCGATATTAGCGCAGACCTCCGACCAGAACGCGTGAACGAGTGGCTCGGACTCCTGCCATTCTCGCAACATGCGTGGCCACCCCTCCGGCAGGTTGTTGAAAAAGCTTATCCCATTCTTGGTTCCAGGGATCTCTTTGTGGTGGAAAAGAACAGCAAAGAGTACTTCTTCTGGCACACCAGACTTCAGGGCAGATGCGAAGCCAGCCGAAAGCACTTCGTGTCGCCAGCCATTCCAATCTTTTTGCGTTCCCGCCAAAACTCTCTGAAAGCCGGGCGAAGCCTTACCGATATCGTGGAGCGCCGCGGCTAGTTCTAACTTACTCCGCAGACTATCGCGGGCTTCCACAGGAAGAGGCAGCCGATCACAGAGTCCGTGAGCCATCTGTACCACCGTAAGCGTATGTGCTAGGAGGGTCTCAGCATGCCCATTCTTGTCTGCGCTTTTTGCAAGAAACGTCATGATGTAAGACGGTGCATGACGACTACGTGATCGGTCCGTTCCGAATCGTCAGGGTGGAATAGATCAAAATCGTTCGAGGACTGAACGGGAGAATCCCTCGGCACGAATTGATAACGTGACAAACGGCCAATTGTGCGGACCCTGCCCGGCCGGTCATTTAGAAAATAGTCCGCCAGCGGCGGCAGAATTTGGCCCCCGGTTTGAAGATTCGGGAACCGTACCAGCGTTGGCCCCAGTTTGCCTTCCGCCACCGGCACCAGTTCGATTTGCCGTACGAAAGAGATCCATCCGATATCCTGGGATCGCCCCAAGCACGGCGCTGTCGCAGGCGCGTAAAAACTCCGCTCGAAATCGAGGTTGGTCAGGTACAAATCAAGGCGAGGATTGACGTGAAATTGGCGCAACGCTAAACCCTGTTCCCGATTGGCAGACAATCGTCCGGACTTGTTGTTCATTTGTAGACGGCGTGTGCGCTCCAGATCTAGAGCCTTGGAAATAGACTCAAATTCAAGTCCAATCCGGGTTTCCTCCGGGCCGACAGGGCGCCCAGCACACGCGCTAAGGTTCCCCAGAACATTCGAAAAAGGCGGAGCAGGCAACGTCAGAATGGTCCCGCTTTTAAGAAATGGGTAAGGATATGCGGCGCTAAGCGCCTCCAGTCGGACGTGGATGCCTTTCATAAGCTTTAGAGGGTTGATGCAATCAGTTCCGCGGCCTCGCGCGGCGTTCTTACAATTACTTCAACTTTGCCGCGCGGAGTCTCATGAACACCTTGCATGCTACGTACCTCTTCTTCGTTTGCAAGATAGGACGAACGAATGCCGATAGCGACGGGCGTGATGATACGGTCCGCGTAATCCGCCAGAACCTCTCGCAAAACCTCTACTTTCAGGCAAAGGCCTCTTTCATGGTCGTCCGCGAAGAGGTGATTGAAGATAGGATTGCCACAGCGGAGGCCTGCGGCAATTATGCATTTGGGCGCGACATCGGTACCGAAAGCGGCTTGCTTCGCGCCACCACGAAGCACGCTAAGTGCCTTCAAGAGCTCGGACGAACGGAGCCTTCGCGATGCCTCTGCGTTAGCCATTTCGAATCCATTCGTAACCTGCGAAACCAACCCCTCGGCGAGGCAGCGCTTAGCGAGCACCTCATCTAGCTCAATGCGGTCGCCTTCGTTGCGGAACAGCCCCACCCGATAGTGATCCAGGCAGAAGATCCCTTGCAGGTGGGTCGTGTAAAATTCCGTGGTGTAGGGAAGTGGAGTCCCCTCCTTCAAATGAACGAATCCTTCGTCGCGTCCTTTCCATCCGTTTTTTCGAACGGAAACCAGCAGAGAGGCTGAAAACGGCGATGACCGCATGAGGGATTTCGTCTTTGCGCCCGGCTTTGCCTTTGCTTCGCTTTCGTCCTCGTCGGTGTCAAGTTCTTCAGATTTTTTCTGTTTGCCTTGGCCTTCCTGGGCGCGCATGTAGCCGAAAAGGTCGTCCTCCGCAAATTCAACGGGATTTAGTTCGCCGGAGATTTTGGACGTGGTTTTCTTTTCGCTCTCCTTTATCGACCGGAGTTCGCTTGCGGGCCAGCCCGTTTCCGCGATGAGCGTGGAGCGAAGCCAACGCTTCCACGCCTGCGAAGACACGTAGGGAACGCGGTTTCGACCATCTTGCAACGTTTTTGGAATGGTTACGTTACGGTCTTCTCCATCACCCAAACCAGCGCCATTTAGAAAGCTGGCGTCGGCGTGAATGACGAATGTTCCTGCAACGTGCGTCGGAATGCTCATGCTACTTGCTCCTTGCTCTCTGTCGACTGGCGGTAAAGGTTGGCCAGCCGCAACCGGATTTGGAAAAGTGCCTCATACGGCATAGCCTTTCCGTTTTCATCACAAACAAATTCATCCCAATCGCCGAGTTCAAACTCTGGATGCAGTTCCGCCATCCTGCAGAAGATTTCACGCAGCCAAGGAGTGCCGACTTTGCCCCGGCTTAGACGATCCAGGAGCCCCTTCACCTTACTTAACCCTCGACTGCGAAAATATTCGCCGGCAATAAGTTCGATTTTCTTGTGAGTGGTTGGCATCGCTGAACTCTCCGGCAGTGGAAGATTTTGAATCTGGGCTTGCGCAAGATAGAAACGGATTAAATCCCATCCCTCTCGTTTGACACGTATTGGGTGGTACTCGCTTGGAAAAAGGAAGTCGTAGTCGCTGAGGCTAAGGTCGTTTGAAATGATTCGGCGGACCGCGTTTTGCGCCGCGAAGGCCTTCTTGAAAGCGTCTGGTTTTTGAAATTCCTTAAGGCGCTTAGGTTCGGCCCCCTCGACAATCAATTTCGTCACGCGTCTCGCCACACCAAGAGCCTTGCCACTCCATCCGCAAATGCGGTTTTGATAGAACTCGTAGAATTCCTGCGACGTTCCCGGCCACTTCTTGAATGCGTGGAGGTTAGAATAATCTCTTTGTTCGCGAATCGCCGTAAAGAACTGCTGCCTTGGATCCTTTGACTGACCGGCAACAAGCCGCCGGATTTCCGTTGAGAATCCTTTCACGCTGGCGTCCCACAGGAAATGAAGCACCCGGTCAGGGATTTCGAGGATTTCGCAATTTGGTTTTGTGCGGGACGCTGCCGTTCCAGAGTTGTCGAAGAGCCAGAGGAACAAGGCAGTACTTGCTGGCAACCGGTAGTCGGCCTTGGCTTGCTGCAACTGTCCAAATCGTTCGAGTAGACTGTTGAGCAGAACGGTCGAACCTTCTCCCTTGCCCAGAATCTCACCATCGCCAGCGTGCATGCGAACCCGATTTAGTTCAACGATATCCGCGGTCAGTTCCTGCATTAACGGCTGGTGGGTGCACTGGTAACAAGCTAAGCGGCCTTGATGAAGAAACAGTCCTAGCGGCAGGTATTGAAGTGCCAGAAGTGCCGTTGCGCTGACGTGAAGGGGGCGCGAAGCTGCAGGTAGGGCTTGGGCATCGTTGCCAAGGCTTCCGGCCAGAGGTACCCAATCTCGCCCGATCCATTTTCGTTCTGGCTCTTTCTGACCAGCTTCCTTGAGAGCTGAGGCGCACATCTCCTGGAAGTTAAACTTCGAGCGAATGCCGGTAAGTTCGCAGGGGACGCCTTCTTTTCCATCGTTTTCGGTGGCGTTGACCAGCCGTTTAACGATCGCCTTGTAGATGACCTCGTTCTTGCCGATCTTTTTATATGCGTGCTGGGTCAGCACTCCATTCGTGCCGAACACCATCGTGAATGACTTGAGCCGCAAGTTATCGCGAGTCAGGGCGCTCCCGTCGCTCACGAGTTTCTTGATATCGGCTAGGGTGAGATCAGCGATCTCTTTTTTCCCTGCCAAATGTGTCATTACAGCGAGGCCGCTGTCGACAAACGGGTTTCCGGAGAACTGGAAGCCGTTCTGCACAAATACCTGCCCTTCAGTTTACACAGCCCCCTTCGCTAAGGGGAAGACTTTCGCGACCCACTATCGCATTCAATAATTTCAGTCCCCTTCGAATCGGGGTTGACGTGCAGAATAGTATCAGCTGGAGACGCCAAGTCGAAATTCCGGTTTTGGAGACCGAGTGCACTGACTTGGCGTCTCGACCTGATGCTAGAGTAGTCCGAAGTGAGATCCAAAGTCAATTACTATCGCATTCAATAAGGATCTTCGTGCTTTTTACCCGCAAACGACCTCGATCTCGCCCTTTCCCCAGACCGTCTGCCGTCCGACTCCTACCCACTTTCCCAATCGCAAATACGGCAAGAACTCGCCCAGATTCCCTTCATACTCGACTTCGCCCACGAACCCGCCCAAGGAATGGCGTTGCCCAGTGCGCGACGACAGCCGGTTCGCCTCCGTTTTCTGCAACTCGTATTGCGTCATTTTGACTGCCGCCGCGCGCTCCCCCATGGCGCGGAAATCAATCTCAAGCGGGCCGACACCGTAAAGCGTCCGAAGCGTGCTGATGCGGTCGCGCAAACGTCCGAACAGAATGCCGAATTCCGGACGCTCCGCGACTTGGTGCCCGCTCTTGAGTTCCGTGGGTGTCACGAATCGAATTCTCACCCGCTGTACCGCGTCGGGTGAATCGCTCAGGTCTAATACGCTTGGCGCACCCAATTCTCGCATTTGGAACCGCTCACCATCATAGATCGGCGCTACTGTCACTCCATCCAAGTTCAATTGATCCACCGCCCCCAACTCGGCGCGCCCCCTTCCGGGCCCGAGACCCTCTCTCGCGAGTTGGGCAAAGGACAACACAAAGTACGCAAGCGCTGGGTTCCGTACATCGAAGATGTGTATGTCGAAGTGGAAAGCCTCACCTTGCCGGACAGTGCTTCCATCAAGGTGGGCGGCCCGGAACACGAAGGGACGCGGCCAGTCTGCTAGACCGCTCGGACCCTCGCCGCGGGCGGCTTGCGGTTCGAACACAAGTGCATATGGGCAAGCGCTATGCACCTCACAAGTCTTTGCCTCCCGGCAGCTCGGCGTGCAGACGAGCTTACGAAAGATGCTGCCGAATGCACCCCGCACGATGTTGCCTGATTTGTACCGCGGGAAATACAGCTCGCCTGCAGCTCGAAACCGAAAGCGAAGTCGATAGAATTCGAATGTCAACGCGGCCAGCATAGCATCGTTTCTTGCTGCCGGGCCTGTTCGTTGCCCTGTGTAGGACCACTTGGTCGCCGGTTGACCCGTCGCGGCCGCGCGGACCCGGATTCGCCACTTCTTTCCTTCACCCACCTGATCGACCTCAGCCTTTATGGGAGATGTTTATGGACCTTCGTGAAGACCCACTTGATTCCGTCATCGAGGAGATCGCAGCGATTCTGGCGACTGGATATCTTCGCTTGTGCAAGGCACGGCGCCTGGCTGAGTCTGCCGTGCCGCCAGCCCATGCGATCGGAGAACGAGTTGACAGTACGCATGGTGCCAATACTTCATAACAAGGAACGCTATGCGAGAAACGAGACCAACGTTGAATGGGGCTCCAGATGAAAAGTGACGTCCAAAGCACGACCACCAGCCAGATCCGGTGCGCCATCTACACGCGCAAGTCCACCGACGAAGGACTCGATCAGGACTTCAATTCCCTAGACGCGCAACGCGAGGCCGCTGAAGCTTTCATCCGCAGCCAACGCGGCGAGGGGCTTGTTGCCTTGCCGGAGCGCTACGACGATGGAGGCTTCAGTGGTGGCAGCCTAGACCGGCCCGCTCTGGAACGGCTCTTGGCCGACATTCGCGGCGGCGCTATCGAGTGCGTAGTCGTCTACAAGGTCGATCGGTTGAGCCGGTCGCTGATCGACTTCGCCCGGATTATCGAGATCTTCGACAAATACAAAGTCAGCTTCGTTTCGGTAACGCAGCAGTTCAATACCACCAATTCCCTCGGCCGGCTCACGCTCAATATCCTGCTATCCTTCGCCCAGTTCGAGAGGGAGATCATCGCTGAGCGAACGCGCGACAAGATTTCGGCGGCAAGGCGCAAGGGCAAATGGATCGGAGGGCGACCGATGTTGGGCTACGACATTGACCCGCGCAGCAGGCGCTTGATCATCAATAGCGACGAGGCTTTCCAGGTACGGATGATGTTCCGACTCTACATCGAGTACAATTCTCTGCTGGCGGGAGTCCGGGAGATGGACCGCCGAGGCTGGCGCACCAAGGAGTGGGTTACAAGGAGAGGTGTGATGGAAGGAGGCAAACCATTCACCAAAGGCCGGCTCTTCCGATTGTTGACGAACCCGATATACGTCGGCAAAATCGATTTCAAGAACGAGACCTATGAAGGGGAACATGACGCAATCGTCAATGCCTCGATATGGGAGGAGACGCAACGCATCCTGCAACGGAATAGCCTTAATGGAGGAGTCGAAGTCCGCAGCACATACAGCGCTCTCCTACAGGGGCTACTGCGTTGTGCTTCCTGCCAGGCCGCAATGACCCGAACTTACGCGACGAAGAATTCGCACCGCTCCCCGCATTACACCTGCGCTGGGGCGCAGCAAAGAGGTCAGGGCAATTGCGACGGCAAACCGGTCGCTGAAAGCTCGATCAAGGCATTTGTCACCCGACAGATTCGCAGAATCGGTTCCGACCCGCGCATCGCGGCGGCCGTCATCGCAAAGGCTAACGAAAATAGGCGAGGCACAGTGGCTGACCTGACTCTTGAGCATCAGGTCGCACAGCGGGAATTGGCGAGGATGGGAACCAAACTACACGAATTGCTTCCAAATGTAGGTTGTGACGAGCAGACAATTTCGGAACAAATGGCGGATCTCCATAAGCGTATCGATCAAACCGAGCGCAGGTCGATGGAGATACTTCGGGAACTCAGGGGTCTCGAAGGCGAATCGGTGGAGGAAGCCGATGTTCGGGTCGTACTCGCTGAATTCGATCCCCTGTGGAAATTACTCAACTCCCACGAGCAGGTGCGAATCGTCTGCGCTCTGATCGAGAGTGTCGTCTACAACGGAAAAACCAACAGGGTGACGGTCGGTTTCCGTTCACCGGCGGTTCGGAGGATGTGCCGAGGACGGGGCAGAAGCACCTAAATCATAGCCCAGCCACAACTTGAGCCGAGTCTGAGTTCGCTGCTCAATGAAAGCTGCGGAAATCCGTCAGCCCCAGAAACGCGCTGACTCGCCTACGGTTAACCTGATCAGCGTGTGTTCTTCTACACTGATAGCTATCCATGCTTCTCACCGTTAAGGACGCTTGCGAATTTCACCCAATGGCTCTCGAGTATTCGATGAGCGAACAGGTAGAAAATCTCTCGGACGTCATCAGTTCAAGCGCACCGCTCGCGCGTGCGTTCTTCGATAAGAATTACATCACCAAAGGCATGGAAACTCTCCTGAGCCAGGGCCTCCAGCGGCTCGGTGGCAAGTCCGATCAGGCCGTCTTTGAACTCAAACAAGCCATGGGCGGCGGCAAAACCCATTCCATGATAGCCCTGGGCTTGCTGGCTCGCGATTCGACCCTCCGGGGTGAAGTCGTCCCGGAGATCGCCCGCGCCTCGGGCTTCGACAACGCCCGAATCGTCGCTGTCAACGGCCGCCTCGGTTTCGAAGAAACGTTCCTTTGGGGGGAAATCGCCAGCCAGCTCGGAAAAGCGGCCGAGTTTTCGAAATTCTGGCGCGATGGAGCCAAAGCGCCTTCCGAAACCGACTGGATCGGCCTGATCGGTGAAGATCCCACTCTCATACTTCTCGACGAACTACCGCCGTATTTCGATTACGCCGTGACTCGTATCGTCGGCAACGGCAACCTCGCGCAGGTGACGACCTACGCCTTGTCGAACCTGCTCTCGGCCTCTCTCAAACTGAAGCGTTGCTGCGTCGTGCTCTCCAATCTTTCCGGCAGCTACGAAGGTGCCACCAGGCAACTGCGGCAGGCGATCAGGAACTTTGAGCAGGAGGCCAACCGGCAGGCCCGCGCCATCACCCCAGTGGAGCTCGCCAGCCAGGAAATCTACGAAATCCTTCGGAAGCGACTTTTCCGCAAGCTTCCCGACAAATCGGTGATCGACTCAGTCGCCTCAGCCTACGCGGCGGCGCTATCCGAGGCTGCCCGCTCGAAGTCCATCGCAAAGAGCGCCGAACAGATCGCCGAAGAAATCCACGGCTCTTATCCGTTCCATCCCTCAGTGAAACATGTTGTCGCGCTCTTCAAGGAAAACGAGAGCTACCGCCAGACCCGCGGCCTCATGCAGTTCGTTTCCAAAATCCTCAAATCGGCCTGGAACCGTCCCAACGTCTATCTCGTAGGCTGCCAACACCTCGACCTGAGGCTCATGGATGTCCGCGAGGAGATAAACAAAATCGGCAACCTGCAGGGCGCCATCGCTCACGATATCGCCTCCGGCACAAACGATGCCGCCGCCGAGCGTGTAGACGCCCACAACAGCAGCGACGCCGCCAGCCAGTGCGCCGCCCTCTTGCTAACCGGATCCCTTTCCGAATCGGTCGATGCCGTGAAAGGCTTCACCAAAACGCAGATGCTCGAATACCTCATTGCGCCCAATAGAACCGCAATCGAGTTTCAGGACGCCTTCGAAGCACTTCGTGGCGAATCGTGGTATCTCCATCGCAAAGATAATGACGCTTTCTATTTTTCCAACATCGAGAACCTCACCAAGCGCATCGACAACCGTGCCGACACCGCTCCGCAACCGAAGATCGATCAGGAAATGCGCCGGCGTCTCGAAGCAATCTTTCGTCCGGAGATCGGGACCGCCTACCAAACGGTCCACGCGCTCCCGCGGATCGACGAGATCCGCCTCAATGGCCCTCGCGTTTGTCTGGTCCTGAGTCCCGACAGCAAAGTCCCTCCGGCCGAGGCACAAGCGTTCTGGCAATCCGTCACCGAAAAGAACAACTTCTGTGTCGTCACTGGTGGCGAATCCAGCCTGGGTAGCCTTGAAGACAAGACACGCCGCATCTGGGCAATCGCCCGTGTCCTCGAAGAAACGGGCGGTGAAAAATCCCCGCACAAGTCCGAACTAGAAGAAGAGGCCGAGCAGGCCGAGCACGAATTCAATTCCACCGTCGTCAGCCTCTTTAATCGCGTCTATTACCCTACCAAAGGCCAGCTGACTCCTGCGAAACTGGGCATGACCTTTACTGGCAACCAGTTCCGCGCCGAAGAGCAGATCGAAAAGGCGCTCTCCGACGTCGGGGCGTCCAAGCTCTACCGCACCCTCGACGGCAATTCCGAGATGCTGATCGCCCGCGCTGAAGAAATGCTCTGGCCGGCAGGCGGCGAAAGACGCGTTCTCTGGCGGGACGTGACCAGCCGTTCGCTCACGAACGAACGGTGGCCGTGGCTTCCACAGAAAGGTCTTGAGGCACTCCGCAAGCTTGCGGAAGGCTCGGGTCGCTGGAAATATTCCGACGAAGGCTAAATCGAGAAAGGCCCCTTCCCAAAGCCCCGAACCCGCGTGCTCGTCGCCGAACGCGACTACAAAGAAGAGACCGGCACGGCGGTCCTCGAAATCTTCGCGAAAGATGCTGGCCCTCACGGCCGCGTGCACTATGCCGCTAAACCTGCCGTTTCGGCGGATAGTCCCGCAGTACAAGACACTATCTTCGAAACCAGCGAGACGGTGCTCTGGTTCCTAGCCATCGACCCCGACGCCGCGCACGAAACCGGCGAACCACTCCGGTGGGAAAACAAACTCACGCTCACCCATGAGCGCATCACGCTGCCGGGTGGCAAGCGACGCGTCGAACTGACCGTCAAGCCCCGTGGCGTCATTCGTTGGAACACCACCGGTGCTAATCCCAAGGAGGGAACGATTTATTCCGGCCCTATCGAACTGCCAGGCGACTCGGAGGTTACCATTTACGCGTACGCTGGGGACTCCGGAGTCGGCGCCGCCCGTAGCTTTGCAATTCCACGCGCCGATCAGGTCGGGCCCTCAATTGACAAATCCCGCCCTGCCCGTCTCCGTAGAAAGCTCGATTTCCGTGGTAGTACTGACGCGTTCGTGGCTCTCGTCGAGTTCGACGCCCTACAGGTCACCCTCGCCAACGGTGTGTCGCTCTCTGTTGGCGAAGGCTCCGCCGCCATCACTACACGCTTCGGCTCCGACGCCGCGATTCGCGCGGCCGATCTGCGCCGCTTCATAGATGCGGGCCGCGAGGCGCTACAGAATCCCACGGCGGACGTGGTTCTGCGCGTCGAAGATCTGCGGTTCCAAAGCGGCCATGACCTCGAAACTTTCTTGGAAA
>Ga0302325_10010925_pt1 | contig 19599 bp, 22 predicted proteins | sample Palsa_T0_2_FD_201948 | JGI IMG/M metagenome (GOLD analysis project Ga0302325, IMG submission 201948) | Peat permafrost microbial communities from Stordalen Mire near Abisko, Sweden - Palsa_T0_2 | ecosystem: Environmental > Terrestrial > Soil > Palsa > Peat permafrost | place: Sweden: Abisko...
TCACGAGAGAGCAAATAAATCGATTTGTCAAAGCACGAGGGCTAGACAAATAAAGAAGACCACTCGGCCAAATTGTGAAAGTAAGAGAACAAACAATATACAACCTTTTGAGGAGATGGGAGGACCGTACAATCAAATTCTTGTTCCTGGGCAACCGCGACAGGAAGAAACACTCGGGCTTGGATTCCAGGAACTCTAGAGAGTAGTTGGAGCGAGACTACGCCCGAATTTTCTGTGATCCAGATGGACCATGTCTCCGCTAGCTAGCCAAAAAGGAGATGTGCAGAAGGCGATCAACTTGGGGCATATGAGGAGGAGATGGAATCGGTGCTGGAGTGATTGACTTTCCGGTAGCCCATCGGGATGCTAGACAGGAGAGATATGAACTTCTGATAATAGGACACTATGATGGTCTTGGACTGTGCTCATTGTCTCCGTCTGGCTTGGACATATGGGCACGTTGTCTTCATCCGATCTTGGACAATTGCCCACTTTTCGTCCGCTTTAGCCTTACGAAGTTAGACAGCCAGTCTCGTTGCCCTGCTTTCCGGCAGCAAGCCTGGATTCTCGACATGAGATATACAAGTTTCTTGCTATGGAAATCTATAATCCATAAGACAGGAGTTTAGATACTTGAGGCCACAGCTTTTGAGCCCAAAGGATGGTGGAGGTTCACAACCTTAATGTACCAGGTACAAATTCTTGTTGAAATGCCTACGGGTAGCCTAAGCACTTAAGACTAGACTCTTTAACATTGCTTGGTTGTGTCGTTCAATGAGTTCCAAAGGTCATTTATATCATGAATACTCAATTGTAGTGAGAATCTCATGAATGTTCAAGTGTCAAATCCGCTTTTGCCTACTCTCCACTTGTCTGGTAGCCTCGTGCCAACCATTCAAGCCATTGACTTCTCTTTTTTGAGTGGACGAAACATTCGCACGTGTTAAAACATCATTGCAAGCGTTCTTATGAACATTCTGCCATTCGTCCACGATTGCACAAACTCCAAAGAATTTTCTCTTGCTGCAGCAGATCAGGAAAATACGATGGCGGTGAGCGCATCTGGCCCCTTGCCGCGTCAATCTATCCACACTATGATAGGCCACAGTGATGTCTGGAACACCAAGGCTTGCATGCAGGGTGTACCAGGCGCAGCGAACGACACAAAGGCTGTGCGTTTGAAGTTATGCAGTGATCAAATTATAGATATGACCGCGGGGCGGGTTGGCTGAGCATTGGACAGTACTAGTGGGAATTATGGGGTAATCTGATTGCTACGCAAGTGGCGGCTGAAGTTGGAAAAGGAGGAGATTATTTCATGGAGAAGCTGGGCCAGAGCGGCGTCTGAGAGGTCGAGCTATGACCAGGAGGGCGAGGCAGCTTTATGCGGATGTTTGCTTGCATTGGCGAGGGCGGTTGAGGTTGATCGTCAATTCGTTCTGTAGGTAGCGATCATCGCTGAAGTAAGTTCTACTGTAGATGCTGGCAGTTGGTGGGGCATATGCAGTCTCAGTTAAATAGGAGGCATTGTATTTCTCAGAACGGGTCTTCGAGCCCTCTTGAGCGAGCAGATCTCACCCTATGGACTAGACGTGAGAGCTTATTATGCACCATACTTAGCCATGCCGCCTCGGACATTTCAATTGGAAAAAACGATTGCTCTTTAAGCTCCGATTTCGAAACTGTTTGGGACCAGATGGCCAGCAGCAGCCCAAACTGGAGGCCGGGGCAAGATGTTGAGTCCCAGCATGAGCGCAGTGAAGCAGGCGCTCGAATTGATTCGCACCCTTTCAAGTGCCCGAAACTGGTCGGGGCAGTCAAATCCTACATTTCAGCATCTTCAGAATCAGAAGTGATGGCATTCATGCCTCGAAACACTGTATAATTTGAGCATCAACACTCTGGTTGCTGGGTGCTTCTTCTTCGTGAATTCCGCAGCGGTCAAAGCCGCTTTGTGGAATGTTTTCGGAGTGGAGCCTTCAAGCCACTCAGAGGCAAACAGCGTTTAATTGGCTCGCTTACTAGTGCGTTGTGTTTCATTGGCGAAAGCTGCCAACGCTAGTTTAGGTCTGCCCTGCACCTGCTCGCCTGCCATCTCTCTTCGCCACCGGCATCCCCCTCTCCAACCAGCCTTCCCATCTCGTCCTCACTCCCTTCCACTTCCTCATCAAACAGAACCTACCCTCCTCTCGATAGATCCGTCTACTACATAGTAATTCTCAAAACGCACTCCGTTGAGCCTCGTCCTCATCTACTGGCCCTCTAGCATCTCATTGTTGTATCGTACGGTCGCACCTCAACAACACCGCCTTTAACTACCTATGATCATCGACCATGTCGTCCTTTTATCACTATAATACTCATCAAGCTCAGTCGGCATCGTCGTCACATCACAGCGGTCGAGGTCGAAGAGCACCCCGTTTATCGCAAAACTCACACAAGCAATTCCGAAGCGTGAGAAAGGACGAGGAAGCGGCGGTGGTGACATCCTTTCGTCAGCGCTTCGAAGCCGGACGATCTTTCGATCTCGATGATGATATGGAGTTCTGTCCGAATCTGCTCTCAGACAGCGATTTAGTTTCTATCCATTCGTCGTCGTCGGATCGCTCTTCGCTGTCGAGTGGGTCACCTGAAGCAAGCCCACAATCTCACCAAGTCTCGCCCGATTCCGGCTTCACTCTCAACTCCAACTCGAACCCGTACATCCCTTCGTACCAAAGCCAACCGACAACTCTCAAGCTGCATCAACCAGCAGCAACTCGGATCCGTAATGCAATTCCCATTGTCAACCCGAGCACTGGAATCCGAATGAACTCCCCATCGCCGCCCTCGGTGTCGCCCGCCAGAATGAGCAGCAACCTCGGTCGACACTGGTAGGCCGCCTCTACTGTTCCCACCGACCAGTAGAGTTGGTTTTTCCTTCGTCGCACTGATTTGTTCTTCGCAATCTCGTCATCTGTCATTTTGGCGGACACCACCTTGGGCATCGATGTTCCTCCGGTTACGGCACATTACCTCCTCAACGAATCCTCTGTATAAAATCTACGATCACTTCATCAAATTCCTTGAGACAGCGACGGCGCAACTTCCGATATCGATATACCCTCTGTTCAAATAATAAGAGATGGTGTTTTCATCCATAATGATGGCTTGATTTTGAGCGCGCATTGCATATTTTTGCGACGGTGTACTGGCTGGCATTGCTTTTAAGTGGGAACATGGAAGCGGCGACTTCACGGCATGGGGTATACGAAAAACAAAAGATATATCATAAGTTACATAGAACGATTTCCTTATCTCATCGGAGACAGGGCTGCGGGGTGTTTTGAAAGGTACCTACATGGAAATGGGGCAAGATTTCTCTCAATACTTTCTTGGGTTTCTATCTTACAATAGTTATGGATTGGCGGTTAGGGTGTCGGTGAACAAAGGTTTGAGCGTTCTTGTATGATGAGCGTTCTGGTGTTGTTCTTGGTATTGAATGGTCAGGGGTTACTGGGCTTTTGTTTGAACGTTTGATCTGGCGAGGAGCATTTACGTTGTCAGATCGAATCGATCACTGTCATGTCATAACTAGGGATGAACTATATGATCTATGTCTACAAGATTGGGTGGGCTCTGGTCACTTAGCATTGGAGTATATCCTGAAATATATCGTCTTTCTATTAATTCTCCTTCTCTGCTGGTGCTGTAAGATTAATAGACTTCGGGGCGATTACGAGTTCAATGAAGCCTTTTTGTGTTCAATTTCATCTCTACGATTTGGACGGGAGGTAGTGAAACTTGACATCAAGTCAATGTCCCAGTACACCAGGCCATTCTCCCAAACAACGCGCACGGAGAAAATCAGCTTCAGCTCAGAAGCCAAGTGACTAACCTCGCACGCACCCCATCCCCAAACGCCGAAAGCGGCTGGCTTCTGAGCTGACCTCCGGATAGGTTCTGCCGCCCGTCAGCAGCCCACTACGGTTCTCCATACCAGTCTTCCATGCAGTGCACAGCGGACGTCCAAGGACGAATGACGTAGCCATGTACGGTATTTGGCCAAGGATGTCGTCCCTTTGGGGAACCATGATCGAACGCAATGGAGATTTTAGTTTAGAGGAAGTTAGTGGAATTACTTACCATTGACAGTGATCGTCATTTGAAGAAAGCTGTTTATTTAATTGTGAGAGTTTGAGTCTTGAATTGATACTTTTCAACTTTTAATTCTCGACCGGAAGTAAGTTCACACACTTGGTATCTTGAGGAGGACTGATAAGTTAACAATTGGTGATGATAGCAGAGTACACGATGTCTTTCCTCCTACGAAATGCACGAGGCGCTCGGCCGGTCATTGCTCGACCAGTTGTGTCCTCGAGGACGTTCATGAACTCGGTGGTTAGGGCCTTGAAAGAGGACGATCGCCGTATGTTTCTCGTTTCTCGTTTCCATTTGCACGGGCTCGACGTGGATAATGCTAATTGAGGATTTCTTGGAACAGACACCGAAGATCAGGCTGAGAATAATGAGAGGCATAAGCAGGATCAGTTAAAGAAGCAGAAGGAGGGAAAGGGCCATTGGAAGCCGGAGTTAGCTAGCAATAGCGAGGAAGCTGTGAGTTTTCTTGGGTTTTGTGAAAGAGACTCTGCTGATAGATTTTCCTGGGAATAGATAGCTGCTGATCGTCAAGCTGGGGATCATACATTGGAGGAATTGCAGAAGAAGACGGCGAAGCATGCAGAGGAGAAGCACAAGTAGGTGTTTTCGAGGTTTTCTATCTCTTATTTGAAGTCACTTTGTAAATGCTAACAAACTCTCTTCTTAGGCACGGCACAAGTCAAGATTCTGGGTTGTGAGTAAAGATGGAGGAGCGCGGTAGTTAGGAGCAGATTCGGAATGAATGTACAAAAGAGCATAAGCATTTGAATACAAGATTATAAGCTGTAGTATTCTTGGCTCATTAGTCCAGCTCTTCACATCTGGAAATGACAAAATCTATACATGCCAGCAGCAAAGTAACCACTTAACTCCTAAAACGCCTCCAAATGCAATAAGATACACAGGATAGCAACACCTTTCCTCCAGCTTTTATTTCAAGAGGATAATCAGCAAGACCAATATTATGATCAGAACGACGATGATAGTCATCTGCATGTTATCTTTCGCCTTCCTAGCCACGGTTCCTAGATTCCTCCTCGCCTTGTTGAGCGTTGTTTGGTGCCTATCCACGTTTCGGTCAACATCATCCAACATCTGAACATGCTCGTCCAACTCATCCCCAATCTGAATGCTCAATTCTCTCTGTCTGCCAATCGACTCTCCCAGCCTATCCAGCGCCTCATCCTGCTCAGCTAACACTTGCGAATGATATGCATGGATCTGCTGGTTGTCTAGGTGAGATTGATCTGGTGGGCCGGCTGTAGGATCATCTCGATAGGGAAAGAGAGCGTTTCGGTCCTCATCCTCGTCTTGCACCAAAGGTGCATCGGAGAAACGGACAGACTTTGGAGATGGCGCTGCAGGACTGTTCGCTGTGCCACGAAGTGATTTCTTGAGAAATGAAGACGAAGATGTAACACGCGGTCGTTCCGAAGCTCGTGCAAAGTCGTCAGAGAGAGCGGGGTCGTTCGGATGGGATATTGTTGAGGATGTGGTGTCGGTGGGGTGGCCTCTGAACTGACTTACTAGGTCATTGTACTGTGATTGAAGGTTATTTTCTGTTTCCTGAAGGGCACTAGATGCACTGATGGTTCTGTCAGCTCTGGCTTCGAAGGTAGAACGAGGTTGCCTACGCTGAATCTCCTGCTTCTTGCAACCGTACTCGTTCCTTCGTGACGTTCTCAAGTCCTTCTCTTAATGAATCGAGTGATCGAGATATATGTCCATCTTGCGAGGTGGGCTCGAGGTTCAGCGAGATGGCTCGCTGCCGCTCCAGGAGGGATAGTTTGATGTGATCCGCCAGTAGGAAGTACTGATTTGGATTCGCCATGACGAACCTGAATGATGATTATGCGCAATTACGAGGGAGTGGGCTTGTAGGGTGCAGACTTATGGACTCGGTGTCGCTAGGTGGTGTACTTTCCATACGCCAAGGTTTCTCTGATTCGAAGAAATAGAACAAATGCTGGAACCTAGGACGTTTGATGTTGAGAGACAGCCTTGAGGATCCGGTGCCTCGATTCAGAATACGTATGGAAAGTTGGCCAATGGGAAGAGGAAGATAATAATACGGCGACCAAGCCGACATGCCGATGTTGAATCACGTCTCCAAACTCCAAAGGCGAATGCGCCTCGATCCTGAGATAATCCAACATCAACACTTTTCTCAGTGGCAAGGTGGATGAGGTTGCTCTTCTACTAAGAACAGTCGGTCTCTGGCCTCTCGAAACTGCCTGATCGCTTTGGACAAGCTTTCCCTCCTTCTCACGTTCCTTGAAATCTTCAGTATCACCGACGCCTCACGTGCTTGGCCTTGACATTCCTCTCCACAGGCCATCCACTTCTCAACGATTTCAGATCACCTCCCTACTCTCTCCTGCAGGCGTATCCATCTCCGTACAGCATGGCTCATCCTCATCAAGGCCATTACCCTCCACCAAATACTCCATCCAGCGAATACAGTCTTTCGCCGAGAGTTAGCCGACGACCGCCACGCAGTCAGTTGAATCTAGACAGGCCTGCCAACCTCAATATTTCACACCCTGTTGACCTGAGAGCTCTGGCATATGTTGGTACTGTAGATCAGAACCTTGTCTGTGCTATCTGCAGGTGTGCCTTGGTCGACCCTGTCACAACTCAATGTGGACATACGTTCTGCCATTCATGCATCGATGATGCCCTGTCTCACAGCAACTTGTGTCCTGTTGATCGTTCAAGGCTGTCTTCAGGAGATTTGAATCCCTCACCAAGGATCATAGTCAACCAACTGGATGATCTGAAGGCGAAGTGCCCAAGCTGTGACCTTCCTTATGCTAGATCCATGCTAGAAAATCATCTGGAGAGATACTGCAAGGAAGCTCTTGTTCTTTGTCCTGGCAAGAATACGGAACAGAGGTGCGAAGAGACTGTTAAGCGGAAGATGTCTGAAAAGGGATGCCTGCATTATTCCGCTGAGTGTCCTGACTGTCAAGAATCTCTCATGATGATAGATATGGAGGATCACCGAGAGAATTCATGTGACGAGAGAAACAGACACTGTGAGCGCTGTGGTACTGAGCTCTTACGCTGCAAGGAGTCTGAACACGAAAAGGATTGTCCTGACGCTGTTGCACCTTGCAAATGGATGGAGTACGGTTGCCAGCATGAAGCCAAGAGAAAGGACCTGCATCTTCATGCTGACGAATGCAGCTTCAAGCTAGTCGGGCCAATGGCGGAGATTCTCAAGGAGGAAATCAATACACTTCGGTCTGACGTTCGCACTCTTACAGAGACTAACCAACTCCAAGAACGCCGTATCAAGTTTCTCGAAAATGGCTTCAAGGATCCCTACCGGCCTTTGGACTACTCGGACTTCTCGGATCAGACCCTTTCTGCCACTCCAGAAGGAGGCAACCCTGAGCCTTTTAGTGCTGGGAACGAATACTTGCTGTCTCTCCTCGAGGCTCAGGAGAGTAAGATGAGTCAACTCTCTGCTGCCATGACTGAGAACGAGGCAAAGCAAACAACATTACTCTTCAACGAAACAATACCCATCAAGAACGAATTGGCTGAAATCCGAAGCATGCAGCAGACCACTAGCATGCACGTTCGTTGGTTGCTGAGATTCCGCCTCCAGGACAATAACCGAAGACTTGGAGCAGGACCGTCAAATGGAGGATCAGATGGCGGTGGATCAAACGGTGATTCCCCTTTGCCTCGAAGATTGAGCGATGGATTGTCGAGGGATATTATCACTAAGTTGTGACCTTCTGAAGGGCATAATTTGTGGTCGATATTTGATAGTTTGCTAAATATATATATATATATATATATTGCATTTGGAGAAGGTTGTAGTCGGCGTTCGGTGCTTGGATGGCAAGATGTGTATGAATTGTATGGTGTATACCCTGGGGAGGCTCAGGCTTCGGCGTTATGGCAACATAGGAACCTCTTCGAGAAGTAGAGGCCGGCATTGGGTGTATCTACCTCAACGTAGATAGATAACGAGCACAAAAGGATAAATGAGCAAATTTCGAATTCGACAGATCATAAAAAGGTTTTCCTCTTCCCTCAGCATGTTTGGGATCGAAGCCTGCATGAACAATAGTGAGCCCACTAGCCACTGGGCCCTTTGCAAGCATTGAACATTTTGTACCTCTCCCTGCAGTACATTCACCGTTGTGAAAGAACTAGCCAGTCAATTGAGATTACTGCATGATCTTTGAATCACTGTTAGAATTAGAAATCTCAATCACCCTTTTCTTCCAGGACATTGATCCTCAATGTCCCATTCACATCACTAATTTTGCTTTCCCAAACCCCCATTTATCCCCCAATTCATCCTCGTCTTTTGCAACCTCAAGTCCCGACTTCCCAGCCACTATTCCATTCCAATCACCAACTCTCTCCCAAACAACCAGCCTTCATCCAGGAAAAGCCATAATGTGCATCACCTGGAAACTAGACTTCGCTAAGTGCGGTCACCAAGAGGAGACGGACGTTCATTCATACTGTTACAAATACCGACATACGAGGATGTGCGATGTAGAGGAGGTGAGACTCATTGAGAAGATGAGTCGTTGTGCTGAATGCAAAGTTGGAGACTTGGAGGAGAAACGGGCCCAGCTGAGGAGATGACGATGATTGAGCTTTGGGAATTCAGCAAGATGTAGTGGAATAAGGCATATGGAGAGGCGGGTTAGGGAAGGTGGGAAGGCTCTGGGATATGAAAGTTTTAGTGATATCATCGAAGGCCATGTCTCCTGACTAGGGTCGGCCGACATGGTACGAGCGGACATATCTCTATGACAAAGGGAGGAGTAGAACGATGAGCCTAAATATTTTTGATTCTGGCTCTCCCATATCATAATATTAACTCTGTCACTATCAGCCGCGGACATGAAAGTCAAATGCACCAAAATTGACGCCGTATTTGAGTCTCGCTAAAGGATAAGCTTGCCCCTCAGCCCCCTTTAATTCGATGCAGCCGTATTCGCTTGAGCGTGAACCAGAGCTAAATAGGGAAAGCGCGATTCATATATCAAGATTAAACTCACTTTTGGAAACAAACCACCACCATTCTAGACCGCGTCCATCCAGCATGCTATTTCTGGGAGTCACTCTTTAAATCCCTCTTCAATACGGTCGCTACTTCTTCCTGCTTCTTTGAATTCCTGTCTCTCGTTTGTGCTGCGAGGAAAGCTTCGGATATCCGGTCATTGGCCATGTTTATTACCAAGGCGGTACGTCGAGACCCCACCTCTCAACGGTGTTTTATGCACGTAGCCGTTGAAACAACGTTTCGCGATGCCATGGCGCAATTACTTCATGGATTGTCTTGCTGACGAGATTGTGCCCAGGCCGCGGTCCTCGCGCTCTGCGCATCCACCTTCGCTGTTCCGACGATCGTTATTAAGGGCTCGGATTTCGTCAACTCGGCCACTGGAAGTAGACTCCAGCTTCTTGGGGTCGCATACCAACCTGGTGGAAGTTCAGGATATGATCCATCTTCTGGCCTTGATCCTTTGAGTGATGGCACTGTCTGCTTGCGAGATGCTGCTTTAATGCAGAAATTGGGTGTGTATATCAGTCTGGGTCCATTATAGGACGAAGCTGACGGATGCAAGGCGTAAATGCTATTCGAGTCTACAATGTCGACCCTGATCTCAATCATGATATGTGCGCTTCGATCTTCAATGCGGTTCGTTAATTCTGCAAGATTAGTTGGCTGCAAGCTGACAATGGATTAGGTTGGCATTTACATGCTAATCGACGTAAACTCCCCTTTGGTTGGGCAGAGCATTGACAGAGTTGAACCGTGGACTACTTATACTTCCTCATACCTGAACAGGACATTTGCGGTTGTAGAGGCCTTTAAGAGCTACGAGAATACTTTGCTGTTCTTTGCTGGAAACGAGGTTATCAATGATGTGCCCAGTGGCGGAGTTGTCCCGCCATATATGAGAGTCAGTCCGTTTTATTCCCTCGTCGTACGAATGCTGACATGCATAGGCCGTCACTCGAGACCTCAAGAACTACATTGCGAAGCATTCTTCTCGTAGCATCCCCGTTGGCTACAGTGCTGCAGACGTCCGGGACATTCTCGTTGATACTTCGAACTATCTTCAATGTACCACGACTGGCGATACATCTGACCCCTCCCGAGTTGATCTTTTCGCCCTGAACAGCTACTCTTGGTGTGGAGATTCTTCCTTCACAACGTCCAGCTACAATGTACTCATCGAGGACTTCACCAACACAAGCGTTCCGGTCTTCTTCTCCGAATACGGCTGCAATACGCCTGCGCCTCGAGTCTTTACTGAGGTTCCTGTCATCTATGGCCCTCTCATGACACCCGTGCTGTCAGGTGGTATGGTATACGAGTTCTCAGAGGAGCCTGATGATTTTGGTCTCGTCCAAATCAACAGCAATGGCTCCGCTCAGCTTCTCCCCGACTATGATACATTGCAAAAGCAATTTAACACTCTCAATGTGACTTATCTCCAGGATCTCACTGCTCAGAATACGACAGTCACCCCACCAAAGTGCACGTCTTCTCTGATCACCACCTCGGGGTTTAGCAATAACTTCACGATTCCGGCCGTTCCGCCTGGAGCGCAAGATCTTATCGACAACGGTATCAGTCCCGCCCCAAGTGGAAAGATGGTGTCCGTCACGAGCACAAAGGTCAGCCAGGTTGTCCAGCAGAGTAACGGGGACGTCATTCAGGGTTTAGCAATTACCATCTTAGCCAACGATCAGAGTAACAACCCCAACGGAGCAAGTTCGACCACTTCTTCCGCTCCAGCGGCTACGACTACCAAGAAGAAGAATGGTGGCGAGGACCTGAGATCAAGCTTGAGTGTGCTGCTCGTTGTTGTTTCATTTGCGGTGGCTTGGACTACTTTCTTTTAGATCTCCCATTACTGGATGGGCTGGTCTTTCTTCCGAGCGTGCGATGCTGGAGTCTTTCTGCTTCTTGTACCTACTTTGAGAACGAGGGTTTATGATTGATGAGAGCGAGGAGTTTTTGGGTAGTAATCTCTTGCCCCTGGCTTGCTGGGATGACCAAGTTTATGGGCAGAATGAAGGGATGCATAGATAACTTAATACACAGTGCAGCAAATGTCTGAAACTGATTCATATATCGAGAACTTCGAGACTATATATCGTGCACTGATGAGCCATCCTTCCTGTTTTAAGTTCCATTTGCCTTTACTAGTTTCACTCACCGGGGCAGGATGTTAAGCCCATTATTCTCCTAATCTGAGGATTCTTGGGAGCTAAGAGGTCAACAGGGCTGGTTCAACATTTTTCTAGCAAACATTCAGCGGCGTTATTTTTTGGCCGAGTCTCGAGGGGGTACTTGGCACAATGTGCCTGAATGTTTGCTCCGTTCCCAGCATCCGAAATAAGGGTTCACTCTTTGTGCCTAAAAGCTTTCGCATGGAGATGGAAAGTTGCAAAGTGCGATGCGAGATGAGATTCTTCCCATTCTATGTCCCTACTGTGAATTTGATGCTTAACTCTTGAGTTCTAACCTAAGTTCGGTGTCTTATGGGTTCACCGGGAAAGTGATTTCAATTCCCGGATAGGAAAATCGGGAGAGATTGCGAGTGTCCCCGGCGTCATTGTTGGGTTTATTTTGGGAAGATTTGTAGGTCTCGAAAAATGAAGGAATCCTCAAATCTTGGGATATTGGACTCAGGCAGTCTTGTTCTCATTGTTAACCAATATTGGAAACCTTGACAAGAAATTGGAAAAGGGAATTTGGGTCAGGGCTGGAACTTTTGAAGAGGCAAGAGCAGAGTCGAGGGAGGTGTTCATCGGAAGCAGCTATGTTCCCTTGTCCTAGAAGTTTTAAGACAATCCAGATAAAGAAAGCGAGGTAGGAAAGGGGTCTCAATTCAAATTACACGCTGCTGCTTGGAATGTATTGACTGAATTCTACAAACCTATTTACACAAAAGGTTCTACCAACACAATGGTCAATTATGAGTATCTATTTGTAAAGTCCTAAAGCAAATTTGTACGCCACGGATCTGCTTTGTACCAAACAAATGCTTAAGCCTTGAATGCAAACTCTTTCATCATCTCGTCTACTTAGCCCTTGAACTCCTCCACCTTGCTTTCGGCCAATCGACCGGGGATGAGAGCAAGGGGTACAATACCGCTGACGTGCATCTCCGGTCCATAAACGTGCATATCTAATTGCAACTCTTGTCCGACCGCCTTGATGTTCTTCAAACCCTCTTGGTAGTTAGGTCCAGCACGTCTGACCCAGATTTGGACCTTGTGCTCAATAAGCTGAGAAGAAACCTCTCGAAGAGCCCTGATGACACCCTTAAATGTTGAGGCGACGTTGGTGAAGTTGGCAATACCACCACCGATGAAGAGAACCTTGCCTTCGGGATACATTGGGGCGCGGAGCATCAGGTCGAGGACTGTGCGAGCATAGTGGTAGGTCTGGGTCTCTGTTGGAGCTCCAGAGTATTCACCGTAGTTGGCAAGTTGATCAGCGAAGCCACTGCTCGCAATAGCGTCGGCGTAAACAACTGAAGCACCACCACCGGCAACCAGAGTCCATACACGGCCGTTTTGGTTCAAGATGGTAAGTTTCAGTGATGCACCAGTCTTGGCATCAAGCTCGGCGATATAGGCCTCCTCTTTGCTCATCTCACGACCAAAGGGAGCTGGGAATTCCATAGGTGGGCCAGCATCGATATTGACCTTTCCGTCAGTTGACTTGACGGCGGCCATACCCAGCGCAGCAGGTGATCGTGCGACGGCCCATTTGACACCACACTCAAACTCAGCAGTCTGGTCGAGCTTGGCAGCTAAATCCAGGAAGTGGACCTGTGCAGATGTTCCCGCGGCATTAGGGATGACGACAAGAGGATTGATTTCGAGGTAGGTAAATTGGCAGTCGACATAAACAGCATACAGTCTTGTGATGAAGTCGACGAGGACATTGTGGACGCCCTGCGGGACTTTCTTCAGGAGAGTCGCAGCAAGTTCTTCGTTGGAGGGGTACTCAGAGAGGTCAACGGGGATGAGAATCTTCTCGGCTTTGGCGTCGACATCACCAACATCGACACCTCCCTCGTGTGTGAAGAGAATCCAGTCACCCTAGATAGAAAGTACATGGTCAGCACGTGGCATATGAAAGGCGGGCGTTTGATTGGAGGACAAATTAAGGATGGCGCAGAAGAGACAACTCGGCTCGCAAGGGCGAAAGGAGCTGTCAGCGGCAACTATCAAGCACATGCAGATGCAGGTACGAAATTGCATGTTGACTCGATGCGGTTTGTATGAGATGTGGGCCATCTGAAATGGGATCCTAGCTTCCGCTCGCCCGTTGTCCTCCTATCCCGCGCCGAATTCTGGCTTTGGTCCGAGCCACAGAAAGGTCGCTGTAGCCCACATGCAGATAGCAAAATAGCACCGAGTCTTCGAGCGCTTCTTGCATCTGCATGCAGTTTGACCTGAAATTTATCATGAGATAAATTCCGACTCTTGTCCAAAAACTTTTGGACAGTTTCCGTGTCTCTTACTTCTCACTGCCTCCTCCCTCTGGAAAACACCAAAAAAAAATAGGGGGACTATAAAGGATAAAACTCACTTCTCTTTGAGAATTAATATTGATATAGTACTCTGTTCCATCTGGATGTGGCACAAAAGGCTCGACCAGGAATTGTCTGAGGACACCAACCACAGTCTCAACCTTTTGCGGCTTTCCAGCGCGGGCAGCAATCCATGCTTTTGCTTCAGGCCATGTCTTGTTCAGTGCTAAGAGACCACTCTTCCCTCGTCGTTTGATGAGTTGATCTGGCTTGGCAACGAATTTGGCGCCAGGCGCCAGGAGCCATGGATATGAGGTCTCGGCCTGGTCGAGGATTGCAGAGACCTCAGCATCTTCTGGGAAGTAGAGGGAGGCGAGCTTCGAAGGAGGGTTGTGTGTAGCGGACTTGGGGAGCGGTGAGGGCTTGATGACGGGGGCTCGTGTGAGGTGGTAGTTGAGGATGGCCTTGCCGTCGGCTTCGAGGATGGATTTGGCGGCCATTGTGAAGGATTTGGGGTATGTTTACTGCCCAATTGAAGTCAGTATTCAATGTCTGCAAGATCGTTGTCTGCTAACAGAAAGTGCTAAGCTGGTGTATCTAAAGGCTCTCCGGGTGTAGTCTTCGTTAAACCGCTGGCCACTTGGATTCCGTGAAACAATCGGGTGCAGCGTCGAATTGGCGGTGGACAGATTCCTGTGCAATTTCTTGTGCAATTGATTGTACAAGCTTTCTCGACGAAAAAGTCTGAATGGAGCCGAATTGACAAGTGTGTTCAGGGTAAGAATTTTAAGGGAGCTCCGATGCGATGCGAGGATTCAAACAGAGGGTCAAACATACCAGAGGTTTCTTTATCAAGGCGGAGTGGAGCGGGCTTGAAATCTTTCGCAAAAGACGTTGACGGATCAGCAGGATTCGTGTTGGATGTACCGCTTGGGCAGGAGCAGCGAGGATTGAGAGATTCTCGTAATAGTTGGGGAAACCCGTCAGCTCGGCCACCGAAGCTCTCACCGCGAAAATTGTGGATGCAGCTCTAGCGTCTCAAAACGTCCCCAACCACACCAAAAACAGGGGTAGGCCGCCTTTGGCATGCTCGCTTTCTCAACCATCCACGCACTGAGCTGTGTGCCGTCAGACAAACTCCGTCAGGTCGCATCCCTTTTCGGTGTTCCGTGTTCAACAACGAATTGACCGTCCTCCGTCAAATACTCTGCCAGCCATTCTCCCTCGCACAGGGCCCTTTCACGACTCTATCCTCTCTCCACGACCCTCGACGGCAGCTCCTGCAAAACTCGCGGTGTTCTTGCAATCCATCTCCTCGTTTGATGTAAGGATCTTTTTTTCTAACCAGCTTTCTCCCAAAATTCCCCCCAGCTGCGTTGGCCAAACACCAAAACAATTGCAATAGCTAATATCGTTTGGTTTGCTAGATTTCTCGCTCCTCACCATCTTCACGATGCCGTCTGCCACCACGAACGGGACGACCCCCAATGGCACAGCTCCAAGTGCCGGCCTCTCTGCCAACGACAACATCCGCCGCTTCGCAGCTCCAAGCCGACCTCTGAGCCCTCGTGCTGAGCACACTCTCTTCCACGAAAAGACAAGATGCTTTGTTTACGGTCTCCAACCCCGAGCCGTCCAAGGCATGCTCGATTTCGACTTCATCTGCAAGCGCAAAACTCCCTCTGTTGCAGGCATCATCTATACCTTCGGTGGGCAATTCGTCAGCAAGATGTACTGGGGAACCAGTGAGACTCTGCTGCCAGTTTACCAAGATGTAAACAAGGCCATGGCCAAGCACAGCGACGTTGACACTGTTGTCAACTTTGCTTCATCACGAAGTGTCTACAGCTCGACCATGGAGCTCATGGAATACCCACAAATCAAGTCAATTGCTATTATTGCTGAAGGTGTCCCGGAGAGAGTAAGTCTGAATGATTTTTACAGCTTGTGCAGGTCTAACGATTTATGTAGCGTGCCCGTGAGATCCTCCATGTAGCCAAGAAGAAGGGTATTACTATCATTGGCCCTGCAACAGTTGGTGGCATCAAGCCCGGATCCTTCAAGATTGGAAACACGGGTGGTATGATGGACAACATTGTCGCATCCAAGCTCTACCGGAAGGGATCCGTTGGATACGTTTCCAAGTCTGGTGGTATGTCGAACGAACTCAACAACATTATCGCGAACACAACAGATGGTGTCTATGAGGGTGTTGCAATTGGTGGTGACAGATATCCCAGCACAACATTCATTGACCATCTACTACGATATGAAGCCGATCCCGAATGCAAGATCCTTCTTCTTCTAGGAGAAGTCGGAGGTGTTGAAGAATACCGAGTTATCGACGCAGTGAAGACCGGAAAGATCACCAAGCCAATTGTTGCCTGGGCTATCGGTACCTGCGCCAGCATGTTCAAGACTGAGGTTCAATTCGGACATGCTGGTTCATTCGCCAACTCTCAGCTCGAGACTGCTGCAGTTAAGAACAAGTCAATGAAGGAGGCTGGTTTCTTCGTTCCAGACACCTTCGAAGATATGCCACAATTGCTTGCTCAAGTCTACCAAAAGCTTGTCAAGAATGGCACCATTGTGCCCCAACCCGAGCCTGTTGTTCCGAAGATTCCTATTGATTATTCATGGGCTCAGGAGCTTGGTCTCATCCGAAAGCCTGCGGCCTTCATCTCAACTATCTCAGATGACCGTGGACAAGAACTCCTGTATGCTGGTATGCCAATCTCTGATGTATTCAAGGAGGACATCGGCATTGGAGGTGTCATGTCATTGCTGTGGTTCCGTCGCCGCCTCCCAGACTATGCTAGCAAATTCCTCGAGATGGTGCTCATGTTGACTGCCGACCACGGTCCTGCTGTGTCTGGTGCCATGAACACGATCATCACAACAAGAGCAGGAAAGGATCTTATCAGTGCACTTGTCAGTGGTCTCTTGACTATTGGATCAAGATTTGGTGGTGCTCTTGATGGCGCAGCGGAGGAGTTCACAAAGGCTTTCGATAAGGGTCTCAGCCCACGTGACTTCGTCGACACTATGCGCAAGCAGAACAAGCTCATCCCTGGTATTGGCCACAAGGTCAAATCCAGAAACAACCCAGATCTCCGAGTTGAGCTTGTCAAGGAGTTTGTGAAGAAGCGATTCCCCAGTTGCAAGATGCTTGATTACGCTCTTGCTGTCGAGTCCGTCACTACCTCCAAGAAAGATAATTTGATCTTGAACGTGGATGGTGCCGTGGCTGTTTGCTTCGTCGACTTGATGCGCAACTGTGGCGCATTCAGCGCCGAGGAAGCCGAGGACTACCTGCAGATGGGTGTTTTGAACGGCCTGTTCGTTTTGGGCCGAAGCATTGGTTTGATTGCCCATTACCTTGACCAGAAGAGACTGCGTACCGGTTTGTACCGACATCCTTGGGATGATATCACCTACCTTCTCCCCAGCTTGTCGTCTGGTGCGCCGGGTGCTGAGGGTCGTGTTGAGGTGCAAATGTAGAATGTCAGGTCTGGTTGAGCTTCTGGAGTTAGTCGTTTGCTGTGTACCTGTAGTTAGACAAAACATTACAATAGCACAATTTTAATGCACAAGAACCTAATAGAAATCTCGTGTGTGAATTATGAGAAATGTTTGATTTCAATTTCCACTGTGTTGCTCGATGTAGAGCCATTTGCGGACGTACAATTCAGCCAACGCCTCACGCCGATACCACCACGAGTCAAAGCCCCAGCAAAATCCAAGTCAGCATATCATACACCTCCGTAGTACCCTTCCCCAACTCTGGCGTTCATGCCTCGCTGATGATAAACTTAGAGCTCATCAACTCGTCAACATGCGCCCTCTCGATCTTAGCATTCCCCTTCTCCTCTTCCTTCAACAACACAGCCAACACCTCAATCGGCGGTTCCAATCCCAGCTTATTAGCCCTAACCCACCGCTTCATACGTGTAATACCGATACAAGGCTAAATGAAAACCTGAAGTCAGCTTAATGCCCCATTAAGAACAGAACAATAGGAAAGAGTAGACACACCCCAAACTGCGAGCTCATATCAAACAACCTCAGAATTCTCTCCTCCACACTAACGTCCTCTTGATGAATCCTCGGTGCCTTTCTCTCCGCCTCCCGTTCTCTCCAGTATCTACGAATCTGTGCATCCGTCACCTTGCTTGCTCGCTCTTCCTCCCCAGTCCGCTCCGTCTTTGTCCTCTCTACCTCCACTCGTGCCTGTTCCGCTACCGCTGCTTCAGAACTGACATGTCCGAGATCGATCGCCTTTGTGTTGATAGTGGTGGTGTGTGTTTTGTCTTTGTCTTTGGCGGACGGAGTGGAAGGCTTGGTGACTTTGTTGCCGAAGGAGAGCGTTTTTTGGGAGCCTTTTGCGGCGGGCCCGGTGGAGTTGCGGGTACGGCGTGTTGCTGGCATGCTGCCTGCGGAGATATTTATGGGGGTTTAGAAGGGGTGAGGTGGTTGTGGTTGTAGTGGAGGGTTTCGAGATCTCGATGACGAGGAATAGATGTTGGGTTCGCGGGGCAACGCGACCTTGCGCGACGCTGCATGCAGCAACTCCTTTTCGACGAATCAGTTAAATTTTTATTAGATCATGAAATTGTAATTCTTTAGTCAAATTTCATGATTTGAAACGCACCGTCCAAGGTGAATTGCCTTCGGGCTTAAATGTCCTGATTTTTTAGGACTTTTCTTTTAGGCTGTAGTTTGCACAATCCGAGAGATCGAAAACGGCTACTCAGGTAAAACTAATTGGTCAACAATCTACTCATCTACATCTAAAGTTCACTTTTTATGTACCACAAATTCTGTAGTCAAGAATGTGTCTTGAGAGCTTCAGCAATAATGCCAGTCATTTCTAATACCTTCTCATCTTCAAGCCTTCTCCCAACACACTGAAGCACCACTGGAGTTCCGTCATAGAATTCCGGATCATAGTCTGCCTGTATAGCTGCATCTTTCTCATTCAGCGGTTTGAATGAAGTCCTCGGCTTGTCAAGATTATTGTCTGCAGAAGTCACTTGGAATGTACAAACTGGATAATCTGTATAATATTAGCAGAGGTCACGCAATTATCAAATTGTTAAAACTCACCGAGGAGATTCCATACTCCGGTGTAACTTACGCTGAACAGCTTCTGGGTAATACCAAGTCTAGGAGCTGTCCAAGGTGATGCAGGAATTATAATCCCGTCCATTGGTCCCTTTCCATCTGCGACAGTAGCAGACCATCGATCCAAATAAATCTTTTGGAATGTGTTTCTTTTCATGATCATCTCTCGTAACTTCGTGGGACCTAGAGTCTCATGCTCTCCTTTACGGTAAGTGGCTTCGTATTTCTTCATAGAACCGAAGACTGGCTCCTCGTGCTTCAGAGTTAACTCTAAAATTGCAGCACCTCCAAGGGTGTGGAAAGATGAGTTCATGCAATTCGCCATTTCCTGGTGGTGTAGAGGCTCCCACTCAAATACTTCGTGACCTGCGGCCTCAAGTGCTTTTTGGGTCATTTCCAGACCTCGAATGATGGGCGGATGGACCGAGATATCTCCATCGTTGTCCAGGACTATTCCAAATCGTAACTTTCGCCCTTTAGGCTCAATGACATCTCCTCTCCAGGGGACTGGATAGCACTTCGGATCTAAAGTCCAGGGAGAAGCTTCGGTCGAGAGAACAGCTCTACAATAAAGCTTAAGGATTTCGAGGGATTTGGACATCGGCCCATTATTCGAGTAAATAAAGTCCTGTCCACTAATTCCGGACTTGGTGCCATAAACAGGGAAACGCCCAAATCTGCGAAGTAAACTTGTCAGCGCCCAATCTTTAAGAATGACTGGAGCACTTACGTCGGCTTCAAACCATAAAGTCCATTGAAGGCACTAGGGATTCTAATACTCCCTCCAATATCC
>Ga0302325_10010926_pt1 | contig 19598 bp, 16 predicted proteins | sample Palsa_T0_2_FD_201948 | JGI IMG/M metagenome (GOLD analysis project Ga0302325, IMG submission 201948) | Peat permafrost microbial communities from Stordalen Mire near Abisko, Sweden - Palsa_T0_2 | ecosystem: Environmental > Terrestrial > Soil > Palsa > Peat permafrost | place: Sweden: Abisko...
ATCTATGAACCGCACGGCGGCAGTTGATCCCAGTTGAGCCGGGATTGATGACCTCGGCGTCATGCATTCGCTTCGGCCTCAGTTAGCATAACCCACGGTACGTCGTCTTTGAGGCCGGGCGGGGCGATCAACACCAGATTTCGTAAAAGCTGACGTTTGCCCCTCTCACCCGCCGAGCCGTGCCTCCAAGTCCCATGCAACGCAGTTCGTCTCTGTCAAAACGGCTCCTGATTGCCGCCACCGCACAGATCGACAGCATGCTGTAGCGCCTTGGAGACGCGATCAGACAGAGCTTCGTCATAGAAGTCAAACGTTATCGAGTGATTCGGCTCGCTCCTGACGACCACCAGGAAGACGGGAGGATCGGTCCTTATGTCTAATTCTGGGTGGCCATCCTTGGCCGTCGCGCGCTGTATTGATTGATCCATCTGCATAAGTGCAATCTCTCGAACCTGCTTTAGAGAGAGTGCACCATCTCCGTCTACGACGTGATTAGTTCCGTTGACGAACCGCTCATGAAAACTGACGGAGCAATGGCCGGCGTCAGCAGCCACGTTGCTCAGCTCGAAGCTCCGCTTGCCGCTCTTATCGACTCCGGTAGCGTTGTCATGAATGTAAACCATGTAATTCACTTTGCCTGGAAGCTTGTCCTGGAGGAACTTCATCGTATCCTCCAGGCTGGCCGCTTCGCCTCGCATCGGCGGCGGTGGCGGAACGTCTTGCGCTGTCGCCCAGCCCGTAGACGCCAGCGCCAGCGTCGGGATGATCCAGAATGCCCTCATCGTGTCTGAGCCTCCTTTAGCCGCGACTCCGGCCAGGGCGCCACACGGGTAGCAATCCTGGCATCGATTCGGATTTAAATCTATGACTTCTAGAAGAGTGTACACCCCAAGATGTTGGTTTGGCTACCCGGAAGAGGGTCAAAAATTATTCTGAAGCACGGAATGAAGAAGAAGCTCCAGCAATACGTTCCGGCGCAGACCGCGACCATGGAGCGGCTGGACGAGATCTTCGAGACGGGCGCGCTCGCATCGCTCATGGATGCTTGGGACGGCGACTACCGCGCGCTGCTCGACTGGTGGTGCCGGCTGGTAACCGCCGACATTCGCGGTCGGGTCCAGTTTCCGGCGGACGTTGCCGCCGCGCATGGGCCGCACGCGCTCGCGGACCCGCCGCAGGTGGTCGTCGGAACCATCCACTCCGTTAAGGGTGGGCAAGCCGATGTGGTCTATCTCTTCCCGGATCTCAGCCAGGCCGGGGACGCCCAATACAACCGGGGCGGCGCGGCGCGCGATTCCGTGATCCGAGTCTTCTATGTGGGGCTAACCAGAGCGCGCGAAACGCTGTACATCTGCCAAAGGGAAACCGGCAGGGCGGCCACAATATGAGCAGCGCCACCCAGCCTGTCGACCTGACGCAAGTGCCTGCGGTCCCATGGGCGTGGGTCGATGAACACGTATACGCGGCTATCCGCGGGTGCAGCGTCAAAGTTGTGCAGCGCGAGCGCCAGATGAACATTGGCTGCCCGTTCCGGCGAATCAATGGCACGACGATTCGTTACAAACTCGGGGACATTACGGCCTTTCTCGAATCGCAACCGGGCGGCGGCGGTGGCGCCGCGATGCCCAGCAATCAAAGGCGTGGGGCTGGCCGGGCGCGCCGATCCTTGACTTGACTGTTCGTCGAGGCAACCGCATCCGCGATGACTCTGGAGGACCCTGCTAACAGGCGGAGAACAGGCCGAACGACTATTGAGGCAGAAGTCGTTTAAGCTATTGAAGTCATTGATGTTGTTAGATAATTTCGCTCATCGATTCAAACCGTGACGCCAACCTGCGCACCCGTATCGAGCAGGCCGGAACAGGCGGAGCATATTCCCCGGCCGCCCAGCAGCCCAAGCCTCTTGTGGTGCTCATCGACGCGTGGCGCGATAATAAATCGGAGCGTATGCTCCCGGCCGCCGAGCGTGCCCCATGAACTGGGTGAATGGCACTTCCCGCCTTGCCTCGGTACCCAGTTGAATCCGGGCGGGAATGAGGCGGGAATGTCCAAGATCACGAAAGCGGCCTACAGCCGCAACCAGCTCTCGTATCAGGAATTCGCGGTGAAGCACGAGAGCGAGCTAGCCGATGTCGACGACATCATTGGCTCGCCCGCGGGGAATCCTTCCAAAACGTTAACGTTGGCGCAAGCATCCACAAGGCTCACCCGACCACCCCTTCCTCCATGGATGCAGGAGCTGAAACGTACATCGCTCTTTCGTCTACTGTCTGCTGCGGGCCAGGAGAACTGTCCTGACGCGCTTAACTTCCTGTTGTATTTCTGGCTGCGCAGGATGGGCGTGAGAATTCCAGAGGGCGTGTTCGTCGAACCGCGCGGAACACCCGGTAGACCTCGAAGGACCGTCGGCGTTTACAATAGGTGGATTGAGATCGGCCAGCCCCCACTTGGCCAGACGAAACTCGCCGTTGCCATCTTCGGTGAAGCATTTAAACAGGCGAACGCTGCGGACCGAAGAAGGATGATTGATCGCTGCCGCCAAGCAGTAAGAAGGCATCAATTTCGTTCGGGACAAAATACCTCGACATAATGTCCGTGGACTTAATTCAGTCACCTTTTAATCCGTCGCATTTGCAGGTACAATCTAGACGAAGGGATGAAACGCGGCAGCTCAGCCGCGCTGAGAATCCAGTCGCATAACCCGGTGATCTTGCAATACCGGCGATGTAATGCGTCGGACGCGCCGAGCCAGACCGGGGCGCGCAAGATGCTTAGCATGGGCGGAACGACGACGACAGCGCCAAGGCGGTACAGTCTTTTTTCCGGTTCCTTGCGTGGCAAATTTTGCCAGTCGGCGGATGTGGCCGCCCTGCCGGAGGCCTGTCCGAACGGAAGTGTAAGGCAGCGAGTAACCCGTACGAGGCGCTCGCTTGACTTTGCTGTAAGCATCACCTGCCGTTGGGACAAAAATACCTCGACATAGTGTCCGTGGACTTAATTCAACCACCTTTTAATCCGTCGGATTTCCGGGCACAATCTAGATGCAGAGATCAAACGCGGCAGTTGGGTCAGCCGCGCTGAGAATCCGTCGCATACGTCGGCGATTCTGCAAAAGCCGGCAATGTAATGCGGCGGAGGTGCCGAGCCAGACCAAGGCGCACAAGATCCTCAGCATCGCGTGGATCGATCCGCCAACAAGGCGGCAGAGATCCTCCCTTTCTTTGCGTGGCAAATTTGCCAGTTAGAGGATGTGGCCACCCTGCCGTAGGCCTGTCCAAAAATGGAGTGAAAGGTAGCGAATAACCCGTACGCGGCGCTCTTTGACGTGGCTGTAACGAGACAACGAATGAAGTAGATAAACGAAATAGAGAGGTAGGTAATGAGTGGCGGAAAAAACGGGACCGTTGAGCCGCCGGCGGCCGAATGCACAAGAACTCGCTGAGTCCGAACAAGTGGTCAGCTTGAAACTACTAGCCTCAATCTTTGGGGAGGGACAGATCCCGCTGAGTCGACTTGTGGCGTCCAATGCAACACTCGATACATGGCTGCAAGCGCGAACATCACTTCCTGGTTATCGACTTATGTCGGATTTGAGAAAGTACTTGTTGGTTCGATTGCTGAAGGCCGCTAAGAAGGAAAATAGCCCGAATGGCTATCGGGAGCTATTGGAAGGCTGGCTGATCAGATTGGGCGTCGAACCCAGGAGGGAATGTTTCTCCCTCCTCGGCGGGGCCGCGGTGCGCCACGTAAAGCATCGACCGAGCAGATCTATCGGATCTGGCTGGAAAACGGGCGGCCGGACTGGAGCACGCTGGCGTACGATGTCCATCGTGCAGCTTATACGAGGGCAGATGCCAAACAACGCAAGACACTGCGTGATTTCTGCCGCCGAGCCGTCAGGCGGCACGAAGCACTGCTCCGCGACGAAAATACACTCAATTAAGTCGTCGCGACGAAATTTGAAGGTTTCGTCGCCATAACCAATGCGACCTCCCTAACATCCTAGTTACTGGGCGGCCTTTGCGCTGCCGATAGCGAGTTGAATCTCAGGGCCTGTTGGCTTGCACTAATTCGTGGAATCGGCGACGTCTTCGAAGGAAGCCAATAGGAAGTGAAGGTAAAAGCATAGCCTTCAGCGTATCGGCCTGCAGGTTTCCGGCCGGACAATAAAGTCCGGCGTCATAGGGTGTGGTCACCATACCGGAGGTGTGCCTTTTGAGTGATGTATCGAATAGCCGAGGGTTATGCGGCGCGACTGCCGCCATGCGGTCAGAAGGCATCAACTCCGTTTGGGACAAAATACCTCGAAATAGTGTCCGTGGACTTAATTCGGCCACCTTTTAATCCCGTTGGACTCTCAGGCACAATCAATATGGCAGGGATCAAACGCGGCAGTTTCCGTCGGATGCCTCGGCGATTTTGCCAAAACCGGCGATGTAATGCGACGGAAGCGCCGAGCCAGACCCGGGCGCGCAAGATCCTCAGTATCGCGTGGATCGACGCCGCCGCCAAGGCGACATGGGTCTATTTCTCTTTCCTCGCCTGGCAAATTTGCCAGTCGGCGGATGTGGCCGCCCTGCTCGGAGGCCTGTCCAAAAAACGAGTGCAAGGCAATAAGTGCCCGCGTGGGGCGCTCGTTTGACGTGGCTATAACAAGACAACGAAAGAAGTAGGTAACGAAAAATGCAACGAAGAATTAACGCGCAAACTTATCAGATCGCCGCGCACCAAGCATTCATCGACCACAAGCAGGCGACCTTGAATGTGCTTCTGTCGAGAATCCCGGACGTCACCACGTTCGCCCAAATCGGGCAGCTGATTGGCTATTCCGATGAGTGGGTACGGCAGCGGCTGGTTCAAGCTCCCGAGCGGCTGTACAAGCAGGGGAAGCGCTACAAAGTGCCCAGAGGCGTTGCGGAAGATTTCGTGCGGTCTGTTCTCTCTTGATTCCGACTGCGGGCTTGCGCGGATGAGTATCACGAACCCGCTCGATCCTGGACGGCTGAACCTGAGGGACGCGTGCCGGGTAGGCCACGCGACGGAATGGGTCAGCTGGTGATCCAACGAGACGTCCATTCCGCATCAGCACAGCTGGGATCCGAATAGCCGGACATCCATGACTACACGGGCACGGGGATCAAGTCGGTTTCGGCAAGAATCGTGGGTAGCAGCGGCGGTGAAGATGCGGCGGCCTGAGCCGGCGATGCGAGGCCCAGGGATCTCGCTGGTTCAGGATCCGCGCCCGCGCTAATCGGAGTGTTCGCCGCCATCTGGGGGGCCATCCGGTCCGCGTTCAGCGCCGTAACCTTGGCCATCATTTTTGCATTTGCGTCCCGGCTCACGTCTTCTGCGATTCGCTGCGTTTCCTTGATCCAATTCCCGTAGTGCGCCAGGGTCACCGCAACCGACTCATGACCCAGCCACTTCGAAATCAACTTCACGTCCGTGCCCACGTTGATGTGCTGGATGGCAAAGGTGTGGCGCAAACAATGCGGGCTAAAGGCGTGTGTGAACGGTTGGTCCCTTTGCGCCCGTTCCGCCAGCGCGTCGACTCGCATCCGCAGGGCTGTGTAGCTGCAGGTGAAAAAGTACTTCTTGCCGTCCTTGCATTGTCCGGGCAGGCCGCGCAGCAGTTCCACCACATGTTCGGGTAGCGGGCTGATGCACCGCTTTTTAGTTTTCTTTTGGACGAAGTCGGCGTTCCAGCCGCAACCTTTCTCGTTTCGGACAATTTCCGAATCGTTGAATTTGTGCGTGTCCGAGATGCGCATCCCGGTCCACCGCATCAATTCGGTAGCCACCCGGGTCTCCTGGTTCTCCGGTATGGACAGGTCCGCCGAACCGGGAGCAGCCATCATCTGCTCATACTCCTCCAACTCCAGACCATAGCGTTCTTCCTGGACGGCGGTCTTCTGATTCTTGAACTTGATCCTATCGGCGCCGCTCTTTTGCATCCAATCGTTCTCCACGCATTCGCGTAGAAATGTGCGGAACCGTTCTAGCTCCGTCCTGCGCGTACTCATCGCCAACAGCTCGCCCGGATCGCGGCGCAATTGGCGCCAGGATTCGGTGAACTGGCTGCACACATCCTTGTTTTCAAAATCCTGAATGTAGACGATGCCTTTTTCGTCGCAGAAGGGGAGCAGCCGCTGATGAATCAGCGAAGCATAATGGTTGTAGGTGTCCGGCTCGATCGGATCCAACGATCCATCCTGGCGAGATTGGAGGTAGCGCTCTGCGGCGTGTCGCACGGTGATCGCGTGGTGGCCGTTAGGCGCCACCGCGGACGCCCGAGACGGCAGGCAGCCCCGCTCGTAGAGGCGGGCGACCACGGTTTCGGCTGTGGTCCAATCGCTGGTGCCGAGCGCCACGAAGATCCGCCGGGCGCGCAGTTTTCCCTTAACGATCCTGGTTTCTTTCGCCAGGTACCCACGGCACCAGACGGGACAGGCGCAGGTATCGTTCTTCTGATCTTTCTTGGTTACGGGTCGGTAGGTATCGGGCTTAGGGCTGGTTTGGGGAAAGCGGGTACAATAGCTGGCGTGGCGGCGGTAAATTTTCAGGTCGTTGGTAGCGACGGGGATGGCCATAGCCGATTCTAGCATGGCGACGGGCCAGATTTGCTACATGAGCCTGTTACATATTGAAAGTATGCACATAAACTACTGATTCTAATTGGCTCCTCAGGTAGGATTCGAACCTACAACCCTTCGGTTAACAGCCGAATGCTCTACCATTGAGCTACTGAGGAGCAAAGCGCAGGCTCTCGCCACTTTTATTTAATCAAAGCGCGCCGGCAGGTGTCAAACCCAACTGGGGGGGCGACGGGGGGCGACCCAGGCGGTCCAGATCCCGCGCGTACCGCAAAAACAACTCCATCCCTTGGCGTTCCGGTGCCGCTAGTTCGAAAACGATATGCGAACCCAGGTAGCGCCGCACCAGGTCCGTCGCGAAACCACGCGCGGGAGCCTCTTCCGCCGCAATCCGCTCCAAACTGCGCAATCCAAACGCGCAAGAGTCCTGAAACGTTGCCACCAATTGCGGCGTCACGAATTGGCGCGGTCCGGCCCATACCGCAAACACCATCGGCAGCCCGGTCATCTCGGTCCATTCCCACCCCAGGTCATAGACGTGAAACGGGGTCGTCTCCGGATCGATGTCCAGCGCCGGATCCCCAATGATCAGCGCGCTGTCCGCTTCGCCCAGCATACTAGCCAAGTCCGGCGGACGCTTCACCACCGCCGGCTCGACTCCGTACCGCCGCGCCAGAATGATCCGCGCCAGAGCCACCGACGTGCGCGAACTCGCATCCGCCGCGAGCGTCCGGATCTCGTTCGCAGGCCGCCTGGAAACCAGCAAAATGCTGCGCACCGCGCCAAAGCAGGCGATGCCCACCCCCGGGACAATTCCATAGTCCCGCCCAATCAGCTCGAACGACGGGATTATGCCGATGTCCGCTGCGCCGGAAGCCACCATGTCCGCGCACTCCGCCGGCACCCGGAACAGCAGATCGAAAAGGTCCTTCTGTTCCCCGTGCCGCATGCCCCATACTAAGGGAACCGTATTCAAGTAACTGACGGCGCACACTCGCAGCCGCGGGATGCAATTGGTTGGATTCAACTGTCCAGTGTACCAAACAGCCCGCCGTCCAAAGCGGCGCCACAGATCCGCGAGAGTTGCCCCCGCGGCCAGATCCAATCTGGTATTCTCAGTGCAGGTGCGCCATCCTATGCGTTCTATATGTACTTATCTTTACCTGGCTCTAACCTTCGCGGCCGTTGCCGCCGCGCAGATTGTCCTTGATCCCTCGCCGGCCCGCGTTGCCGGACACCCGTCCGTTACGCCAGCCGAGCAACTCGTCGTCACCAATATCAATCCCGACTTTGGCGTCAACGGCGGTCTGTATTTTCCCGAGGGAGTGACCGTAGATATCAGCGTGTCCCCTCCCATCCTCTATGTTGCAGATACCGGGAACAACCGGATACTGGCCTGGAAAAACGCCACCAGCGCGACTTTGACGAACCTGCAGCCGCCCGATTTGATCATCGGCCAGCCCAACTCCTACACCACTCTCCCGGCGACCAATGGCGGCCTGTCCTTCCCCACGGGTCTGGTGGCCGATGCAAAAGGTAACTTATACGTTGCCGATTCGGGGAACAATCGCATCCTTCGTTACCCTGCACCATTCGCCAACAGCGCGACGGTGTCAGGTTCGGCCTCGTCGATCGATAACAAAGCGGATATCGTGCTCGGCCAGCCCGATATGTTCACTTCCAGATCGGCGAACCAAGGTGGAAGTATCTCGGCGACGACGCTCTACCTTTCTAGCAGCGCGACTTACATCGCCCCGCTGGCCATTGATGGCTCCGGCAACCTGTATATCTGCGATGCCGGCAACCGGCGCGTCCTGCAATATCCAGCCGCTTCGCTCACTGCGGGTGCCGCGGATCCCGCCGCCGCCATCGTCATCGGGCAGCCAGGTTTCACGGTTGCCAATTCGCCCGCAAGTGTGACGGATCGCAGTACCCTGGCAACGCCCGCCGGCCTGGCTTTCGACTCCTCGGGAAACCTGTTCGTTTCGGACTCCGCCACCAATCGCCTCATGGTCTTCACGCCTCCATTTTCCAACGGTATGGCCGCCAGCCGTCTGGCTGGCATCGTCAGCCCCACGCCTTCCACCGCAACCGCCAGCACCATGAGCTCTCCCGGGGGCGTGGTCATGATCAACAACGGTCCCGCCGTCTTGGACTCTGGCGACAACCGACTGCTCATCTTCGACCCATACGGCAGCACGGATTGGGCAGTGACCTCCGGTGATACAACAGTCTCCAAACCGCCGCCGGTGGCCATCGCGGTGCTGGGACAGGGAACCAGCCTCACCAACTTCACCAGTAGTATGGCAAATGCAGGCAACCCCCAAGCGTCGTTCACCAGTGGCGGCTCGACGATCGCGACACTCTCCAGCCCGGTCGCGGCCGCCGTAGCGGGGACTGACTTGTTTGTTGCCGATAGCGGCAACAATCGCGTGCTCGTCTACCCGAATGCCGGACAGGCAGCCGCCGCTACCCAGGTACTGGGCCAAAGCGGGTTCCCATATAGCAGTCCCAACAGCATCCGGGGTGAAGAATTTTTCTTTGGACCCAATTCCTCCAATGCATACGATGCAGGAATTGTCGTGGACTCGAGCACCGGCACCCCGCACCTCTATGTTTCCGATCCCAACAACAGTCGCGTGCTCGGATTCGCCGATGCGCGCAAAGTCGGTCCGGGCGTCCCGGCGGATATCGTCATCGGCGAGCCCGACTTGAAGACTGCCGTCTGCAATTTTGGCGGCGTCACAAATCCATCGACTGAGTCACTTCCCCGGCAGCCCACGCAAACCAGCCTGTGTTACCCGACTGGACTCGCGGTCGATCCCGCCACCGGCAACCTCTTCGTGGCCGATACGTTCAACGGGCGCGTGCTGCGCTTCCCTGCGCCCTTTGCGGCAAACGCTAGTCTGAAGGCCGATCTGGTGCTGGGGCAAGCCTCGTTTACCGGGATTTCGAATCCCCAAGCCAGCCAGTCCGTTATGGAATTGCCCTACGGATTGGTTTTCGACCCGCAGCGGGGATTGCTCGTCTCCGACGAAGCCGCCAATCGCGTCCTGCTCTTCTCCATGACCAATCCCACCAACGGCGAACCGGCCGCCACGGTCATCGGGCAACCGAATTTTGTGGGCACAAGTACCTCCGTGCTGAGCGCGCCGCACCACATCGCCGAAGATACCATCGGCGAGGTATACGTAGCCGATTCGGGCCATGGACAGATCCTCATCTTCGACATTCCGACCGGCCCATCTTCGACAACGCCGGTCAGTTCTTTCACCGGGCTGAACGCCCCGGAAGCCGTCTGGGTGAACCAGAGTACCGTGGCAGGCTACCACAACGACATCTGGGTGGGCGACAGCACCGGCCTTTCCCGGTGGGCGACTCCCAACCCTTTGGGAACCAACGCTGCCTCGTTGACCATGCCGGTGGCGGAACTGACGGGGCCGATCCCGGGAGTTTGCACCGGAAGCCTCTGCGAATTACCGGCAATTGCTATCACGCAGGATAGCTACGGAGCTCTCTACGTGGCCGACACGTCGAACCGCGTAGCAATCCACTACCCGGCCCTGGCTGGAACCAATGGCGCCAGTTTTGCGTGCGCCATGGGATGCAGCTTAGGCACTCTGACAGACACACCTTATTACTTAGCACCGGGCGCGTTCGCGTCTTTGTACTCATTCAGCGGAACTTTCGCATCGAGCAGCACCAACAACACGGTCTTGCCCGTTCCCACGACGCTGGCGGGCCTCCAGGTGCTGGTCAACGGCCAGCCCTCGCCAATTACCTCCGTGGCTACCAGCCAGATCAATTTTCTGGTTCCGCTCGAGGCTCCTGCTTCGGGAACGGCCCAGGTAGCGGTGGTCAACCCATCCACCTCCCAGGTACTGGGAAGCGGCACCATGATTATGAACGTGGCTGCCCCGGGATTCTTCACCCTAAACGAAAAGGGGACTGGCCAGATCGCCGCCCTGAACTGCAACAAGAGCCCCTGCGAGGATACCGTGAACGGCACGGCCAATCCGGCGAACCCGGGTTCCGTTATCCAACTCTATCTGACCGGGCAGGGATATTTCTCAGGCATTCCGCCCGACGGCCAGGGGTCCACTGGAGCTGTAAACACGCCATCTGTGCCGGTGGTGTATATTGGCGGCAGCCAGAGCACTTTGCAATACTCCGGCCTCGCGCCAGGATTTCCCGGTTTGTGGCAGATTAACGTCGAGATCCCTAGTAGTCTGCAGAATTTCCCTAATTTTCCGACTGGTGTTTTTCCTGTTCTCGTGGATTACCAGGGCTTGGCCAGCAACCCTTCGGCGAACAACGGCAATCCTGCGCTGGCCGCGACAATCGTGATCAACGCGCCGGAATAGGAGTCAGTTCCAAGTGACCCGCGCGGCCCGGGCGCGACCTAGTCCTGCCGCAGCACAACATTCGGGTCGAGACGCGACGCGCGCCACGCCGGAGCGTAAGCGCCCAACGCCGCCGCCACCACCAGCCCTGTTGTCACCAGCGCCACAAAAGGCAAATTGAACCCCGGCACGCCCACCGCGGCGGTGACCGCTTTGCTCGCCAATAGGCACAGCACCAAACCGATAGATACGCCGCCCGCCGCCAATGCCATCCCCTGCTTCATGACCATGCCCACCACCCCGGATCGGCCTGCGCCGATAGCCATGCGGATGCCGATCTCCCGCGCCCGCAGGCTTACCGAGTAAGACATCAGACCGTAGAGTCCCACCATCGCCAAGACCAACCCGAGCAGCCCCATCGCTCCAATCGCTTCGGTCAGAATTCCGAGAGTATTATTGGCACGCTGATCGAAGACCTCCTCCATGGTGCGGATACCATACATGGGCTGGCCGGCATCGAGCGAACGGACTATTTCGCGCAGCGGGCTGGCCGCCACGCTGGAAGGACCGGCGGTTTCGACCAGGATGGTCATCGCTTGCTGCGGGTTTTGGGAAAGCGGCCGGTACAGGTATTCAACGGGCGGCTCGACCAGAAAGAAGTATTTGCTCTGCCGCGCTACACCCACGATTTCCAACACCTCGTCCTTGCCGCCCTTCAGCCGGAGCCGTTTGCCGATGGCGCTCTGGTTGGGATAGTACTTGTGCGCGAACAGCTCATTCACGATGGCCACCGGATGGGATTCCGCCCGGTCCGTCTCCTCGAAACCTCTGCCCTCGACGATCGGCACATTCAGCGCGTCGAAGTAGCCTTCGCTCACCGTGTTCGACATCACGCCGACCGCATCGGTCCCGGGCGGCAGTTTGACGCCCTCGGGAACCAGCCGGCTATTGTCGCCTCCCGGCAGCATCGGCACCGCTTGCGTCAGCGCGGCGGATTTCACGCGCGGGAGATTTCGGACCCTCTCCAGCAGCAGCTTGTAGAACTCCTTGGTCCGATCCGGCGTGTACCTCGCCAGCGTCGGATCGAAGCTGGCCATCAGCAGATGGTTGGTGCGGAAACCGGCGGGCCGGGATATCAGTATCAATGCGCCGCGGTAAGCCTGCGTGGCGAAGACCAGCAGCAGAAGCGCACCGGCCACCTGCGCAATCACCAGCGTGTTTCTTCCGAGGAAACGGCGGCGCTTGCCGTCGTCCGCTTTGCCGGACTTCAACGCTGGAACCAGATCGGGCTTGGTCGACTGCAGCGCGGGCGCAAGTCCAAACAAAAGAGCGCTCGCCACGGAGGCGATTATGGTGAACAACAGCACCCGAGGGTTCAGCCTGACGTCCAGCACGATAGGAATATCGGTAGGAAATTTCATTTGCGCAAACAGATCCGCGCCGGCTTTGGCTACCAGCAGGCCCAGCCCTCCGCCGAGCGCCGCAATCACTAGACTTTCGGTCAATAGCTGCCGGACGAGGCGCCCCCGGCCGGCTCCTATTGCCAGCCGTACGGCGATTTCGCGTGAGCGTGCCCGGGCGCGGCTGAGCAGGATATTCATCACGTTCGCACAAGCGATCAACAAAACCACGGCGGCCAGCGCTAACAGGAAAAACACCAGCGCGGTGTCCGGCGGACTCTGCTTGAGCCTGGCCTCCAAATCCGTATCGACTACCATGGTGGAAGTTCGATTCGTCGACGGGTAGGCCTGGGCCAGTTGCTGCGAGACTACCCTAGCTTCGGCTGCGGCTTGTGCCACACTGACGCCTGGTTTCAGCCGTCCGTACACCGTCATGCCGCGGTTAGCGCGCTTTTCGAGCATGTTTTGCTGCAGATCGTCTTGCAGACGGGGACCCATCGCGAAGGGGACAAAGAGGGCGGAACGAACCAGTCCGTTCGACCCCGTGAACGGTTCCGGCGCCACTCCGATCACGGTAAAGGGGACGTTGTTCAAATAGATGGTTCTGCCGACGACGTCGCTATCCGAGGCGAAGTCCGTACGCCACAGCTCGTGGCCCAGGACCACTACCGCGTCGCGGCCCGACACCTTGTCTTCATCGGGCCGGAACGCCCGCCCCAATGTCACCGGCACATCTAGTACGCGAAAGAAATCGCCGCTCACCAACTCGCCGAATTTCATCTGCGGCAGCGCGCCTTTTTCGGTCGCGAATCCAAACTGCGAGTATAGGGACGCCGTTAGACCAGTATAGGATTTGTTTCGGTCGCGGAGGTCCTTGAAATCCGGATAGGACAGCCCGGAATACTGGAAGACCCCAGCGATGGCTTCGCCCCGCAGCCGCGACTGCACCACGACGATCTCGGAAGCATGCGGCACGGGCAGGGGCCGCAGCAGCAGCGCATCCGCCAGGCTGTACATGGCCGAATTGGCGCCGATTCCGAGCGCCAGCGAAAGGATGGCCACCAGAGCGAAGCCAGGACTCTTCAGCAGAGTTCGCAAAGCGTACCTAAGGTCATTGAGCATGCATGGTCAAGTGCACGCTTCCTGCCGGACCGCCGCATCACGTATCTGCTAGCAAACGCGGCGCGCGACCAGAATGGCCGGCGGCTGGCCGTCCGATTTTGGGACGCACGGTTCGCTGGTGAACGCTGGATTTCTGCCACACAAATTCAAGACTGCTGGATCCCGGCCCACTCGGGAAGCAGCTCAAATCGGGTCCGGACGCTCTCCACAGGCTCGCCAATCTGGTGTATCGATCTCACCAGCCCGTCTACATCCCCCACCGCCAGCTTGAGATATTCGATTCTGTGCGGGTCGATCGACATGATCTGGCAGCAACTCGCATCCACTGCCGCGAGATCCCTGCCGGCCACCACCACTCCCGCGCGCTTGGGCGTGCCTTGAATCGGCCCGTTGCCTTCCATCCCGACGATCCCGTCGACTATGGCAAAATAGCTGGGCAGCGTATTGTATAAGTCGGCAATGCAACCGGGAATGCCGGCCCAGTGCAGTATGTTTTTGGGCCATCCGTACACGCCGCCCGATACCGTTCCGAACAGGTTCTTCATGCTCAGGGTGGCACCCACCCAGTGGTGCGTCTTCATCTTGGGCATGGAAACCAGCAGATCGCAAGACATAGCCGACTGCGCCAGATAGATCGACTTCAGCCGCGAATGGGGGCGCGCCAGCCGGACTTCCGCCACGCAATCGAGGTTCAGATCCGTGAAGAGGTCTTCGAAGCCTGGGATGGTCTCGAAGTACCCCGCTGCTTCCGCCATGTCCAACGTGTTCCGGCGATGGCCTGGGCCTTCCCCGATCCGGACTTCCGCCCCCAACTCGCGGAAGGCTTCGAGTGCCGCATGTACCAGCAGTGGATGGGTGTTGATGGGGCTGTCCGGCTCGAACTCGACCAGGTTGGGTTTGAGCAGCACGCGTTTCCCGCGGACGCTCATACGATGTTCGGCGAGAATCCGGCGAAGGTCGCCGTACAACTCCTGCGTGTAGTCCGGCCGCCGCACAACCGAGACCAGTTGCTCGCGCCGCGCTGCCGCCTGCGGCCCGCGACCCCGTCCACAGCCAGCCAAAGCCAGTCCGGCTGTCGAACCCGTCAGAAACTCGCGCCGATTCAAACCGGACATTCTTGCTGCTCCAGAAACAGATTCCGGCCCTCCACGGCGGCCCACGCCAGCAGTGCCAAGGCAGCGTCTTGGACGGTGCGGGGCGGGCGCGCCGGCGGAACGTTTGACGGAAGCTGACCGTGGGCCAGCAATCCCAAACGCAGCCAGCTTTCTCCCTCCGATGTCCGGCAGGCAGGCAAACGCGCCTGCGCCCAACCGCAGGCTCTGCGGATCGCCGGAGAGTCCCTGCCGCGCAACGCCAACAGCGCCACCCCGGTGGTTTCCGGATACGAGCGGGCATCGTAGCCCATAGCGCGGGCGCCGCCATGGTTCCAGCCCCCGTCGCTGCAGACATGCTGCAGTAAGTACGAGGCGCCCTTATCGAGGCGGGCTGGAATTTGAGCCGAGTCTGCGCATGGCGCGACCTTGCGCAGGGCGAGCATGGACAACGCCGAGGGGGTCACCCACGCGCTCGACTCTGGAAACCAGGGCCAGCCATCACAGCCGTGATATCCCTCGGCATTCCCCGTTAAGAATTGCTGTACACGGCTCAGAAAGCTGGTCTCCTCGCCGGTCTGCCGTACGATCCAGGCAACGCCGCGGCGATGGGCATCCTTGCCGAGCTTGGCGGGCCCCAGCATAGTGGCCACCGCTGTTACCCAGGCGCTCTGGCGGACAGACGGCTGCGGCGGCCAGCCGCCATCGGAACGCTGCGCCGTATGCAGCCACGCGAGCCCCCGCGCGACCGGTTCGACAACCGATCCTTGCGCGATAAGAGCCAATAGTGCATAGGCCGTTGGCTCAGTCCAGGACGGTCCGCCTCGCTGGTAAGGCCAGCCGCCATCCAGGTTTTGGGATACCAGCAGGGAAACCATCAGGATCCCCTGCCTATATCGAAAAGCGCGGGCGGCATCAGGCGTCTGGCCGATAACGGAACAGACCCAACCCGCCCTTCCTGCCGCCCGATCTCAAACTTGCCGTGCGCCGAACTCAGCACTAGCTCGCCGCAGTAGTCAGTTGGGAGTTGGTTTTCGACCAGATCTGGTTGATGCTCGTACCAGCGGACGAAAACAGCGCAGCCGAGGCCAACGCCACGAAGGCCAGCATCAACGTGTATTCAATCAGGTCCTGGCCTTGCTCCTCACGCCACAAACGCGCACAAAACGTCTTCATATTAGATAAGCTCCTTTGCCTCATACTTGTAGTCACGGGATGGCCGGTCGGCGCACCACCGATCACCTTCTCCTGTGCACGGGCCGGGCCACCGCCTTCGCTCGCTAAATCGTTCTTTTGCTATGATTTGCATTATGGCTTGGATTGCACGCTGTACAGAATTGAGATGCGTGTCTGAAAATGAAGCAGTGGGACGCGCTAGACTGGCCATAGGTGCCCCGCAACATCCTGATATCGGCCGGCGAAGCCTCGGGCGATCTCTACGCCGCCCTTTTGGCCGATGAGTTGCGCCGCATCTGGCCGGACGCGCAATTGTTCGGCTGCACCGGTCCGCGCATGCGCCGTGCCGGCGTCGAAACCGTGGTGGACGCCGCCAGCCTGGCAGTGGTCGGGCTGGTTGAAGTGGCTTCCCACATTCCCCGGATTTACGGCGAATTCCGCAAGCTGCAGGCTGCCGCCCGCCAGCGCCGGCCGGAACTCGCCATCCTGACGGATTCCCCCGATTTCCACCTGCGCCTGGCCCGCAAGCTGCACCGCCAGGGCGTCCCCGTCGTATACCTGGTGGCTCCCCAGGTATGGGCCTGGCGCAAGGGCCGCTTGCCAGGCATGCGCCGCACCCTGAGCCATGTGCTGTGTATCTTTCCATTTGAAGAGGAGTTCTTCCGCAGCCACGGCCTTCCCGCCATCTATATCGGGCATCCGCTCGCGGGCATCGCGAAGCCCGCTCTCTCTCGCGCCGAATTTTTTCGGAAACACAGACTTCCTCCGGGCCGTCCATTGATAACGGTGTTGCCTGGAAGCCGCCGGGGAGAAGCCGCCCGGCATTTGCCGTCTCTTTTGGACGCCGTCGGGCGTCTGTATCTCGACCAGGCCGCAAGTTTTATTCTGCCCGCTGCGCCGACGGCCGGCGTGGACTTTTTTCGGGAACGGATCGGCGGGGCTCCCATACAGGTCATCGACGGGGAAAACTGGGACTCCATCGCGCATGCCGACCTGGCACTGGCGGCCAGCGGAACGGTGACCGTAGAAGCCGCCCTGCTTGGTACTCCGATGGTTACGTTTTACAAGGTCGCGGCCGCCAGTTGGATGTTGGGCCGTATGCTGGTACGGGTGCCTTTTTATTCGATGGTGAACTTAATCGCCGGACGCGCCGTGGTACCCGAGCTGATGCAATCGAACTTTACCGGCGAACGTCTGGCCGCTGAAGCCCGCAGGCTGCTGCGCGACGATGGCGCGCGCGCCCAAATGCGCACGGATCTCGCTGAAGTGGCTGCCCGGCTGTCTGGCCCCGTGCGCCCCATGACGCGCGCTTCCGCCATCATCCAAGAACTCATGGAAGGACAACCCGCTCATGTTTCGTAGCAGTAGGACCGGCCTCCGGCCTGTCATCTTCACCGCCGCGGCCCTTATTTCCGTGGCCGCAGCCACACAGGCGCAGGAGCGCCGCGCGCGCATTCGACTCGAAAGTTACACGATCGATGCCGAGATCCAGCCGGCCACCCAGGCTCTGATCGCCACCGCCGAAGTCCGCTTCGTCCCCTTGGACAACAACGGCAGCGCGCTCTCCTTCGAGCTAAACAATGCCCTGACCGTCTCGCGCGTAGTGGATGGCAAGGGCGCCCAAATCAACGACACGCGCAACCAGCAGGATTCCACCGTACGTCTCAACTTCGATCCACCCCTGCCAAAAGGCGAGCCCGCTTCACTTAAGTTCACTTATGAAGGGCGCCTGAGCGGCAGTGAAGACTCCCCCGTTTACGGCATCAAGTTTGCCGCCATACACCCGGATTACGCCTTCCTGCTGTACCCGGCGCGCTGGTTTCCCGTCAGCGGTTACACGACAGACCGCTTCATGGCGGACTTGCACATCACGGTCCCCTCCGCATACCAGGTGCTGGGCAGCGGTCTCGATACGCACCAGGCGGCGGGCGAGAAGGTGGTCTACAGCTTTCATTTCGATCACCCGTCGTTTCCCGGCAGTATCGCAGTGGTGCGGGATCCCGCAGCCAAAGTGTCCTCTGAGGGAGTCACCAGCACACTATACTTTCGCGGCGATGAGAAGGCCATGGCTCAACAGTATGGTGAGCAGATCGGCCAGATGATGGCCTTCTTTACGGGCGATTTCGGCCTGCCGCCCTATGCGAACCTCACCGTGATGGAAACCGAGAATGGCGCTCCCAATGGCTATGCCGCGCCCGGTTTGATATTCCTGAATCCGCACGCCATCGGCAAGCAGGTGGGGACCAAGTTGTTGGCCAACCAAATCTCCCGCCAGTGGTGGGAGGTGCTCCTGTCCCCTGCCACCCGCAATCATCTTTGGCTCACCAACGGATTGGCGGCCTATTCGGAACTCCTGTGGACGGAGCATACCGCCGGACCCGGCGCGGTCGAGTCGGCATTCCGTGACGACGCCGTGGAAGCCCTCACCGTGGACAACATTCCGGTCATTCAAGCGGCGCGCATGGAGGACTATTCTCCGGAGCTGTGGGCGCTTACCGGCAGCAAGGGCGCTGCCGTTCTGCACATGCTGCGCTTTGTCATCGGCGATCAGGCCTTCACCCAGACGTTGAAGGAATTCGCCACGCGATACAGTTGGAAATCGGTTACCACCGAGGATTTCAGGAAGGTGGCGCAAGACGTCTCCAAGCAGGATCTGGGATACTTTTTTATCCAGTGGATCGAATCCAGCGGCGCGCCCGAATTCAAGCTGGAGTACACCATCTACCGCACGCAGAAAGGCTTCCGCGTGATGGGCAAAGTGGCGCAGGACATGGACACCTTCCGCATGCCCGTGGATCTGAAGATCGAGACCGAAGGCAATCCTGAAGAAAAGCGCGTGGAGGTGGTAGGCACCTCTTCGGAATTCACCGTCGACACCTTCGGCAAGCCTAAGAATGTCATCATCGATCCGGATCGCCGCGTGCTGCGCTTCAACAACCAGGTGCGCACGGCGGTCGCCATCCGGCGCGGCGAGCAGTTCATGGAAGTGGGCGAATACGGCGATGCGCTGAAGGAGTATCAGAAAGCGCTGGAGAACAACCGCAACAGTTCCATGGCCCACTATCGCATCGCCGACGTGTACTTCACGCAAAACAACTTCCAGGCGGCAGCCAACGAGTTCCGCGAGGCGGTAAACGGCGACGGAGAACCCAAATGGGTGGAGGTCTGGGCCCACATCCACCTGGGAATGATCTTCGACATTACCGGCCAGCGCGACCGCGCGGTGAACGAATACAACCTGGCGGTGCGCACCAAGGATAATACGCAAGGCGCGCAGGAAGAAGCCGCCAAATATCTGAAGAAGGCCTACGAGCGCAAGAAGAGTCCGGAATCCGATCAGTAAGTCTCTTCGGACTACACACGAATCACAGAAGCCGGTAGCTCACTTCGATGACCGCATCCACCTTCACCGGTTGGCCATCTTTGGCAGCCGGCTTGAATTTCCACTGGCTGATCGCCTCGATGGCATTTTCGTCCAAGCCGAGTCCCAGCCCGCGCTACACAAACTGCCGCCAGTCGACGCCGCGCATATCGCCGGATTTCAGATATTGCTCGTGCATCTTAAGCGCCGCCGTCAGCGTCTGAGGCGTATGCCCGCCCTCCACCATCTCCAGATAGCCGTTCAGCTCATCGCGGAAATCGGGGTGGGCAGTTATTCACGATCAGCACGGCCCGCTCGTAGGGTGAGCGGCCGCGCAGGTCGGCGATGCCATATTCCGTCGCTACAATTTGCACGGAGTGCTCGCTGTGGTCCATGTGGCTGACCAGCGGCACGATGGTGGAGATCTTGCCGCCCTTGGCCGTGGACGGACAAGTAAAGATCGAAAGATATGCATTGCGCGTGAAGTCGCCCGAGCCGCCGATGCCATTCAT
>Ga0302325_10010927_pt1 | contig 19597 bp, 19 predicted proteins | sample Palsa_T0_2_FD_201948 | JGI IMG/M metagenome (GOLD analysis project Ga0302325, IMG submission 201948) | Peat permafrost microbial communities from Stordalen Mire near Abisko, Sweden - Palsa_T0_2 | ecosystem: Environmental > Terrestrial > Soil > Palsa > Peat permafrost | place: Sweden: Abisko...
GAGAATACGCAGGGGACGCCCATGAGATCTGGCAAGCGGCGATACAATCTCTCGCTCTATGGCCAGGAAGCTGCGTGCGCGAATCGCCCACTGTTCACTGTTTAACCCGGAGGTATCTTCGAATGGAAGGGCAAGATAGTGCTCCGAATTGGTACTGCCGCGTCCTTCAGCATTGCGAATGGACTCATAATCGTGCATGAATCTGTCAAAATACTGGATACGTTCAGGAGAGAGCGCGTGCCAAACGCCTTCTCGGCATTGCGTTGGAGTTGCGCAATGCCAACACGTTCGTATGTCGGAACCCGTTCTCGTCTCCGGAGTCAGTTCAACGAGGGGAGCACTGCAATTCCAGCACAGGAGTGTGACCGCCGCTTCATCCGCCGATTCTTCCACTCTATGGACTGCATCCTGTAGGCCGGCAATCATTGTGACACCTTCTCGAAGCAGAGGCAGTTGAGCTCCAGAATCTTGTCGCTCGGAGAAAAGGTCTCTGTCCGTATTTTCCATACCGCATTTCGCTGTGCGCGGCCAATCCGTGCGTTCTTAAATATCCGATCGCAATCCTTGGGAATGCGATCGAAGGCGGCGCCGGCTGAGGCAGACTTGCGATTGGTTGGGAAAGAGAGGATCGCTCTGCCTTCGCTCATGCCTCCACCTCACTCTGGGTAGCGAGAAGTCCTTCGCGGGAGGCGCGAATACTCGCCGAGAGATCTTTCAGCGGCGTCGAATTCGCGATGGGATCTTCGCTGAGTTTTGCAAACTGGACCTCGTCGCGAAGCAGCTTGTCTGCATGCGCGTAATATGTCCGCGAGTGGCGCCCCACGATCTTGATCTCTCGATCGGAGGTCTGCGCCCATGGCTTCAACTGGACCAGTTTGCTTCTAACCTGCTCGTAATATGGGGTGCCCTTAATCGGGTAAGAAACGGTGGTGAAGAAGATATCTGGCTTGGCCTTGCTGACGTGGCGAATGGTGGCCTCGATATCCTCCATCTCCTCGCCTTCATAGCCCCACATCAGAAACATTCCACTTTGAATCTTGCGCGCGCGGCTCATTTCGACGGCCTGTTGCACCTGTTCCACCTTCACGCCGCGATCCATGGAATCCAGCAGTCTCTGCGAGCCGCTCTCGGAGCCGATCCAGATCCGATAGCATCCCAGTTCGGCAAGCAGATCCAGCATCTCGTCGTTGAGCCGGTCGGCGCGCGAGATGCATTCAAAGGGAATACGGAGGTTGCGTCTGCGCATCTCGTCCGCATACTTGCGTATCCAATCATGGTTGATTGTGAATACGTCATCGGAGATCCAGGCGATATCCGGCGTATATTTCGCAAGGAGCCACTCCAGTTCATCCACGACTTTCACCGGATTGCGGCGACGATGGGTCTGACCGTAGACCTGATGGCTGCACCAGCGGCATTTATAAGGGCATCCGCGTGCCGTGATGAAGTTGATTGAGCCTTGTTGATGATGGGTCCGCCAAGTCTCGACGTAACGATGCAGATCGATCGCCTCGCGTGCCGGCCATGGTTGGGCGTCGAGGTCTGCGATTTGAGCGCGCGGAGGATTCTGATGAAACCCTCCCTGATCGTCGAGGTAGGCTGTGCCGGCGATCTTCGACTTCCAGCCGCTATCGGATTTGTCGCAACCGCTGCGCAACGCGGTCAGCAGCTCTTGCATAGTGGCTTCGCCTTCGCCGAAGACGACGAATTCAGCACCTGACTCGAGGAACTCCTGCGCATATGCGCCTGGCTCGGGTCCTCCGACGATGACGCGCCAGCCGGCTTCGCGAGCTACCTGAACGATTTCCACGACGTTGCCGCGCGTCATGAGGTTGGCGTAGATGCCCAGTACGGTCGGAGTCTCTGTCTGAAGGAAGTGGAAGAGCGACTCGCGGGCCGAAAAAGTAGTATCGAAGACCTCAACATCGAAGCCCTCGCGCCGGAGGTGAGAACAGATATACAAGATCCCCAGGGGCGCATAGGGTTTCATGATCTGAATCTCTTTTGGGTCTTCGAAAAGAAAGTAGCCGTGCGTTAGCACCAGGTCCGGCATCAGGATCTCCTTGTCCCAGCAAGGAGATCTTCCAGGGGAAGAAATCCGTTGAGTCCGTCGGCGCTAAAGGAATCGGAAGGTAGTGAAAGCGGATTCCTGTTTCGGCATACTGGCTCCAACTCGCGGACGCGCGCCCAAAGGGATTGGTGGCTGGATGGGCCGGAAGACTTGGCAGGCGTGTACCATGCCGCTACCTCCGCGTGCAGCGCATCCCGGAGGGCGTGGTAGAAGACGTCATCGTAGCTGGCGATGTGGATGGGACAGAGGTCGTCGCTGTCGGTCCAATGGCGCTTTTGTCCCAGTTGAGCTTGAACTTGTTCGAAGAAGGCTGTGCCAGGGAGCGGATACGACACGGACACGCCAATGTCGTCGGGCCGGGTATCGCGCACCAACTGCACCGTCTCGCAGATTTCATCCCAACCCTCGCCGGGATATCCGAACTGAAGAAAATAACATGCTTTGATACCGGCAGCTGCAAGCCTCGCCCGTGCTGTATAAACGGCGGAGAGCTGCAATCCCTTTTTCATGGCATTGAGGATCGCCTGTGAGCCCGACTCGACACCCATCCAGACCTCGACGCAGCCTGCTCGCTTGAGAGCTGAGACGGTCGCATCGGTCATCAAATCGGCTCGGGACTGAATCTTGAAGGGAACTACTGTGCCGTGGGACTCAGTGGCCCTGGCGAACTCTTCAATCCAATGCCGGTCGAGGGCGAAGACATCGTCGCTAAACCAGATGTGCTCTGCGCCAAAGCGCGCGCTTAGTTCGTGAATCTCTTCGGCAACCTCGACTGCATCTCGAAGTTGGAAGCGGTTCCCGGAGATAGGCTTTGCACACCAGTTGCAACTATACGGACAGCCGCGGCTTGCCACGATGTTCGTGGAAAAGTAACCATGGGCATCGGTCCACGCGCGCCGGTATGGCTCCATGTCGATGAGATCTCTGGCCGCTCGCGGCAACGTGGCCCAAAGAGGATTGCGTGGCGGAGGCACGAGACTTTCCAGGCGGCCATCCTGGGCAGAGTACCGCACAAGCCCGGGAATCGCATCCAATGGGCGAGCTTGCAGCAAAGATTTACAGAGCTCGGTCAGACTATGCTCGACTTCGCCGTTCAAGACGAAGTCCGCTCCATTGTCGAGATACTCCCTGGGGTGATCGGTCGCGTCCGACCCATGTACGATCACGGTGACACCGGCGGAGCGGGCTATGGAAGAGAGCTCGTTGGCCAGTTCGCGCATATGCGCCAGGCACATCTTGCTCACGAAGTTGAAGTCGTCCTCGTAGATAACGACCAGTCTCGGTTGGTGCTTCGCGAGCGCCATCTTGAAAGCGGCGACAGGTTGAGCGAACATCGTGTCGCAAACAGCAACCGAGATGTCCGCGCAGCGCAGCGCTGTCGCCGCGTAGAGGGTACCAAGTGGCGGATACGGCAGCATCTTCCTGAACTGCTTTGTGTCGTGTGCGAGATGGTAGGAGTGCGTCAGCAGTACATCTACCATTGGTCATCTCCTGGTGCAAGAAGTTCAGCAGGCATTGGCTGGCTCCGCAGGTAAGGCCTGACCGGCGACAAGCGAACGGTGCTTGTCGATGTGTTCGGAGAGTCGCGCTAACCGGATCAACACGCTGCCTCCGCGGGCGTGTTGGCCAGCCTCTTGGCATCGACGGCAGGCTTACTGGCCGCCATCCTCTTTTTCAGCTTGTTGTTCAACCAGATTTCGACGGGATATTTATAGGCGTCGTGGTCGAGGCGCCAGCGGGCTGGCAGAGAGATCGTCTTCTGGACAATTCGCGTAATGGGGCCGCGAGTATCCGCCGCGATCGGAATCCTATCGAAGGCAATGCGGAGATATTCGCGCGTGATTTGTAGCCGCTCGTGGTCGCGTCCCTTGAGCCATGGCAGCTTGGTATAGCGTGGAAAGAAATCGGCCCAGGCTTCCAGGCTGCTTGGCGGCTCGATACCGAGCTCCGCGCAACGCTCGAAGATCGGCGACCCGGGATATGGCGTGAAGATATTGGTCCAGAACTCAGCTCCCGGGAACCGGCGGCACACATCCATCATGAAGTTGATCGTCTCCCTGCGCTCCTTCGAGCCTTCGCCTGGAAAGGCGAAGATGATGTTGAAGGACGGCCGGATTTTGGCAGCGAGACAGCGGGCAGCGCTCTCGTAGATCTGATCGAAATCCTGAAAGGTTTTGTTCATCAGTCCGAGAATCTTGGGCGACCCGGAGTCGACGCCTTGGCAGACCTGGTGCAGGCCTGCTCTCTTGAGAAGCTTGAGATCTTCGGGAGAAAGCCGGGCGACCATATTGGTCGTAGCCTGTACGCTCCACTTGAACTGCGACTGAGCGCGAACCAGTCCTTCCGCGATGCCGCGGGCACGGTCTAGATCGACCAGAAAATTGTCATCGACCACCCACAACATTTCAAGGCGATAGCGCCGGGTGAGATCGACAGTTTCTTCCACAAACTGTTCGGGCGGAAGGGCATTCCATTTGCGTCCATAGACGCCCGCATTGGTACAGTAAGCGCAGTTAAAGGGACATGCGAGGCTGGAAGTGTACATGGCCCATCGTTTGCCGCAGCCACGTTCATAGGCATCGAAGTCGGCAATGTGATAGGCTTTTGGCGGCATTTCCACCAGGGGCTTAAGCGGCCGCTCGGGCGTAAGGATGAGCTTGCCGTCACGCTTAAAGCCAATCCCGGAAATGAGATCTGGCGCGGATCTCGTCTCGATGTGCTGAACCAACTCCAACAGGGCGTCTTCGCCCTGCCCGCGCACAATGTAGTCGACGCAGTCAGCCTGGAGGGTCTGGCCGGGAAGCAGGGAAGGATGCCATCCGCCGAGAATGATCGGGAAATCCTTTTGCCATTCTTTGACGGCCCGCGCGATCTCGACCGTCTCGCGAATCATGGGTCCGGTGACCAACGAGATACCGAGACAAAGAGCGTCGCGGACCTCTTCCAAAACTCGCTTCTTGAAATCGGGAGTGATCGTCGAATCGATGAGAACGACCTTGTACCCGGCACGGATGAGTGGCGTCGCAACCGCCAGTACGCCGAGCGGCGCAGTGGCCTCTGAACTTGCGAACGAGGGGAAGAAGAAGACTATCTTTTTTGAGGAACCAGTAGATTTTGGCATAGATTTGTCATTACGCTCACCTTGTCATCGTCTCCGCTTACGCGTTCGGATGTGTCAGGGCAAGGTCGCAAGATTGTCATTGGATTGTCACGCCGGCAGATGCCGAGGAAGATGGCGATTTCGTTCCTTCCAAATGAGTTTAACCCACGCGGGGAAGCGATGAGGCGCTCCTCTCTGACAAGTGGGTCCGTTCCCAGCAATCGTCGACGAGAGTTGCCGGCAGCATTGGACGAAATTGCTCAACAGACTTCAAGTGCGAACGAAGTCCTTGCGTGGTGAAGGTTGTGACTTCTTAGTGACAATTTGGATGCGATGCCGCGATAGGATTGAGGTGCATGGTTGGCGATTGCGACGCGGTCCGGCGCGAGCTATGGTTCCGGGGTTGCATATCGGGTACAGCCTCATTTATATCGTTACTACTACTGATTCGGGTTTTGCTTGTCAGGATTCCCTTTTCGGTCGGCCAGAAGGTGTACCGCCCTCTTGAAGCGACGCATCCTAATCATTGCAATTCCTCCCAAATTTAGCCGTCTGACTTGCGCCAGACGAAAGGATTTTGGTTTTGCGATCTGCTCCCAACCGAAGATTGAAGCGATCGGAATGAGCCGCCAAGCGAGGAGAATAGGAACAAAACCGGATACACGGTGCAGCCGGACAAATGGCGCCGTCGCATTGCGAAATGAGGAGGGACTGTCTGAGCACGCAAACTCACCTTGGAGCAAAATCGATGAAGAAGCCGCGAATTATCTCGTTTCTGCCAGCCGCCACTGAGATGGTGTATGCGCTCGGTATCGGCGACCGACTGGTGGGGGTCTCGCACGAGTGCGATTTTCCTGCTGAAGCAAAAACGAAACCTATCGTTGTGCAGCCCGCTCTCGCCCTGGAGACGATGAGCCTGCGCGAAATCGACGTTTCAGTTGCTGAGCGTATTCGCAATGGGGAAAGCCTCTATCAGGTGGACGAAGCGCTCATGGTCGAATTGGCGCCGGATTTGATCCTGACGCAAGACCTATGTCAGGTTTGCGCCACGTCGGGCAATGATTTGGCTGCCGTGCTGAGATTGCTTGAGCCCCCGCCGCAGATTGTGTGGCTGACGCCGCACTCGTTGACCGAGATCTTTGAAAACTTACGCGAGTTGGGCAATGCTACAGATCGGTCTGAGGAAGCGGAGGTCTTGATTCAAAGCTGCCGCCAGCGGTTGGAGAAAGTCGTCACACGGACAAGATCCGTTTCCAGCCGTCCGCGCGTCTTCTGTATGGAGTGGGCCGATCCAGTCTATTGCGCCGGACACTGGGTGCCGGAAATGGTTGAACTGGCTGGAGGCACGGATGCGCTGGGCCGGAAGAACACGGATTCCGTGCGTATCGCGTGGGCCGACGTTGTAAAGTGGTCGCCTGAAATCATCATTTTCTCACCCTGCGGCTTCAATCTTGAAAAGGCGCTCGATCAGGTTGTCCACTTGGAATCGCTTCCGGGCTGGGCTGAGTTGCCCGCGGTTCGCAATCGGCGGGTGTATGCGGTCGACGCGAATTCCTATTTTGCGCGTCCAGGTCCGCGTGTCGTCGAGGGAACAGAACTCCTGGCCCATTTGATCCACCCAGAGTTATTTGACTGGAATGGACCGGTTGATGCCTATCGATCCATCTCCACATCCATGGCTTGCGAATCTGAGACGCGCACAAAAATCTGCCCGGGTTGCCATCGATCCTTCGAGTGCAAAATGGGCGGCTGTTGGTGCGATGATCTGCCGCCTCTGCCGCCCGCTAAACTTACCGATTCCGATTGTTACTGTTTTGCGTGTTTATCGGAAGCGGTTAGGCCTTGATGCTATGAGTGACCGATCGGGTATGGGATGAGAATTTTAAAGAAGCTCTGAACAAGTCGCCGGCATTCCCTATCTGCCCAACTCATCAAGGTCGCGAGCTTTGCCGCCCTAGTCCTTGGATGTGGCGCGCGTTGTTGTCGCGCTGCGACCGCTCGGCGCGTTGCGAGGCGATGCCAGTACCGAGCCGGACAGAAATTCGAGGAACGCTCGCGTCTTCGGCGGGAGGTACTGCCGCGACGGATAGAAGGCATACAGAGGAAAGCGATCATCTTGCCAATCCGGAAATAGCAGCACCAGTCTGCCGCTCGCAAGATGCGGTTCAATTCCCAAATCGAGGACTTGAGCTATTCCATGACCAGCCAGACAGACCGCATGCATCGTTGCGACGTCAGTCAATAAAAGCTGGCTCTCCGTCTCGATCTTGATCTCCTTTCGACCCTTGCGAAAGACCCACTCAAATGCCCGGCCGGTCTCCGGATCGCGGAAGTCGATCATGCGGTGTTTATTGGCTGTGAGTTCCTGGGGATGGGATGGATGGCCATGTTTCTTGAGGTAACCTGGCGACGCGACCGTTAGAACTCTGGAATCCAGAAGCCTTCGCCCGACGAGGCTCGATGGCCGAGGGTCGCCAAACCGAATTCCGAGATCGTATCCATCTGCGACCAGGTCGCCAAGGCTCTCTCGAGTGATCAACTCTACTTTCAACTCCGGGTACTCCCGCATGAATCCGCTCAACTGCGGTCCAAGAATGAGCTGAGAGAAAAAGGGATCGATATTCACGCGCAACCGCCCGCGGACCGTGACCTTTCCTTCCGCCAGGGACGATGCCGCATCTTCGAGCGCGGCCAGTACCGGACCGATGGTCTCGTAAAAGCGTCTCCCCTCGTCGGTCAGAGAGACGGAACGGGTTGTCCTCTCCAATAGCCGTACACCGACTCGCGCCTCCAGGCGGGCGACTGCGCGGCTGACACCCGGTTGAGAGACGTTGAGCGATCGCGCCGCGGCTGCAAAGCCGCCCGATCTCACAACTGCGGCTAGCGCGCCGACTCCATTCAGAAGGCGGTCGTCGAGGTTCATAGACCTATGCTAAACGGTTATAAGTGAAATGCGCCAATCATTAGTTCCGAATCAATCCCGGTGAGTCAGATATACGGAAGCACTGAACGGTGAGGGGAAAAGATGACAGCAAACAGTATTCGCAATACAATTTTCGGCGTGCTCCTGGCAGCATCGGCGATGTCCATGTCCGGCAACGCCCAAACGCCAGCGCATCAAGGACTTACCTTCAACGGCGATGGCGCGATGCGATCCGACAAGATCCACTGGCCGAAGGGATTTGATCCGAAGGAGGCCGATCTTTTCGCCCACAACGAGATCGTTGTTCATGCGGGATGTAGCACGATTTTCGCCAATCTGGCCGATGCGGAGTCCTGGCCAATGTGGTATCCGAACTCCAAGGATGTGAAGGTGCTCAACACGCCGGACCACAAGCTGCAAAAGAATGCTCGATTGTCCTGGGAGACATTTGGATTCCACATCGACAGCCGTGTGCATGAGTTCGAGCCGGACAGTCGGATGGGCTGGTTCGGTGATGGCAAAGGAGTACACGCCTATCACACGTTCTTTTTGGAGAAGACAGCGGAAGGCTGCCACATTGTCACGGAAGAGGTCGTCAAAGGCCCGGGCGCCATCCAGTTCCGCGAAGAGCAGCCCAGCGCGATGCATGATGGCCACCAGCTGTGGCTGACCTCACTAAAAGAACGTTCAGAGAAGAACTGAGAATGGCATCACGGCAGTTCCAAGAATGGAGGAACACGAGTATGGCACGGGTATTCATCACAGGATCGGCGGACGGCCTCGGAAAAATGGCGGCGGAGTTGCTCATCCAGCAAGGGCATGAGGTGGTCTTGCACGCTCGCAGCAAGTCTCGCGCCGAAGAGACTAAGAAGAACGTCCCTCAAGCGCTAGCGGTGGTCGTCGGAGATCTGAGCAGCATCGCGCAAACCCGAAGTGTCGCCGAGCAGGTCAATGCGCTTGGCACGTTCGATGCGGTCATCCACAATGCGGCTGTCGGTTATAAGGAGCCTCAACGTGTCGAGACGGTCGATGGTCTGTCGCATGTATTCGCAGTGAATACGATCGCGCCCTACGTCTTGACTGCACTGATCTCGAAGCCGAAGCGGCTCATTTATCTAAGTTCTATGCTTCACCAGAACGGCGATCCAACCCTTGAGGATCTGACATGGCGGTCTCGTGAGTGGGACGGAGAGCAAGCCTACTCCGACACGAAGCTGCATGACGTGCTCCTCGCCTTCGCGATAGCACGACGCTGGCCCGGTTTCCTCTCGAATGCACTCGAACCGGGTTGGGTTCAGACGAAGATGGGCGGGACTGAGGCAACAGACGATCTGGACCAGGCGCACCGCACCCAGGTCTGGCTTGCGGCGAGCAATGATCCTGAGGCATTGGTGACAGGAGAGTACTTCTATCACCTCCGCCCGAAGGGAACGCTTGCTGCAGCTCGGGACGTAGCGAAGCAGGATCGACTGTTGGCAATCTGCGAACGGCTCAGTGGCATCGCGCTTCCTGAGTGACAAACAACGAAAAGGGTGTTTCCGGTGGCAGCACCCTTCCATTCACTGTGGCCACCCCTAACGACGAGAAGAAACAAGGAGCGAATCATATGTATGCAGTCATGGGAATCACAGGAAATGTAGGCGGTGCCGTTGCGCGGAGTCTCCTCGCGCGAGGCGAAAAGGTTCGTGGCATCGTGCGGAATCCGGAGAAAGCCGCAGAGTGGCAAAAGCAGGGCGTCGAATTGTTCAAGGCTGATTATGACGATGCGGAAGCGCTGACGTCGGCGTTTAGCGGCGTGGATGGCGTCTTTGTCATGGTGGCTCCCAACTTCGCCCCGACGCCGGGGTATGTGGAGACCAAGGCGGCTCTTGAAGTTCTTCACAAGGCTCTTTCGAAGGCTCTGCCGCCGAAGGCGGTTTATCTCTCGTCCATTGGAGCTGAACAAACGAGCGGACTTGGGCTCATCACCAGTTCACATTTTCTCGAACAGACATTGTGTGATCTGCCGTTCCCGCACGCTTTTCTTCGCGCAGGCTGGTTCTTCGAGAACTCGGCGGGTGACGTCGGGAGCGCCCGTAACGAAGGCCGGATTCAATCCCAGCTTTATCCCCTGGACCGGAAGTTCTCTCTGGTGGCAACCGCCGACATCGGCAAGGTCGGCGCCGAGACATTGACGCAGAGCTGGAAGGGAACTCGTCACATCGAGGTTGCCGGGCCGGAAGGAACCAGCCCCATCGAAATGGCAAAGGCTTTTGCGGATGTTCTGGGCCGCCCAGTGGAGGCTGTTGCTGTGCCGCGAGACGAATGGGAGACACTCTGGGTCTCTCAAGGGATGCCCGAAGGACGCACTGCTCCACGAGCTGAGATGGTCGACGGCTTCAATTCGGGATGGATTCACTTCGGCGTAGCCGGTACCGAGCATGTGGTTGGGACAACACCCCTTCGTGAGGTGATTGCTCAACTTGTCAGTCGCAGCTAGCCGATCAGGGACTCGAGTCTTGAGGTGGCCCGTTGCAAGATGGGCGGTTCAATCGCAACAGACGATCTGGGCCACCTAAGCCGCTTTGGGACTTGCCTGCGACCGCGGCAAATCTTGGCTCGAGCCGCCACCCACCCCAACGCTTTTCCGGCCAGCGCCTGTGCGGACGTCGCAGCCGGATTATGCCGCAGCATAATCTTCAAGCTTTTCATCGTCCCCGCGATTTACCAGGACATTGCGATGCTTATATCCCTCGGTGATTCGTGTTTGCCAATAATTTGGTGTTGGCACTCTACTTCTTCGCGATCGGGCATCTGCAATCATTCATACCGCAGCGCTTCCAGCGGATCGACCTTACCCGCCCACCGAACAGGCATCCAGCAGGCCAGGAGTCCTACTGCCAGAAATAGCGCGCCCACGACGATCAACGTTACAGGATCGTTGGGCTGCACCTCAAACAGGAAAGTCCTCAGCACGCGCGACAAGACGATCGCGAGCGCCGCGCCGATGAGTACGCCGCCTGCGATCAGCCGAAATCCTTCGCCGAAGATCAGTTTGCGAATGTCGCTTTGTTGTGCGCCGACCGCGCTGCGAATCGCCAGTTCGCGGCGGCGTGAAGCGGCTGACAGCGAGAGCACGCCGTAAATCCCCACCAGCGTCAACACGCTTCCAACCACGGAAAACCCTGTGAGGAGGTTCATCGCAAATGTCCGCGATGCCAGCGATTCGTCGCGAATCTGCTCCAGTGTTTTCACGTTTTCGATCGCCGCCGTTGGATCCACGGAGTGCAGTTCGCGTTCCACTGCTACCACTACTGAGCGCGGGTCCGCGGTGGTCCGTACGACCAGATGTTTTGAGAACGCGTTCGCTTGCCACAGCGGCAGATAGAGCTCCGGCGACGCCTCCTGAGTCAGGTCGTCAGTGCGGCCATTCGCGATCTCCCCAACAATTTCGATGCCCGGCCTATCGCGCCCGTTGAACCAGACCTTTCGCCCAATGGCATTGCTGTGCGGAAAGTAGCGATCCGCAAACGCCCGGTTCACGATGGCTACATTGGGCGCGTTGCAGCCAATGGATCGCCCCGCGAATGGGGGTGCGGCTCATGTTCAGCCGTTCGGCTAAATCGGCTTCCAGTATCCAGGTTCCGGGGGACATGCGGCCGTGAACAATCAGCTCGCGAATCTCGCGAAAGGCGGTAACCATGCTCGTCCCGTGCTCAGGCTTGGTTTTGGAACCGGCGGCGGAGACGGATTTCAGGGTCTTCTTTTTTGTCATAACGGGTATACAGTGGTCCGATAAGTCACGTTATTATCGCATGACAGGGTTCGGTTAATCCCATCGAATCAAAGGTCTTTCACCGGTTTAGATGGGAGGTTGCCCGTTTTACGCGCTTTGAGAACACGGCATTCAGAACAAAATCGCGATCAATTAAAGCACTTTATTTTGTATACAAAGTCGTCTACAATCCTTGCATATCGATGAACTTCCTCACGAGTTGCAAAATCATTGATTCCCATACTGAGGGTGAGCCGACCCGCGTGGTAGTTTCAGGCGGGCCCGATCTCGGCGACGGCGACATTGTCGAGCGGCTGGCCCTACTGCGCTCACAGTACGACACGTTTCGCAACGGAGTGGTCAGCGAGCCCCGCGGGTCGGACGTGATCGTCGGCGCGCTACTGCTGGAGCCGTCTAAGCCGGACTCAGCCGCCGCAGCTATCTTTTTCAACGATGTGGGCTACCTGGGCATGTGCGGCCATGGAACCATCGGCCTGGTGACCACCCTGGCGCACATGGGAAGGCTGAAGCCCGGTGTTCATGTCATCGAGACGCCGGTCGGCGATGTTTCCGCCTGCCTGCATCCGGATGGAACAGTGACTGTGACCAATGTTCCCAGCTATCGCTACCGCGCCCACGTTCCCGTGGATGTACCCGGACTGGGCCGATTCTACGGCGATATTGCCTGGGGCGGAAACTGGTTTTTCCTCATTGGCGAGCACCCTTTTGAGCTTGTGGTTGCCAACCGCCGGCAACTGGTGGACGCATCGACGGCGATTCGCGAAGCACTGGTAGCGGCGGGCATCACCGGTGAGAACGGAGAGATCATCGACCACATCGAATTCTTCTCGGACCCCGGCGATCCGCAGAACTCATCCCGCAATTTTGTGCTTTGCCCGGGCGCGTCCTTCGATCGTTCGCCGTGCGGGACCGGCACCAGTGCGAAGATGGCGTGCCTCTATGCCTCAGGCTCCCTGGCTGCCGGAGAGTCCTGGCGCCAGGAGGGCATTTTGGGGACGGTCTTCACCGCAACCTTTGAGGCCGGCGAAAATGGCAGTATTCTTCCCAGCATCTCCGGCAGGGCGTGGATCACTGCCGAATCTACGCTGATCTTCGAGTCAGACGATCCTTTTGCTGTCGGCATTGTTTTCTAGTCCCGGTGTCGCTCGAAATTCCATCCGAATTCCCGAATTCTATGAAGGAGATTTTGTGAACTGGTCCGGTGTAATGCCTGCAATGACAACGCCCTTCAACAGCAGCATGAAGATTGACCATACATTCCTCGCGCAGCATGCTGCATGGCAACTCGGCAACGGTTGCTCAGGCCTGGTAATGCTCGGTTCTCTCGGCGAAGGCGCGACGCTTGAATTTGCCGAAAAGGTCAAGATCCTCGAAACTGCGGTTCGCGTCGCCGCCGGCAACGCGCCCGTGGTTGCGGCTATCTCAGCGCTCTCGACCGATGCCGCGGTACAGTTGGCCCAGACCGCCGAGCAGGTTGGATGTTTCGGTTTGATGGTTTTGCCGCCCTATGTCTATAGCTCAGACTGGCGCGAGATGAAGCATCATGTCTCAGCCATTTTCCGCGCTACCAAGCTGCCCTGCATGTTGTACAACAACCCGATCGCCTACACGACCGATTTCCTTCCCGAGCAGATTGCGGAGCTTTGCGATGAGTTCTCGAATCTTCATGCAGTAAAGGAGTCGAGCGCCGATGCACGGCGCGTCTCGGCCATTCGGGCTATTCTCGGCGACCGCATCCGCATCTTTGTTGGCGTCGACGATGCGTTGGTTGAAGGAGTCTCCGTTGGAGCGGTGGGCTGGGTCGCGGGCCTGGTCAACGCATTTCCCGCGGAGTCAGTGCAGCTCTTTGAACTGGCGCGGGCCGGCAAGCAGGAAGAAGCCTTCGCGCTCTATCGCTGGTTTCTTCCCTTGCTGCGCATGGATACCGTGCCGAAGTTTGTTCAACTCATCAAGTGGGTTCAGGAGCAGGTAGGCGTCGGATCGGCCAGCGTTCGCGCGCCACGGCTTGAAATCGCCGGAGCCGAACTTGAAGAAGCGAAGGCTATTCTCGCGAAGGCAATCGCAGAGCGGCCGCAGACTTCGGAAGCGCCGTTCGCCTCGTTTGCCGGAGCGTGAACCGAATCAATGTATGAATTGAAGAGCCTGTGCGAATCAATCGCGCAGGCTCTTTGATTTGTACGCCCGTCAAGGCGCACTCACCTGGGAGTGTAAGTCCCCTACGCACCCGGCAACGGTGTCCGCGCGAGGCGGAATCTGGAGGAAGCTGTAGGCAGGGCGCTGGCCTGACGAACAGCGAGCGGATAGAGGCGTCATGGTGGGGTGAGCAGGCGAATATCTGCAAAGCACGGTACTTGCACGGAGCGCCATGACGTATATCCGACAGGCATAAGCGTGAAGGTGAGTGCGTAATAGCCGGGGAGGTCTGGCGGTTTGCCTTTGGGCTACCTGCGTCGTCCTTCATAAAGCCGGATTGTCCACAAGGGGCGGCGTGTTTGTACTTAATTTTTGTATCCAAAATAGTCTACAATCACCGAAGAAACAACGAGTCCAGATTGCGGCAAGCCTAAATCAGCCAGCAATAGGAGCAGTCTGCTCGCATGATCGAACAACGAATGAACAGTTACGACGTTCTTATTCTCGGGGCAGGCATTGTGGGAGCTGCGTGTGCCTGCGAGTGTGCAGCGGCCGGGCTGCGAGTTGGCATCCTTGAGCCGGGCGTTCCCGGCGGCGCTGCCAGCGCAGCCGGCATGGGGCATCTGGTAGTGATGGATGATTCGCCCGCGCAGCTTGCGCTATCGAGATTCTCGCGCGAATTATGGCGTGATCTCCAGAATCGGTTACCGGCGCAAGTGGAGTATGAACAACGCGGCACGCTCTGGGTGGCGGCCGATGCCGAAGAGATGGATGAGGTCCTGGCCAAGCACCGCACCTATAGATCTATAGCTATTGCCGCGGAAATTCTGGATGAGGCTGCACTGCGCCAGGCTGAGCCGAACCTTCGCAGCGGACTTGCTGGAGCCCTGCGCGTTCCTCACGACGCGGTCATCTATCCGCCGGCCGCAACCGGTTATTTTCTCGCCACCGCGCTGCGCCACAACGCAACGCTGCTGCGCGGCGTCAGACCGGTCAATGCGGCGGATGGTATCGTCACGCTTCAGGATGGAACCCGTATTGCGGCAAGTAAGATCGTGATCGCCACCGGCGTAGACACAACCCTTGTGCCGTGGCTCAACGTGCAGCGGCGCAAGGGCCACCTGGTCATCACCGATCGCTACCCGGGCTTTGTGCATCATCAGCTCGTTGAGCTTGGCTACCTCAAGAGCGCGCACAAGTCTACCGAGGACTCCGTGGCCTTCAACGTTCAGCCGCGGCAAAACGGTCAGCTTCTGATTGGCTCCTCTCGCCAGTATGGAGATCTCTCCACCGAAACCGATCCAGAAATACTCCGCAAGATGATGGAGCGCGCAGTAGAATACCTGCCATCGTTACAATCTTCTTCGGTCTTGCGCGTATGGACCGGCTTCCGCGCTGCAATGCCAGATAAGCTGCCTGTGATTGGCCCCACATTGGATCCCTCGATCCTGCTTGCCATGGGTTTTGAGGGACTCGGAATCACCAACGCGCCCGGCGCTGCGCGACTAATCTTGAGCCATATTCTTCAACAGGAGTTCCCAATCGACCCCGCTCCCTATCTGCCCAGTCTCGCTCCGGTGCTCCATGCTTGAATCCGATCCTCTGAATCACTGTCACCTGGTGGTCGTTGTCAATGGCCGCTCGATCCTCATGCCGGAGGGCTCAACCGTGGCCGCGGCGCTTCTCAATGCCAATGCGCCTTGCCGCACCTCAGTTGCAGGCGAGCCGCGCACGGCGCTCTGCGGCATGGGCATCTGCTTTGAATGCCGCGCTGTGATTGACGGCGTACCGCATCAACGCTCCTGCCAGATTCCATGCCGCGACGGCATGTTGGTGGAGACGCAGCCATGAGCCGAGACGCAGCTATAAGCCGAAACTTCGACCTTGTGGTCGTCGGGGCTGGACCCGCAGGTCTCGCCGCCGCAACCGCCGCGGCTGCCCTCGGCAAGCGTGTTGCCGTGCTCGACGATAACCCCAATCCCGGCGGTCAAATCTGGCGAGCGGGAATCTATCCCGACGCTCATCCCGACCCAGCGAAAGCCCGTGCGATCGCTGCGTTTTCCGCTTCCGGAGCGGAATTCTTCTCGGGGCGCCAGGTAGTCAACGCCGCCGGCCCTGGGAGTCTGGACGCGTGGGTTGAAAGCACAAAGACCCTTGAGAGTTTCACTTGCCTTAAATTGATCCTCGCAACCGGCGCACGGGAGCGATTTCTTCCTTTCCCTGGCTGGACGTTGCCCGGTGTCTTCGGCCCCGGCGGCCTTCAGGCTCTGGCGCGCGCGGGATTTGACATCCGCGGCAAACGGATCGTCGTGGCCGGAACCGGACCGCTGCTGCTCGCTGTCGCGGCTCACCTCAAGCTAGTCGGCGCGACCATTGTAACGATTGCCGAGCAGTCGCCGATCTCGCGTCTCATGCCCTTCTTCGGATCTCTGCTCGCCCATCCGAATAAGCTTCGCCAGGGCCTCCGCCTGCGAGCCTCACTCGCTGGAACACCCTACCGGACAGGTTGCTGGCCGGTAGCTGTCGACGGGCATCGAGAAGTGTCAGCCGTTCGTCTGAGCAATGGAGCGCGCACCTGGACCGAACCTTGCGATTTGCTGGCTTGCGGCTTTCATCTGGTGCCCAATGTCGAACTCGCCATGCTGTTAGGCTGCAACATCGGCCCGGACGGCGTAACTGTCGATGAAAACCAGCAGACTTCGATCCCGCATGCGTACTGCGCCGGAGAGCCAACCGGCATTGCGGGCGTGGATGCAGCCCGTTTGCAGGGAGAAGTGGCCGGACTTGCAGCGGCGGGTGACATGCAAAATGCGGCCCGATTCCATCGCCGGCGCGATGCGGAAGCCGGGTTTGGCAAAGCCATGAACCGCGCCTTTGCGCTGCGCCCTGAAGTGCTTTCACTGGCGCAGCCAGACACCATCGTGTGCCGCTGCGAAGATGTGCGCTACCGCGATCTTGAGGCGCAGGCAAGGGAACTCGGCGGATGGACAGATGCAAAGCTGCAAACAAGATGCGGTATGGGTCCATGTCAGGGACGGGTCTGCGGCCCCGCGATCGAACAGCTCTTCGGCTGGAGGAACAACTCAGTCCGCCCGCCTCTTTACCCCATCCCTGTCTCAGCTTTCTGCACGGCGACTTCGACCGGAGTCGATTCCGAGCCGAACACGCCGCCAAGCGAATAACCTCCACGCTGGAGTTCCGAAGCAGGGCGGCAGGATTCAAGTCCCCCCCTGCGGCCGGCATTCAGATTCCATCGCTCCAGGATACGTTCCAGCCGCACGATGGTTAGCCGCTGGGTAGTGTCCTGATAGTGCGTTGCTGGAAGGTTCAGCGGCGCTGCTGACGGCGAGGAGCCTCGGCCGCAGGAACATCAGAAATATCTAGCGCGATTCCATCTGGGATTTTCCAGTGAACGTTTTTCTTAAACGAATAGAGACGTACGCGATGGCCTGCGGCAAAGCTAAAGCCTTCATCATGCAAGGCAACTTTTTCACCACAAATATAGTGTTGATTGCCGAACACACTCAGGTCGCCCCAGAGCGCTCCGTTTACCTTTTTGGTGGGAACAGAGACATGACTAGCCATTGGCCAATTTCACGCCCTTCTTAGACAGGGACATGACGGCCTTATTCACATCTGCCACAGAGAGGGACAGAGCGGCAGCAACTTCGACGGTGTTAAGGGTGGTTTTTCCCAATGCGCGTATAGCTTGGAGATACCCATATACGGCATTCTCCACGACTCCTTTGGCGCGGGGCTTACGGCGACTCCGGGCGATGCCGCTGACTTGGAATTGACCTCCAGCCGTAGAATTACTGGAGAGAACCAATCGGCTTACCGTGCTGGTCGTTGTCATTGTTCGTAACCTGCTTAGCTTGGGTTTTCTGATGCTGTTCCTTTTGCGCAATTAACGCTTTAATGAGGCCGTCTAGCAAAAGTGGTGGGATGACGATCTGCACCAAAGGCTCCATCGAGATTTGCTGGCCACTCTTCACCAGCTCAAACTGATCTAGGGGGAGAGGCGAGGGAATCTTGACCGCGCTCAGAGTAATGTCGTAGGCCGTGTGACTAACCCCTATGTAGTTCACATAGTAAGACGGAGTGTCAAGTTTCACATCCAAAAGTATTTGAGCGTCCAATTGGACAATTGGAGGCGTTTTTTCAGCGGTCTTTTTCATGATCGGTACTACCCTACCATATTTTACGCTAATGCCACAATATCTCGAATGGACCATACGCGATCAGCAATCCCGCTTTCCATCGCAGGAGTGACCCGCAGAGTCTTGTGGACTCTGCAAAAATTGTAAAAGGCAAACCATAGAGAATAAGCAGCTTGCAGGTTCTCCCACTTCTTAGAAAAGGCATTTGTAAGGCGAGTCATCCGGCGCATTCCCATTCTGATACTGAGGTTTTGTCGTTCGATGTGGCTGGTGCAAATACGGCTGCGGACTGGGTTCCCAGTGAGGATGGTTGGGACAGAATCGATAACCTCTGCCGGGCTGTAGCGGCCTTCGCCTTCGCTTGCCGCGCCGTAGACCTTTACGAGTTGGGCATAGTGAACACGGCCAGGTAGGAAAATGTTGACCGCCGAGGGATATGCAGGAAAGCCGTCGCTGGTCAGTTGGAACTTCTTTGAGGATGTGGCACCGGCCAGCTTGGAAACGAACTTATCGGTAGAATTCACGTCGCGCTTGCCGAGATGGTGGCAAAGCACCAGCTTCGTGTTGCGCTCCATCCCGACGAAGCAGTACGCCGTCCCGATCTCGGCAACGTCCTTCTCATGTGAGAGTTTGTGGCCTTCCTTCTTTTGGACGAATCCCCAGATTTCGTCCATCTCCACATCGCGCACGTCAAGGTTCCGAATCTTTTCATCCATGAGGCGCTGGCAGCGCTCACCAGCCAGAACCAGCAAGCGCAGGATGGTATCGCGGTGAACGCCGGTGATCCGCTCGGCGCTGCGAACGCTCATGCCTTCCAAAAGCAGCTTGATAACCATCTCAGCCTTATCCATAGGCAAGCGCATATCGCCTAGAGGCTGCTCGTGATCTTCGGTGAAGGTTTTGCTGCATTGATTGCAGCGGAAGCGCTGTAGGCCGTTGCGGTGCTTTCCAAAGCGCTTGCAGACGATACGGCAGGAATGGCATGTCATGGCTGTTTCCCTCTTGTGTTTTGCGGGAAACAGCCTCAAACTAGTATTGGCGTCTGAGTATTGGGCTGATCCCCGATCTTGGATTTGCTCCGTTCTTGGTTCCAGCCAAGGGCGGAGCGCCTTCGATTAGTCAGTTACGGCGGTGGGATCACCGTGATTTCCACGGTGGTTCCATCCGAAAAACGAATGGTGAAAGTGATCTTGCGCATCGCTTTCAACCTCCCTTCTAGGCCGGTATTCGGACTCCACTCCGAACCCGGCCTTGACTGTTTATAGACTAACGTCATGCTAATGTTTGAGTCAACAGTAAATATATCTATTTTATCTGAAAATCTTCGATTGACTCGGCGATTGTCTAATGCTAGTCTTTGACAGTAGAGGTGTGAGATGGCAAACGTCGAAGCGGTAGAGGAGCACAAAAAAGAACGGCAGCGCAGCCCTAATTA
>Ga0302325_10010928_pt1 | contig 19597 bp, 13 predicted proteins | sample Palsa_T0_2_FD_201948 | JGI IMG/M metagenome (GOLD analysis project Ga0302325, IMG submission 201948) | Peat permafrost microbial communities from Stordalen Mire near Abisko, Sweden - Palsa_T0_2 | ecosystem: Environmental > Terrestrial > Soil > Palsa > Peat permafrost | place: Sweden: Abisko...
CAAGACACAACCAAACATGCCGGCTCGGAGCACCTACCAGGTAGTCGCACTCGCCGAACCAACAGCATTGGTCGAAATCGAAGTAATAGCAGTGAAATCAAAGAAGTAGTAATCAATCTAACTGGAAGTTTGTCACTCGAATTATGTACATTCCCGCGGCATTTCGCGAAGAAGACCTTCCCACAATCCACGCCGAGATGCGCCGGATCCAACTGGCGACCCTCGTAACGCTTACAACAAAAGGTCTTGTCGCGACCCACTTGCCATTGATGCTCGATTCCGCCGCCGGCGAGCACGGCACCCTCTACGGGCACGTCGCCCGCGGCAACGCGCAGTGGCGTGAAAGCCTGCCCGAGGTCGAGGCGATCGCCATGTTCACCGCCTCCGACGCCTACGTCTCGCCATCGTGGTACCTCAGCAAACAGGAAACGGGCAAAGTCGTCCCAACGTGGATGTACGCAGCCATCCACGCCTACGGGACCGCCCGCTTCATCGACGACCCGAAGTGGTTGCGCGGCGTCGTGACGAAGCTAACCGACAAGCACGAGGCAAAGTTCACCGAACCGTGGAAGGTCACCGACGCCCCGTCCACCTATGTCGATGCTCAACTAGCGAGGATCGTCGGCGTCGAAATCCCCATCACCCGCCTGGAAGGGAAGTGGAAGTTCGATCAGCGATCCTCCGAAGCCGACCGCGCCGGGGTCATCGCCGGCCTCGACGCCAGCGGAACACCCGAGGATGCCCAAGCAGCGGATGTGATGCGAAGCATCGAAGCCAGGCGGAAGGCCTGATCGAAACATAAGTCGTCAGTTGTCAGACCTCACCGGGTAAGCGCGAAGTAACTGACAACTGATAACTAATAACACTCCTCGACTTACTTCAACTGCGCAACAGTTGCCCTCACTCGAGTCGTCACCGAATCCGGCAACGGCGCGTAGTGCAGAGACGTGGTTTCCGATTCTCCCTTATCCAGCATCCATTGCAGAAAGTCCTTGATCGCCTTGCCGTTGGTGGCGTCTTTAGGCGGACTGGGAATCAAAAGCCAGGTAAAGCTCGATATCGGATAAGCATCTTTCCCCGGGGCATTCGTAATCGACACCCGATAGTCGGCGGGAATTTTAGCCCCGGCCGCAGCGGCACTTACGCCGTCGGTCGTTGCTCGCAGCCAGTTGCCCGACGCATTTTTCACCCAGGCATAGTTGATATTGTTTTGCAGCGCATAGATCAGCTCGACATAGCCGATACTGCCCTCAATCTGCCGAACCAGCGCCGCAACCCCCTCATTCCCCTTCGCTCCCACACCGACCGGCCAGCGGGGCGATGGGGCGCCTTTGCCTACGGTGCCCATCCAATCGCTGCTCACTTTCGAGAGATAGTCGGTGAAAATAAAAGTCGTACCACTCGCATCCGCGCGGTGCGCAATGAAGACCGCCTCGTCGGGAAGGTTGACTCCAGGGTTGTCCTTGGCGATACGAGAATCGTTCCACTTGCTGATCTTACCGAGATAAATATCGGCCAGCACCTCCGGGCCAAGCTTCAAGTCCTTCACACCCTTCACGTTGAAGATCGGCACCACCGCGCCGAGCACCGTGGGAATGTGGACGATTTTCACTTTCGAGGCGGCGAGCTGCTCGTCGGTCATGGGGACGTCCGCCGCGCCGAAGTCCACCGTGCCGGCAGTCACCTGCCGGATCCCCGCGCCGCTGCCTATCGATTGATAATTAATCTGCACACCCGGGTGCGCCGTCGCAAATTCACTGAACCATTTGGAGTAGATGGGGTAGGGGAAGGTCGCGCCCGCTCCCGTAATATTTTGGCCCAGCGCGAGGGAACTGGCTGCGACCAGCAAGATGACGCTCAGAAGTCGCGATCTCTGCATGATTTGTCCTTTATTTCGCTCGTTTTATCGTCGTGACCTATCGTGAACGCAGGATTACAGGATTGTGAAGATAGGGCGAATGGCCTGTAATAGGGCCGCCCAGGACGCGGACGAAGACACCAATTTAGGGCACGCAGAGAGTCAACCGGAACCTCTCGGAGCTCACCTGTCAGCCGCAGCTTGTGCTGGCTCTTCGGCGCGATTTGGGGCTGGGGACGCCATCGGCCGGGCTGGTGCAATCGGTAGGGTGAACAGGAAGGTCGCCCCGGCACCAAGTTCGCTTTCGGCCCGAATGGTGCCGCCGTGCGCCAGCACAATGTGTTTGGCGATAGCCAGGCCGAGCCCGGTCCCCCCTGAATCGCGCGACCGCGCCTTGTCGATCCGATAGAAGCGCTCGAAGATCCGGTCAAGATGTTCAAAGGCAATGCCCGGACCAAAATCACGCACAAAAAACTCGACCTGGTTTTCCAGCTTGATAGCGCCGACTCTGACCCGCTGCCCGGTCTTACCGTATTTCATTGCGTTTTCAATCAGATTGCCAAATACCTGATTCAAGGCATCGGGATCAACCAGCACAAACTCATCGGTCGCCTCTGCCGCCTCCAGGGTTACGGAAGAATCGATCACCATTCCGGCCAGCGATTCGATCGCATCTTCGACCAGGTCGCATGCTCGAATAGACTGGGTTTTCAATTTGTAATCGCCCGATTCGACGCTCGCCAACGCCAGCAGATCTTCGGTAAGGCGATTCACCCGCGTTGCATTCTTCAAAATGATGGAGAGGAAGTCGCGCGAGTCTTTTTCCGAATGATGGCCGTCCAGCAATGTCTCGACGTAGCCGGAAATCGAAGTAAGGGGCGTTCGCAATTCGTGGGACACATTGGCCACAAAATCCCGCCGAGTTCGGTCCGCGCGCTCGACGTCGGTAACGTCGTGCAACACAGCTACGGCGCCTCCCCCTGGGGTGGGCGCGGCGCTGATCTCATAGACTCTGCCGGGAGCAACCGAAATCGCGCGTGCGCGATGCACCTCGCGATTCGCAAGAGCGCCTTCCACGCAGGCCAGCACTTCCGGATCGCGAATCGTATGGACCAGCGACCGTCCTTCACGCACCGGACTAGGCGAGATGCGCTGCATGATCGCATTCGACCAGCTCACCATCCCCTGCGCGTTGACCGCAACCACCGCCTCCTGCATCGAGTCGAGCAACGCTTCAAGTTCCCGGCGGTTCGTATCGAGTGCGTGGAAACTCTGCTCCAGCCGGCTCGCCGTGGCGTCGAGCGCATGCGCCACTTCGGAGATTTCGTCGAGATCGCCTTCTTCGACGCGGGCGGAGAGTTCTCCCGCGGCGATCCGGCTCGCGAAAGTAACAATACGGTTCAGCCGCCGCGAGAAACGCTGCGCCAGAAATGCCGCGGTAATTGTCGCCAGCACAAGCGAAATGAACGTCGCGATAAGCACATCGCGCCGAAGCAGGTGCATGGTTTCCGCGATGTCGGCCAGCGGCAGATTCGCCTGATGACGAAGCGAGTCTTCAAGAATCCGGCGCAAGGAAAAATCAAGGATCGTCGTACCGACGCACAGCACCAGCAGGAATGAAAAAAACAGCTTGGTGAAGACTCGTCCCGTCATCGGCGGCATCCGCGTGGCGCAAAGTCAGCCGGACGAGTTGGACGCAGTACTGGCATGGCGGTAACCGCGGATTCCTCCGCTACGGTCGGGATGACAGCTTCGCAGCTTCCCAACTAAGCCGAACGGGGAACCTCAAAGCGGTACCCAGCTCCCCGCACCGTCTTCAGGTAGCGCGGGTTCTCCGCGTCGCCTTCAATTTTCTCACGGATCCGGCGGACATAAACATCGACCGACCTTGGAGTCACAAACCGCGCATCGCCCCAAACCGCGTCCAGCAGATGATCGCGGCTGAAGACGCGTCCGGGATGCCGCGCAAGATAGTCGAGCAGCCGAAACTCGGTCGCCGTGGTGGTCGTGAGTTCGCCGCGCACTTTGAGCTGCATCGCGCTCGCGTCGATCACGATCTCCTCAAAGCTGATGACCGAAGGAGTCGTCGGCCGCTCAAAGCGCCGCAGCACCGCCTTAACCCTCGCCACCAGTTCGCGGGTCGCAAAAGGCTTCGTAATATAGTCGTCGGCGCCTAGCTCTAGGCCCAGAACACGATCGTTTTCCCCCGCTCGCGCGGTTAGGAAAATAATCGGAATCGTGCTCAACACCGTATGGTTTCGCAATCGCCTGCAAACGTCCAGACCATCTCCGCCCGGAACCATGATGTCCAGCAGAAACAGCGCCGGAGCCTGGCGCTCCGCATCCGCCACGATGTTCGTCGGGGTGCCGTAAACGCGTACCGTGAAGCCGGCCGCCTCGAGGTGGTGCTGCACAAGGCGCGATATATCGGAGTCGTCTTCAAGCACAAATACGATCTGGCTCAACCGGTTTTCCTCTGGCTCAAGGCGGTTTTATCGATTCTCGCCTATTGAGTCAGCATCAGCCTAACCGATCGGGGCAAAGGAAATGCAAAAGGATTGTGAATTTGTCACGGGTGTGTATCGCGCCGATCATTCAGCTGCGAGGTATTCGAGGCCATCGAATCCATCCAAATTGCAAGGCTCGCTGCCGATGACGGGCACTTCCGTACCCCAACCCTCGAAAGTTCTCCTACTCGGCACGCAAAGCCCGCATTGGATCAATCCGCGTCGCCCGGCGCGCCGGCACATAGCAGGCGGTCACTGCGACCAGCATCAACACGACCGCCACTCCCAAGAACGTTAGGGGATCGGTCGCGCTAACGCCATACAGCATCTTGGTCATAAGCCGCGTGAGCGCGAGTGCCGTTGCGATTCCCGTCCCAATGCCCATCAGTGCCAAGCGCATCCCCTCCCACAGCATCAGGCGCAACACATCCTTGCGTTGCGCACCCAGCGCCATGCGAATGCCGATCTCTTGGGTGCGCTGGCCGACCACGTAGGCGATCACCCCGTAGATTCCGACGCTGGCCAATAACAGTGACAGGACAGCGAAGACAGCGAGCAGGACCATCGCGAAACGGCGTTCCGCAAGCGAGTCTGAGATCGCGCTTTCCATCGTGCCAGGGTTGTAGATCATCTGCTCATTGCTCATTTGCCCGACGGTGCGCCGAATTGCATCCATGACGCTCCCTAGATCGCCCTTGTATCGCACCACCTCGTCGATGCCCGACGGCGCGAGACGGGTAAAGTCGTCCGGCGTCTGCATCCATGCGGTATATAACTGCACTCGCAGCGGCTGAGTATCGTCGGCGTCGAGGCCAAATTGCTTCACGTGGCTGACCACGCCGACAATCTCCAGCTTTCGGTCGTCGCCGTCGAGCACAATGCGCTTTCCGATCGGGTCCTGACCTGGGAAATACTTGTCGGCAAAGACGTCGTCGATCACGCCCACGTAAGGTGCTTTCTCCTCATCGTGCGCGGTGAAGAACCTTCCGCGCCGCAGCTGGATCCCCATGACCCTCAGGTAATCCGGTCCCACGTTGTAGATGATGGTCCCGTTCATCCCGTTGGTATTGGCGGGCTTTGGATGCCCATCCAGCCAGAACAAGGTATCGTCCTCACCCTCCATCGGCAGCCCGCCCCATGACTGCGACACCGCTTCCACTCCGGGGGTCGCCGCCAGTTGGTCGTCGAAGCTGCGATAGGCGGCCCGAATGGTGTCGGGATTCCCATTGATCATCGATGGCGGAAGGGTATAGCCGAAGGTCAGGACATTTCGCGGATTGAATCCGGGGTCTACACTCCAGAGCCGAGCCAAACTACGGACCATCAGACCCGCGCCGATGAGCAGTACCAACGCCATCGCCATTTCGGTAATGACGAAAACGCTCTGCGCGCGATGGCGTATCCCGCTTGCGCCGCGCCCACCTTCCTTGAGTGCGGTCTGCGGGTCAGCTTGCGAGGATTTGAGCGCGGGCGCCAGACCAAAGAGCGTCCCCGCCAGCAACGAGATGGCGGTAGTGAAAAGCAGCACACGAAGATCGAGTCCGATCTCGTCGGCGCGCGGTAATGCCTCGGGTAAGAGCTTGAGTCCGGCGTGCGTACCCGACACGGCGAGCAGCAATCCAAGTGCGCCTGCGGCAATGGCGAGGAGCAGGCTTTCGGTGAGCAGCTGGCGGACAATCCGTCTCCGGCTCGCGCCCAGCGCGGTACGGACGGCGAACTCTCTCATTCTACCCGTCGACCGCGCCAGCATCAGGCTGGCAACGTTGACGCAAGCAATCAGCAGCACGAAGCCAACCGCGACCGACAGCACCAACAGGAACGGCCTCACATCCCCGACCATCTGCTCTTTCAGCGGGACGAGCTTCGCCTGGATGCCCTTATTTACATCCGGATAGGCTGCAGCAAGGTTCCCCGTCACCCGCGCCATATCGGCGTTCGCCTGCTCCAGACTCACACCCGGCTTGAGTCTTGCGACCGCGCGCATCCCCAATCCCGCGCCACGTTCATTCAGGCCCGGGTTATTCCATTGCCCCATGGGGACATAGACGTCCGCACTACGCACACTCCACACCGCGAGATGAAATTTTGCCGGGATCACGCCGATGATCGTGTAGTTTCTTCCTTCGAGCGTGATGCTCTTTCCCAGCACGTCCGGCGTGCCTCCGAATTTCCGCCGCCATACCCCTTCGCTGATCAATACCACCGGCCCAGCGCCCGGCCGCTCTTCCGCCCGCGTGAATGTGCGCCCCAGGATCGGCGCAACGCCCAGTGTCTCAAAGAAATCCGACGTGATGTGCTCGCCGTCAAGCTGTTCCGCCACCCCCGTACCGATGAGGCTGAAGTAATATCCGCGAGAGACCGCCATTGAGGAAAAGGTGCGGTTGTCTTTCCGCCAGTCCTGAAAGTTCGGATAGGAGACGGAACCAAACTCAAAGTTCTGCTTGCTCTCGTGCAGAATGACCAGTTGCTCAGGATGCGGGAATGGCAGCGGATTGAGCAGCACTCCGTTGACGATCGAGAAGATCGCCGTATTTGCGCCAATCCCGAGAGCCAGAGTCAACACAGCGACCAACGTAAACGCCGGACTCTTGCCCAGCATTCGGAGGCCGAAGCGCACATCCTGACCAAGAGTGTCCATCCAGGGCAACGTCTGCCGCTCGCGATAAGCCTGACGCGTCTGTTCCATGCCACCCAGCCTAATCACTGCATCGCGACGCGCCTCTTTCGGAGTCATCCCCGCCCGCAGATTGTCGTCGATATGCATTTGGAGGTGACTTTCGAGCTCGGCCTCCAACTCCGCTTCATCATGGCCAGCTCCCAACAACCCGCGCAGCCGCATCCAGAACGCTCGCAGCCCTCGCATCAGCCTTCCTCCGCCGGCGACAGGAAACGGGCGAGGATTGCATTCGCCTGCTCCCACTCCCGCGCCTCGTGTTCAAGCTGCTTTTTCCCCGTGCGCGTCAGTTTGTAGAACTTGGCCTTGCGATTGTTTTCCGAAGTCCCCCACTCCGAGGAAATCGCTCCCTCCTGCTCCAGCTTCAGCAACGCCGGGTAGAGGGTGCCGTAGTTCAACGACAATTGATCTCCGCTAGTCTGCTCGATGCGCCGCGCGATGCCATAGCCGTGGAGCGCTCCCATCGTTTCCAACGTCTTGAGTACCATCAGCGCCAAAGTGCCTTGCCGGATATCCGTCTTGTCTCCCATAATCTCCCTATTGGTTAGCCATAGGAATAATGACACATTCTCTATGGGTATGCAATAGGAGAAAATTGAAATATTTGCATATTGAAATTGCAGCTTCAGCGGAAACGCAGCAACCACCTGCGCACTTCGTCATCTAAATTCTTATGACTATGAATAAAGTGAAGCTTGGTTCACAGGGCGCAGTCGTTTCCCGCATGGGACTCGGCTGCATGGGGATGAGCGATTTCTACGGCGACCGGAACGACGAGGAATCGGCTGCCACGATCCTGCGTGCGCTCGATCTTGGAGTTACCTTCCTCGACACTGCCGACACCTACGGAATCGGCGACAACGAAGAATTGGTAGGCAAGACGATCCGAGGTTGCCGTGATGAAGTATTTCTGGCGACCAAATTCGCGAATATTCGCACCAAGGCCGAGCCGAATAAGTGGTCGATCAGCGGCAAGCCGGACTATGTGAAATCGGCATGCGATGCTTCGCTCAAGCGGCTGGGCGTCGACCACATCGATCTCTACTACCAGCATCGCGTCGATCCGCGGACTCCCATCGAAGAAACCGTCGGTGCAATGGCAGAGCTGGTTGCAGCAGGCAAAGTGAAGTACCTGGGACTCTCCGAGGCCTCACCCGCCACCATTCGCCGGGCGCATAAGGTGCATCCGATCACCGCCCTTCAGACCGAATATTCGTTGTTCGAGCGGCATGTGGAGGCAGAGATCCTGCCGACGCTGCGCGAACTGGGCATCGGATTTGTCCCCTACAGTCCGCTCGGACGAGGATTGCTGACCGGGACTATCAAACCGGGCGAATTGAAGAGCAATGATTCGCGGGCGACGCGAATGCCGCGGTTCGCTGGCCAGGCTTTCGATAAGAATCAGGCCCTGGTGGAGCGGATCCAGTCGCTGGCGGAGAAGAAGGGCGCAACTGCGGGGCAACTGGCTCTCGCCTGGGTTTTGGCAAAGGGCGAGGACGTCGTGCCGATTCCCGGGACGAAGCGCCAGAAATATCTCGAAGAGAATGCCGCTGCTGCGGAGATCAGGCTCTCTCCCAGCGAGGTGGCAGAGTTGGAAGCGGCGGTGCCTGCAGACGAAGTCGTCGGCGGTCGCTACGCCGAAGCACAGATGCAGGCCATCGATCGGTAGGGGCACAAGGTGTAATAGCGCGGCGCGCCGCCATCTTCGGCCGTAGACCTTACCGATTGCCTCACGTAAGCTGATCTCCCATATGGCTTACTCGGGATTGCGGCGCCCCACTCTTTTACTCGCCTTTTTCTTTGCAGCCGGACAGCTCCTAATCTGCCAAAGCAAGGCTGATTCCTCCTCATCCGGCAAATCCCCAAAGGTTCAGTGTGGTCATCCCGAAGGCGAGTGTACTCTCCGCTGGTCTAATGGCACGACGCTTGGTCCGATTGCTTCATCGATCGAGCTCGTGAATGGTGCTCGGTGGGCAACGACCGATATGCCTCGTCACAAGTCGACGGTCGTTAGGGCCTCTCCGGCTGACATCGAAACTCTACAGACGCGGGAATTGGTCATCCGTCATTACGGCAGAGCTGGCGCGCCGGAGCTTCGCCAGCACATCTATCTTTATCCCGGAAAGCCGTATGTCCTGATGGAGTTGGAGGTGGTGTCCGCTCTACCGTTAAGCTCGCGGAAGATTTCTCCAGTGGTTCTGGAGACTGGCGGCGCGGCGCACTTTGCGGTGAAGGCTCGCCCCACCGTTCTTTTCGTTCCGAACGACAACGACATGTGGGTCCACTACAACGAGCCGATCGATCCGGCCAAGGATCCCGACAGCTACGAAGTGTCGGCGATCTTCGACAATGTGAGCCGCCAGGGCTTCGTACTTGGCTCGGTAACCCACGATCTGTGGCGCACGGGCGTTCTGGCCCGCAATCTGGGAGAGGGCAGCACAGGAACCCTCGAGGTCTACGGAGGGGCGACCGGTCATTGGACGCACGACGTCGACCCACACGGTGAGGTGACCAGTACGACGATCCGTTCGCCGCTGGTCATGGTGGGTTACTTCTCCGATTGGCGTGACGGCATGGAGACCTACGGCAGCCTAAACGCCATGATTCATCCCCCATTGCCGTGGAGCGGCGGAGTTCCATTCGGTTGGAATAGCTGGGCCGCATACCTGCAGAAGATCACCACCGCGCGCTACTTGGCTGCGGCGGACTTTATCCATACCGAATTGGAACCGCGCGGTTTCCTCAATGAGGGAACGACCTATGTGAATTTCGATGCTATGTGGACGGCGTTGCCGGAGGCGGACATCATCGAGTCGGCAAGGCACGTCCATAACCAGGGGCAGAAGGCGGGAATCTACTACACGCCATTTTCCTATTGGTCGGACGATTTCACCAAGCCGGTGGAAGGGACGAACGGGAAATATACATACGGGGATATACTCCTCCGCGATTCGAAAGGCAATCCGCTGCCGAAGATCGATGGCGCTCATCCGCTGGACCCAACCCATCCAGGTACGATTGCCCGCATCGACTATGAATTGGCGAGGTTCGTGGCCTGGGGCTACGACTCAGTGAAGCTCGATTTTCTGAACTGCGGATCGCTCGAGGGTCATCACTACAATCCGGCAATCACGACCGGGGTGGCCGCCTACGCTTATGGAATGCAGCGCATCGAGGACGATCTCAATCCGAAGAAGATCGGCCGTCCCTTTTTCCTGAGCCTCTCGATCGCGCCGCTTTTCCCCGCCTATGGACACAGCCGTCGCGTCTCTTGCGATGCCTTCGGCCGCATAGAAGACAGCGAGTACATGCTGAACGCGGTGACCTTCGGCTGGTGGACCAATGGGACGTTGTACCGCTTCAACGACCCCGACCATACCGTGATTTCCCGCGATACCGATCCCTATCACGCGCAGTCTCCCGCTGACAGCACGCAGACGCTGGAAGAGGCGCGCAGCCGGGTAAATGCCTCGGTGATCGCCGGCACCCTGTTGCTTGATAGTGATGATCTGATGGAGGCGCGAGCACAGCAGCGCGCAAGAGAGTTGCTCACCAAAACCGCCGTCCTCGATGTGGCACGCGCTGGACGCAGTTTCCGTCCGTTGGAGGGCGATAGTGGCACGCGCGCAGCCCAGGTCTTCATCCGCAATGAGCCCGACGGAAGTATCCTGGTGGCAGTCTTCAATTATAGTGGCAGCGAGCCTGCCGAGGTCAACCTCAACCTCAATCGTCTCGGTCTTGTCGGGTCGAAAAGGTATCAAATGACCGACCTGTGGACCGGGGCGTCGACCGAGGTGCACGACTCGCTCGATCTTCCTCTGTCTGCAGCCCAATCGACCATTCTACGTCTCACGCAGCACTAGCGAACGGAGAAATCTATTGCAACACAGCCGCCTCGCCCATCTGCATCACCACCGAGCGCGCAGCTTCGCCGCTGTGATCCGACACCTGCAGCAACACAATCCGAATCAGGTCATTCTTGGGGTCAATCCAGCCTTCAGTGCCAAAAGCCCCGCCATGGCCATAAGTCCCAGGCGAATGAAGCAGCAGCGTCCCCTCGGGTGAGTTCACAATCTCGAAAGTAAGACCATACCCAGTGCCGCCCAGCCACCCCGAAGGCTTTACATCCGGCGTGAATACCCGCGTCATCGTCTCGATCGACTGCTTCGATAAGTAGCGTATCCCGTTATAAGTTCCGCCGTTCAACAGCATTTGGTAGAAACGGACCAGGTCCCCAGCCGTCGAGTAAAGGCCAAACTCCGGCGCAGGATATTTCTGGTTTGGGCGGAATTTTGTCGAGTCCCCAGCCAAAGTCCCAGGCCCCGCCAACGCCAGCTTTCCATTGACATGTTTGTACACATAAGCAAGCCGGTCGCGCTCGTTTTCAGGAATCGAAAAGTAGGTGTCCGCCATACCGAGCGGCTCCAAAATGTGACCCGAAACAAACTGCACATAATCTTCGCCCGAGACAACCTCGACAATCCGCCCCAGCACAGCAATCCCCACATTGGAGTACATCCACTTGCTGCCGGGTTCGTATTTGAGGTTCTGCCGGGCGTCGGCCGCAACCGCGTCGGCCAGCGTCAGGCGTAGGGTGCGCTCATTGTCGGCAATATCGCCCTCAGGGTCAGACTCAAGCCCGGAAGTATGGTCCATCAACTCCCAGACAGTCGGCGCAGTCTTCGGCGGATGAGTCACAACCTTGCCATTGGCCAATTTCTCTTCCACCTGAATGTCCTTGAACTCCGGCAGATAGTCGCTCACTGGACGCCGCAGCTCCAGCTTGCCTTGCTCCACCAGGATCATCGCCGCGACGCCAGTGAAGTTCTTAGTCATCGACATAATCTGGAACAGCGTGTCTTTCCGCATCGGCTTATTGTTCTCAATGTCGGCAAGCCCCACCGCGTCGAAGGCAGCGATCTTACCGTGCCGAGCCACTAGGTAGACCGCTCCAGGAATGACTCCTGTGTCGACCAGTTCTTGCAGTCGCGGTTTGATCGATTGCAACTCGTTGGCGTCGAGTCCCGGTGTGGCCTGCAAACGTGGCGTGATCGGCGCGGCAGTTGGCTTCTTCGCCTGGCCCGAAGCGGCCATTGCTGCGAGAACGACGGCGAGTGCAAGCAAAGACGGAAAAGAGGAACCCGTGGTTCCCAATGCGGGATGGCGATTCATTCGTACCCCAAAAGAAAGTCTGGGATCACTGTACTGAAGATGAGGCAGGTTGTTCCAGAAAATGCTCTAACGGTCGAAACAGCGGATTTGAACCACCGCCAACTTGCCTCGAACGAATTTAGTTGTCCGGTAATCCCACCTCGGTTAGTAATTGCAAATGACTTCAAAATTCATCCGTATCATCGGCCTGGTTTGCCTCGGGGCTATCCTCTGCCTGCAAATGTCGTTCGCCCAGCCCGGAGGTTTGCCTCCCGCGAAACTGGTGGTGACGAACGCCTATATCTTCGCCATGGCCGCAAATCACCGCGAGCCCATCAAGGGCTACCTGGTCGTCGGGGAGAAGGGGAATCTGCTGGTGGTCGCGGCAGGCGATCCTCCACTTGGCCTTCGGGCAAAGGAGTATTGGGACGCCGCTGGCCACTGGGTCATCCCAGGCTTCATCTCCGCGCACAGCCACCTTTGGCAAAGCGCCTTTCGCGGACTCGCCGCCGACCAGACCCTCCCCGGATGGATCGATGCCCTCTACACTCAGACCGCCAGTAAGGCCAAGCCCGAAGACTTCTACTGGTTCACACTCGACGGTGCGCTCGACCACTTACAACATGGAGTCACCGGGGCTTATAACTTCAACTACGGCGGCGCGGCCAGTTACGGCCAAAATGGCGTAAAGGCCGCCGTCGACAGCTTCGATGAGAACGAGTTTCGCGCCGAGGAAGACTCCGGTATCCGTTTCGTCCACGGCATTCAGGTCGGCCGCGCAACGCCGCTCGATGCCCAGCCATTCTTCGGTGTTGCCCAGGCGCGAGTGCCCCTCAAAGCCTTTCTCGATTGGACGCAAACCCAGCCCAAATCCCCATCCTTTCTATCCGTCATGATCAATGGAGGCACCGCCTTCAACGACACCTACCAGCAAGCCGTCATGGAAAAAGCGTTGATGGACGAGTTCAATCTCGCCAACGAGACCCACTACCTCGAGCCCCCCGAAACGCAATATATCGAACAAAGCAAATTCCGCTGGTTCATGGACAGCGGCTTGCTCTCAAAGCAACTAATCTTCGGCCACTTCATCCACACCAACAGCTTCATACTCGCGGAGACGGCAAAGGCCGGCGCGGCAATGAGCTGGAATCCACTCTCCAACGGTCGCCTCGCTTCGGGAGTCGCCGACATCCCCGCGTACCTGAAGGCCGGAATTCGCGTCGGCATGGGCGTCGACGGCCAGGCCAGCGCCGATCTTGCCGACCCCTTCGAAAACATGCGCACCGGGCTCTACGCCATCCGCGACAAGTACGAAGACGCCCGCATCATGAGTCCTTACGACGTCCTCAGGCTGCATACGATGGGGAGTGCAGACGTGCTCGGCGTAGCCGACAAACTCGGCAGCCTCGAGCCCGGCAAACTCGCCGATTTTCTCGTCGTCGATCCGTCCCGCTTCGGCCCGATATTCGATCCCTACGCATCGCTGGTCTTCATCGCCGGCGAACGTGATCTCGAGCGCGTCTACGTCGGCGGCGACTTACTGGTGAAGAACGGAGTCGTCCTCAAACAAGACGCAGTCAAGGTAAAAGGCGAAGTCAACCGGCGCGTCGCCGCCCTTCGCTGAGCCTGCTCGCCGCACGGTTATACTTGCGTTGAACGTAACAGTTGCGAGGACAATGAAACTCATCCGATTTGGCCCCAAGGGCCACGAAAAACCCGGTATTTTGTGGCACGAAGAAACCCGGCTCGACCTCTCGGCATTCTTTGAAGACTGGAACACCGAGTTCTTCGCCGGCGACGGCCTTGAACGGCTCGCCATGGTCGTCGCGCAGAGCCAGCCCTTCCTGGGCGTGGTCTTGCCAAATGAACGCTGGGCCGCTCCCGTCGCTCGCCCCGGCAAAGTCATCTGCATCGGGCTGAACTATTCCGACCACGCCGCCGAGTCCGGCATGCCCGTTCCCGCGGAGCCGATCGTATTCCTCAAGGCGGCAAACACCGTCGTCGGTCCCTACGACGAGGTGCTCATTCCGCGCACCAGCGTCAAGACCGATTGGGAGGTCGAACTCGGCGTCCTCATCGGCAAGGAAGCCCGCTACGTCGAGTCGATCGAGGCGGCTACCGCTCACATCGCCGGCTACTGCACCTCCCACGACGTCTCCGAGCGCGCCTTTCAGCTCGAACGCGGCGGCCAGTGGACTAAGGGCAAGAGCTGCGACTCCTTCAATCCGCTCGGACCATTCCTCGCCACGCCGGACGAGATCGTCGACCCCGCAAATCTGTCCATGAGCCTCAATGTCAATGGAGAGCCTCGTCAGCAAGGCAACACCGCAACCATGATCTTCAATCCCGCCTACCTGATTCACTATCTCTCCCAGTTCATGACCTTGGAACCAGGAGACCTGATCTCAACCGGCACGCCGCCCGGAGTAGGTCTAGGCATGAAGCCCCCGCAATATCTCAAAGCCGGCGATGTGGTCGAGTTGGAGATTGAAGGGTTAGGCTGCCAGCGGCAACTCTTTGCGAATGCGTAAGGTCTGATCGTCATCAGGCCCCAGCTGGTGAAGGCTACTTCGTAATCTTCACCAAAACCGCACCATGAGAAGGCACCGTAGCGGTAAAACTCCCCCCGGTAGCCATAACATCCTTGCCGCTCCAAAGGTCATGCACTTTCGCGCCTTGTTTGAAACCGACAGCCTTCAGATCAAGAGTAATCGGACTTACCGACTCCCCACGATTGAACAACGCCACCGCCTTGGCTCCCCCGCTCAGTGGCTTCTCCCAAATCTCCAGCGGCCCGACGCTGGAAACACGATACCCCTGCATGCCAAGCTTGTCCTGATCGACCGCGACGACGTCGTGATTGGTCAAGGTAGCCAGCGTCTCCGGAGTCATCTTGCTAAGGTCATTCCCCGCCAGCAGCGGCGCGGCCAGAATCACCCACAGCGTCATATGAGTGCGATATTCATCGAAGCTCATCTTGCCGTTGCCAACTTCCAGCATGTCCGGATCGTTCCAGTGCCCCGGCGCAGCATATTTTCCTAGCCCCGACTGCTGAAAGCCGATGACCGACATGCGATCGTAAGTATCGTTGATGTCGCCGGTGGTGCGCCACAGGTTACCGCCCACCTGCGTACCCCACTCCCACACATTATCGAATCCATACTGGCAAAGGCTGTAAACAATCGGGCGGCCGGTGGCCACCAGCGCCTTACGCATCTTGTCGTAGGCGGCCTTCTCCAGTTCGAAGTATTTCGCCCGGTCGCCATTGGACTCCTTGTCGAGAATCGGCCCAAGGCTGCAGAGGTCGTACTTGAGATAGTCGATGCCCCAGTCGGCGTACATCTTCGCGTCCTGTTCTTCGTGCTGGTAGCTTCCCGCATAGCCGCCACAGGTCTTCGGACCGGGCGACGAGTAGATACCCAACTTGAGACCTTTCGAATGAACATAATCGGCCAGCGCCTTCATGTCGGGGAACTTGCTGTTGGTATGCAACACGCCCTGGGCGTCGCGCTCGGCCTCCCATGTATCGTCGATGTTGACGTAGATATACCCCGCATCGCGCATACCGCTCGAAACGATGATGTCGGCGCTGGCGCGCACGTCGGCGTCGGTGACTCGCTCAGCGAAGTGGTTCCAGCTATTCCAGCCCATCGGCGGAGTGGCAGCGAGTTCGCTTGATTGCGCCGCGAGCGGCAGTACGCAGAACGTCGCGGAGAGTGTGGAAGCGGTTACAGCTACGATACAGAACAGTTTACTTAGGTGCATTGATTCAGGGTCTCCTTGCCTACCGGGAAACAATACATTGGCGCGCCACAAAAATCTATTCGCACCTACTGAGCGTCCTGTGCCTGCGTCAGGGCGCGGTGCATCAGCATCCGGTAGCGGACGATCTTCTCCTGCGAATCCTCCACTTTCACATTCTGCGTTCGCAGCAATTTCGCCACCTGCTCGTCGGAATCGGCTTCTTTCACCAAAGCCTGCACCGAAGCAACCGCCTTCGAGGATGCCGCCCGCCGCTGCGTAATCTCCGCCGAAGCGGTTTCCGGATGATAGCCCAGCCGGTCGCCTGTCTGCATCGCCAGAATCAGCGGATCGGGCGCGCCGCTCGCAGTCGCCTCATTGATCGTGTCATAAGCATTGCGAAAACGAGCCATCGCTCCCGCGAATCCATCCAACTCTCCCCGCCTTGCCAGCGATCCCGCCGGCCGTCTAATCCGAATCGTAACTGTCTCAGTTACAGATCTCTCTGGGATCGTCGCCACCGTAGTCAGCGTGTTACCTTCATAGCGCCAACCGGGCTTTCCCGTCTGCCGCTCATAGGGAAGGTCTGTGCCATTCACGGTCACAGATTCAGGCGGCCAATCGGCAGGCAGCCGCAATTCGTAACCACGCTTGAGCAGCATCCCCGGATAATGCCCCTCCACCGGTGAAATACTCACTTCCAGATCGTCACCCTTCTGCGTCGCGGCGATGGGAGTCCACGCTTCAACTCCCTGTTGGTAAGCAACCGCTTCGCCCGAGTCTTCATAGAGCTTGTAAGTCGAAGTCTGTCCCGCGGCTAGCGGAGTCACCTGAACAATCAGCGGGTCAACCGGCTTCTCTCCGGTATATTCCATGTCCGGCTGCATCGGAATGATGGTCCCCACACGCGTGTAGACCGGAACCTGGCTGATGGAGAAGTTCCGCGTCACTTCCAATGGCCCAGTGAAATGCTTGCCCGCAGGAGATTCGATCCACTCCCCCGGAGGAATCCAAAGGCTCTGACTGGCAAGCTGAGCGTCCTTGTCGACCGGAGCAGTGATCGGCGCAACCATCATGTTGTCGCCGAAGAGGTACTCATTCTTTTGCGTATAGGCAGCGTCGGCATCTGGCCAGTCGTAATAGAGCGGATGAAAGAAAGCCACGCCCGTATCGTAAGTCCGCCGCGCCTCGGTATAGATATAAGGCTGCATCGCGTACCGCTGCCGGAAAGCATTCCGCATGATGTCGGAGTAAGGCTCCGGATAAGCCCAGATGCGACGCTCCGAATCGGGATTCTTCGTCGTATGTGTCCGCAAAATCGGACTAAGCGCGCCGAACTGAATCCAGCGAGTTAATATCTCCGGATCCACCGCCCCCGGCATATGTCCACCGATATCATGGCTCCAATAGGCATAGCCAACATTGGCCGCCGTCGCCGTAAACCACGGCTGAAAGGCCAGTGAAGGCCAAACCGAAATAGTGTCGCCCGAGAACCCAATCTGATAGCGATGATTGCCCAGCCCACCCCAACGATGGAAGAGCAGCGGACGCTTGCCCTCGCGCTGCTGGTCGGTGAAGTGGACATAATTCAGCCACCACGTAGGGTTCACCCCAGCCATCTCCGTATTGCCTTCCTGCTGCCAGTCGAGCCACCAGAAATTGATGCCCTGCTTCTCCAGCGGATGATGCAGCAGGTCCATATAGTTCATCGCGAATTTCTTATTCGTGATGTCGAACGGAATATATTTCTTCGTCGCCGGATCGATGCCCATTGCCTTCGCCATAGCCGGATAAGCCGCCTCCCAAGGCTGCACACCCGAAGCCGGATGCAGGTTTAACGTCGCCTTCAACCCTTCCTCGTGCATGCGCTCGAGAAAGAGTTTTGGGTCGGGGAAGAGCACGTTGTTCCACGTATAACCGCTCCATCCCAGGTCATGACCGGACTGGTCGGGGTCCTTCTCGCCCATGGCAAGCAACTGCTGATGGTTTAAGTGCCAGTCCATGTCGATGACCAACACGTCCAGCGGCACGCCATTCTGATGAAAGCCTTTCACAATGTCGTCAAGCTCCTGGTCGCTATAGGCCCAGTAACGCGACCACCAAGCGCCAAAAGCAAAACGCGGCGGCAGCGGAATCCGCCCCGCCACCCGCACATAATCTCCCAACGCTTCCTTATAGTCGTGACCATAGCCGAAGAAATACCAATCCTGGCGCTCGCCAGCCGGCCTCTGCATCACCCACGGCCAGGCGCTGTCTTCGCCCTTGCTGAAGCTGAAATCGGCCGAGTCGAACAGCGGCCGCGTCGAGTCATCAACCACCGCCCAGCCATCCCGCGAAACCAGCCCCGGCCCAATCGGTTCCCGAGTCTTATCCCCCAACGCGCCATCGAGGGTGCGAGTAGTGCCTTGAAGATTGCCGGTGTCGGGCGTACCCGGCTTCCATTCGATCGGCTTGCCATCGAGTTTGAACGTGACCTTCAAATTATCGGCGGTGAAGCGGCCATCACCGCTTGAGTTTGTTGCATAGGTCAGCTCAAGATCGTCCGTATTCAACTCTAGAATCTTGATCGTGCCGGCCGAGGTAAGGACCTGCTTAAACTTCGGCACCGGCAAGCGCCGATTCAGAAACACAAACGAAGCATGATCTTCAAACTTCTCATCCGCCGCCCACTCCATGCGAATCAATCGCGAAGTCAGCACCGTAAACCGCGCGTTCCCCAAAGTAACGACCGCCTTCGGATCGGCAACCGGATTGTCCACTTGAGCAGTGACAGGCATTTCAGCGGCTCTCGAATACTGGGTTGTCACCACGGCAAGCAGAACGCCGCAAAAGAGTGTTGGAGTTGATTTTAGAAATTGGAAGACATGTGGCGGGAAAGATAGGCGCAAGGGAATCCTCATAGCTCACCATCGAAATCCTCTCATAGTGCCGAGCCTGGGAGCCAATTGCCCACCTGCATTGCCACGCCCGCGGCCCCGATGGGATACTCAGGTTATTGTGACCATCGATGAGTGCCGCCGTTTCTACGCCGATGAAGTCCGCTTTGCGGCCAACATCAACTCTTCCTCCTTGATTGAGGCATTCGCCCGCATACCCAGAGAGAAGTTCCTCGGCCTCGGTCCATGGCAAATCGCATCCCCCGAAGCCAGAGCGATGTCGTTGTCCGGCGGAATCAAGACCGCCTACACCCAGATCGACGACCCCCGCGACCTCTATCACAACGTCGTCGTCGTGCTCGACAAAGAGGGTGACATCAACAACGGCCAGCCCAGCGCCCTCGCCCGCTGGATCGACGAAGTCGATCTCAAGCCCGGAGAGCGTGCCTATCACCTCGGCTGCGGCGTCGGTTACTACACGGCGATGATTGCGGAAGTGGTCGGCCCAACCGGCAGCGTCATTGGCGTCGAGTTCAACCCCAACCTCGCCGCCCGCGCCAAAGAAAATCTGTCAGGCTACGAAAACGTCACCGTCCACGCAGGCGACGGCGCGACCTTCGACCCCGGCCCCTGCGACGGAATGTTCATCAACGCCGGTGCCACCCATCCGCTCCCCCTATGGCTTGATCGGCTCAACGTTGGCGGACGCCTGGTCGTCCCGCTAACCATGGATATGACGCCAACGCTAGGGGTAGGCGTAATGACAAGGATCGTCAAAGAAACGGCACGG